>Ga0182011_10000445_pt1 | contig 35733 bp, 31 predicted proteins | sample 711E1DmetaG_FD_120481 | JGI IMG/M metagenome (GOLD analysis project Ga0182011, IMG submission 120481) | Permafrost microbial communities from Stordalen Mire, Sweden - 711E1D metaG | ecosystem: Environmental > Terrestrial > Soil > Wetlands > Permafrost | place: Sweden: Stordalen | collected...
GAACGAGGACTTCACCACTGGGATCGATGGCAACGCAGACAAGTCCTTTATCGTCGGTACAGCCGACACGATCTATGACAACAAGATGGGAAGCTGCTGGTGGGCAGGTGCGTTTGCCCCTAGTGGAGGCACCTCGGGCACGACCTTCCTGGTTCAGAGCGGGACCGGAAACAACATGACCTTCACGGTCCAGGGTCAAGCCGCCCTCACCTATGTTCAGCACTCATGGGGCCTCAACTGAGCTGATGTTCAACCCGACGACTGACGACGTTTCGTTCGTCGGCAACTGAGACCCGAACGGTGCTGGGGGGCGCCTATTGGCGCCTCGCTCTGCGCTAGAGTACGATTCGCGCACCCATGGCCTGGCGCTTCCGGTTCGACATAGCCACAGGCTTGAAAGTGCTCGCCTTCCTGCTCTCCAGCGGGCTGTTCGCATTCTCGGTTTGGTATGTCTGGACCGCCTGTTCAGTCCCGGTCGAGCTGGAGATTCGCGAGGGAACGGTCTGGATCTATGCCCTCGCCAAGCGGGCGGGCGTGGACATCTACGACTCGAACCGACTGGCATTCGTGAACATGAACCACGGCCCGATGGATGCGATCCTGAAAGGATGGCTCGCGACTCTTGCCCCGACCCTCCCTGGGTGCATGGTCACGCGTTGCTTTGTTTTCCTGCTCCCCTTCTTCCTGCTGGGCTCGGCCTACTTTGTTTTTCGGAGGAGTCTGACCGAGGCGCTTCTGGCAGCGGCCGCGCTCCACCTCTTCTTGGTGAAACTCACCGCTATGCTGCTCGTCGGTCGCAGCGATGCTACCGCTCTCTGCGGCCTGGCCATCTGCGCTGCTTTCGCCCACGCACTTCTCGTGAATCGCCACCGAGAATGGTCCAACCGTAGATATGTCGCCCAGCAGCTCCTGCTCGGTGCTTCGTCCGCCGTGGTCTTCCTCACCTCTTGGCGGACTATACCCACCCTGGCGATGCTACATCTCGTCGTTTTCGCGAAACAGTTGGCCGAGTCGACCTCCCGGCGCTTCCGTTGCCTGATCTATGCGATCGCACTGTCGATTACGGGTTTCGCACTGGTGTGGGTGCCGACCTTCCTGTTTGAACTGCATGGCAATTCTCGGCTCTACTACCAGCGATTCTTCGGGTTTTTCTCGCAGAAGAGCGGCTGGGGCTCTTTCCCCGGACCCAAGTTCCGCCTTTTCCCTGCCGAGCTCATCCAATCCCGACAGGGCCTCCTCCTGCTGCTGGCGGGGCTCACCCTAGTCGCTCTCTTCCGATTGCGACGGGAGCGCGCCCAGCTCATCGCCTGGCTCTTGCTGCTGCCACTCGGCTGGCTCGCATATTCCTATGGCTTTTACATAAACCAGGGCGGTGGTGGGCTACAGTACTTCTGCCCTTTCTTCTTCTCCGTATGGTTCCTTGTCTTGCATGCCCTGCGCCAGAAGAGCAAGTGGAGACCGCTGGCGCAGCTAGTTGTGGCCGGACTGATTGTCGGCCTGCTCCCCTGGCAGGGATTGCTCGATCAACGCCGCCAACTTGCCGATGTGCGAACCGAGGCCCGAACATTCCTGAAAGATGTGGCCAGCCTGACTGGTGGTCAATTCGTGTTCGGAGAGGACGCGCATCTGTTCAAGAGTGAATACTGCGACGAGGTGGTGGATACGGGTGACACGGTCGACGCCATTGCGAGTTCCCGCTACTACGGCGAAAACTTGACCCGCACCTATTTGAGCTACGTGAACACCCTGTTGAGCGACCCCCCGCCATTCATCATCGCAGCCATGCTCGATCAGGGGACTTTGATTGGCACCACGACTCCGCACCTTACCGACCTGCTGAAAAGATCCTATACGCTCGTGCTGCAAGGTCCTGCGAATCTGGTCGCGGACGGAGGCGGAGCGATAGCGCTGTACGAAAGAAAGGCCGAATGAACAACATGGGTGCCTTGGCATTATGGAGTTGCACGTGCTGAGACGTCTGATGTCCACAGTTGCCCGTCTGGGAAGACAACTCCAAGACGCACTCTTGCTCAAGCACTCTGAAGCGGTGGTCCGAAACTACGCTCCCGCGCGGCAAGCAGTGATACAGCAGCTCTACCAAGCCGCAATGGCCCGCATCGCCTTGGCAGACGAAACCACGGATGCACGGTACGCGGCGGCCGCGGTGGCACTGCATCGAGAGTCAGTGCGTTTCCTGATCTCCGCCGTCCTTTTCGCGCAAGATACGACCCTGCAGGGAGTACCGCTCGGTCTCAGAGCCGGCGCTCACCAGCTCGAAGAGCTCGTGCAAGCCCAGGCGTTGCCGGCGTTGCCCAAGTGCTACGCGGAGGCGATGTCGATTCTCGAGCAGCCCGAACCCTTAGCCGTCGATCGGCTGGTTCCGGCACAAGCGGCACGATGCCGCGCGGTCGTCGAGAGGCTGGTGCATTGGTTGCGCGGTCAGGTCGAGCCGCGGAGTCTACGAAGGATTCGGGTGACGCGCGCTGCGCGCCTGGTATTGGCCGGGGCAGTCGTTCTCGGGCTGATTGCGTGGGGGCTGGTATCGATCCTCGCGCCCAAGAACATTGCCCTGCACAAGCGGGTCACGATGAGCAGCCAATATCCGGGGACACCCAGCCCGCAGGGAGCGACGGATGGAAGGATCGTCACTCCCTATCAAGCACACACGGCCATCGAAGCCGATCCCTGGATCGCGGTCGACCTCGGTGCGGTCCGCAAGATCTCGACGGTGAAGATCTACAACCGCACCGACTGGCACTACGAAATCTCGCTCCCGCTCACCTTGGAGTTTTCCAAGAACTCCACCGACTACCACGCAGTCGACCGCCGAACCGTGGCCTTCACAGGCTCCAAACCCTGGGTATTCAACCCGCGGGCCTCGTCCGCCCGCTTTGTTCGAGTTCATGGCCACCCAGGTGGGTGCGTGGTCCTCACGGAAATCAAGGTATACGGTCGCTGACGTAGTGCTAGATTCGCGCCGTGAGAAAGCAACTTCGGCGCGCCGATGAGCGGCTTCGCGTGGCCCTGGTCACCGGGGCCTGCTCGGGCATTGGCCGCGCGCTCAGTCTGCGCCTGGGATCGCTGGGATACGAGCTGATCCTGGTCAGCAATCGACCCGCTGAACTCGTAGCCACGGCGCAGGAAATCGGCAAGGCGCACGCTGTGGGGGTGCACACCATCGTGTCGGACCTGGCGCGGCCCGAGGCTGCCGAGGAGTTGTACCAGGCCGTCCGCGGCAAGGGCTTGCAGGTCGATATCTTGGTCAGCAACGCGGGCTTCTTCTTTTTTGGCGAGGCCGTGGATGCGTCTCCCGCGCGAGCGAAAGCGATGTTGCAGCTTCACGTGGTCACGCCGTCTTTGCTCTGCACCTGCTTTGGCCGCGACATGCGCGAGCGCGGCCGCGGCCACATCCTCATCGTGTCGAGCATCTCGGCCTGGCGCGATTTTCCCGGGATCAGTTACTACGGAGCCAGCAAGAAGTACCTGCGCGGCTTCGCCCGGGCGCTGCGCAGTGAGATGGCTGTGTACGGGGTGAAGGTCACCTGCCTCGCCCCTGGCCCCACCGCAACCAACCTCTATGATACCGATATGGTTCCGGTGAAGCGGGCACAGCGGCTGGGGATCATGATGGACGCGGGAACCGTGGCAGAATCCGGGCTGCGCGCCATGTTCGCGGGCCGGGCCGAGCACATTCCGGGCTTACTTGCGCGCATCATGACCTTGTTTTCGGTTCTAGTTCCACAGTGGGCGATCGATCTGCTGCGCAGGCGCGCCCCGTGGTTGCCCAAGCGCAAAGGTGCGCCGTGACTGATCCCTTTTCCCCCTTCAGGCTGGCCGGGCTTTCGCTGCGCAACCGGATCATCAAGACCGCCACCTTCGAGGGCATGAGCCCAGGCGGCTGCGTGAGCGAGGCTCTCATCGAGCACCATCGTGCGCTGGCAAAGGGCGGGGTGGGCATGACCACGGTGGCGTACTGTGCGGTCGCGCCTGACGGGCGCACCTTTGCCGACCAACTGCACATGCGGCCTGAACTGGTCCCGGATCTGCGCGCGCTCACCGCGGCGGTGCATGCCGGGGGCGCGGCCGCGTCGCTGCAGCTCGGCCATTGCGGCGCATTTTGCAACAACCACGATCTCGCGCGGCGCAGGCCCGTGGGCCCATCGCGCGCGCTCAACCTGGTCGGAGCGCTTTCTGGCCGCGTGCTGGCCGATGCGATGACCGAGACAGAGATCGAGGACGTGACTAGCGCCTTTGTGGCCGCGGCCCGGCTGGCCCGTGAGGCCGGCTTCGACGCGGTGGAGCTGCATCTGGGGCACGGCTATTTGTTGAGCCAGTTCCTCAGCCCGGGCACCAATGCGCGCCGCGATCGGTTCGGCGGATCGCTAGAAAACCGCGCGCGCTTCGCCCTGTCCGTGGTCGAGCGGGTGCGGGCGGCCCTGCCGCCCCAGACGCCGGTCCTGGCCAAGCTCAACCTGCGCGACGGATTTCGCGGTGGTCTGGAACTCGACGAGAGCGTGCAGGTGGCGCGCTGGTTGGAGGCGCGGGGCGTGGATGCGCTGGTGCTGTCGGGCGGGTTCGTCAGCCGCAATCCCTTCTACCTGTTTCGCGGCGAGCGGCCGCTGCGCCAGATGATCGCGGTGGAAAAGAGTTGGGCGCAGAAGCTGGCGCTGGCGCTTTTCGGCCCGGCCTTGATCCACGCCTATCCCTTCGAGCCGCTCTACTTCTTGCCGCTGGCGCGCGAGATCCGGCGTGCGGTGCGCATGCCTCTCGTACTCCTCGGCGGCGTCAAGTCGCGCGACGATCTGGACACGGCGATGCGCGAGGGCTTCGAGCTGGCCGCGATGGGGCGCGCCCTGATCCACGATCCGGGCCTGATCGGCAAGTACGCCGCGGGCTCGGCGCGCGAGAGCGGCTGCGTGCCCTGCAACCAGTGCGTGGCCGAGATGGATCGCGAGGGCGGGGTTTGCTGCTCAAAAGTCCCGTCCCAGATCGCGGAACGCGCACTGAGCGTCCGTACGGCGAAGGCTTCACGCCCGTAGGCGGCTTCTTACTTCGCCTCGTACTTCGAGGGACACTTGGTCTCGATCTTGTCGGCCAGCAAGTGACCGTCAGAGGCGAGCACCCCGGCCGCGATGACTTCGGCGCCGGCTTTGAAGGTATCAGGCGGAATACCGTGGAACTCGGCGCTGATCACAGCGGGTCGGCGCGGGGCTCGGCTAGCGATCTTGAAGCGATAGCGCAACGACGCCTTGTCCGATTCCAGCGAGCCCTCCACCACGTCGCCATGCACGCGCAGGCGCTTGCCTTGGTAGCGGCCAGGGTCGGCCAGGACCTCGTCGACGTACTTGTAGTATTCGGCACCTTCCCGCGTCGATGCCCACAGCAGCCCGCCCAAGGCCACGGCCACCACGACCACCGAGATGACGATCTTCCAAGCGCTGCGCCTGCCAATTGCCGCAGGTTGCTGCTTGGCGCGCTCCCCGCCGGCAGTTTGGTCGTCGGGTGAAGACATGACCAAAGCATGACACGTGAACCACACAAAGTTCGCAAGGATGCGGCGTTTTTCGGTGGTACCATGACCAAGCGATGGAAGATGTATCAACAGACCGCGTCTTCCCGATGCGGATATTCCATTGCTTTGCCGTGCCGCTCGCGTTTGCGGTAGCAACTCTTGGCTGTGCTGGCGGCGGCTCGGTCGCGCAAGGAACGGGTGGCAGGGTCGCGGGTACTGGGGGCGCGGCGGCCACGGATGGCCCGAAACCAATGGCTGGTACGACTGGAAGTGGCGGCGCAACAAGTGGCGGCGGTGTGACGGCTAGCGGCGGCACAACGGCAAACGGCGGTGCGACGGGAGGTGGCGGCGCAACAAGTGGCGGCGCAACAAGTGGCGGCGCAACAGCAAACGGCGGCGCGAGCGGCGGCGCAACGAGAAGCGGCGGTGCGACGACAAACGGTGGAGCGACAGGACGTGGCGGAGCGAGCGGCGGTACCACGGGGGCCGGCGGCGCGAGCGGTGGTGCGACGGCAAACGGTGGAGCGACAGGACGTGGCGGAGCGAGCGGCGGTACCACGGGGGCCGGCGGCGCGACAGTAAGCGGTGGTATTGCGGCGACCGGCGGTACCTCAGCCGCGGGAGGCACGTCCGGCGGTGCGGGCGGGACGGGCTTCACCCTGCCGGCACTTTCTCCCTTTCCCACCATTCCGGCTCCCAAAGCGTTCGGTTCTGTCGCCCTCGGCGATCCAGCCACCTTCGCCGAAGTGAAGATGGATTTTCCCATTGAGACTGGACCGTTCCAACCGACCTGGGATTCCATCGCGGCGAACTACCCGACCAACGACCCAGCCTGGCTGCGCGAGGCAAAGTTTGGCATCTGGGTGCACTTCGGTCCCCAGGCGGCCGGGCAAAGCGGCGACTGGTACGCGCGAAAGATGTACATAGAGAACGACACCTGGGGCGCCCCCGCCTACGCCAATCACATCCGGGATTTCGGGCATCCGTCAGTGGCGGGCTACAAAGACATACTTCACACCTGGAATCCTTCAGCCCTGGATCCGGCGGCGCTGACCAAGACCTATCACGACGCCGGCGCGCGGTTTCTTCTGGTTCAAGGGGTACACCACGACGAGTACGACAACTGGGACTCCCGCTACCAGCAGTGGAACTCCGTCTATCTCAGCCCGCATCGCGATCTGCTGAGTGAATGGAAAACTGCAGTTCGTGCCCAGGGCATGCACTACGGTGTCACCTTCCATCACGAATACAGTTGGTGGTGGTTCCAGAGCGCCTTTCGCGCCGATGTGACCAACAACCAGGGCAAGCTCGGCGTCCCCTACGATGGCGCGCAGATTTCCCTGGCCACCGGTGTGGGCCAGTGGTGGGAAGGCCTCGACCCCCGCATGCTGTACGGGATCAACCTGCGTGAATACATCGGCGTCTACAATGGCATCGACAGTATGAACACCACCATTCCCCAGGGCATCTTCAGCAATCACCTGGACTATGCCCACTGGTACGTGACCTGGTGGGCCTTGCGTATCATGGATGTGATCGAGAACTACGATCCCGATTTCATCTACACTGACGGCGATTCCACCCAGCCATTCTCGGGAATCAAGAGCGGTACCGGCTACAAGGCCGACGGGATCCAGCGCGTTCTCGCGCACTACTTCAACCGCACCCTGGAACGACGGGGTTCCGTCGACACCTTCGGCATTGTCAAATTCCACGGGCCGAACAAGGGCATCGTCACCACCTTGGAGAACGAATACCCCGCCGCCGTCAAAACCGACCAACCGTGGATTGGCGAGGTCCCGGTGGGCGACTGGTTCTACGACACCGGATTTAGCTACGACCCCGGCATGGTGATCCGCTATCTCTTGGAATGCGTCTCGCGCGACGGGGCCGCCGCTATCTGCGTCGCGCTCAAGCCCGATGGGTCGTTGGATCCCGGCAGTGTCACCCAGCTGCAAGCGATTGGTGATTGGATGACCATCAACAGCGCCGGCATCTATGGCAGCCACGCGTGGACCAAGTATGGCGAGGGGACGCACACCCAACCCACCGGCGAACTGAGCAGCACCCAGGCCAGCGCCAGCTTCGATACCGGAGACTTCCGCTTCACCGTTGGCAAGGATGGCTTCCTCTACGCCTACTGCCTGAAGGTGCCCGCTGCCGGCGCCAAGATCACCATCACGTCGCTCGGCACAAATCAAACTGCGCTCGGCGGCCTGATTCAGTCGGTGTCTCTGCTTGGCAGCAGCGCCACCCTGGTGTGGAGCCAGACGGCGACCGGCCTTTCCATCACCTGCCCGGCGTCCATGCCGTTCCAGACCGCGGTCGGCTTCAAGATTGGGCCCGCGAACTTGGCCAAACCAGCGGCCCACTGAGCGGTTGCTTTTGCGTGCGCCAAAATCCAGAATACTCTGGTTGGTTTGCTGGGCTTGACCCCAACGGGGGAGAAGGACTTCGATGAAGCGAGCTGAATGTCCGGCGATGCTGCTTGCCGCGCTCGTTCTGGGTTGCTCATCTAGTAGCGGGCCGAGCAGCCATTCGACTGGCACCGGAGGAGCCAATCCTGACAGTAGTGGAACGGGCGGTTCCTCACAGAGTGCAAGCGGATCAGGAGGGACTCAGCAAACCGGGGGACGATCAGGGAGCGGCGGTGCCGCGGGGGTTGGAGGCGGAGGCGGGCTAGGGGGTGTAACCGGGCTGGGTGGCACAACTGGAACAGGTGGCACGACTGGAACCGGCGGCAGCGGACTCGGTGGCGCCACTTTGGCAGGCGGCACGACTGGAACCGGCGGCAGCACCAGCGCGTTGGGCGGCAGCGGACTCGGCGGCGCCTCTTCAGCAGGTGGCAGCGGGCCTGGTGGATCGGGCGGGACCGTCAGGTCCGGCGGGACTTCTGGCTCGGGCGGAACCGGGGGCAAGAGCACGACGGCCGGCTCGGGCGGAACTAGCAGCTTTGGCGGAACTTCCAGCTCCGGCGTGCTTACGGGAGGCTCGAGCGCGACGGGCGGCTCTGCTGGCCACGGTGGGTCCAGCGCGACTGGCGGCTCCAGCGGAACCAGTAGCTGTGGTGCTTCCGCGGGATCAGGTCCAGTTGGGGCCTTCAACGGCGCCCTTGCCACCGGCATCACTTTCAAGGATACCGACGGCAACACGGTCAACACCCACGGTGGCGGCATCATCCAGGTGTGCGACACCTTCTATATACACGGCTTGTACTTTCCCCCAGGCCCCACGCCCAACGACTTCAATGGCGTTTCGATGTATTCATCCAAAGATTTGGCGACCTGGAAGAATGAGGGGATCGTCTTTCCCCAGCAGAAGAGCGGCGCGCTAGGGCCGGGCCAGAATTGCGACCGGCCGCATATCATCAAGTGTCCCAAGACTGGGGAATTCATTCTCTACGCCCGTGCGTCCAGCGCTACCAACTTTGAGGAAGGCAGGGAAGTCGTCTACGCGACCTCGCCCACGGTCAACGGCCAATACAGCTATGTGGGGACCCTCACGGACGCGAGCGGAGCGATTGCCTCGCACAGCGATATGAGTGCATACGCCGATGAGACGGGTGCCTATGTCATTACCGAGAGCGGCTGGGTCTATCCGCTGGCCGACGACTGCCACAGCTGGGTGTCGGGCAAATCGTACTCAGCCGTCAATGGGCCATCTGGCGGCGGAGAAGCGCCGACCGTGTTTAGGGCTGGCAGCACCTACTACTGGATCGCGTCGTACAAGACCGGATGGCGGTGCAACAACAACTTCTACTCCACCGCGCCTGCTATGACCGGGCCGTGGACCTACCAGGATTATCTTGCACCAGTTACCGACACCAGCAACGATATCTCCCTGCAGAGGACCTGGCTGTCGCAGACCACCTGGGTTCAGCCCGTGGTGGGAAGCCAAGGGACGGTCTATTTGTACTGGGGCGATCACTGGGATAACTGCGGAGCCACCAGCGGTGCTGGCTCGGACAACTCCTTGACCACGTATGTATTCCAGCCACTGGTCTTCAACGGAACGAAGATATCGCTGCCGACCTACCTGGCCACCTGGAGTCTCGACGTGGGTGCCGGCACGCATTCACCGTGAAACTCGCCGTGAAACTACGGCTGAGCGAGTGCGGGGTCGATCGCTTGCTGGAATGCTGAGAAGGGCTGGTTCCCCACGATCCAGGACCCACCGACGTAGAAGGTTGGCGTGGCATTCACGCCCAAAGAGATTCCCAGGTTCTTGTCCTGCGCAACCTCGTCGGCGATCGCAGAGCTCGCCCGGTCGGCGTCAAACTGCACGAGGTCGAGACCAATGATCTGGGCGTAGCTGTCGAGATCGGCGTCGGTCAGGGCCGCCTGATGCGCGTACATCTGGTCGTGCATCTCCCACGCCTGGCCCTGGAGACCCGCGGCGAGGAAAGCCTCAGCCGCGTGCAGCGCGTATAGGTGAAAACTGAGCGGGAAGTTCAGGAAAACCAGCGCGACGTCATTGGGATAGGTGGCCAGGACCCGTTTCACCGTGGGCTCGGCCGCGCCGCAGTACGGGCACTCAAAATCCCCGAACTCCACCATAGTCACCCGCGCCGAATCCGAGCCCCGGCGCAGGGCGTATGCCGGGATCAGGAGCGAGCCGCCATCCAAGGGACTGGGCATTGTGGGCAAGGGCGCCCCACGCATGCAAGCGCACGCGAGCAGAATGGCAGCTATACCCAGCAAGCGAATCGGGCCGAACCACGTGGTCATAAAGCTAGCTACTACCAGGCCAGAAGGAGAATCGCCACCTTGACCGGCAGTCCTTGCCTAGGTTTGGTACGTGGCATCCTCCGTGAGCTCGGTCATTCAAGGTGAACGATGCCCTCGGCCAGGACCCGATCGCGCACGCCCTGGACCTGGACCACGCGCAGAAGATAGGTGTGTGAGGGCTCGAATCCGTCTTCGGGTGAAAGCAGGAAGCTCATGCCTAGATCGCGGCCCGGATCCATGCTCACGTTCCACAGAGCCTTCGCCTCCTTGTGCGCGATGCTCTCTGGATCGTCGCGATCGAAGACAGCGACGATGATCGGCCCACGATCAGATAGGGCCCTGAACCGGGCCACCATCTCCACTTGCCATGGTTGGTCAGCCGAAGCCGTGCCCAGGCCTCCTTTCGCCGCGACCTGGGTTCCTCTCGCCAGCACCGTCACCGCTGGCCGATCCTCCGAGACCTCCACGCCAACGATAGTGGCGCTGCCGCCCGGGGAGACGCAAACCGAGCCGAGCTGCGCACAGTCTCGCTTCTGGGCACGAGAAACCAAGAAGACCTGGGGAGTCTCGTCCAAAACCTCGACACTGGGAACCTCCCAAGCTTCCAACATCGACGGCACTTCAGCCTGTGCCATGGCCATCAGGATGACTTGAACCAACATGGGACACCTCCCGCCCTGCTTCTCTTGCTGGGCACTCACCTATTCAGATGCCTGGAAGGCGAAGGCGGTTCACCGCCGACGTCAGCCGCGGAGCCGCAGATCCTGCGTCCCCTTCGCTCCTGCGCTCAGGCCTTTCGTTCCATGGACCTGACGCGCATGCCGTCGGAAACGCCCACCAGAACCTTGGCGGCAAGATCGAAGAATAGCCCCGTCTCAAGCACACCGGGAGTGCGGTGCAGGCGGGCGTCGACCTCGCGCAAGTCGACGTCGGGGCCAAACTTGGCATCGATGACGAGCTGGCCGTTGTCGGTCACCACCGGGCCATCCTTGTTGGTGCCCATCCGCAGCCGCGGCTCGCCGCCAAGCCGTGTCACCACCTCGGTGACGTACCCAAGCGCCGGGAGAATGATCTCGACGGGGACGTCGATGCTGGTCCCCAGTCGAGGGACCAACTTGCTCTCGTCCACGATGACCACGAACTGGCTGGCCATGCTGGCCACCAGCTTCTCCATTGTATGGGCCGCCCCACCCCCTTTCATGACGTTCAGATCCGGGTCGACCTCATCCGCGCCGTCGACCGCCAAGTCAATCCGCCGGCAGTCCTGGGCATCACAAAGGGGAATGCCCTGCTGCTGGCACAGAAGGCGCGATTGGAAAGAAGTGGGCACGCCGGTGATCCGAATACCCTCATCCCTCATCCTTCGGCCCACCTCTTCTATGAAGAAACGAGCCGTCGAACCCGTGCCCATCCCGCACAACATCCCGTCGGCGACGAGCCTTACGGCGGCAACGCCCGCCAACCGTTTGAGGGGTTCGTAGTCTCTGCTGCTCTTCATGCGTGAGCGGGCTTATAGCGCCCTGCCCAGCAAAGAGGAAGAACTAGCTGTACTAGCTGGACTAGCTCGCGCAGCGGATGCGGAGGCCCGAAAGCTCATCGAAGAACTTTGCCGTGGTGTCGATGCTGTTTTCCAGCGACTCCAGCATGAGCGTGATGAGGCCATCGTTTTCGTGGCGCAGGACTTCGTAGTAGCGCTGCCGATCGATGGAATGCACCACAGCCGGCACGTAGCCGCTCCGCAAGAGGATGTAGTTGCTCAAAAGACGCGCCACTTTGCCCGAATTGCGAGTCCAGGGGTAGGCCTGCAGCAGGCGGAACTGAACCTTCACGCCTTGCACGATGGCGTGCATGCGGGAGAACTCCGCCGATTCCAACCAGTCCGCGATCTTGCGCATCTTGTACCCGATCTTCTCGGGGGGCACGATCTCATGGTAGTAGAGCCGGTGGAGCGGATTTTCCTTGCGATAGGGACATCCTTTGGGTACCGCGTCGGGCGTGACCATGGCGTAGAGCTTGCGGATGAACTCCAGGTCCACGTTGGGGGCTTTCCTTGACCGCGCAGTTTCGCGGATGAAGTCGACCGCCAGCTTGTGGTTCTTCACCTCTTCGTACATCGGGATGAGAGACACATCGCTGATAATCCGCTGGTCGATGGCGGCCTTCAGCTCTGAGTAGGACAGGACGACCCCTTCCAGGGCGTTGTCATGGAAAATCCAAGAGACATCGAGCTTGCCCTCGTAGTCCCGCTTCAACTTGTCTGGAAAGCCTCCGACCTTTGCGCGGAGCGCTTCCATCTTGGCGTCCAGCTCGAACAACCTAGCTTCCATTGACAACCACTCCTTCTCCTAGCTCGTGCCTTCCGTTTAATCTGCGTTATCACCCAAAAGAGTCCTTTAGTCAAGCATGGTTAGCGCATTTGCACCAACAACTTGCTGTGATCCAAGGTACTTTAATAATCAAGAAATCTCTCAGAACTGGTCTCGCTTGGCGCCTCAGCTATTTCCCCCTCCAATCAGCAATCTGTGCGCAATTATTGGGGAAATCTTGGTCTCAAAACTTGACATGGGGGGCTCCGGCGGGATGATCGGACGCGTCTGCGAGCCCCTTGCATCAACTCACGGCGACTTCGCAGTATTCCGGTGACTCGTCTAGTTATTGCGCCGCCCCAACTGCCATGGCGCTCCAAAAACACGTGGACGGACCAATGATCCGAGCCGCTCCTGACGCTTCGCATCTTCCAGTCCTCCTTGAGGAGGCCATGAACTTCCTGTGTCCGAGAGACTCGGGCCAGTACTGCGACGCCACGGTGGGCGTCGGCGGCCATGCGCGCGCGATCATCGAGCGCTCAGCTCCCCAAGGTCGAGTCATCGGCATCGACCGGGACGCTGAGGTCCTCAACTTAGCTCGCCAGAACTTGGCATCCTATGGTGACCGCGTACGCTTGGTCCACGCTCCCTTCTCGAAAATTCGCTCCGTGCTGGAGCAAGCCCTTGCGCTTCCGCTCGATGGATGCATCGCGGATCTCGGCGTCTCCTCCGTTCAGCTCGATCAGCCCGAGCGCGGTTTCTCCTTCCGCCGGTCCGGCCCCCTGGACATGCGCATGGACCGGTCTCAAGGCGCGACAGCAGCCGACCTTCTGCAACGCGTGGACGAGGAAGAACTGGCGCGCGTCCTGCATGACCTGGGCGAGGAGCGTTTCGCCCGCAAGATCGCGCGTGCCGTGATCCATGCGCGCGAAAGCGGCGAGCTGACCAGCACAGGAGCCCTTGCCGGCTTGGTGGCCCGCTCGGTTCCCCGTCGAGAAGCCAAGGATCCCGCAACGCGCGTCTTCCAGGCATTGCGAATCGCCGTCAACGACGAGCTGGGCGAGCTGGATCGCTTCCTGCAAGACGCGCCTGGCTGTCTGCGCCCCGGCGGCCGCCTGGTTGTCATCGCCTTCCACTCGCTGGAAGACCGCATGGTCAAGCGCAGGCTCAAAGCGCTGGCCGCAGGGGACGCAGCCGCGCCCGATGCGCCACGTTTCCAGATCCTCACCAAGCACGTGATCACCGCCTCTGAGAGCGAGGTGGCACGTAATCCGCGCGCCCGTTCCGCAAAGCTGCGCGCAGCAGAAAGGCTGCCTTCATGAGATCGCCGTTTTCCCCGGGCACCCCGCCCCAGACGGCACCCACCCTGGTGGATCTTGGTCGGCACAGACAGCGTACGAGCCTTGCAGTGATCGGCTTCGTCGTCCTGGGCCTCACTCTAGGCGCCCTCGGCCATGTGGCCGTGCACGCCAAACGTCTGGAAGTAGCACTGGCGCTAGGCGACGCAGAACGCATTCACCGCGAGCTTGCTGAACAGCGGCGTCACCTGGAAATCGAAATCGGGATGTTGAAGGATCCCGAGCGCGTGATCGCCATCGCGCGGGACAAGCTGCTCATGCACCCAGCCGCTCCGGAAAACATCCGGCAGATAGGGACCGCGCTCGCGCCGCCTGGGAAAGGAACGCACTGACCTATGCCGACTCGTTGGACACGCGTGCGCATTGTCCTGTGCGGGCTGGTGCTGCTCGGAATCGCTGCTCTGGTGGGCCGGCGCGCTCTCCAGCTCCAAGTTCGCGAAGCTGTGCAGCTTCGGGAATGGGCTGAAAGCAACTACCTGCGTGAGGTCGAGATCGCGCCCCGCCGAGGCCGCATCCTGGACCGACGCGGGGCCGAGCTGGCTTCCACGGCTGATCTGGAGTCCGTGTTCTGCAATCCGCGCCAGCTGGCGCCCGACGCGGTTCCCCGGTTGGCCAGGGCGGTGCACCTAGACCCGAGTGAACTCGACAAGACGCTGTCGACCCGGAAGTCACAGTACTTCGCCTGGGTGAAACGGCGGGTATCGCCCGAAGAGAGCGCGGCCGCGCTGGCCCTGGGCCTGCCAGGGGTCAGCGTGCGCAAGGAGCCCCGGCGCGTGTACCCCAACGGCGAGTTGGCCTCGACCGTGATCGGCCACGCGGGCCTGGATGGCCACGGCCTGGAGGGGGTGGAGCTGGCATACGACGAGGCCCTGCGCGGCAGCGGGATGGAAGTCACCGGCATGCATGACCGGCTTGGCCGGGACTTGCTCATGGAAGGCACGGTCGATGCATCGGCCAGCGCAGGCAAGGATCTGGTGCTCACCCTGGACAAGTACCTGACCTACGTGACCGAACGCACTCTTGCAGAAGCGGTCAGAAAGCACAACGCCAAGGCGGCCACGTCGGTCATGATCGATCCGCGAACCGGCGAGATCCTGGCCATGGCCAGCGTGCCTGGCTACAACCCCAATGCTCCCTCGGACGCGGCGGAGAGGGGCGCGCGCAACCGGGCCATCACGGATGCCTACGAGCCCGGGTCCATCATGAAGACGGTGACCTTTTCCGCTGCCTTCGACGCGGGCAAGCTTAGACCCGAAGATCGCTTCGACTGCCTGATGGGGCAGATGCAGGTGGGCAAGTACCACATCCGCGACGACCACCCCAAGGGGATGCTGACCGCGGCCGAAGTCTTCAAGTACTCAAGCAACATCGGCACGGTGAAGATCGCCCGCCGCATCGGCAAGGAAACCCTGGCGCGCATGATCGACCGACTGGGGTTCGGTCGGCCCACCGGGGTGGGCCTGCCGGGTGAGCGCCGAGGAACCGTGCGGCCGGTTGCGCACTGGGGTGAGATCGAGCTGGCCACGCATGCATTTGGCCAGGGCCTGACCGTCACGCCGCTGCAGATGGCAACCGCCTATGCGACTATCGCTTCGGGTGGCGTGTATCACCCGCCCAGGTTGGCAGTTCGCTTCGTCACCGTCGACGGCCGCAGTGAGCCGGTGCCCCGGCCAGCGGACGCACGGCCAGAAGCACGCGTGCTCTCCGAAAGCACGGCGCGCACCATGCTGACCATCATGCAGGGCGTGACCGAGGACGGAACCGCCAAGTTGGCGGCGATCCCCGGTTACCCCGTGGCAGGCAAGACCGGCACGGCTCAGAAGGTCAGCAACGGCCGCTACGATCCCAGCAAATACCTGGCCGCCTTCGTGGGTATCGTGCCGGCCGACAACCCGCGCGTGGTCATCGCGGTCATGGTCGATGAGCCGCACGGCGTGCATTACGGCGGCGTGGTCGCCGCTCCGGTGTTCAAAGAGATTGCCGAGGCAACCCTGCGTTACCTGGGCGTGCCGCCATCGACCTCGGTGGCCGCGAGCGCCGCTCGGCCGGCCAGCAAGAGCCACGCAAAGATCGAGAGGGCTCGGCGGGACGAAGCCGACACCAACGAGGTGGAAGGTCTGGGGGTTGACGAACCCGTGGCGTCGGTGGGTGAGGCCCAGGACGAGGATGAGCCCGAGGTCGCGGCAAGCGAGGACGAGGACGGACCCACCACGGACGGGCAACCGGCAGCCGAGTGCAAGTTCGACGCCGCCATTCCGGATTTTGTCGGCATGACTTTGGGCCAGGCCGTGCGAGCGGCCCGGCGGGCGGGAGTTGAGCTTGTGCCCGAGGGCAGCGGAATCGCCGCCACGCAAACTCCCGCACCCGGCCCCGGAGCGCATGGCGCGCCCTGCCGGGTTTCGTTCCGAAGAGGAGGATGAGCCTTGCTGCGGCTGTCGGATCTGTTGCAGGGAGTATCAGACGCGCGCATCGCGACGGGTGACGGGCAAGTCTCGATCTGCGAAGTGCGCGACGACTCCCGCCTGGTGCAGCCAGGGGATCTCTTTGTCGCGGTTCCGGGAAGCAAGCTCGATGGCCGGCGCTTCATTGACGACGCGAAGGCCAAGGGAGCGGCCGCCATTCTCACCGAGGAGGGTGGTGCTGCGCCGGATGGCACCAATGCGCTGGTGATCGTGCGCAACGCCCGACTGGCGCTCGGCGTGGTGGCCGCCAATCGCTACCAGGCGGCGCAGGCTCTCACCCTCACCGCCGTGACCGGCACCAACGGCAAGACCACGACCACGTATTTGATGGAGGCGATCCTGGCTGCAGCCGGCCGCCGGCCCGGCGTCATCGGGACGGTGGGCTACCGTTTTGCCGGCAAGACCCAGGACGCGTCGCTTACCACGCCTGGCGCTCTGCAACTCCACGCACTCTTCTCCCAGATGAAAAGTGAGGGCTGCTCGGACGTGGTGCTGGAGGCGTCGTCCATCGCCCTCGATCAGGGGCGGGTACACGGCTGCTGCTTCCGCGTGGCTGGCCTGTCCAACATCACCCAGGACCACCTCGACTACCACGGCACCATGGAGCGCTACCGGGCGGCCAAGGCGATTCTCTTCCGCGAGTTGCTCTCAGCCGGAAATGGCGTCGCCGTGCTTTTCGCCGACGATGAAGATGGGCAAGCCATGCGCCGCGAGGTGCGCGGTTCTATCCTGACCGTCACTCGGCAAGCGCGCGGTGCTGACGTTGCCGTGCTCGACCGCAAGCTGGGGGCCGATGGGACCACTCTGCGGCTTCACACTCCCTCGGGCCCACTCGCGATCACATCGCCTCTCGTGGGCGAGTTCAACCTGGCCAACATCCTGCTGGCCACCGGCATGGCCCTTGCGCACGGCCTTGAGCGCGACGCCATCGCCACCGGCATCAGCCGGGTGAGCGGGGTTCCCGGCCGTCTGCAACGTGTGACCAACTCGGCGGGCGTGCTGTGCCTGGTCGACTATGCGCACACCCCGGACGCGCTGGAACGGGCGCTAGATGTACTGCGGCCACTCAGTACGGGTCGCGTCCTGGTCGTGTTCGGGTGTGGGGGCGACCGCGACAAGGGCAAGCGGCCGCGCATGGGCCAAGCCGCGGCCGAGCGTGCCGATGTGGTGGTCATCACCTCGGATAACCCGCGTACCGAAGACCCAATCGCCATCCTCGACATGATTGTCGCCGGCGTCGAGAAGACCGGCATCGTTCACCGGACGGCTTCCGAGCTGCGCCAGGGCCTGTCCGGCTTCCATGTCGAGCGGGACCGCCGGGTGGCCATCGAGCTCGGCGTCGCTCTCGCGCGGCCGGGCGACACCCTGCTGATTGCAGGCAAGGGCCACGAGGACTACCAGATCCTGGGCACGCAAAAGATTCACTTCGATGATCGCGAGGTTGCCGCGGCTGCTTTCGCGGCCCGCAGCGGCTGCGTGACTGCCGGAGGTGCCGCGTGACCGAACCGGCGAAGCGATCCCTGGTGTTTGCCCGCAGAGCCATGGGCGGAACCGTCGTGGGTACGCCGGCCGCGTTGGCGACGACCCGATTCGCTGGGGCCGCCAGCGACAGCCGCGAGGTGAAACCCGGTCGGCTTTTCTTCGCCCTTCCCGGTGAGCGAGTCGACGGCTTCGACTTCTGCGCTGCCGCGGCCCAAGCCGGCGCAGCCGGGTTGGTGGTGGCTACCGGGCGCGGCTGGCCGGCCGGCTGCAGCGGAATTCCGGTCATTGCGGTGGCCGACCCGCGCAAGGCGCTGGGGGACTTGGCGGCAGCCGTGCGCAAGCAGTACCGGGGCCGCGTCGTGGGCGTCACCGGTTCCAACGGAAAGACCACGACCAAGGAGCTTATCGCGGCGGCGCTCTCGCCCGCAGGCCAGGTGCTGCGCACCCAGGGCAATTTGAACACCGACGTGGGACTGCCGCTCACCGTACTGGAGGCGACGGGCAAGGAAGATTTCTGGGTGCTGGAGATGGCCATGCGAGCGCCGGGTGAGATCGCCCTTCTTTCTCGCATCGCTGAGCCTCATGTCGCGCTGGTGACCAACGTGGCAGCCGCGCATTTGGGGCGGTTGGGCTCGCTCGATGCGGTGGCGCGCGCCAAGGGCGAAATCTTTGCCGGGCTCGCTCCTGGCGGAATTGCCGTGCTGCCCATTGACGAACCCCGCCTCGAACCCGAGGTGGCCAGGCTGCCCGAGGCGCGCAAGCGACGCTTCGGGTTCGCGGGCGCGAGGGCCGCGCAGGCGCTGGTGCGCAGCCTGGTGAGAATCATAGAGTTCATCCCCGCCGGCGTGGCCGGCTCGCTCGTACGCCTGTCAGTCGGCTACCAACCGATTGTGGTGCGCCTGCCCCTGGCGGGTGAGCACAACGCACGCAACGCTGCGGCGGCGCTGGCCGTGTCACAGGCGCTTGGGGTTCCGCTTATGCCGGCGGCCGCAGCTCTGGAGGGTGTGACCCTTCCGCCGCACAGATCGCATGTGCTTTCGCTGGGCGGGCGCACCTTGCTGGATGATTGCTACAATGCCAATCCGACGTCCATGTCGGCTGCCTTGCGCACGCTGGTGGCATCGGCAGGCCGGTTCGGCCGCGCCTTTGCCATCCTGGGCGACATGCTGGAGCTGGGCGATGGAGCCGCGGCTCTGCATCAGGCCATCGGTGAAGAGGCGGTGAAACTCGGCGTGGCCGGCCTTGCAGTCGTGGGATCACTGGGCGCAGAAATTGCAGAAGGCGCCATGGCTGCAGGCCTGCCGGCCAGCCGCGCGATAGCTTTGGACGATCCAGAAGCCGCCGCGCAAGTCGTGTCGAGTTGGTCTGCCTCGGGCGACTGGATCTTGGTGAAGGCCTCACGTGGCATGCATCTCGAACGCGCGGTAGCGGCCCTGCAAAGGAAGTTCTAAGTCATGTTGTTTCATCTCTCCGTGCAGTTGCGCAGCAGTTTCGGGTTTCTCAACGTCTTTCGCTACGTCTCCACGCGGACCATGTTGGCGACCATGACCTCGCTGCTCATCACCTTCGCGCTCGCGCCCTGGTTCATTCGCCGCGCACGCGCGCGACAGTTGGGCGAGATCATCCGTGACGACGGCCCCTCCACCCACGCGGCCAAGCAAGGCACTCCGACCATGGGCGGCGCCCTCATCATCATGGCTCTGGTCACCGGCACCGTGCTGTGGTGCGATCTGACCAGCCCGCTGGTGTGGCCGGCGCTGTTCGTGACCGTGGGCTACGGCGCACTGGGCTTCGTCGATGACTACTTGAAGATCACGAGAAGGAACAAGCGCGGGGTGCCCGGCAAGCTCAAGCTGCTGGTGCAATTCGTGGTAGGAGCAGTGGCGGTGGGCTGGTTGTTCTTTGGCGATGCCCTGGACCCGTCGGTGCGACAGCGGCTGGCGGTTCCGCTGCTCAACTTCGGACGCCATCCCCTGGTTATTCCAGCGATCGTCTATGCCATTTTCGGCCTAGTCGTGGTGGTAATGGGCACCTCCAACGCGGTCAACTTGACCGATGGGCTTGACGGACTGGCTATTGGCCCGGTGATCGCCTGCGCCTTCACCTTTATGTTGTTGAGCTATGCCGCCGGCCAGACCCTGGCGGGGTTCAACATCGCTCACTACCTGGGCATGGCCCACGTGCGCGGCGCGGGCGAGCTCACCGTCTTCTGCGGGTCCATCGTCGGCGCCAGCGTGGGATTTCTCTGGTACAACACGCACCCGGCGCAGGTCTTCATGGGCGACGTGGGCGCGCTCGCCCTGGGCGGGGCCATCGGCTTTGTGGCCCTGGCGACCAAGACCGAGCTGTCGCTCCCCATCATCGCTGGGGTCTTCGTGGTCGAACTGTTCTCCGACGTCATCCAGGTTGGCTACTTCAAGGCCACCGGGAGGCGCGTCTTCCTGATGGCACCCATCCACCACCATTTCGAAAAAATGGGCTGGCCCGAGTCGCGCATTGTGGTGCGTTTCTGGATCGTTTCCTTCTCCTGCGCTGTACTGGGACTGCTTCTCACCCTGAAGGTTCGTTGATGCAGCTTTACCAGCGCGCCCTGTTTGGCAAGAAAGTCCTCGTCGTGGGACTGGGACGCTCGGGTATCGCGGCAGCCCGCCTGTGTGCTGCCCGCGGCGCCCAGGTCACCGTCACCGACACGCAGCCGGCCGAGGCCCTGACCGCAGCGCTGGCGCAGTTGCCCGCCGCCGCCAAGCAGGAAGTGGGCGGGCATCGCGCCGAGACCTTCCTGGGCGCCGATATCATCGTGTTGTCGCCCGGCGTACCGCGCTTGCCCGAAGTGGAAGCCGCGCGCAAGCGAAACATCACAGTCACCGGCGAGCTGGAGCTGGCGTCATGGTTCGTAGACGCGCCCATCGTCGCCATCACGGGGACCAATGGCAAGTCGACCACCACGACCTTGTGTGGTGCCATTCTCGCGGCCAACGGCCGGCCCACCTTCGTGGGCGGCAATTTGGGCGTGCCTTTCGCCGAGGCAGTGGGCACGCCAGCAGCCGAGCAGGGCGGCGCCTGTGTGCTCGAGGTGTCGAGTTTTCAGCTCGAAACGGTTGAGTCGTTCCGCCCCCAGGTGGCGGTCCTGCTCAACATTTCGCCCGACCACCTGGATCGCCACGGCACTCTGGAGGCCTACGCGGCGACCAAAGCACGCATCTTTTCCGCGCAAACCTCGGCGGATTTCGCGGTCATCAACATCGATGATCCCCTGGTCGAAGCAGCGGCCAAGAAAATTCGCAGCCATCGTGTGTTGCTCTCGACCCGGCGTGCGCTGACCGTGGGGGGATGGATCGAAGGCGATGCCCTGTGCGTGCGCCTGCCGGGCGGACCCATCGAATACTATCCCGCCCACCTTTTGGGATTGGTCGGCCGGCACAACCTAGAAAACGCCTTGGCTGCGCTGGTGGCAGGACGCCTGGCCGGGGCCCTGCCCGCCGAAGCCCGTCATGCCTTGGTGGCCTTCCGGCCGCTGCCCCACCGCATGGAGCTGGTGGGCGAGCTAGACGGGGTTTTCTTCTACGACGATTCCAAGGGCACCAACGTGGGCGCGGTGGTGGCGGCGCTCGATCGCTTCCCGTACCCGGTGGTCCTGATTGCCGGCGGCCGCGACAAGGGCGGCTCGTATGAGCCGCTGGCCCAGGTCATGAAGCAAGCCGGTCGCGGCGCGGTGCTGATCGGCGAGGCCGCGCCCAAGCTGCGCGAGGCCCTGGCGCCGGCGGTGCCGGTGGAGATCGCGGGCAGCATGGAAGAAGCCGTGGCCCAGGCGGCGACTATGGCCCGCAGCGGAGATGCCGTCCTGCTCTCTCCTGCCTGCTCCAGCTTCGACATGTTTCGCAACTACGAGCATCGCGCCGAGGCATTCCGGGCCGCGGTCAATGGTCTCATCGCCCAAAGGCGCGGCGAGCGCGGTGGACTGCCGGAGGGAGCCCTATGAGCCTGCGCGAACGCATGACTGGATGGGCCGGGCCCACGACTCCTGCCCGCGGCGGGCCCCTGCCGCAAGGACCGGACCGTTTGCTGGTCGCGATGATACTGGGCTTGACCGGGTTCGGGGTGGTGATGGTGTTTTCGGCGGGCGCGGCCTTCGCGGCCAAGACCTATGGCGACTGGACCTACTTTCTCAAGCGCGAGGCGGCGTACGGCGCAGCCGGCCTGCTGGCCTTTGTTGTCGGCATGCGGATCGACTACTCGCTCTACCGCCGGCTGGCCTATCCCCTGCTGTTCCTGTCCATGGCCATGCTGGCCGCGGTGTTGAAGGTAGGGCCGGCGATCAACGGGGCTGTGCGCTGGTTTCGCTGGGGCGCATTGTCGTTCCAACCTTCGGAACTGGCCAAGTTTGCCCTGGCGCTTTACCTGGCCGTGCTGCTCGCGCGCAAGGCGGGGAAGGTCAAGGACTTCTCCATGGGGTTCTTGCCGCCCCTGGTGATCACGGGGATCTTCCTTGTGCTGCTGCTCAAACAGCCCGATCTGGGCACCGCAGTCATCATAGGGGTCACGGCGCTGGGCCTGCTGTTCGTGGCCGGCACGCGCACGAGCTACATTCTATTGTCTGTGCTGGTGGCTGCGCCCGTCGGCTGGAAGGTGTTCATTGCTGGCGAGCCCTGGCGCATGCGGCGCTTTCTTGCCTTTCTCTATCCCTGGCAGTTTCGCCGCAACTCCGGCTACCAGCTCTACGAATCGCTCATCAGCGTGGGCTCGGGCGGCATCTTTGGCCAAGGGCTGGGCCAGGGCCACCAGAAACTCTTCTTCCTTCCCGAGGCCCACACCGACTTCATCCTGGCCATCATTGGCGAGGAGTTGGGCCTGCTCGGCGTGCTGGCGGTCTTGTTGGCGTTCACTGTGTTGGTGTGGCGTGGCCTGCGCGCGGCTGCGCGGGCGCGCGACGCCCTTGGTTGCTATCTGGCATTTGGCGTGACCCTGCTTTTCGGACTGCAGGCCCTGGTCAACATGTGCGTGGTATTGGGCCTTCTGCCCACCAAGGGATTGCCGCTTCCTTTTGTCAGTTATGGCGGCACGGCTTTGGTCATGAGTCTGTTCATGGCGGGCGTGCTGGCCAACATTTCCGCGCGCAACCCCGAGCCCGCTGCGCTGTCGTTCTGGCAATCCCTGCGCTGGAGCCGCGGGCGCGTGTGCAAGAACCGCCGCAGCGACGGCTCAAACGTGCAGGTGGTGGTCGAGGCGAAGTCGTGACATGCGCCTGCTGATTGCTGGCGGCGGGACTGGCGGGCACCTCTTTCCCGGTATCGCGGTTGCGGAAGAGGTCGTCCGGCGCGGCGGCCAGGTGTTGTTCGTGGGAACCTCGCGCGGATTGGAAGCGCGTGCAGTGCCTGCCGCCGGGTATGCGCTGGAGCTGCTGGAAGTGAGCGGCCTCAAGCGCGTGGGACTGATGGCGGTCCTGCGCGGCCTGTTTCGTCTGCCCAAAGCATTCTTTCGCTCGTTGTCTATTCTGCGGCGGTTCCGTCCTGACGTCGTTTTGGGCGTGGGTGGCTACGCATCGGGTCCGGTGGTCCTGGCCGCGGCGCTTTGGCGCTACCCCACAGCGATTCAAGAACAAAACAGCGTCCCCGGAATTACCAATCGGATTCTTTCGCGTTTGGTTCGGGTCGTGATGATCGCCTTTGACGAAGCACGAAGATTCTTCCCGGCGGGCAAGACCGAAACCATCGGCAATCCCGTGCGCAGCAAGCTGGTTGCGACCCTGACGGCTGGCGCGGACAGTGCCGACACGAGCGCATCGCCGCGCATTTTAGTGGTGGGCGGCAGCCAGGGCGCTCGCGCCGTGAATGACCTGGTGCTGACTGCCGTCGAGGTGCTGGCCAAGAACGGCTCTTTGCCCGTCCTTGTTCACCAAACCGGGCCCAGCGATGAAGATCGATGCGGAGAACGCTACGGTGTTCTAAGCGTAAGCGACCGAGTCGAGGTGCGCCCCTTCATTGATGACATGGCGACCGAATATCATCGGGCCAGCCTGGTCGTTGCACGCGCTGGCGCCCTGACCCTGGCCGAGCTCGCCATTGCCGGCCGGCCCACCATTCTGATTCCCCTGCCCACTGCAGCCGACGACCACCAGAGCAAGAATGCCGCCCGCTTTGCCCAGGCGGGCGCGGCCATAGTGCTCAATCAGCGCACTTCCACTGGCGCAGAACTGGCCCAATTGCTGTCCGATTTGCTCGCCGATTCCGGCCGCCGCCAAGCGATGGCCTCAGCCATGCGCAGCCTAGCGCGCCCCAAAGCGGCGGCGGATATTGTCGACAGGTTGGAGAGACTTCGAGCGTAGGGCTGCGGGCACGCCTGAGACGTGGCTGGGTGGCTGTCGCCGTATCCGCCCCAGGGGCAAACCGACTTGACCACGAGCTTCCGGATGTTCCGTCGTTTGCGAGGCCTCCCGATCCTGCCTAGTTCCAGGCCCTGATCCGCCGGAGCGGGGCACGGAGCTCCCTCTACCCTGCGCCCCTGTGCCGGTCGGGCGGCCGAACGCCGACCGGCCCTAAGGCAGGCATCGCAGGCAGCGCCAGGAGGGCGGAACCTAGGGGTTGAGGCCGCGCTGCTGTCGTAGAGCCAGTTGTTCTCTTTGTTGATGTCGAACCAGACCAAGGCACGCAGCATCGGGAATTGGCTTTTCATGGCTGGAATGCATCTAGCAAATCTGGTCACGCGATCCGATTGCATCTCGCGGCTCTCGTCCCACCGCCAAGCACCAAGCTTCGCCCGCCGCCCCGGCAACCTGGGGTCGGCGATGACTCACTGAACTAACAGGCAGGACTGGCCGTGTTCCGGTGGAGAGCGCGATGGGGTAGACTGCGCTACGTTTGAAAGGGAGAAGAAAAAGTCTATGCGAATCAAGTTTGCCGTCTCGTACGTGGCGATCACCCCATTGCTGCTCTCGGTCGCCTTTCCCCGAACCAGTGCAGCGCAGGTGAACCTTCAGGTGCAGATCGGCGTACCGACAATCCGTTTTGAAACCCCGCCCGCTCTGGTCGAAGTCAGCCCCGGTGTGCAGGTTGTGCCGGAATACGACCAAGAGGTCTTCTTCGTAGACGGCTGGTACTGGCACCGCGCAGGCCGGGTGTGGTACCACACGCGAGACCATCGGGGCGGTTGGGTCGTCGCCCACGGGCGAGAGGTCCCACGAGGTTTGCTGCGCATTCCCCCTGGAAGGTACCGGCACTACCAGGCCGCCAAAGGCCCGAACATCAACGAACACCGACGGGAGATGCCAGGGCACCGCGGCGAGGCCCAATTTCAGAGGCGGGAACACGCGGAGCACAATGACCGCGGCCATTTCGACCGCAACAACCATGGCGTCCGCCAAGAGCGCATGGAGCAGAGGGGCCACGGCGAATCGCACCGCGGGCACCGCTGATCGGGTGCCCTCCCGATCGCCACGTGTCTGCTCAGCACTCCGGCTAGAACAGCACAGCCTCGCCCACAGATACCGGCCACCCCTCTCTCAGTAGTCCGACTGCCGGCACAGCGACTGCGAACTTCAGTGTTCTCCGGCATATCGTCGGGCCAGCCTGGTAATTGCGCGCGCCGGTGCCCTGACCCTGGCCGAACTCGCCATTGCTAGCCGGCCCGCCATTCTGATTCCCCCGCCCACTGCGGCCGACGACCACCAAAGCAGAAACGGGGAGACTCGGCCATCTATCGCCAGCGTCTCGTTGACCCTGACAATGGCGTCGTGCCCATGTCTTGTGGTGGGCAGACAAGGCGAGTGATTCCGTGAGGTTTCGGTGTGGCACGCGTATTGCTGCACGAAATAGCGACTTCTCGCTTCACCCACTCACTTTTGCTGGCAATATTCCTTCAGAGAGGTAGGGGACCATGAAGAACAAATCCGTTGTGCTGGTCTTGCTGGGTGTCGTCGGCTTCGCGCTGCTCGCGCGTTCGGGCAGCAAGGCGAACTCGGTAGCAGGCAGGGGCGAATCGGTTTGCACCGATCAAGATGGCGACGGATACGGCATCGGCTGCGCCGCCGGGCCCGACTGCAACGATCGCGATCCGGCCATCCACCCTGGCGCGGTCGAGACCTGCAATTTCAAGGATGACGACTGCAACGGTTTGGTCGACGATGTCGCCAACTGCCCAGCCCCGGCTCTGGATCCAAGCCCGGTGCACGTGCCGGCGGGATCCTTCCTGATGGGAAGCGAGACCGGTGCGGCCGACGAGAAGCCGGTTCACCGCGTGGCAGGCTCGGCGCTCGTCATGGATCGCTACGAGGTCACCAACGCTCGCTACCGGGCATGCGTGAGCGCGGGCACCTGCGCTCCGCCCTCGCTACCGAGCTCGAACGCGCGCGGGCACTACTTCGACGACCCCCGCTTCGCGGACTATCCCGTGATTCATGTCTCCTGGAAGCAGGCGGTCCAGTTCTGCGCCTTTGCCGGCGGCCGCTTGCCCAGCGAGGCGGAGTGGGAGCGCGCCGCGGCCGGAAGCGATGCCCCGCGCACCTACCCGTGGGGCGACAGCCCGCCTGACTGCGCGAAGGCCAATTTCGCCGGTTGCGTGGGTGACACGGATCGCGTGGGCCGCCGGGTGGCAGGCCAAAGCCCGTATGGCGCGTTCGACATGGCCGGCAACGTCTGGGAATGGACCGCTGACTGGTACGAGGCGAGCTACTACGCCCACAGCCCAAGCCAGGATCCGGTGGGTCCCGCTGCCGGAACTTTGAAGGTCATGCGCGGCGGTTGCTGGGTGAGCGGGGAAAACTCGCTACGCACCACCTGCCGCAAGGCCGAACTGCCCGATTCGTGGGCGCCCAACGTTGGCTTCCGTTGCGTCTATGCGGAGGTCCAGCCATGAGAAGGTACCTTGCGCTTGTCTCCGGATTCGTGGGTCTTCTTGCCGCCAGCCCGGCCTTTCCTTGCGGCGCTGGGTTCGGCCCAGGTATCGAGGTTGTCCCGCAACAGGACATCATCGTTGTCTACAAGGACGGCGTGGAGACCTACGTGTTCCAGCCCACCTTTTGTGGCACGGCCAGTGACTTCGGTTTGATCCTGCCCGTTCCCGCCTTGCTTGCGCAAGATCCGGCGCTGTCCGACCAGCAGGCTTTCACCACCGCCATTGCCTTGTCAGAGCCGAACAAGGTCACGGTTGAGGATGGCGGTGGTTGTATGCCCTTGGGGGGCGGATCCGCGGCAGGTGTGAATAGTACTACCGATAGTGGCGCGAGCATCGTGGCCAGCGGACATGTCGGATTTCTCGACTGGGTCCAGCTCAAGGCCGATACCGAGTCGTCGTTCACGGACTGGCTGACGGCCTATGGCTATCCCTACTCCACCACGGCCTCCAGCGTGTTCACCTACTACGTGCAGAAGGGCTGGTATTTCCTGGCCTTCAGGATCAGCCAAGGGGTTGCGCCCGATGGTGGAACGCTGTGCACGGCCCTGGGGCCGGTCACCTTGTCCTTCCCTTCCTCGGAGCCCGTCGTACCCTCGCGCATGGCGGGCGCCAGTTCGGCGACGCCAGGCTCCAGCTCGAACGACTTTCTGTGGCGCATCTTCGGGATTACCCACGGTGACGTGCAATTGGAGTTCCCGCACTGGACTGGCCCTGAAAGTCTTGTGTTGTGGTACTCGGGGGCCATCAAGGCCAGCGACGTTTCCTCGCTGGCGGGCCTGGCCGAGGCCGGTGACCGCCTGACCCGGTTGACCATGGAGTTCTTCCCGGCGGGGGAGGATCTCCCCCTGACTCTGGCCAGCGCGAGCGACTATCGCAGTACCCAGTACGTCCACGTCCCTTCCCATTCCTCCTGCTCCGTGACGAAGACCACATCCAGGTCGGGCAACAGCTTTCTTCTGCCCCTGCTCGGCCTCGCCCTCGCCGGCCTGGTCTGCTGGCGGCGCTGGCGGTAGCTCACAGGAGCCAGTTCGCTTTCGCCTTTGCCGGACGCGCCAGTTGAAGAAGGTGAAGACCGGTCACCCGGACAAGGACGACATCAAGGTCGCCTCCGAGGATTGCGTGACCTTCGACTCCCTCGCGCGCACGATGGACATGGCGCCGGCCTCGGGCTTTCCGGACCTGTCCTTGCTCGACAGCGGATCGGCGGGGCTGTGAACGCGCGGCCCGCGTGAGAGCGCCAGTGACATATTCAGAGCCCGAGGTTCGCCAGATACACTCATGGTGTGGAACGCGAAGTAGATTATCGCCCGGCACGCCCCACCCTGGCGTAGAATCAAATACACATGGCGAAGGACGCCGCGAGAGACAACCTGGCCCCAGGCATGCTGCTGGCGGCGCCTACCTTGCACGACCCCAACTTCGAACACAGCGTGGTCCTGCTGGGCCGCTCCGGTGGAGACGGCGCGCTCGGCTGGGTGATCAACGGCCGTGAGCTGATGTCGGTACGCGAGCTTCTGGCATCGTCCGAGTTGTTGCCGCAAGGACAGCAAATCCCGGAGACGGCCTCGTTCGCTTCGCCCGTGCGTCTGGGTGGGCCGGTGGCGCCTGCGGCCGGATGGCTGGTCTACCGCCGCGGACCGGAACCCTTGCCCGGGGAGATGGCGGTTGGATCTGAGATCGGGGTCACCGGCGAGCTGGCCGCTTTCACCGCGCTGATTCGTGGCCAGGGTCCGGCGGTCTTCAAGCTTCTGCTCGGCTGCGCTGGTTGGGCGCCTGGCCAGCTTGAGGGGGAAATCAGCGCTGGCGGCTGGCTGCCCACGCCGGTGCGTCCCAATCTGGTGCTCGACGCCTCCGTGGCTTCTGCCTGGGACGAGGCGTACCACGAAACCGTGGGCGCCGATCCTGCGGCGTTCAGCAGCCAGCGCGGCAAGGCCTAGAGCGCGTGGGGAGCCTGCGAATCCGAGCGACATTTGCTATGGTGTTCGCTCCATGTCTCTAAGCGAAGAACTGCTGACCGCGGGCCGAAAGCTCCTCATCAACAACTACAACCGGGCTCCTGTGGTGATGAGCCGCGGGGAAGGCTGCGTGCTGTGGGACGTGGATGGGCGACGCTTCCTGGACATGACCGCAGGGATCGCGGTTTGCGTGTTGGGCCACGGCCACGCTGGCCTGTCCCAGGCCCTCGCCCTGCAGGCCACGCGCCTGCATCACACCTCGAATCTGTATTTCATCGAAGCCCAGATCCGGCTGGCCGAAGCGTTGGCGCGGCGAGCGTTCGCCGGCAAAGCGTTTTTCTGCAACTCCGGCACTGAGGCCAACGAGGCGGCGCTCAAGCTAGCGCGGCGCTACCAGATCGTGGTGCGCAGCCAACCCAAACGCGTCGAGCTGATTTCATTCGAGGGCAGCTTCCACGGCCGCACCATGGGCGCGCTCTCGGTCACTGGCCAGGCCAAGTATCGCGAAGGCTTCGGCCCGCTCTTGCCTGACGTGCGCTTCATTCCCTTTGGCGACGCTGAGGCGGCGCGAAAAACCATCACCGAACGCACCTGCGCGGTGATCGCCGAGCCCATCCAGGCCGAAGGCGGCATCAACCTTCCACCGCCGGGGTATCTGCAGGAATTGCGCCGCTTGTGTAGCGAGCGGGGCGCGCTGCTCATCTTCGACGAGGTGCAGACCGGCGTGGGCCGCACAGGAACCTTTTACGCCTTTGAGCGCGAAGCCATGGTGCCTGACATCGTCACCCTTGCGAAGGGTCTGGCCGGAGGGGTGCCCATGGGCGCCATGCTGGCCACCGACACGGTCGCCGAAGCCTTTGCGCCCGGTACCCACGCCGCCACCTTTGGCGGCAACCCGCTGGCCTCGGCCGCGGCTCTCTACATCCAGCAGGTCATGGATGAACAGAACCTGCTCGGGCGCTGCCAGGAGTCCGGCGCCTACCTGGGCTCGGCTCTCGCACGCATGGCCGAGCGGCGACGGCCCAAGACACGCAGCGCGCGGGGCCGGGGCCTTCTGCAAGGTCTGGTCATGGAAAGTGATGCGGCCGCCGTGGTGGTCAAAGCGCGCGAGCATGGCTTGCTGGTGTCGGTGGCGGGCGGAAACGTCGTGCGCTTCGCTCCGCCGCTGGTGGTGGGTCGGGCCGAGATCGACGAGGCCTTGTCGATCCTTGATGCAGTATTGTCCGAGGTGTGAATCATGAGCAAAAAGCGCGACTTTCTCAGTTTGTGGGACGTCACCGAGGCCGAATTCGCGGCGTTAATCCGACGCGCCGAGGAACTTCGTTTCTTGCGCCAGGTGCGCACGCCCCACGCCACCCGCCCTGGTCGTGTGGTGGCGCTCATCTTCGAGAAGGCATCCACGCGGACCCGCGTGAGTTTCGAGGTGGCCGTGTGGGAGTTGGGTGGTCACGCCATCGTGATGGGCCGCAACGACTCCCAGCTCGGCCGGGGCGAGCCCATCAAGGACACCGCGCGCGTGATGTCGCGCTACTGCCACGGGATCATGGTGCGCACCTTCGGCCACGAGCGGGTAAAGGAGCTGGCCGACTACGCATCAGTGCCCGTGATCAACGGTTTGACGGATCTGCTGCATCCCTGCCAGGTTCTGGCGGATTTGCAGACCGTGTACGCACACTTTCTGGAGCACGAAACGAAAACTCCCGCGGGCTCGGTGCCGGACGTCGTGCAGGTGCTGCGCAGCCAGCGCTACGCCTGGGTGGGTGATGGCAACAACATGGCCAACACCTGGATCGAGGCCGCCGGCCTGCTCGGTCTCGACTTGATGCTGGCTTGTCCGGACGGCTTGCAGCCCAATCCGGACGTGCTCGAGACGGCTCGTCGCCAGGGGCACGGCCGTATCCAAGTGGTCCGCGATCCGCGCGAGGCGGTCGCCGGGCGCCGTGTCATCTCTACCGACGTGTTCGCTTCCATGGGCAAGGAAGAGGAAGTGGAGGCACGCAAGCGTGCCCTTGTCGGCTACGGCGTGGACCGCGCCCTGATGGCCGGGGCCGATGCCAACGCGATCTTCCTCCACTGTTTGCCCGCCCACCGAGGGGAAGAGGTCTCGGACGAGGTCATCGAAGGCCCAGCCAGTCAGGTGTGGCAGGAGGCGGAGAACCGGCTGCATTCACAAAAAGCATTGTTGGAATGGCTGCTGTCGTGATGATGGGAACCCTGAGAGGGTTCCCAAACCCTCCCGCGATGGTTCGCGGCGAGCGAAGCTCGCCCGCTTCCCACGCGATGATGGGAACCCTCAAAGGGTTCCCAAACCCTCCCGCGATGGTTCGCGGCGAGCGAAACTCGCTGGCTTCCCACGCGGTTAGGCCCTGGCGGACGTGACGTCGAAGGATGAGATAGCCGGTTTGGGGCCCGGGACGGATCGTCCCCGTATCAACACCGCCGTCGATTTGGCGCGGCAAAAACTTTCGCCGACCGAGGGGTTCGTCCTGTCGCGGGTGGACGGGCGCATGAACTACGAGGAGCTATGCAAGGTGTCGAGTCTAGGTCGTGACGAGACCCTGCGCATCCTTCGCGACCTCAAACAGGCTCGAATAATCCTCGGGCCAGGGGAAGTGGCAGTCGGGTCATCGCGAAAGGGATCGCGCACAGGGTACACGCCGTCCGCCGAGGCGACCGAGGGGGCAGGGATGTCGGCGCCAGACCAGGCGGCGGGAACCGAGGCTCCAGGTTCACCGGTGGCGGCAAGGCCTGCGGCCCCCATCGCCGGGTCGGCAGCCGGGCCGCGGGTCCAGCCGGCCGAACCTGCGCCCGCGCGGGCAGCAGACCGTCGGACCCCGATTGCTATCCCGCTTGCTCCGCTCGAACGTCTCGACGATGGATCGGAGGTGGCGGCTGGCGATCTGGTTGACTGGCCGGATGCATCTTTGGAGCTGAAGGCGCGCATCGTCCGGCTGCACCGCCGGCTGCGGAAGCTTTCAGCGTGGGACCTGCTGGGCGTGGGAAAGGACACCGACGCTGCAACTGTCAGACGCGCATTCGGCGCAGCCTCGAAAGAATTGCACCCTGACCGCTACTTCGGCAAGAACCTCGGCAGCTTCAAGGCCAAGCTGGCCAGTATTTTCGCCCGCCTGAGTGAGGCCGCGCAGGAGATCGAGCGGAGCCGCAAAGACGGAAGGTAATCGTCACGGCCGCCACCTGCGCGAGCCGGCGGGCTCCCCACGCGGCTCGCTGGCCACAGGCGGCCCGCGCGATCCACGGACCAACATCACCGCGCCGCCGAGAAATATTCCCAGGAAGGCGATCAACAGAGCGATCCCAGTCGGTTGCACCCGTGGATCATCCCGCAGCCACAGCAGTCCCCACCAGTCGATGCGGGCGCGCGGGTAGGAGTCGGAGAGGTTCATCGCCAGCGTCGTGTATCGGTGCCAGGGGGCGTTCGCCTCGGCTTGTCTCCAATCGTTCCCCGCCGCCAGGTTGCGCAGCAACCAGGCATGACCCACGATGGGCGAGAAGGGAGGCAGCCAATCGTGCGCAAACATGTCCTCGAAGCAGCACGCGCAGATCCCTGGGCCTCCCAGTTTCAGCAGCGCGCGGTTCGGTGTTCCCAGCCACTGGTTCTTGACCGACGCCGCCACCCGGATGAAGTGATCCCAGTAGAACGCGCCGCCGAGAATCTGGACGACGAGACCCGCGCCGGCCAGCGTCGCCAACGCCCCCAGCGCTGCCCGCTTGCGGGGCAGAGCCAGCCACCGATCAAGTGCGACCGCCACCGGAAGGAGCGCGATCGGTATGAGGAAGTTCAGATAGCGCGGGCCCCAGCTCCAGTCGCCTCCCCAGAACGTGAAGCGGGCGTAGGCGAAGACCAGCGGAAGGCTTGCCACTGCAAACGCCACGGCCGCCCGACGATGGATCCGGACGAAGGCTCGCGACAGGAACACGCTGGCCACCAACGGGGGACTGAAAATGAAGACACTCTTGCCCGTTGAAAACAAGAGCCCGCAGATGCCGAAGAACGGATTCTCGGTCGCACTAGAGCCGACCCCTTCGTAGCCAGTAAGGAAGGGGCCACCCCAGCGCAGATAGTTGTACCCGGCGGCCAGCGCCAGCAACGGCACCAGCGCCAACGAGCAATAGCCGACGACCCGACGCAAGCTCGACCAGTCCCTCCAGAAAATCACCACCACGAAGATTCCGCCAGAGGCGAGGGATAGTGAGAAGATCAACTTCGTGTTGACCAGGGCACCCGCCCAGGCGCCCAGGGCAAGCGCACGACGCGGGCTCGGGTCAGCACGAAGGCAGGCCAGCTCGCCCGCGAAACCGGTGAAGCAGAGGGCTTGCAGCGCCTCCGACATGGGAATCCTGGCGTACACGAAGATTATCGTGCCGCCGCCAAGTATCAGCGTGGTCAGGATGGCTGCGCGTCGGCCGACGCCCAGACGTCGCGCCAAGCGAAAAAACAGCAGGCAGGTCAAGGCCGCGATCAACGAATTGGCGAGATGACAGGTGACGACCAAGAACATCGGGGCTGCCGCGGGCTGGATCTTCGTCGCCAGATCTCTGAGCTTCACGCCGGGCACGCTCACCAGCGAGGGAAAGAGGCCATAGATCGAATAGAGGCGGCCATTCGGTCCCTTGTGGCTCATGGGGGGCCACTCGGTCCGGACGTCGACGCGATGGCTGGCGACGATCTGTTCGGCGACCTCGTACATGATGCGCGCGTCGACCCACGGCCGCTCGCGGCTAGCCGTGAGCGAATAGAAGCCGAAGAGAGTGACCAGCAGGGCCACTTCGGTGGACATCAACTTCGACAGGAATTTCGTGCGCAAGCGAGCCGGAGGATAGATCCCCTCTGGGCGGGACGCCAGGCCGCGGCCTGATGCGTCCGGAGCGGCTGCCCGCCGCGGACCGGTCCTTGCCCCGGCCCGGTGTCCGGGTTATAGGCGTGGGCGGAAAGGACTCCCGTTTGCTGAAGATCAGCGTCGTCACTCCATCGTACAACCAGGCCGATTTCCTCGAACGCACGCTCCGAAGCGTCCACACGCAAGAGGGCAACTTCGAGCTCGAGCACCTGGTCATCGACGGCGGCAGTACGGACGGCTCCGTGGCGCTCCTCGAGCGCTGGAAGGACAAGCTCTCCTACATCTCGGAGAAGGACCGCGGCCAGTCGCACGCACTCAACAAGGGCATCGCCCGGGCGACCGGCGAGGTTATCTGCTGGATCAACAGCGATGACACCCTGCGGCCCCACGCCCTCGCCACGGTGGCGGCCTATTTCACCGCCCACCCCACCATCAACTGGGCCTACGGTCGCTGCGGGATCATCGACGAGCACGACGTCGATATCCGGGGCCTCATCACCCGCTACAAGAACCTGCTCGGACGGCGGTATTCGTATCGGAAGCTCTTGCTGGAAAACTACATCAGCCAGCCGTCGACGTTTTTCCGCAAAGCCTTCTACGAACGGGTGGGCGGCGTCGACGAATCGCTCAAGCTCGACATGGACTACGACCTCTGGCTGCGTTTCGGCCAGGTCGAACCGGCGGGGATCATCGACGGGCCGCCGCTGGCCAATTTCCGCTTTCACGCCGCCGCCAAGACCGGCGGCCAGATCGAGCCCACGCTACGCGTCGCCAACGAGCTGGCCCGCAAGTACGCCCGCGCCATCGGCAAGCCCTGGCTGGGCACGATCAACTACTGGCTCTACTGCCGACGCACCATCTTGATCTACCAATTGCTGGACGCCGTGCGTAGCGCGGCCAAACGCTAAGGAGCGAGCATGAAAACCGCACTGGTATGTGGCGCTGGCGGCTTCATCGGGAGCCACCTCGTCAAGCGGCTGAAGCAGGAAGGCGTCTGGGTCCGCGGCGCCGACCTCAAGTTTCCGCAGTTTTCGCCCACCGCGGCCGATGACTTCGTGAAGTGCGATCTGCGCGATCCGGTCAGCTGCCGAACGGTCGTCGACCGCAAGTTCGACGAAGTCTACCAACTGGCCGCCGACATGGGCGGGGCCGGGTACATTTTCACAGGCGAGAACGACGCCGACGTCATGCACAACTCGGCTCTCATCAACCTCAACATGCTCGAGGCCTGCCACCGCCGCAACGTCAAGCGGCTGTTCTACTCGTCTTCGGCCTGCATCTACCCCGAGCGCAACCAGCTCGACCCCAACAACCCCAACTGCGTCGAGGAAAGCGCCTACCCGGCGGCGCCCGACAGCGAATACGGCTGGGAGAAGCTCTTCTCGGAGCGCCTATACCTGGCCTTCCAGCGCAACTATGGCATCGAGGCGCGCATCGCGCGGTTCCACAACATCTTCGGCCCCGAGGGCGCCTGGAACGACGGCAAGGAAAAAGCGCCGGCCGCTATCTGTCGCAAGGTGGCCGAGACCCCCGAGGGCGACCAGATCCTCATCTGGGGAGACGGCAGCCAGACGCGCTCCTTCCTCTACATCGACGAGTGCCTGGAAGGCGTGGCGCGGCTCATGCGGTCCGACTGGACTGGACCGGTGAACATCGGCTCCGAAGAGATGGTGTCGATCAACCAACTGGCCCACCTGGTGATGGACGTCGCCGGGAAGAAGGTGCGTATCAAGAACGTGCCGGGCCCGCTCGGGGTGCGGGGCCGTCGCTCGCACAACCAGCTCATCTTCGAAAAGCTGGGCTGGCGGCCGTCCCAGACCTTGCGCGCCGGCCTGGCCAAGACCTATCCCTGGATCGCGGCGCGGGTGGACCTGGCCGCCAGCCGCGCCCGCTGATCACGGCCGCCTCGCGGCCACGCAGCGGATCGACAAGCCGTACGTGGCCTCGCGAAAAATTGCGCACGTGTCGTGCAGTGGCTTCGCTACGGAAACTGCCCGCCGGCGGCCAGCAGATCGAGGCGAGCCTGGCGGACGTTGTCTTCGGCGATGACTGCACCTGTGTCCGCGTCGTGCGCGCGGCGTTCGGCGTCGATGACTTCCAGGTTGGAGGTGGCGCCGGCCCGATAGGCCTGGCTGGCCAGGGCCAGCGCCTCGCGCGCCAGCCGGGCGGCGCTGGATGCGGACTGC
>Ga0182011_10000446_pt1 | contig 35706 bp, 30 predicted proteins | sample 711E1DmetaG_FD_120481 | JGI IMG/M metagenome (GOLD analysis project Ga0182011, IMG submission 120481) | Permafrost microbial communities from Stordalen Mire, Sweden - 711E1D metaG | ecosystem: Environmental > Terrestrial > Soil > Wetlands > Permafrost | place: Sweden: Stordalen | collected...
CATCGGCAAGGGCGGCTCCGTGATCCGCAAGATCCAGGAGGAGACCGGCACCGAGATCAACGTCGAGGACGACGGCACGGTCCAGATCGCCGCAGTGTCGGGTGAGAACTCGCGCAAGGCGGTCCAGTGGATCGAGTCGCTGACTCGCGAGGTCGAGGTCGGCGGCCTGTACCTGGGCAAAGTGACCCGCATCATGGGCTTCGGCTGCTTCGTCGAGATCCTGCCCGGCAAGGAAGGCCTGATCCGGATCGGCGAGCTGGCCGACTACCACGTCCCCACGGTTGAGGACGTGGTCTCGGTCGGCGACGAGGTCATGGTCGTGGTCGTCGAGATCGACCGCCAGGGCCGCATCAACCTGTCGCGCAAGGCCGCGATGCAGCGCCATCTCGCTCGCAACGAAGCCGAGTAGCTCAGAAACGGGGCCGGCCGGCAACGGTCGGCCCATTCTTCACCTGCTAAGCCAGTCTGCATAACTGCCCTGCATAACTCGTGCCGTATGCACGCGACCTGGAGCGCCGGCGGTCCGCTGGTATACTTGGGCCGTGCCCCGTCAACTCAACTGGTGAGTGGAGTCATGTCCGTGGAACCCCGCCCGCTGACCGTCGCGGTCGTCGGCGCCACCGGCGTCGTGGGTCGAACGATGATCCAGGTGCTGTCCGAGCGGCACTTTCCGATAGGTGAGCTTCGCCTGCTGGCGTCCGGTCGTTCGGCCGGTTCCACAGTCAGCGCGGACGGCCGGACGCTCACGGTGGGGGAGGCGACGCCCGAGGCCTTCGAGGGCGTCGACATCGCGCTCTTTTCGGCCGGCACCGACGTTTCACGACAGCTCGCCCCGGAAGCGGCGGCGCGCGGCGCCACGGTCATCGACAACTCCAACGCCTGGCGAATGGAATCGAACGTGCCGCTCATCGTCAGCCAGGTCAACCCCGACGACGGCGAGTGGCATGAGGGCATCATCGCCAACCCGAACTGCTCGACCATGCAGCTGGTGCCCGTGCTGATGGCGATCCGGGACACGGTCGGGATCGAGCGAGTCGTCGTCGACACGTATCAGTCGGTGTCGGGCACCGGCGCCGAGGCGCTGGCCGAGCTGGAAAGCCAGATTCGGGCTCACGTCGCGGGGGACCCTGCGGTGGCCAGTGTCTACCCGCATCCGATAGCCTTCGACGTCCTGCCCGAGATCGACATCTTCCTGGACAACGGCTATACCCGCGAGGAGTGGAAGGTAGTCACCGAGAGCCGCAAGATCCTGCACCTGCCGGACCTGCGGCTGTCGTGCACGGCCGTCCGCGTGCCGGTCTTCGTCAGCCACTCTGAGGCGGTCCACGTCGAGACCAGCCGGTCGATGAGCCCGGACGAAGCTCGGCGGGCCTTTGCGGCGGTACCTGGCGTAGTTGTCATGGACGATCCGGCGGCTCATGTCTATCCGCTCGCAACGCAGGCTGCCGGCAAGGATGAGGTCTTCGTCGGCCGCGTCAGGACGGACCCTTCGGTGAAGAACGGCCTGGCCTTCTGGGTCGTCAGCGACAACCTGCGTAAGGGCGCGGCCACGAACGCCGTCGAGATCGCCCAGGTTCTCCTCGAGCGTGGCTGGGTTAAGGCACGTTCCCGCCGCGAGGTGCCGAGCGGGCTCCTGCGGGCGAGGGCCGGGGAAGCGTCGTGACCGACGGCGAGCGCCAGGCGGCGCTCGACGAGATCGGGGCGGAGGTGGCGGTCTGCGCCCTCTGTCGACTGCATCAGACTCGGAGCAGGGCTGTCCCGGGCGAAGGGACGGCAGCCACCGAAGTGATCTTCGTCGGCGAGGGGCCGGGTTTCAACGAGGATCGCCAGGGCCGGCCATTCGTGGGTCAGGCCGGTGCCAAGCTGGACGCGTTGCTGGCCTCGGTCCTCTGGTCTCGCCCGGAGGTGTTCATCACGAACGTTGTCAAATGCCGGCCTCCGGAGAACCGCGACCCGGAGCCGGACGAGATCGCTGCCTGCGCGCCGTTTCTGACGCGGCAGCTCAAGGCCCTTGACCCGGCACTCGTGGTCACGCTTGGGCGCTTCTCGATGGCGCGCTTCAACCCTGGAGCGCGAATTGGGCAGGTCCATGGCACCTTCCGTCAGGCTGATCGCGAGTCCGGTGCTCCAGACGCCTTGACCTACGCCATGTATCACCCGGCAGCGGCTCTGCACCAGGGTTCACTGAACGACACGTTGTTCCGCGACATGCAGGGCGTGCCTGCGGCACTTCTGGAGGCGCGCAAGCTGCGTGAGTCGAGGCCGCAGAGGGACGAGGTCGGCTACTCGCGTGAGGAGGACGGACCCAGGCCGTCATTCGCCGCTGCCCCCGAACCGGCCGCTGCCATCGAACCGTCGAGCGCAGTTTCCGAATCAGTCGCTCTGGATGCCCAATCTGGCCCGACAGACCAACTCGGGCTCTTCTAGGATGGACAGGACCGCACGTTCCCGTCACGTGAGCATCGATGGCTGACAATCAGACTCCGCTCCGCATCATCCCCCTCGGAGGCGTGGGGGAGATCGGCAAGAACATGTACGTCTTCGAGTACGGCGACGACATTGTCGTCGTCGACTGTGGGCTCATGTTCCCCGACGAGGAGATGTTCGGCATCGACCTCGTCATCCCCGACGTGTCGTACCTTCGCGAGAACCGCGAGAAGGTACGAGCCTTCCTGATCACGCACGCTCACGAGGATCATGTCGGCGGCCTGCCGTACATCCTGCCGTACTTCCCGGATGTTCCGGTCTATGCCTCGACGCTGGCCCGCGGCCTGCTCGGAATCAAGATCAAGGAGCACAAGCTCCACTCCAACCCGCTGCTGCCGCTCGATCCTGGTGATCACCTGGAGATCGGGCCGTTCCGGGTGGAACCGTTCCGGATCAGCCATTCCATTCCGGATGCGATGGGCATGGCGCTCCACACGCCGGTCGGCACCGTCGTGACCACCGGCGACTTCAAGTTCGACCACACGCCCGTGGACGGCCGAAGGTCCGACTTCGCGGTTCTCTCCCGGCTGGGCGAGGATGGCGTCATCTGCCTGCTTTCGGACTCGACCCGCGCCGAGAGCCCCGGCTACACACTCTCGGAGCGGACGGTGGGCGAGACCTTCCGCGAGATAATGGAGCCGCTCGACGGCCGGGTGATCGTGGCCACCTTCGCCAGCAACATCGCCCGCATCCAGCAGGTCATCGATGCCGCGGCGACCTTCGATCGCAAGGTGGCGGTCATCGGCCGCTCGATGGAGCAAAACTTCCGCATCGCGACGGACCTCGGCTACCTGACATACGCACCCGGCCAGATCGTGGCCAAGGACCAGATCGGCGCGGTCCAGAAGATCGTCATTGCCACGACCGGCGCACAGGGCGAGCCGATGGCCGGCCTGGCTCGCATGGCCAACCGCGACCACCGCTTCGTGGAGATCCAGCCCGGCGACACAGTCATCGTCAGCGCCAGCCCGATCCCCGGCAACGAGGAATACGTGGCTCGCACGATCGACAACCTCTTCAAGGCCGGGGCCAACGTCTACTACCACACCGTCAAGCACGCGCACGTGTCGGGTCACGCCAGCCAGGAAGAGCTGAAGTTGATGCTCGGACTGACCCGGCCCAAGTACTTCATTCCGATCCACGGCGAGTTCCGAATGCTCGTTCAGCACGGTCGCCTGGCGGTGGAGACGGGCGTTGCGCCTGAGAACGTCTTCATCATCGAGAACGGCCAGGCCATCGAGTTCTTCCCGGACGGCTCCGCCCGTCGGGCTGCCCCCGTTACGTCGGGGTACGTTCTTGTCGATGGCCTGTCGGTCGGCGATGTGGGCGAGGTTGTGCTCCGTGACCGCCGCGCCCTGGCGAGCGACGGCATGTTCATCGTGGTCGTGACCGTGGACAAGCAGACGGGCCGTGTCGTGGCCAAGCCCGAGATCGTGACCCGTGGCTTCATTCGCGGCAATGAGCACGATCCGCTGATGGATGGCGCGGTGGATCGGATGATGGCCGCCATCGAGGGCCAGGGCGACCGGACCAGCGAGGTCGGGCTGCTCAAGAGCCAGATCAAGGACGAGATCTCGAGGTACCTGTACGAGCAGACGCGTCGACGCCCGCTCGTCTTCCCGGTCGTGGTGGAGGTCTAGATGCCCGCCCGAACCTCTCCCGCCTCGAACCGATCGAGCTCCAGCCGTGCCGGCCGCGCGACGGCGCCGGCGCGGCGACGAAGATCCGGCCGCGGCTGGACGGTGTCGGCCGAGATCGTGCGCGTGCTCATCGGCCTGGCGATGCTCCTGGTGGGGGTGTCGCTCCTGATCGGTCTGACCGTTCAGGGCGGTCATCTCACGGATCTCGAGCGGAACGCGGTCGCGCCGTGGTTTGGAACCGCTCGCTGGCTGCTGCCGATCATCCTCATCCTGCTTGGCTACTACCTGGAACGGGCCGCAGGCGCGCATTGGGACTGGGAGCTGACGCTCCTCGGTAGCGCGCTGGCCTGCGGGTCGCTGCTGGGCCTTGTCGGCCTGCTCGAGGGTACGTGGGGCAAGTGGCCGGCCGCCGGATACATCGGTCGGGCCCTGGCGCGGTTCCTGTCGCCGCTCGTCACCGCGCCGGGCGCCGGCCTGATCCTCACCATCCTGATGATCGCCGGTGCCTTGCTTGCCCTCGACATGTCTCTGCCCGCGGCCGTCGCTCCGTTGGGGCGCCTCGTCTCTCGCGCCGCGAACCGCCTGTTCAGGCCCGCGCCGCAAGTTGCGTCGGTGGCCGGCGCTTCTGCTTCGGCCCGAGCCGACCGACCCGAGAAGGGAGCCAAAGATATTCCTCCGGCTGACGCTCGCCGTTCCGGCGATGGGCGGATGCCGGCCATTCCGGTCGCCATTCCCAATCCGGGCCCCACGTCCCTGACCTTCGCGCCGCAGATCGCCGCCGGCCTAATGCCCCAAGACGGCGGGCCGCTTCGCGAGAGTGGGGCGCCGCGCCAGGGACCGTCCGGCGAGCTGCCCGGACGGGAGGGCTCGTCTGTCCGAGACGGCGCCGCGATTCGCGGACCGCGGTCGGGGCTCGGCTTTGATGACGTCACCCAGTCGAAGCTCGACGGGACCATAGCCGCCGCCGAGAAACCCCACATCGAATACCACCTCCCGCCGATGTCACTGCTCGACAACCTCGCGCCGCGGATCGGCGAAAGTGGCATGGATCACGAGCGGAACGCGGCGATCATCTCGGCCAAGCTGGCGAGCTTCGGCATCGCGGCCCGCGTGGTCGCCTGGAACGCGGGCCCGGTGGTGACCCAGTACGAGGTCGAGCCGGCGCCGGAGATCAAGGTCAGCCGGATCGAGGCCCTCACCGACGACCTGGCGATGGCCCTGGCGGCCCGCACCATCCGAATCGAAGCCCCGATCCCGGGCAAGAGCGTTGTCGGCCTCGAGATCCCGAACAAGGACTTCAACATCGTCGCGCTGCGGCGGATCCTCGAGGAGGTCGACTTCCAGGCGACCTCCAAGCTGACCTTCGCCCTCGGTCGAGACGTCGCCGGCCACGCTCGAGCCACCGATCTGGCGAAGATGCCGCATCTGCTCATTGCCGGGGCCACGGGGTCGGGCAAAAGCGTGATGGTCAACGCCCTCATCTCGAGCCTGCTGTGCAGGGCCAAGCCCGACGAGGTTCGGCTCGTTCTGGTAGACCTCAAGCGGGTCGAGCTTTCGGCGTACAACGGCCTGCCGCATCTGATGGTGCCCGTCATCACGGAGACGGAACGAGCCAAAGCAGCGCTCAAGTGGGCGGTGCAGGAGATGGAGAACAGGTACCGGCGCTTCGCCGGCGCGAACGCCCGGAACCTGGCCGGGTTCAACGAGGGCAGAGCCGATCCGGCCGACCGTCTGCCCTACATCGTCATCATCATCGACGAGCTCGCCGACCTGATGATGCGCGAGGGCAAGAACGTCGAGGAGCCCGTGGTGAGGCTCGCCCAGAAGGCCCGCGCCACCGGCATCCACATGGTCCTGGCCACGCAGCGCCCGTCGGTAAACGTTGTCACAGGTCTGATCAAGGCCAACTTCCCGAGCCGGATCGCCTTCGCCATGGCGTCGCAGATCGACTCACGCACCATTCTCGACATGCCCGGAGCGGAGGACCTGATCGGCCGCGGGGACATGCTCTTCCAGCCGGCGGACCTCCCGCGCCCCATCCGACTCCAGGGCGTCTTCGTGTCCGACAAGGAGATCGCCAGCATCTGCGAGCACTGGAGGGCTGAGGCCCAGCCACACTACGACATGAGCATCGTCGAGACCGACGAGGAGCCGGAGCATGCCGACGATGCAGCCGACGAGGATGCGGATCGCCTGCTGCTCGATGCCGTAAGCGTCATCCAGGAGTACGATCGTGCTTCCGCGTCGCTCCTACAACGACGACTCAAGGTCGGGTACGCCAGAGCGGCCCGGATCATCGACCAGATGGAGGCTCGTGGCTATATCGGGCCGTTCGACGGGTCGAACGCGCGCCAGGTGCTGCGCCGAGACGATGCGCCGCGGAATCCGCGTGGCGGACCCGGCGGGGAAGAGGCATGACGAGTCTGAAGCTGACGAGACGTACGCTGCGCCGACCGGGTGGTCGCCGGGGCATTCCGGAGCCGAGCCCGGACGGACGCGCGGCTCTCGGCGAGAAGCTGCGCGACGCGAGGGAGCAGCGGGGCGTTGACCTGTATCGTGTCGAGCGCGACACGAAGATCCGAACCAAGTACCTGGCCGCCCTCGAGGCGGGCGATTTCAGCGATCTTCCGGGCGACGTCTACACACGCGGCTTCCTGCGCAATTACGCCACGTACCTCGGCCTGGACGCGGACGAAATCGTCGAGGAGTGGCGCCAGGCGGCGGGCGACGTTCAGCCGGTCAAGCCGGCCATCGTCGGGCCCCAGCCCCTGACCATGCGCCGCAAGGTCATCTTCCAGCAGAGCCACGTGGTAATCGCCATCGTGGCCATAATCGTTCTCCTCGTGGCTTCCTACTTCGGCTATCAGCTGACTCGATATCTCTCGTACCCGACGCTGACGGTTGCGGCGGCGGGGCCGACGCCGGTCGTAGTTGGAGTAGGGGATACCCAGTACGTCCTGAGTGGCGTCGCCACTCCCAACACCACGGTCCTGATCGCCTGGAATGGCCAGGACCCCAAGGTCGTGGTCGCCGACGACACCGGCCACTGGACGTTCCATGCGGTGCTTCAGATCGGCAGCAACCAGTTCGACATCACCGCCAAGAACCTCGACACGAGCCATTCGAGCAAGACCGTCAGGCTGATCGTCGTAGTCCCCGCTCCGACGCCCACGCCCCTGATTCCGGTCCTGGCCTTCGCCACGCCGGCCGATTCGGCGTCCTTCCCAACAGGCAGCATCACCGTGACCGGCACCAGCACGGGAGTGACGAAGGTCACTCTGACGCCGAAGTACGTAGGGCCGCCGCCGACTCTGGGGAACGCTATCCCGGCGCCCACGCCCTCGAGCTCGCCCGTCGTTCCGACGGTGACTCCCATGACTATGAATACCGCCGCCGACGGTACTTTCGCGTTCGCGGTAACGCTGAAGCCGGGCCGCTGGCAACTCACGGTCGTCGGCGCAACCGCGGATGGCACCAGGACGCCGGCGCTGGCCAGGACCATCACCGTCACCTACAAGAACCTGACGGTCGTGATCCAGGTCAAGGGCGGGCCTTCCTGGCTGAAGTACTTCATAGACGGCGCGGCGGTTGGACAGAGCACCTATCCCGACGGCTGGTCGAAAACGGTGGTCGGGAGCAAGAGCGTCTGCATCCTCGCGTCCGGAAAGCCGAGCCTCGTGTTCGTGACCGTGAACGGGACTCCGTACGGGTCGGTCAAGTCGTTCGGTGGAATCCACCTTCTTGTCGACAAGGACGGTCCAAGGAACGTTGCCTCGTGCTAGCGCGACCGTGGATAGCGAACCGCTGATCCAGCTGGTCGAGCGCCTGCAGGCCCTCTGCCTGGAGCGACGCTTGACTGTAGCCACCGCGGAATCGTGCACGGGCGGGTTGATCGCGAAGTTGATAACTGACACCGCAGGTTCGAGCGGCTACTTCCGGGGCGGGATAGTGTCCTATGCCGACGAAGCCAAGGCACTGCTTCTGGGAGTCCCGCAGGAGCAGCTCATCGCTCACGGCGCGGTCAGCGCCCAGGTGGCTCGATCGATGGCCCTGGGAGCCGTGAACCGGATGCGGGCGGACATTGCGGTCTCGGTTACGGGCGTTTCCGGGCCTGGCGGCGGCAGCCCGGCCAAGCCGGTCGGGTTGACCTACATCGCCGTGGCTGATGCCGCGGGCGTGGAGGTGCGGCGTTTCGCCTGGGCCGGCGACCGGGCGGCCAATCGAGAGGCAAGCGCGCGCGCCGCCGTGGAGCTGCTTCTGGAGCGGCTGTCGGCGGGCCTGGAGGCCGGCGGCACCGGTGACGCAGGCGGCACGGACGACGCAGGCGGCACGGACGGTCCTGAGTGACGGTCGTGCGTGGAGCCGCGTCGATCGGCAGCGGCCTGGCGCCCGCCAGAGAGGCGCGACCGATCCGCCAGGGCGAGCGAATTCATGTTGTCGGTGCCGGTGGCGCCGGGGCGAGTGCCGCGGCGCTGCTGGCGCACCACAGCGGCGCGGCGGTAAGCGGCTGCGACCCGGGCGGGCCGTCGCCCTACACGCCGCCGCTCGAGGCCGCCGGCATTCATCTCGAGTGGGCGCATTCGCCGGCCCACGTGACCGGCAACCCGCCGCCCGAGCGCCTGGCCGTGACGAAGGCCCTGACGGCCGTGGACCCCGGCAATGCCGAGCTTGCCGCGGCCAGGGCGTCTGGAGTTCCGCTCGAAGCGTGGCAGCAGGTCATCGCCGACACGGCTGTGGGGAGGACCCTCATCGGGGTGGCCGGCACGCACGGCAAGAGCACCACGTCCGGCTGGCTGGTCCACGTCCTCGTGGAAGCGGGCCTCGACCCCTGCGCCTTCGTCGGCGCGCTGCTTCCCCAGTCCCTCACCGGGGGATTGCCGTCTACCGCGCGATGGGGCGATGGAATGCCGTTCGTGGTTGAGGCCGACGAGTACGCGGGCAACTTCGACCCGTACTGCCCCGACGTGACGGTGCTCACCTCGGTCGAGTGGGACCACCCCGATGTCTTCGCCGACAGAGAAGCCGTCGTCGATTGCTTCGTGTCGTGGCTGGAGCGAGCCAGCCAGGCCGTGATGCGGCCGTGTCTCGTGGCTAACGTCGGCGACTCCGGCGCGGCCGAGGTCCTCGCACGCCTGGGCGGGTGGCCCGGTGAGCTCCTGGGAACCTGGCTTGCCAACGCCTCCATGGGTGGGTCGATCGGCTCGGACGCGTTCCTGGTCGGCACGATCCTTGAGGCCGACGCGACCGGGACGTCGCTGCGTCTCGAGGGGTCGGTACTGGGCACGGGTCTCACCACGCACTTGCAGCTGGCCGGCCGCCACAACGCCGCCAATGCGCTTGGCGCCGCAGGAGCGGCGCTGGCGCTTGGTGTCCCGCCGGACGCGCTCGCTGCGGCTCTGGCAACGTTCGGTGGCGTGGGCCGCCGTCTGGAGCGGAAAGGGGAGGGGCGAGGCGTGGTCGTGTACGACGACTACGGCCACCACCCGACGGCCATTCGGGAGACGCTGGCAGCGCTTCGCCAGCTGGAGCCGGGTCGGAGGGTGTGGGCGGTCTACGAGCCCCTCACGTACCATCGCACCGCGGCCATGCTGGACGAGTTCGCGCAGGTTCTTGCCACGGCCGACGCGGTGGCCATCGCCGACATCTGGGCCGGCCGCGATCCCGATACCACCATCACGTCGGCCGGTGCGCTGGCCGAAGCCACGGCACGTTGCAGGCCTGGAATGACGGCAGTGGCGCCGGGGTCGGTGGAGCAAACGGCGGCCTGGCTGGCGGAGGAGGTCCGTCCCGGCGACGCTGTCCTGGTGATGGGTGGCGGCAAGAGCTATCGAATAGCTGAGTTGCTCATTCAGGCCCTTGGCGCCTGAGGTCGATACTACGGCGAGGCAGTCGATCTTGATGATCCCGATCATGGTGCCGTGCGGCACAATCTCCGGGTAGAGCCCGGACTCTGCCGGCGATGGAGCGACGCCGGGGGCGACGTCCGGGACGCTGCGACTGGCAGGTTTCAGGAGACAAGGAGGGTCAATGGCAGGCGAATCATCGTTCGATGTGGTGAGTGACTTCGACGACATGGAAATGCGCAACGCGCTGGACCAGGTCCGGCGCGAGGTGCAGCAGAGGTATGACTTCAAGGGCGCGACCTTCGATCTCACGCAGGCCAAGACCGAGCTCGTTCTCACTACGGATGACGAGTTTCGAGCAAAGGCCATTCGAGAACTCATCGAGTCGAAGGCGGTCAGGCGCGGCCTCTCGCTCAAGATCTTCGACTGGGGCAAGGTCGAACCATCGGGCGGAAACAAGGTCCGCCAAACCATAGGTCTGCGCCGGGGTCTCGACGACGATCTGGCTCGGAAGCTCAGCAAGCTCGTGCGTGACGAGTTCCCAAAGGTCAAGCCGCAGATTCAGGGAGATGCCCTAAGGATCTTCGGCAAGAACAAGGACGATCTCCAGCGGGTGATCGGCAGGTTGAAAGAGCTGGATGAACCGATCCCGCTGCAGTTCACGAACTACCGGTGAGACCCGCCCGGTGATCCGGCGCGGCGATCCGAAGGAGTGCGGCTATGTCGATGACTGAGAACCAGGGCGCCACCACCACGGTCGGCGCTGCCCTGGCAGGAGGGTTCGCTCGAGCCGGCGTGAAGATCGCCTTCACCGCTCCGGGCGAGAGTATCCCGGGATTGCTGGAGGAGCTTGCGGCAAACCATATCCGCGTCGTGACGACACGTCACGAGGCCTCGGCCGCCTTCATGGCCGAAGCCGTCAGCCAGCTCACCGGCCGGCCCGCCCTGTGTATCGGGATGCGCGGACCAGGTGCCGCCGACATGGCCGCCGGCCTTCATGCCGCAAGGGCCGATTCCGCGCCAGTCATCGCCATCGTGGACGGCGCTCACCGCGACGTGCGGGGACGCGAGGCCCTCCGGGACCTCGACATCGTTCGGGTCCTCGAGCCGATCGTGAAGTGGGCCGCGGAGTTGAAGGAGGTGGCCGAAGCGGTGCCTCTGATCGAGCGGGCCCTGGCCACCGCAACCGGCGGACGGCCCGGGCCCGTGTTGCTCGCGATCCCGGCGGATCTACTGGATGGACGGGTCACCGTGGGCGGGAACGGCCGGCCTCCGGTTCCTCATGCGGCGCACCAGGTGGAGCCGGACCCCGTGCTGGTCCGGAAGGTGCTGCATCTTCTCGCCGATTCTCGGCGGCCGCTGATCCTGGCCGGCGCCGGCGTGCTGCGAGCCCGAAGCAGCGACGCGCTCGTCAGGTTCGCGGAGACGATGCGGGTGCCCGTCGTTTCGTCGTGGCGCCGTGGGGATGTCTTTCCGAACGACAACCCTCTCTACCTGGGGATGGCCGGTCCGGGTTCCCCGAGCAGCGTCAAGGGTCGGCTCGAAGAGGCCGACGCTCTGCTCGTGCTGGGGAGCCGTCTGGGGGAGGCCACGACCTTCGGAAATCGGATTCCGGGGCCTGTGACGCGATGGGCGCAGGTGGATCTCGAGCCGTTTGGAGCGGCGTCTGACAACCGGCCGGAGATCGTCATGGCCGCGGACGCATCGGCCTTCCTGCGAGTGGCTCATCGAGTCCTGGCGCGAGCCGCGTTCGACGCGGTTTCGCTGGACGCCAGGACGGCGGCGAACGCGGCCGACCGCACGGCGTATGAAGCCGGTTCGATCGTCGATGCCGAGGCCTGGGACGGCCCCGGAGTGCACCCGGGCCGTGTCATCGCGACCCTGGCCCGAGTGCTGCCCCATGAGGCGATCCTGACGACGGATTCCGGCGACTTCGGTACCTGGGCAGCGCGCGGGTACCGGTTCCACAGGCCCGGCACGTTCCTTGGTTCAACCGCGGGGCCGATGGGCTACGGACTGCCGGCGGCCATCGGCGCTGCCCTGGCTCGGCCGGGCCGGCTGGGCGTGGCGCTGGCCGGGGCAGGCGGCTTCGCCATGACGATGGGCGATCTGGAGACGGCGGTTCGCGAGCGGGCGCACGTGCTGGCGCTCGTACTCGACAGCGGCGGAGACAGCCCGACCTCGTTGCAGCAGCTGGAGCGTGGTGGCGTACCCGGCCCTGGCACCAGTCTTGGACCAGTGGATTTCGCCGCCGTCGCCGCAGCCTGCGGCGCCGTTGGGATCTCCGTCACCAGCGATGACGAGTTCGAGCCGGCCCTGCGGCAGGCCATGGAAGCGGGCCGTCCGGCACTGCTTCACCTGATCGCGGACGCACATTGGACCGCGCCCGACGGGTTGCCGGCGTCCGATAGTGAGCGGACTGTGCCCGCGCCGGTGGTTGATCCGATCACGGAGGCCGTGGAGGTCGACGCCCTGGTCGAAGCAGCCGTCGAAGCGTTGGTCGAAGCCGAGGCCGAAGTCGAGGCCGCGGTTGATGCCGAAGCCGAGGTCGACGCCGCGGTTGATGCCGAGGTCGAAGCCGAGGTCGACGCCGAGGTCGCTTACGCGCCCGAACCGGGCGACGGCGAGGACGCTGCGGATCTGCCGCCCAGTGCGGCGGTGCCTGAACTCGGGGTCGATGCCGGCGCTGACGCCGATTCCGATGCGGAACTAGATGCCGGCGCCGGCCAGACCGCCACGGGTCTCGAGCGGGCGACGGAGCCGGATGTTTCGCCCCCGGAGGAGCGAGCCTAGGACCTGCAGGACCGGCCGGTTACGGCACGTCGTTCTCGTTCGGCGGGTCGGCCGTGATCGTCTTGGGCCACGTGCCCTTGAAGTAGATGCCGCCCTCTCGGAGTTCGAGGGTGTCGATCCTGATGCCGGCTTCGGCGATCTTCTGGTTCAGGTAGTCGTCCAGCGCGCTCTGGACCTTGTCGACCGCGGTACCGGGGACGCCGATGCGCCCGAAGTCGAGCTGTGTGACGTCGATCGCGACGGACGTGGGGCTGGTCCTGGAGACGGAGAACTGGCCGTATACCGGACCGGAAATCGGATAGCCCGACACGTCGTCGACAAAGGCCGCGACCTCCGCATAGCCATCGTGGATGCGGAACTGGACCTGGCTGAAGTGCGAGTTGGGGTTCTGGAACTCGCCCCTGCCCGCGAGGGCTCCTTCAGTGAGAGTGCCGTCAACCTGAACGGTGCCCGAGTAGTGGTGCTTGCTCGACAGCGTGTAGTCCCTGGCGGGGGAAGGTCGAGTGATCCCGTATTTGGCGGCAAAGGCCTGGAACGCGGCCGCATCGGGACGCACTCCGAGGTCGCGGGCGCGATCCATGCCGAAGGCGCCGCTGAGGACGGGAACCTGTGCCAATCCCAGCCAGGAGACGGCCACGACGGCCACGACAACGATCCCGACAACGACCACGAGGATGCGACGCAGCACGTCTCTCTCCTTCCCCTATGCAGACACCCCGACCGCCACGGTTGTGCGGCCCAACGACTAAGCGAGGCGGCGGCCCCGGTAGTCGGAGCCGAGCTTGCCACATTGGCGGCCCGAATGGAAGGCTGCCGGCGTCCTCGGGCGACGTCAGGCGTGAGGCCGGCCTCGGCGGCGCTCCAGGACGAGGGCGTTGCGCCGCTCATGGAGTCGCATCTCCAACCCCACGGGGTAGATATGCGGATTCAGCAGTCGACGGATCGCGGGGTGGAGGCTGCGTATCTGGGCCTGGGCTCTCGACCGAATGTCGTCCAGGCTCGGCGAGGGAGCTACCCGCGAGCCACCTCGCATGACCGGCAGTACCAGCTCCTGGGGGCTCCAGGCCGCCTCGATGGCCCGCATGTGCAGCGCGTCGGCGGGGTCGACTATGACGTCACCGTCGAGTGGCGCCGGCAGGTCTTCGTCGTAGATCATGTCGGCCCGGAAACGGCCCGTGGAATCGACGAACCGCCGAACGCCCAGGACGCCGGGAATCGAGATCTTCGAGCTGTGCTCGGAGAGCTTCACCGGGTACCTCCAGATGTCGCCCGGGTCGCAAATGGCGCTGAGCTTGTAGATCGCCCCGAGCGCCGGCTGGTCGTAGCACGTGTCCAGCCTCGTCCCGACGCCCCAGATGTCGATGCGGGCACCCTGAGCGCGGAGCGAGGCAATGGTCTGCTCGTCCAGGTCGTTGGAAGCGACGATCTTCGTCTCGACGAAGCCGGCTTCGTCGAGCATCCGGCGGGCCTCGATGGAGAGGTACGCCAGGTCCCCCGAGTCGAGGCGGATGCCGGCCAGGTGGCGGCCGGTGGCCTCGAGGCGCCGGCCCGTCTGGATCGCGTGTTCCACGCCGGCGAGGGAGTCGTACGTGTCGACGAGAAGGGTCACGTTGTCCGGTTGCGCGTCGGCGTATGCGTCGAAAGCGCGTTGTTCATCGCCGAAGACCTGGACCCACGAATGGGCGTGAGTGCCCCGCACGGGGATCCCGAACAGGCGTCCCGCCAGGACGTTGGAGGTTGCCGCCACGCCGCCGATGTAGGCCGCTCTGGCGGCGGAAAGCGCGCCGTCGGGGCCCTGCGCGCGTCGCAGGCCGAACTCGAGGACTGAGCCGCCACCGGCTGCCTCCACGATGCGGGCCGCCTTCGTTGCCACGAGCGTCTGGAAGCCGATCACCGTGAGCAGCGCGCTCTCCACGAGCTGTGCCTGAATGAGGGGTCCGCGCACCCGCAGCAGCGGCTCGTTGGCGAAGACGACCGTGCCTTCAGCTATGGCGTCGACATCGCAGACGAACCTGAACTCGGCCAGCCGGTCCAGGAACGCGGAGCCGAACAGAGGGTCGCCATTGGCGCCTGTCAGGCCGCGGAGGTGGTCGATGTCGATCGCCTCGAAGTGCAGGTCCTCGAGGATCTCGATGGCGTCGTCCAGCCCGGCCATGACGGCATAGCCGCCGCCGAACGGCAGGGTGCGGAAGCTCAGGGCGAAGACGCTCTCGCGGTCGGCGACGCCGGCGATCTCGTACCCGGCGCCCATCGTCAGCTCATACAGGTCGGTCAGCGTCGCCAGGCTTGGCCGGTATACCTCAGATACGTGGGACACGCCGACTCCGGCCTGGCGATTCGCGACGCCCGTCACTCGAGCCCGCGGCCGGTTCTAAGCCGGCGGCGGGTTTGACGGGCTTGACTGGTCTGACGGGTTTGACCCTGGCGCTCGAGGCCTTCTGAACCGGAGTGTTGATGCTCTCCGAGATAGCCTCCAGCGTGCCGATGATGGTTGACACCAGGAAGCCGACCGTCGGTTCTTTGATGTTGATCGGTTCGGCAGCGCCGGGTCGGCAGTCCTCGAGAAGGGACACCTCGTGAGGGTACGGCGTCTCCAGGGTCGAGCCATCCAGGAGGGCAAGACCGGCATCAACGGCTCGACCGACGATGGCCCGCAGATCGGTGTCCGAGTCGCAGATGATGGAATCGGGCCCGCCGCCGAGGCGCAACGGCAGCGGCGTCGGCAGGGCCATGAGCAGGGCCGAGATCGCCAGCTGGGATTCGCGCGTGAGGCCCTGACCGCGTCGGAGGAAGCTCCCGCCGGTCGGCCAGTTGGTCTCGATCCGCGTGCGCAGGGTAAGCAGCCGCATCCGGCAATTGTCGACAGAGTCCAACTCGCGCATATCGACAGCGCTCGGCAGCAGCGAGCGCCTGGGACGACGCTCTTCCGACTTCTTCATGACCGGCCTCCCACGACCTCTAGTTGCCCCAAACTCGCCCGCTCAGCATAGCGGGGCGGAGCAAAGTGGGGTCATGGGACACGACTGGACCGAGCGATGGTCTGATTGGAGGACGGACTGCGGCGGCTGCCGCGCTAAACTCGTCGGAACCCTTGTGGTCGCGGCCGGAACGGGTGAACCGGCCGGAGCAGCGGTTCCCGCCTCGGCGGGCGCGCGAAGGTTGGTGATGGACGCAGGTCGCGATACTCGCACTCTCGCACCGTCGGACGAAGCTGGGTCTGCCGATGCCGCGACCGAGAGAGCCAGAACCGACGAGTATGTGGCGGCGCTCGATGATCGAGCGCGAGCCGAGTATGCGCTCCGAGCGTCGGAAGTCCGATACCGGCAGACTCTCTCCGCCACCGAGGCCGCTCTCACCAAGGCTCAGGCGCTCTATAGAATCAGCGCCTCTCAGGTTGCCGGGGAGAGTGTCGAGACGTTGCTCCAGCGCGTCGTGGACGTCGTGGCCGAGACGCTTCCGGCCGACCGAGTCAACCTCTTCGCCATCGACTCCGACAAGCGGGCCGTCATCGGCAACTACCGCGGTGGGCCCGGCGGAGGCTCACATGTGGACATCGACTACGAGGAGATGCTGGAGGGGCTCGGCGGATGGGTACTCGAGCGTCGCCAGGCTGCTTTCTCGCCTGGTGGCGTTCGAGACCCGCGGGAGTCGCCTCGGGTTGACGAGCGTCGTCGCGCGGCCGGCCACGGCCCGATGATCATCGTCCCGGTCCTGTACGAAGACAGGGCTCTCGGCGTCATCGTCGCGACGAATCGGCCGGGAGAGCGGGAGTTCGAGCAGGCCGACGTGGACCTGCTCTCGGCGATGGCGAGCCAGTCGGCCATCACGATCGAAGATGCGGCTATTCGCGAGCAGCTCCGGGATGCGCGAGACGATCTGGAAACGAGAGTCGGACAGCGCACGGCGGAGCTGGGCGAGAGCGAGGAACGTTACCGCCGCATCACCGAGACGGTCACCGATTACGTGTTCACCGTCAAGGTGGGGGCCGGTGGGGGCCTCATGACACAGCACGGCCCCGGGAGCGTAGCCGTGACGGGCTACTCACCGGAGGAGTTCGCCGCCAACCCGGCGTTGTGGCTCGAAATGGTCGTGCCCGAGGATCGAGACAAGGTCCTCGCCCAAGTCGATGACGTCGTGAAGAAGGGTTCGGCACGGCCGATCGAGCATCGGATCGTGCGCAAGGACGGCGCGGCGCGCTTCGTTCGAAGCACGCCTGTGCCCCAATACGCGCCGGACGGGACGCTCGTTGGGTACGACGGCCTGCTCCAGGACATAACCGAACGACGCACGTTGGAGGATCAGCTCGTCCAGGCCCAGAAGCTCCAGAGCATCGGACGGCTTGCCGGCGGCGTCGCTCACGATTTCAACAACCTGCTCACCGCGATCCTCGGCAACGCCGAACTCGCCCTCATGGATCTGCCCGAGGATCATGCCGCGCAAGAGAGCGTGCGAGAAATCGTGCAGGCCGCGGAGCGAGCGGCAAGCCTGACCCGGCAACTCCTGTCGTTTGCCCGCAAGCAGCTGATCGAGCCCGTGCCGCTCGATCTCAGCGCGGTCGTCGCCGGCTCGATCCAGATGCTGAGACGTCTGCTCGGCGAGGACGTCGAGATCACGGCCCAGCTCGACGAGGGTCTGGGCATCGTTCAGGCCGATCCGGGCCAGGTTCAGCAGCTCTTGATCAATCTCACAGTCAATGCGCGTGACGCCATGCCCGACGGCGGCCGGCTGGTCATCGAGACGGCCAAACTGTTCGTGGAGGACGAGTACCGCGCCGTGCATCCGGATGTTGGCTCGGGGCACTACGTGACCCTGACGGTGACGGACACCGGGACCGGCATGAGCGAGGAGGTTCTGAGCCACCTGTTCGAGCCGTTCTACACCACCAAGCGGCAGGGCGAAGGCACCGGCCTCGGTCTCGCCACTTGTCACGGCATAGTCGGGGCAAGTGGGGGACACATCTGGGTTCATAGCGAAGTGGGGCTGGGAACAGAGGTGACGATCCTCCTGCCGGTGGCGGAGGGCGTCGACCGGCCGGTGCGTGAAGCTGCCGTGTCGGCACCACCGCCGACCGGCACCGAGACGGTGCTTGTCGTCGAGGATGACGCCAGCGTTCGACGCCTGGCCGTGCTCGGTCTTCGGTCGAACGGCTACAGGGTCATGGAGGCTCCCGACGCGGCGCATGCCCTCGAGGTGGCCGCAACGGGAGCCGCCATCGACATGCTCGTAAGCGACGTTGTCATGCCCGGAATGCGCGGGCCGGAACTGGCGGCCAGACTCCGGGAGATGCTGCCCGAGGTCAGGTTGCTCCTCGTGTCGGGACACGCGGACACCAGCGAGGCGTTCCGAGACGATGAGGGCGGCGTCATCGAGCTGCTGCCGAAGCCGTTCACTCCAGATCGGCTGGCGCGCAGGGTCCGGGAGGTTCTGGACTCGGGCTAGGCTGAACAGTCTCCGAGTTCTCCCGAGACCCTATCAGGTCGCGCCGCCCGGCTGAACGCACGCGGCAGGTGGCGCTGCGGTGCCCCGGCCGCGGCAAGCCTGATAATGGTTCCGGCACGGGATACTGGCCGTATCGGCATCGTTCCGAATGACTCATAAGATGCCCGCATGGTGGACCTCGACGCCTACGCTGCCGACTGCCGCGTGTACGGCCACGTCGACCTGGGCGAAGGTCGCATGTCGGACGAGCTCAACAACACCCTGGAACTGCACATCGAGGACGCCTTGCTCGAGGATCTTGGCGATGGCCACGTGGTTGCCATGCCTGAGCTCACGGTCGAGCATGGAGAACTATGCGCTGTTGTCGCGAGCGGACCGCGAGGCGATGCCGCACGCCGGTTGACCACCAAGACGACCCGCGTCGAAGTCGAGACCGGGGCTTACCGGATCGTGGGCTGGATCCACGCCCCGCGGGCGGCCGATCCGTTCGCCTCGGTTCTGAAGCGCGGGGCCTGGGTGCCTCTGACCCAGGCGACGGTGACGTATCGACGCGGCTCCGAGGACGTCAGCGATAGGGTGGCGACGCTACTGGTCAATCGCCACCTGATGCGTTCTTTCCGCGAGTTCTAGCGCTCGGTCGACCGCTGGGGCTCGGGCACGCGGGCGCCGGAACGTGAAGTCGGGACCTCACCTGGTCGGGCGCGGTGGCGCCGACCATGAGCGGGCCGTGAAGTCGGCGCCCTGCGCGCTACAATCGGGAGCCGCGAGTGACCCCACCGTCCGGTTCGCTTGCGTCTGGCCCGAGCCCACGAGGAGAGCAACAGCTGTGAGCGCAGTTCCGACCGTGCAGCTCAACAACGGCGTCGAGATCCCGCAGCTCGGGTTCGGAGTGTTCCAGATCAAGCCGGAGGACACCAGGGCCGCGACCATGGAGGCTCTCCGCGTCGGCTACCGCCACATCGACACGGCCGAGATTTACGGCAACGAGCGCGAGGTGGCGGAAGGTATCCGAGACTGCGGCATCGATCGAACCGATGTGTTCGTGACGAGCAAGCTCAACAACGGCTTCCACGCCCCTGACAGAACCTTCGAGGCGTTCGACCGATCCCTCGAGGTCATGAAGTTCGACTACCTCGATCTCTTTCTCATCCACTGGCCGCTTCCCGCCGTGGGCGATTTCGTCGACACCTGGAAGGCGCTCATCGAGATATACCGTTCGGGTCGCGTCAGGGCGATCGGCGTCTCGAACTTCCAGCCACATCACCTCGATCGGCTGGCCGCGGAGACGACCGTCGTGCCGGCCGCAAACCAGATCGAGATCCACCCGTACTTCGCTCAGGACGACGTTCGGGCGTTCGACAGGGAACACGGGATCGCTACGGAAGCGTGGTCGCCGATCGGGCAGGGGCAGGTGCTCGACGACCCGACAATCGTCCACATCGCGGAGCGGGTACACCGAACGCCGGCTCAGGTCACTCTCCGCTGGCACATCCAGCGTGGCGACATCGTGTTTCCCAAGTCGGTGACGCCGGCGAGGATCGCCGAGAACTTCGCCATCTTCGACTTCGAGCTGGCGGACGAGGAAATGGCGGCCATCACGGCTCTCCGCGGCGGCGGCCGGCGGGGCCCGGACCCGGACGAATTCAACTGGATTCCGTGAAGAACGTTTCTCGCTAGCTGCCGCGGGTCTCGACGTGCGTCGAGGTCAGGTAGCAGCGGCGATCGGTAATCTCCACGATCGCCCCGACGAGCTCCAATTCCGCCGTCAGGGGCAGATCCTCTGAGGACGTGCCCACCCAGACCTGGAAGCGTCCGGGCTCGACAACGCATCGGAAGGCTGGATCGACGAGCCCAAGCTGCTCGCTCGCGAGTCGGAAGGCGACCGTGCACGTCTCGCCGGGTTGCAGCCCGACGCGCCTGAACCCGCGCAACTCCTCGACGGGTCGGGTCACGCTCGCTTCCAGGTCGTGGACGTAGAGCTGTACTACTTCATCGCCCTCGCGTTCGCCGGCGTTTCGGACGTCCACACGAACCGATGTCTCCCCGCCGGCAGTAGGAATCGAGGCCGGGTCGAGCCGGAGATTCGAGAGTTCGAACCTCGTGTAGGACAGCCCGAAGCCGAAAGGCCAGAGCGGCGCGACCGACCCGTCGACGTAGTCGCCGTGCCAGTGCGACATGCCGCCCGACGGCTTGCGGCGATATGTGATCGGCACCTGCCCGGCATGGCGGGGCACGGTAAGTGGGAGTTTGCCGCCCGGGTTTCGCTCGCCGAATAGTGTCCCCGCAATCGCGTCTGCGCCTTCGTCTCCGGGGACCCACGCCAGGAGGATCGCGCGGCAATCCTCAGATGCCCATTCCAGCGCGAGCGGTCTGCCGCTCATGACGACGAGCACGACGGGCGTATCGGTTGCCACAACCGCCTCGAGCAGCGCCTGCTGGCGACCCGGAAAGCCGATGTCCCGTCGGTCGCGCGATTCGCCCGTCGTGCAGCTCGCGGAGAGGCCGGATCGCTCGCCGAGCACCAGGATGGCGACGTCAGCACCCCTCGCGGTTTCTGCGGCAGCGGCGATCGCCGCGGATGTGCCGTCCGTGAGGCCGCAGCCGGCCTCGTAGCGAACATCGGCACCCGCAAGGCGATCGCGCAGGGCGTCGAGGATCGTGCGGCGGCCGGCCAGCTCGGCCCTGAGGATGCTCTCGCCTTGCTCAAGTCGTGGAGGCGGCGCGGGGTAATCCGTGGGGTCAAGGAGAGTTTCCAGGGCTGCTGCGTAGCTGTAGTCGCCGAGCAGCTCGCGGCTGCTGTCGGCCAGCGGCCCGATCACCGCGACCGAGCGCAGGGCGGCAGGCAGCGGCAGGATGCCGGCGTTCTCGACAAGGACCAGGGAACGGCCGGCGAGCTCCCGACCCAGCCGGCGCTCCTCCTCGGTTGGACCGAGAAACGGGAGGGCGGCCCGGCCGTCTACGAAGGGATCGTCGAACAACCCCAGCCGGAACTTGGTAGTGAGCGTCCGCGCCACCGCCCGGTCCAGCAGAGACTCGGGTACATCACCGCTCTCCAGCCGCCGGGCGAGAGGCTCCGCATACGCAGCGGGGGCGGGTGTCTCCACGTCGACTCCGGCGCGGAGGGCGAGCTCAGCTGCCACGCCAAGATCCGCCGTCATCCGGTGCTGAGTCACGAGTTGCTGGATTGCCTCATAGTCCGCGATCACCGCGCCGTCGAAGCCCCACTCACCGCGAAGGATGTTCGTCAGGAGTTCCTCGGACGCGACGCACGGCACGCCGTCCAGGTCGGTGTAGGCTTGCATGACGCTCGCCATGCCCGCATCGCGAACCGCGGCCTCGAATGGCAACAGGAACTCTTCGCGGATTTCCCGCGGCCCCAGGTGAGCCGGAGCCTGGTTGAGTCCACCCTCGGGGACGCCGTGGCCGACCATGTGCTTGCCGGTCGCGACGACGCCGTCACGCAGGTCGCGCGGGTCGCGGGTGCCGTGCGGGGCGCGCAGGTCGCCACTGTCGCCGGGATCGCGGCTGTCGCCCCGTTCGCCCGAGTCGCGCCCTGTGGCCCCCTGGAGACCGCGGACGTAGGCGCATCCCATCACCGCCGCGAGATACGGGTCCTCCCCGAACGTCTCCTCGATTCGGCCCCAGCGCGGATCGCGGGCCAGGTCCAGGACAGGCGCCAATCCCTGTCGAAGTCCAAGAGCCCTCATGCGTCGACGGATCGAGTCGGCGACGGCCTCGAACAGGTCGGGGTCCCAGGTCGCCGCCACGCCGATCGCCTGCTGGAAGCACGGCGCCGAGCGGGCCATGAGGCCGTGGAGCGACTCCTCGTGGAGGATGGCGGGAATGCCCAGACGGGTTTCCTCTACCAGGAATCTCTGGATGGCGTTCCCGGCTCGCGCCACGTCGCCGGCCTCCAGGCCGGATGCTCCGGCCAGACGCGTGATCTGGCCGACACCGTTCCGGATGCGTGCGCGGGCGGCCGGCTCGTCGAGTTCGGCGCCGCTTAGCAGGTCGGCGCCCCAAACGGACGCGAGCTGGGCCAGCTTCTCCGGGCGACTCATTCGTCCGAGGAGATCGCTCGTGCGAACCTCGATCGGCAGGCTCGGATCGCGATAGGGCGAGTCCGGCCTCGGTCGCCCAGAGGGGAACGCACTCACCCGGCTCGACTCCTTCCAGGTGCCAATGCCAACGCGGAGAACTCGGGCCCACGCCCGTTGTGTTGATAGGATGCACCAACGGGCGGCCCGGCCGCGGCCCACTTCGGACCGACCGGAGGAGGGGAGTGCCGTCGCTATTCGGCCGGTGATGTCCCGGTCGCGACCCGCAGCTCCTGGGTTCCTCGACCGACCGGCCACGAATCTGCGCGACAGGCGTCTCCAATGAGCGCAGAATGATTGCCCAGTCGGCGCAGCCGCCGGCACCCGATACGAGGACCAGATGACGAAGCGGTCAAGACACGAGCGCGAGCAGCGCGATGCCCAGAATGTGCGGGTCAAGCAGATCACGGCCGACTGGGAGCGCGCTATCTCGCCCGAGCGCGCCGCGGCCTTTGCGGCCGAAGTAGAAGCCGCCCGTGCTCGCGGGCCGCGGCCGAAGCAGCCGGACATGGCCCCCGGGACGGCTCCGAATCCGCCGCGCCCCGGCCACGAGCCGCGTCCGGAGAAGAAGGAAGAGCCGCGGCGCACGAGGTACTAGGGCGAGCGCCGAGGGCAGAGTCAGGTCAATCCGCCGCTTCGGCGAGCCGCGCGATGGCAGGGCCCTCCACCCGGCAGGTGAGCCACGTGCGCATGACCTTCGCTCCGTGGGCTTCGTAGAACTCGATGGCCGGGGTGTTCCAGTCGAGCACCTGCCAGACGAAACGCGTCCAGCCCTCCTTGACCGCGACCGCCGCCAGGTGCTTGAGCAAGGCCTTACCGATGCCGTTGCCACGAAAGGCCGGGCGGACGAACAGGTCCTCCAGGTAGATGCCGGGCTTGCCTTCCCAGGTGCTGAAGTTCAGGAACCAGAGGGCGAAGCCGGCAGGCTGGCCGTCCCATTCGGCCATCGTCACCTTCACCAGCGGATGCTCGGAGAAGGCGTACCGTCGAATGTCCGCTTCCGTGGCGACGGCCGCCTCCGGCTCCCGCTCGAACTCCGCCAGCTCGCGGATGTAGGCAAGAATCAGGGCCGTGTCGGACGGAACGGCGGGGCGGAGGGTCAGCATCAGCCGATTCTAGACGGGAGGGCCGGACGCCGCGGCGGCGCCGGTGTGCGCGGCCAACGCCTTGTAGGGACAACCCCTAATGAAACGGTCCGGTCGGCCGAAGGCTTGAGCATGGACAGCCTCCCCGCGATCGGCCCGTCCCTGCCTCCGCGCCAGGTGCGCTCGCTGACAAACCGCGACGTCGAGTCCGCCTCGTTCGCCCAGCTGATGTCGCCGGCGGACCCGAACCCCGCGGCGGCGCTCGACCCCGCACAGCGCGGCGATCCGGCCACGGAGCATCAGCGGATGCTGCACTTCATCAGTCATGTCGATGCCGAGTGCTTCATCTCTCTCCTCCAGACCGCGGATCCGGTGCCGGACGACTCCCGCGCCCGAGCCGAGTACAGGCGCTTCTACCGGCACCTTGGCGAAAGCCTCGAAGTTCCGTTGCCGCCTCCGGATGCCCAGCCGCTGGACATGCCGGCCGAGTGACATCTCAGTCGATTGGGCGGTAGTTGCGGGAAAAGACCTCGTCTCCGGCCGAGTGGACGGACGGCTGCCATCGGCCTGCCGACCTGCACGACGGCGGTCGAACCCACCGGTCACCGCTCAACCGGTGCCTGCGTCCCGCTCATCAAGCCTCGACCGGTCCGGCGCGGGTGGAGTACGGAAGGATCGTCACGCGCCCGATAGACTGGCAGCGACGCTATGACTGAGCCGAACTTCGACCATCGCCCTCGCCTGAACACCCTCGACGTAGTCGTCGTGCCGGGTGTCGTGTATGCGCTGGCTGGCGAACGCGAGCCCGAACTCGTCTGGCGTAACGACGTCGGTGGCCTCACCTTTCGCCTCGGTGAGCGGTTCCTCAAGTGGAACCCCGTGTCGACCGGCATCGACCTCGAGCGTGAACTCGTGCGCCTCCGCTGGCTTTCCGCACGCCATCCCGCGCCCAAGCCGATCGACTACGGTGTCGACGGCGATGCACAGTGGATGCTCACCGAGGCGCTTCCCGGCGTACTGGCGGTGGGCGACAGGTGGCGGGCTCGACGGCCCGAGGCGATCCGCGCCATAGCCACCGGACTTCGGGCCATCCACGCAGTCCCGATCCACGACTTCCCAGGCGAATGGGCGGCGGAAGCTTGGGTCGGCCGGCAGCCATCATCCCTCGGGACCAGACCCCCAATCGAGAAACCCGTCCTCATCCACGGCGATGCGTGCGCTCCGAACACGCTCATCTCCGAAGAGGGGCTCTGGACCGGCAACGTCGACTTCGGCGACCTCGGGGTGGGCGATCGCTGGGCAGACCTGGCGATCGCGTCTATGAGCCTGGACTGGAACTTCGGGGAAGGTCACCACCAGGAGTTCTTCGACACCTACGGTATCGAACCCGACGAGGAGCGCATTCGTTACTACCGAGCACTCTGGGATCTCGAGTCATGACGCCGTCTCGCAAGCGGCGACTCACGCCCCATGTCTCGCTTGACCGACCGTCTGGAGCCAGACCGTGACGGCCCCGTCCGCCCTCTCATGCAAACAGAGCTTCTCGCGGGTGGCCGTTCCCTGGCAGGTGCTCGTGGTCGCGGGAGTAATGGTCGCGGGCCTGCTGGCCGTGTCGGGCGCCTATGGCTTCCATGGCGACGAGATGTACTTCGTCGTGGCGGGCCAGCACCCCGCCTTCGGCTACGTCGACCAACCGCCGCTGACGCCGCTCCTCTCCGCCGCCTCTGTGGCCCTGTTCGGAGTCTCGCCGACAGCCGTGCGGATACTGCCCTCGCTCGAGATGGGGCTCATCGTGGTCCTGATCTCGTTGGTAGTGCGTGACCTTGGCGGATCGCGACGGGCGCAGACCCTGGCGGCGATCACCGCGGCGCTGTCGGGCTATCTCGGCGCCGGCCATCTCGACACCACGACGGAGCCGGACCTCCTCGCCTGGACGATCATCCTCTGGCTCCTGGTGAAGCTGCTCGCGGGCGGCGATCGTCGACTATGGCTTGGGGTCGGCGTCACGGCCGGGATCGGCCTCGAGAACAAGGACACGCTCCTGTTCCTCGGCGCAGGCCTGGCCGTGGGGCTCGTCCTCGATCGCCGGTGGGATGTCGTGCGTTCGCCGTGGGCCTGGTCGGCGATCGGGATCGCGCTCCTGCTGTGGCTGCCCAACCTCGCCTGGCAGGTGGCCAACGGCTGGCCGCAGCTCACGATGGCGAGGGCAATCTCCCAGTACGCGGATGACAATCGTGGCCAGATCGTTCCTCTGCTGTGGCTGTTCAGCGGACCGTTCCTCTTCCCGGTGACCGCGGCAGGCCTGGTCTGGATGCTGCGGTCGAAGGCTGCGGCACCGTGGCGCGCGATCGGGATCGCCGCCCTGGTCGGGCTCGCTCTCGTCGTGGTCAGCGGCGGAAAGGCCTACTACACGATCGGCAGCATCGCCGTGTTCATGGCGGCAGGGGCCATCCTGCTGGACCACTGGCTGTCACGCGGCCACGTCAGCGTAAAGGGCGTGACCTTCACGACAGCGGCCGTCCTCTCGGGTGCCCTCATCGCCTACTTGACCCTGCCGATCCTGCCGCTCGCCTCGTACGCCAGGACGACGCTCCCGGCCACGGTCCCCGACGTCGCGAACACGGTCGGCTGGCCGCAGTACGTCGCGACGGTGGAGGGGGTAGTCGCGTCGCTGCCGGAGGACGAGCAGGCGCACGCGGTGATCCTGACGAACGACTACAGCGAGGCGAGCCCGCTCATCTTGCTCGGGACCGGGCTGCCACCGGTCTACTCCGGCCACAACTCATTCTGGACCTGGGGACCGCCGCCGCCCGACCGCACGGTCGTGATCCACGTCGGTGACTGGAGACCGCCCGATTGGAGCCAGTTCTTCGTCGGCTGCCACGACGTCGCCCATATCGACAACGGGCTCGGCATTCCGAACGGCGAGCAGGGTACGGCCGTCACCGTCTGCACGGGTCTGCGGGCGCCCTGGACCGTTATCTGGCCGAGCCTTCGGACGATCTCCTGACACGTCCGGCGAGTTTCAATGGCTTGCCGCCAGGCCTGGACGGGAGACTCCTCCGGCAGCCTTTCCCAGCCGTCTTCCCAGAACTGCGGCCCGGCCAGCCCGAACTTGAAGCTCGAAGGCATCCTCAGACCTTGAACAATCAGGTTGACTTGGACAACATTGGCGCAGCTGTCGGCGGCCTTGGGTTGGCGTCTGTCTTGGGAAGGCGAGGGTTCAATTGGACATCGCGCTGTCGTTCATCGTTGGTGGTATCGCCGGCTGGTTCCTGAACGGAGTCCTGGATTCAGCGGTTGCCCGATTGCGATGGGCGTTCATTCGTTATCGAGCGCAGCGGCATGCCCGGAAGGTCGCGTTTCGCGACGGTCTGCTCCGGGTGGGCGCAGAGCACATCTTCGTATCCGAATACGCGCCCCGTGGATTCGACGTGGCGCGATCGACACTCCGCGTCTCGTCGGAGCCTGTGAATGTAGTTCGCGATTCGGCTCTCGGCTGGGAGGCAAAGCTGCGGACGGTCGGTCATGAGCTGGCCGCTGCCGCCGAACAGGTACGCAAAGAGGCTGCAGCGGGCGATGGCAAGGTGCTCTGGAATGGCCAGACGCTGGGGCTTCGGAGCGTCCGCATCGACCGTGACCCCATGACGGAGACGCAGCAACTCACACTCGATTTCGTCCAGTCAGACCATGCGGCCTATGTTGCCGCAAGTCAGTGGCACCGGCGGCTGATCAAGGAGGACGGTCTGCCTCATGTCGAGGAGGACAAGTGGCGTGAGATCGAGCTTGCACTGTCGCATTCATTTGGGCTGAACGCGACCATAGAGACCAGCGATGGCTATGTGATCCTGACCAGGCGGGGGGCAATACCAGGTTCACACCCGGGCAAGCGTCATATCTCGGTGAACGAAGGGATCCGCCCGACCGATGCCGACCGCGGTTCGCTTGACATCGAGGCCGGCCTGCGGAGGGGGATCAAGGAGGAGCTCGGGATCGTCATGGCCGGCGAGGCCGTCAACTTCCACACGCTCATCCTGGACATCGAGCCATATGAATGGGCGCTGCTCGCGCACGTCCGTGTCGAGTTGTCACTCAAGCAAATCCGCGAGCGGCGTCTCCTGGCTGCCGACAAATGGGAGATGGAGTCGATTGAGGCAATCAGGTTCGATGAGACTGAGGTGCGCCGAGTCCTCGAGCACATGGATGATTGGATCCCACACGGCGCGCTGAACCTGGCGCTCTCCTTGATCGCGGAACGTCACGCCGACGCGTCTTTGCTCGACCTCCTTCGAGGCAACGCCTGACGACCCGAGTGCAATGCGGCCCGATGCCATGCGCAGGTCGCCGCGGTCGCGTTCAGGGAAGGATGTTGACCAGGCAGGTTGGACCGCCGTCGGCCAGTGCGAACTCATCTAGTTCGAGCTCGTGGACTACCAACTCGGTCTCGCGCAGGAGCCGCGCCGCGGTCGGATTTCCCGAGCCGAGAAATACATGCCCGCCGATCGCGAGGACGTTGGCCCCCAGCAGTTCCTCGTCGGGCAACGACAGGCGGCGGAGCTCGCCGGGCGGTGCGGCGTCCGGGCCGGCGGCATCGAGCGAGGCAAAGCCGGCGGCAGTGCCAATGAACGTGTCCCGCGCCACTGCGGTGACGGCCGTGGCCAGGTGAAGGCGATCCGTCACCGGGCAGAGGAACGGCCGGTATCCGAGCGATCGCGCGGCGTCGGCGAGCACCCGCGCGCCGATTACGTTCGTTCGGGCGCTCAGGCCGATCGCGATACGGTCGCCATAGACGACCACGTCGCCGCCCTCGAGCGTTCCCGGATCCTCCACCTCGACGACGCGGGTCGCCGCCGGCATCCTGGCGAGAGCCGCCCGAAGTACGGAATCGACCTCGAGCCGCCTAGATGGGAGGGCCGGCCGAGCAACTACGACCAGCGGCGGTCGATCGGCGAGGGGAGGCGCCAACGCAACGAGCGAGTCCGAGACGAACGTGGCGTCGGGGAGATCGGGATCCTCAGGAAGACGCAGCAGCGGCAGACCCGCGTCCTCGAGGGCCGCACAGAACGCGGTGTGCTGCGCACGCGCCCGTGCAACGTCGATCCGGGCATGGTCCGGATGATTCGAGATCGCGTCCCGGAAGGCGACCCCCGGCGGCCGAACGATGACTAGCATTCGCGAATCGTAGCCGCCCTCAGACCAGGTCCCAGTCGATCGGCGGCAGACCGCGGCACGTCTGGATCATGCAAGGGAGTGTACGCGAGGCGACGCGGAGGGAGCCTGGGCCCGCAAGCCGGGGGTGATCGGCCGCGGCTATCTTCGACATGCACTCTTGACGAGGGATATCTGCCGGATATCCTGGCAGCATGACAAAGGTGCTGATAACCGTGCCCGACGAGCTGCTGCAACGAATCGACGGTGAAGCTCGAGCCCGCCGGCTTACTCGGAGCGCCTTCCTGGAGGAAGCCGCTCGCCATGAGCTGGGCTGGTCCGGCGCGGACGCAATCGACGCCGCCCTCGCGCGGGGTCGCGACGCTCTGGCTGGCACCGGGGCGTTCGAGGCCGCCGAACTGGTTCGGAACGACCGCGACGCACGGGATGCGAGCCGTGCTTGAGATCCTCTGCGACGCGAGTGTCGTGCTCAAGTGGTTCCACGCGGAAGGCGAAGAGGAAGCAGGGGAGTCCCGAGCCCTTCTGGACCTGCACCGATCACGCCGGGCAGCGCTCTCGGTCCTCGACCTGACGATGTACGAAGTGGGAAACGCTCTCGTCCGCGGAATGCGAGTTCCGGCGGCTCGCGCTCAGGCTGTCATCGAAGCGCTTGACGCGATATGCCCGCGCCTGCCGATCTCGACGGGGGAACTGGCCGACGCACTCGCGCTGGCCGAGCTGCCCGGCCTCACGGTCTACGACGCCGCGTATGCCGCAGTCGCCCGGAGCCGCCATGCCCGACTGGCGACGCTCGACCGGCTCCTCCTCGGCGCCGGCCTGGGACAGAGCCCCTCGGAGATCGTTTCAGGGTCGTAAGCCGGCGATGATCGGGCGTTGCGAGAATAGGCCGATGACCGGACCGACCCGGCATCATTTACACGGGGCGTGCCTATCCGTGTATGCTGCCGTTATGGTCAAGACCTCGAGATTGAACGTCGTCCTCGACGAAGAGCACGCCATCAAGCTCCGGCGGCTTGCCGATCGAACGCACACCAACCCGGGCACGATCGCGCGCTCGCTGCTCTCGGCCGCCCTCGAGGAGGCGGACCCGGATCCTCGCAACGTGACCGAGTTGCTCGATCGAATTCCGGGCGCCTTCGAGCGCGCCCAGCAGGGGGTAGGGGAGGCCCGATCCGGCCTCGGGACCCCGCTGCAAGACCTCTAGCTCATGGCAACCCTTGTCGTCACTCCGACGGCCCGAGGGGATCTCAAGGACCTCGTCCGGACGCTGAGCCTGCCGGCCAACACCGTCGAGCGCCTCAGAGCGTCCCTCCGACCGCTCGAACGTTTCCCGCTCCTCGGCGCCCCGCTGGAGGGCCGCTGGTCGGAATTCCGCTTCGTTCTCGGCCCGTGGCGTTGGATGCTGATCGTGTACATCTACGACGCGTCCGCCGATCGAGTGGCGATCGTCACGATTCACGACGCGAGGTCGGCCGCGGCGAGTACCTCAGTTGATGCCGGCAGGTGAGGGCGCCCGCGGCACAGATTCAGGTCATCGCAGGACGCCGACGACGGCGCCCGCCGTTACGTCGGCCTGCCTGGAGGCGCTCCACAGGAACGGGTCAGCTCGGCACCGGCAAGCCGAGCGCACGTGCGGCCCAGGGCAGCGAGGTACGGGCCTGTGCCAGCTGGAGGGGACGCACGTGCGGAGCCTCCGGAATCGGTGGTCCACCGGCGCGAGCGCAGAAGTATCCCGCCGTCCAGGCGGCCAGCTCGGGCGAGGAGGGCAGGATGGCCTCGGGTTGTGGTCCTTGCTCCGCCGCAAGGCTCGGAAGCCACAGCGCTATGTCGACGTCGGGGTTTCCGACCATCGGTCCATCCCAGTCGATGATCACCGCGCGCCGATCGCGAAAGCAGAGGTTGTCGCTCCGTATGTCGAGGTGCAGCAGAGCGGAACCACGTAACGGGGCGGCCCACGCGGCCGCGGACAGGATCGGGACGGCGTGCTCGAGCCAGGCTGCCGAGCAGAGCCCCAGCGCGAGGAACGGCTGCGGATCCGACGCCAAGCGATCCCAGTCGTCGCGGTATTCGTCTGTCAAGGCGGCCAGATGCGACGGGATCGGGTGCGCGTGCACCAGTGCGACGGCGTCGAGTACCTGGGCAATCAGTTCGTCGTCCCACGGCGGCGGCCAGGTCGCGTCGGACAGATCCTCGATGGCGAGCACCGGCACCATGCCGTCGTCCGAGAAGCCGAGAAGGCGCGGAAGGAACGGACCGGCCAGCGTGAGGTAGTTCTGGTGTTCGCGCCGGAACCAGCCCGCCGTGAGCTCTGTCGTCCCAAGCTTGACGAACGCCCGCTCGTCGCCCGAGGAGACCACCAGTCGAGCGGCGGTCGCACCCCCCGTGCGCCCACTGGCCGGAGCCCAATGCGTCGGGCGCCAGCCGAGAGCGCTCTCGATCCGATCGAGATCCACGGGCGACAGGGCCTGAGTGCTCACGAAGCCATTGTGCGCCGGCAGACGCCGGGCGGTCGCCCGGGGGAGTGCCCACGAACGAACGAGGTCGCTGGAGTGGGGGATCTTGAAGAGTATCGAGGGAGGGGTGAGATGAGCAACGCAGTCGAAGAGCATTCGCGCTTCGCAGCGGGAAGCCTGTGACCTAGTCGGCGGGCCGGTCAACGCCCCGCGAGCCGCGCTGCCACCAATTCACCAACAGGGCGCGGGTGGAAGACAACGTTGGACGCGGATGGGTGCGTCGGCCCCCGCGCTTTGGGCGATTAGGCTGCGGCGCGGCGGCGCGGGCGACAGTCGAGGTCTCCGCAGTGGCGACCGCCATCGCGATCAAATCGTCGATCTCATCCCAGCTGCGCGGCTTGCTCTTGGCGCTGCGCCACTGCGTCTCCACATCGGCCGAAGGTGCGAGGCTTCCGTCAAACAGGGCCTCGAACTGCGCTCCATCGATCCGTTCATGCTCATAGAGGTAGGCGGCAACACGCGTCAGTCGCCTCATCTCGGCCAGGAGTGCCTCTCGGGCGTCCGTGTAAGCCTGATCGAGGATCGCGTTGATCGTCCGGTCCACGGCCGCGCGGAGACCGACCGAGAGGGAGGTGTCCTCGCCGACAACCCGGAAACTGAGGGTGCCCCGGCCGGAAGCGCCGAGAGTGGCGGAGTCCGGATCGTGGCCCATGCCCCATTGGGTAACCATCCTCGTGGCGATTTCGCTCGCCTTTTCGAGGTCGTTGGAGGCTCCGCCGGTCACGTCTTCGAAGAGGATGGCTTCGGCCGCACGACCGCCCATGAGCGCAACGAGCCTTGCGCGCAGGTCCGATTCGGACGGCAGATAGTCGTCTTCCGACGACGAGACGGTGACCCCCAGAGCGTCGCCGTGGGCGAAGAGGCTGATCTCCTCGACCCTCCGTCGATCGCCGAAGAGCCGGCCGCAGACGGCGTGCCCCGCCTCGTGCGCGGCGATGATGCTGCGCTCGCGCTCGTCCATGGAGCGCTTGCGAGACGTGCCGAGGATCGACTTGAGCCAGCCGTCGTGAACGTCGACCGGCGTGATCTTCTCGTGAGATCGACGGGCGGCATAGATCGCGGATTCATTCAGCAGATCGGCCAACTGGGCGCCGCTCATTCCCGCGGTGCGACGAGCGATCGCTTCCATGTCGACCGCGTTCTCGAGCGGCTTGCCGACTGCGTGAATGCCCAGGATCGCGCGGCGACCGTCGATGTCGGGCAGGGGCACGTTCACCTTCCGGGTGAACCTTCCGGCGCGAAGGACCGCGTGGTCGAGAGTGTCGAGGCGGTTGGTAGCCGCTATCACGACGATCGAATCGGATGACGAAAAGCCATCCATCTCCGCAAGCAGCTGGTTGAGCGCCTGTTCGCGCTCGTCATTGGAGTTGTTGCCGCCGCGGGTCTTCGCGAGAGCGTCGATCTCATCGACGAAGATGATGGCCTTGCCGAACTTGCGAGCGACGTCGAAGAGGTTTCGCACGCGCTTGGCGCCGACGCCGACGTACATCTCCACGAAGCCAGAGCCAGACATCGATACAAACGCGACGCCGGCCTCGGTTGCGGCTGCTCGGGCAAGCATTGTCTTGCCGGTCCCGGGAGGTCCGTACAGCAGCAAGCCACGCGGGATGATGGCGCCCAGGGCGCGGAAGCGGTCCGGGAACTTCAGGAACTCCACGACCTCGGTCAGCTCGAGCTTGGCTTCATCGCAGCCGGCGACGTCGGCGAACCGCACCGGCCGGGCAACCGAACCGGTGTCGCCGTCCAGGCCATGGGGATCAGCCGGCAGAATGACCTCGTAGTTGCTCGAGAGTTTGCTACTGCCGATGCCGTTTCTGCGAAGGAGCACCAAGGCAACCGCAAGCACGACGCCGAGCATCGCGAGCTGCACAATGCCGCCGACCGGATCCGAAGATTGGGACCCGGACCCAGATACGCCGTTGGTCGGGGGCAGCTGGGCCACGGAGTCCGTGGCTATGAGGCGCCCGAAGCCGAGGCTCCGCAGTGCAACCAGCGCGTCGCTGGGGGAGACGGCAAGAGTTACGCGGACCCATTGACCGCTCGTCGTCCGGGCAGCGAGAACGTCGGTCGACGCATTCGACGCCGTGCCGGCGCCACCCACCGCAGCACCGGTTGTTCCGGACACCAGCGAGATCGTGGCGACCTCGCCCGCGTCGATGTGACGCTCGAGGTCCAGAAGCGTCCAATCCGCGCTGAAGGTGTATGTGCCGGCAACCGGAGCGGGGGCGTTGACGGCGCCACTCAGGGCGACGAGCGAGAAGCCGCCGGCGATCACTACTATGGTGATCGTGAGGCCAATGGTCAGCGCCATGTGGCGCCGAGCCATAGCCCGAATTCGTCTGCCGAACCTGCGCATCGCGCTCTCCCGTTACCTCTCACCACGGCCCTTCGCGTCGGGGGCCGAGAGGGTCCACAAGATGGCGCGACTGAATCGCTCTCGGGTCACGCACGACCGTCAAGCTGTGAAAGTGGGGTGAGTGACACTCACGGTACTCCGATATGGCGGCCGTGTCCCAGGTACCTCAGGCCGGGATCTTCGGAGTCGGGGCGCCGGGACCACGGGGACGCCGGCGGGCCGGCGCCGAAGCTACGCCGGCACGTAGCCCAGATACATTGCGCCCGACGCGAACTGGCGCGTTTCGTTGAGCCGCAGGCCGACCGGTGTCTCGAGCCCGGGGAAGAACGGCAGGCCCGCCCCGAGGATGACGGGGTGGACGACGACGCGGTATTCATCGATCAGGCCGCGCCGGATGAATTGGGCGGCCAGCGTCGGCCCGCCGACGCTCAACTCGCCGGGGAACTCGGCCCGGAGCCGCGCCAGCACGTCGCCGACGTCGCCGCTCACGAGCCGGCTGTTCCCCTCGACGCGGGCGAGGCTCCTCGAGAAGACGATCTTCGGCGTCGCGTTCCAGACCCGGGCGAAGTCGAGCATGTAATCGGTCGCAGACGGGTCGGACTCCGCGGTCGGCCAGTAGGCGTTCATGACCTCATACAGTCGCCGCCCGTAGAGGAACGCATCCGTCTCGCGGGAGCGGTCGGTGAACCAGCGGTGAGTCTCTTCGTCGACGGTCGTCCAATCGAGGGAGTGATCGGGAGTCTCGACGTACCCGTCGAGCGAGACGTTCATCAAGTAGACCAGCTTGCCCATCCTCGCCTCCGATGCGGTGCGTTCAGTTCCCCATATCTTGACGAACCCGGTGGACGGCTAATTGCTCAGTTGCCGGCGTTGCGGCACGCGCCGACGAAGCTCGATCTCTGTTATGAGGGCTTCAATCAGTTTCCTTCGGGTGCGCGAGATCGACCCTGGTCACCCAAACGACCTTGTCCGCTGGGTCTGGGCAGTAGAAGACCCGGCCGCTGCTGCTGATCTCGTGTTGCCACTGCGGCAACCGCTTTCTGCCGATGACCTTGTCCGCCAACGGAGGCCTGAGTTGGTGCGTGCGATTGGGATTGTCCGACCGATCCAGCGGACGCAATCGAAGGCGTCCGCGCAGCGCCGACACGGAATTCCTAGCCGCCATTGTCGACGTGCTCACCGATGATTTCTGCCCGGGGCACGCGGTGGAGAACCTCGCTCGAGGGGACTTGTCCCAGCTTTCCTCCGCAACAGCTCGTAGACGCGAAGTCGAATAACGGACATAACCTCTCTTATCGGAAGTGCCGTGGGGACTAAGTGACGTGTTGAGAGGGCGGCCAGCCGGGCCGGCGAGGCCCTAGATGACGGGCGCGGGACCTACGCCGTGCTCGAGCAACGCTCGTACGGCGCGCTGGTAAGCACCCGTATCGATCGCCGGGTCGAGTGCGCGCTGGAACGCGTATCCCTCGAACAACGCCGTCAGGGCGCGGGCAAGCCCGAGTGGTTCGATGTCGGAGCGCAGTTGGCCGCGGGTCTGACCCTCGATGATCCGTTCGGCTACGGCGGCCCGGAGCCGTTGCGTGCTCGTTCGCAGGGCGTCGCCGACCTGAGGGCTGCGTATCGCCTCTGCCCAGATCTGCAGCGCGAGTCCGTAGCGAACCTGCTCGTCGCCTGGGCCCGGAGCGGTGAACACGCCCAGTAGGCGATCCACGACGTCTTCCAAGCCCGGCGACTCCTGGGGCCGCGCATGGCCTGAGTTCACAGCGGACTGGCTCAGGCCGAGGACTTGTTCAACGACGGCGGCGACGAGCGAATCCTTCGTTGGAAAGTACCGATACACGGCCCCGGCGCTCAGGCCCGCCTCGCGGAATATGTCCTGCATCGAGGTCGGATGGATGCCATTTCGTGCAAAGCACCGCAGCGCGGCCTCGACGACCTGGCGGCGCCGGGCGTCCAAGTGGTCCTGGGATACGCGTGGCATGGTCGTACTATATAAAACGGACATCCGCTTGACAAGTACACCGGCTCCGAGTATATAGCGGACGCGCGTCCGCTATAGAAAGGACCGCCCTGTAGATGCCCGGTCTGCTTCGTGGATGGACCCCTCGGAATGGTAGAACCTGCCGTCACTGCCGCTGAGACGCGCGTCGTGCGTGCCCTCTCTTCCGCCGGCGCGATTGCGGCCTTCGTGGCCGCGCTGCTCACGATCGCCTGGCTGATCACCTTCTTCGCCTTTCCTCCGCCTGGGCCCGGCACCGCCACCGAGCACCTGCGCGACCTCGCG
>Ga0182011_10000447_pt1 | contig 35662 bp, 35 predicted proteins | sample 711E1DmetaG_FD_120481 | JGI IMG/M metagenome (GOLD analysis project Ga0182011, IMG submission 120481) | Permafrost microbial communities from Stordalen Mire, Sweden - 711E1D metaG | ecosystem: Environmental > Terrestrial > Soil > Wetlands > Permafrost | place: Sweden: Stordalen | collected...
ATACCGTTGCGTTTGGCTTCCATAATGCCGGAAAACGCAGCGACAGCGATTCCTAATATTTCTATCACAGTCAGAATCATCTTTGTTTTATAATATACTTAATTTTCAGGAAGGGCTAAAGAACGATTTACAACGAGATTGACACTTCTAAAGATAATTTTCTTCTTCCATTGACTTTTTATTACACTCCTGGGTGAGGAGGAGCGTTCAATAACAAAAGTCCTTCGTTTAAAAGCTACTTTAAGAAATTTTATTTTTGATCTCGTCCATAAGTATGAAAAGGATAATCAGTTGCGGAGTCTGTTCCTACTGACAGATTTTCTTGAATATCCAGAGGACGCCTTCGTGGACTGGCTACACAGACAATCTGCGTTCAATTATTCAAACTCCTTCCGGGGGCTGGATTGCTCAGGACCTACACGTCCGGAGAGTATGTCTGCCGCGAAATAGTTCTCGCCCCTGATGGGAACTCCTGCGATCCGTCGCAGCATAGCAAGTTGACCAATGTGTGTGAGTGCATCAGCGATTGGCCCTTGGAACAATTTTTCCAGCGGGCATACGATCATTGCATCACTCGCTACAAACGTATCAAATCGTTTCACGGAATCGTAAAAACGAGCAACTTCACTGTCCCAATTCTGCGGAACCGATTCATGCCAGACGCTTTTTCCCGTTGCCATCGAAAGCGCCCAATCCATGAGATCGCCCATATGTGCCAGGATTTCAACAGGTGTTCTGGATTTCGCATCGATATGGAATGCAGCGAAATTTTCAGGTGCGTCGCGGAGCGTCTTTGATGCACGATATGCCAAGGTTGCAATACTGTGCCGAAACATTTCACTGTTTGAATTAATATTTGATGTCATATTCATACCTTATTTCCCCCATATTTTCTAAATGATTTTGTAGAACTCGGATTACAACTGCCTTAAGTCTGAAACTAAGCCGCTCTGCTGCATTCTATAGGGGAATGAAGTTAAGCCGCCGACGATCTTTTCTTTGGATATGTCAAGACTCCAATAATTATTTGAATGAAAGATACGATGAAAATTACGACTAAGAGGATTTCCGATACGGGCAATGTAAATTCAGGATGGCCTATTACTATGAAATAACTGTGCATCGAAAATGCGAATATTCCGGCCGCCGACAAAATAAAAGATAATATGTATCCTGAATATTTACCAAGCAATAAACGATTGTAACCATACATAGCTGCAAGAAACAAAGCCAGGTTGATGAGCAAAAACAACTGGATGCCTCCCGGTATACCGAACAAGTTCCATTCTTGCCAGTAGGCTGAATCAATCTCATGCGTAAACAGGAGGGCAAAATTAAATGCATAAATATTTTCAAGCATTGTGGCACGTGACATATATGCTGATCCTTTAATAATTTTCCAATGGCCTCTCGGCACGGAGCCAAGATAATTCTCTGCTGTAATTAGGGAGCCAGGTTTAAGAGACCGCTATTTTTAAATATAGATGCTGCAAGTTGATACACACCCATTCCTGCAAGTATTCCTGCCGACACAAGAATAAGCACGCGTCTTCCCTTTAGCGATAGAAGCCGTGTGGCGCCGAATAAGAAAATGATACAGGCCAGGACAATGAGCATTGTTGTATAGAAAGCAATAATGAGAACTACAGCATTCAGCGGGTGTTGATGCCAGGCTGTAAAAAAAGCAGGTCCTAGTACTAAACTCCAGCCGAGGTAAGGGTTAGGATTAAGAATATTGACCATAGCAGCTTGAAGAAGTGTACTTGGCATCGTTTTGTGTGTATTCAATTCTGTCGCCTCAAATTGTTTCCATTGTCGATAACCCGCCCATGCGAAATATAGAAGAAGGAATCCCCCTGCGGCTTGGAGAATCCCAAGCATCTCCGTAGAAATGCGATTGAGCAAAAGTAACACGAGAAGAGCGATCGGTCCGTCGCTGAGAAGGGGCGAAAGCAAGGCGGGAAGCGTACGTTTCCACCCTTTCTGTGCAACACTGGAGAAGAGAAACGCCTGTAAAGGGCCTGGCTGAACAGCTGCAACAAATGCAAATCCGCTGCCTATGAGAATTGATTCAAGCATGCTAATTTTATTTTTTATAACTCATATTGAGCGACCAGATGAGACGGATCTTCGCCAATGACGAAAGAAAGCCTTTGTCAATAACTGGCAGGAATTTTCGCTTGTTCCAACATTGTTGGAACGAGATCTCATTCTCCTGAAAGGTAAATTGGAATACGCAATCATTCACGTAAGTGTGAATCTTCAAGAATAGATAGATCAACCCATCTGACCGACGGAGACTTCATTGTTTTGATTTTCCATGGCCGTTTGTTCTGAGTATTTTTCCTCCGCTTCGGTCGATGAAATCATCGTCAAAGTATTTGATATCGGAATACACCGAAAACGTATTTTATGGAAATCGTTTGATGAGTTTTTATATCCCAGGATAAATTCTATGCTATCGATCGTACTTTCATCATCCGTTGAAAACCTAATCCATCCAGATTCACCGGTTCGCAATGCAATTTTTGAACTCATAAGGGCTGTCACTCCTTGAGGTACCTTGAGTATCGGGTTTTTCAATGTCGCACCTTTATTAACAATGTAGCATGTCACAATGCCCCCATCGCCTACACATCGTGAAAGACAAATATTCGGTACAACCGGTACCTCGATTGGCCGAGGAGCTTGCGCTGTCAGTGCATCCGATTCCTGCTGTCCAACCGGTGTCATTGCATTCGATGAAATTTGTGGACTCTCCAAAGCAGCAAGTGTATCTAAATTCAAAGAGCTTATAGCATCAGGGTCTGATGATTTTCCTGATAATACATCCAACAGCGAAGGGCTGTACGTATCGATGATATGGAACTGCAGCAAAATCAATCCTGCCGTTACCCCGCCTAAAAATCCACCGATGTGCGCCCAGTGGGCAACACCGTCACCGCCAATCATGGCGCCAAAGATATCGAAAATGAGCCAGTACAAAATCATCCAGCTGGCTTTTGTTTCAAACTTTCCGGTCTTCACAAACCAAACTATAGGAATAAAAAACCAATAAAATGTATGAATACGGTTCTTGGGAAAAAAAACAAGTGTCATACCAACAATTCCATTAATAGCGCCGCTTGCACCAATTGCCGGCGTCCCGTCTATCATCAGATGACTTGCGCCAGAGAGAATTGCAAGAAATAAATAGAGAAATGGGTAAACAGCATTTCCTACAACTCCGCAGATAGCATTGCCAAATATCCACAAAAAAAGCATGTTGCCCAAAAGATGAAAAAACCCGCCATGTAAAAATGCACTTCCGATCAGCTGGCTGAGATCCCAATCTTTTAATGCAAAAGGTTCAAGATCAGCAAACGAAAGAATACCGGTGAGGGGAAGAAAAAATATAACGGAAGTACAAACGATAATTGCCGCATTCGCAAATGGGATTCGCGTGAATGTCGTTTCCAATTTGTATGGTATAAGGAGCATTGTTTTACCTCCCTGCAGTTATTTGAAATAGTTTAGTATCTCAATAGGTAATTGTGCAAAGCGCTTAAAACAATATCGTTCACATCTTGATTTATCGGGGAGTGACTCTTGAGGTTGATTCCTACTTCCCCGGTTCCATGTTTTCCGGTGCGAGCTCAAAGTCAACCACAATGATGAGGTCTTTTCCTAATTTAATATGCGATAATGTACAATGTTTATAACCGGACATTCTTGCACTAATATTGTATTCTCCTGCATCTAATTCATTTATCGTGTAGCTTCCCTTCAAATCGGTTTTTGAGATATAGAGGGGTGAGACGACCTCAACGATAGCTCCATCAAGAGATTCTTTTGTGAATCGATCAATGACCCTGCCTGTAATCCTGCATTTCCCGTTTTGCGGCATTGTATCCACTGTTAAAAGAGTAGATTGGGATTCAAAATTACTTTTGGAACCCGCGCAACCGGCCGCCCATAAAGCAATAAAAAGTAATAGAACCGGATATGGTTTACTGCATATTTTCATCATAATGTTTTCATCCTTTCGAATGGTAATCTCATGAATTGCGCTCGTGATATCTTCCAGAATGTACTAAATCTATAAATGCCATGCTCAATGTAATTATTTACCCTGCGTTTTTCAACCTGGAGAAGATTAAGCGTGGAATAATATCATTTTCACAAATCTTTCGAATAATCTGCATAATTGAGAAACATACTCAGCGGTTCGTTCCTATCGGGAAATTGCAGGAAACATATAAGCAGTTTTCAGCTTTTTTACGTAGATTATACTAGAAATAGAAAGGTTCTTCATGCAAAAAACAGAGCAGCTTGAGGCTCTCATTCAAAGTTGGGGAAAGGTCATAGTCGGATATTCCGGCGGCGTGGATTCAACCCTTGTCGCGTTTGTCGCAAATAAAATGCTCGGCAGGAATGCACTCATTGTGCTTGCAGCGACAGAAACCATTACGACGGAAGATGTAGATCTTGCAAGAGGAATCGCCAAAACGCATCAATTCAATTATCGGGAAATTGCATACAGCGAACTTAAGATAAAAAATTATGCAGCAAATCCAGTAAACCGATGCTATTTCTGTAAACAGGAATTATATATTCAGCTTGGTCAAATCGCAAGAACAGAAAATATACCTTACATACTCGACGGCGCAAATCTGGACGACCTAGGCGATTACCGTCCCGGCAGAATTGCCGCAAAGGAATATCAGGTTCGCTCGCCATTGATTGATGCTCAATTCACCAAGCAGGATGTCCGCGATGCTGCTCTCTTCTATGGCTTACCGAATTACGATAAACCATCCGCACCATGCCTCTCTTCGCGCATTCCTTATGGAACAATGATCGATAGAGATTCTCTTAGTATGATTGCCCGGGCGGAACGGTATATTCGAGAAAAAGGATTTACGAATGTGCGCGTGCGGCATTTTCAAACGACTGCAAAAATCGAGGTGGATTTATGGGCAATCTCCGCGCTTACTGCAATATTCAGCGATGTGCAGAATTATCTGAAATCTTTGGGATATAAGGAAGTGCTTATCGATGAAGAGGGATTTAAATCCGGTAAGCTAAATCGGGAGATTGTACAGAATGCAAAAGAGTAAGTCCGGATCAGCGATTCATACAAAACACAAATCCGTTCTCAAGGAAAAGCACTTTCATTCATCATCGTTGCACACAATCGAAGAATATGCAAAGCTCGATATGTCGAGACGGGAACGGACTTCGATTCCTGAAGTGATTTATTGTGAAAATAAATCTGTTGAGCGTATCATCGCGATTGCAAAAGTGCTGTATGGAAAACAAAAGCTCGTACTTGGAACACGCTGCCCAAATGAGTTTTTCCCGAAACTGAAAAAAGCTTTTCCGCAGGGATTGTTTTTAGACGACGCACACTCATTTCGCATTGGCAAACCATTACCGCATGTTTCAGGAGGACGAGTCGGAATTGTCTCTGCCGGGACCACCGATATAACTGCGTGCGAAGAAGCAGCGCTTATTTTGGAAAGTCTCGGTATAGAAGTGCAGAGAGTATTTGATGTTGGGGTTGCGGGAATCCACCGTCTCTTTGCAAGCGATACAAAGCTGCGCGATTGCGATGTTCTTATTGTTGCTGCAGGAATGGAAGGCGCTCTGCCAAGCGTCATTGCGGGACTTTATCCGCAGCCCATTATCGCACTTCCGACAAGTGTTGGGTACGGCACTGCTCTTTCTGGTTTCACAGCCCTATTTGCAATGCTCACCAGCTGCGCTCCGGGAGTTACAGTTGTCAATATCGATAACGGTGTTGGAGCGGCAGCCGCGGCAGTAAAAATTCTTTTCTTAAAACTCTCTTCCAAGTAAAAACCATGTTTTCAGTTTAATGATTCAGAATTATCTGTTCTACCATTGCAGGGCAATCGGTCACACCTTGTGTCGTCTGTGCTGATAATTCTTCGCTAAATTTAAATTCTGAGGCTGGGATACCGATGACGTACGCATTCGATGGCATCCGCTGGTATAACTGTTGGCTTAGAGCAAGAAGAGATTCCGGTGAGATAAAATGAGTGCGCGGCTGATCGGCCTCTATGCTGGGCGCAATCAACCGCACACTCGGTTGTGTGATATCTTTTTGTGCATCAATAAAAAAAACAATATCGTAATCACCAATCTTTTCTATTAATTCCGGAACAAGCTGGTGTAAATATATATATTCAAATTCGGGATGACGCTGTGCGATCAATTCAGCGGCTTTTACTCCGGCAGCATCGTCTCCGCGAAGCGTATTGCCGTAGCCGATGACGAGCACCTTGCTCATCGCCGAACTTCGTCAAGCACCTCTCCGCCGGCACTCACCAATTCCACATGCAGCGGCATCTGGCCAAGCGCATGGGTCGAGCAGGACAGGCACGGGTCGTAACATCGGATTCCGGCTTCGACACGATTCAAAATACCCTCGGTAATTTTTCCTTTTTTGCCGTCGATAAAATACGCCGCAATCTGGCGGACAGTGCGATTCATAGCAATGTTGTTCTGTGCTGTGGCAATAACAAGATTCGCTTTCTGGATAACACCGTCTTTATTCACATGGTAATGATGGAACAAGACACCGCGGGGAGCTTCAGTACAGCCGACACCTTCAAGACGGTTGATCGATGCCTGCGAACGAATATTGGTGCCGAGAATTGCAGGGTCGTTCAGCAGCATTTCGATCTTCTCCACTGCAAAAAGCATTTCGATGCAGCGTGCATAATGATAATAGAAGGAGTTGTTGACGACGCCGACATTGCCGCTCAGTTTTTTGAAGATTTTTCGTTCTTCTTCTGCAAGCGGTGTTTCGATATAATCGCAAATGTTTACCCGCGCCAATGGACCAACCCGGTACATTCCTTTTGGGTAATCGAACGGTTTATAGTACGGGAATTTCAGATACGACCAAGGTTCTACCGCTTCGCCGAAGTATTCGAAATACTTTCTTGGATCCAGCTTATCGGCAATAGTATTTCCATTTCCATCCATGATGCGGAGAGTGCCATCGTAGTACTCGAGTCCGCCGTCTTTGGAAACAAGCCCGACCAGAAGCGAGCGGAAATTACCGAACTCCGGAATTTCTTTCGCAAACTTCTTATGGATCTTTTTTATCGCATCCAATGCAAGCCCGACAGTTTCTTTCGCTTCAGGAATCCAGCCGAGCATGTAATCTTTCTTTGCAGGTTCGAGCGGTTCACGAACACCGCCTGGAACCGTCCACGGAGTGTGGATGCGGCGGCTGCCAAGAATTTCTATAATCTCCTGGCCGAATTTTCGCAGGCGAATGCCTCGTTTTGCAAATTCTTTATCGGCGGCGATAAGGCCGAACACGTTCCTTGTTGCCGGATTGGAATCGAAGCCCAGCAGAAAGTCCGGTGCAGAAAGATGGAAGAAACTGAGCGCGTGAGACTGCAGCCACTGCGCGAGTGTGAGCAGGCGGCGTAATTTTTCAGCGGTCTCCGGAATTTCCACCGCAAGAATATCATCGCCGGCTTTTGCCGATGTCAAAAGATGGCTGGCAGGACAGATACCGCAGATACGCGATGTAATGCCCGGCATTTCCCAGAGAAGGCGGCCTTCTGTGAACTTCTCGAATCCGCGAAATTCATTTACATGGAACCTGGCATCTAAGACATCGTTGTTATCATCCAACTGAATAGTGATCTTTGCGTGACCTTCGATGCGAGTCACGGGTGCAAGAGTTATTGTTTTTGACATATTTTTCTCATTTCAATTATTTCTTTTTGCTTGACGCAGCATCAACAAGTTTTATTTCCTGTTTTGCCGGAGGTCTCCGCTAAAAATGTTTTTTATCCGTACCGTAAATATGCAGGCGGCAGGACGGGTATTTTTCCTTGCAGTAATTCTGTTACAGCAAACCAAATTTGATCGGCGGTCGGCGGACAGCCATGCAGCCACACATCAACTTTGATAATTTCGTGCAGCGGCCGCGCAGTTTTAAGAAGCTGGGCAATGGTTACATATTCATCAGGAATCCGGGGGTTTTTATCCGCCAGTTCGATGTAGGAACGCCGCTCGACTTCTTCGAGTGGAATCGCGTTTCTCATTGCCGTGACGTTGCCTGTTGTTGCACAATCGCCGAATGCTATGACGATACGCGAGTTTTTCCGAATAATGTGCGCCATCTCTTCGTTTTCGGAATTTGCAACTGCGCCCTCGACGAGTGTGACATCGACATTTTCCGGAAATTCTTTAATGTCTGCAATGGGAGAATAGACAAGTTCAATCTTGTCTGCAAGTTCGATAAGCCGCTCGTCTAAATCGAGGAACGACATATGACAGCCGGAACATCCTCCCAGCCATGCTGTTGCTACTCTTGGTTTCATAAGTATGTATTTCTCATAGAGAGTTTTCAGTTTTCGTTAGTAAGGTTATGATACGTTTCATTTGCATTATTCTTCTTCGTGTGCCGTGAGTACCCATTCGCTCTTATTGCGGGCATTGACAATAAACTTAATGAACCCGCGTTCTTTCTGCATTTCACCGATAGAGGCACCTTTCTCAAACAATGCACCCGTTGGACAGACACGCACGCATTTGCCGCACGATGTACAGCTTTCCGATGTTCCCCACGGCTGATTCAAATCGGAAATAATTTCGCAATTGATTCCGCGGCCGGCAATATCCCACACGTGTGCCGCTTCCACTTCATGGCAGACCCTTACACAGCGTGTGCACAAGACACACCTGTTTCGATCCATCACAAATTCTTTATGGGTGGCATCAAGTGATTTTTTGGGGAAAAGATAGGGGAAGCGTACATGATCGAGGCCGACTTCGTATGCCAAATTCTGCAATTCACAATGTCCGTTGACGACACAGACGGCACACTGATGGTTGCCTTCGGATGCCAAAAGCTCGACAAGCATCCGTCGATATTTTTTCAGTCTCGCGGTGTTCGTGCGGACAATCATATTTTCTGTCGGTTTCGTTGTACACGCCGGAAATAATTTTGGCGAACCTTCTATTTCCACAACGCATAACCTGCATGCGCCAAAGGTCGACAGACCTTCGAGATAACAAAGCGTCGGAATGGGAATTTTGTTGTCGCGCGCAACCTGAAGGATTGTATCTCCTTCTTTGGCGCTGTAATGTTCTTCATCAATAATAAATGTTATAACGGACATGGCTTATACCTCCTTCGCGGCAGCAAGTGAAGTTTCACTGGTGTGAGTCGTCGTACCGTTCGAATGTTTCAATTTCGCAAGATATTCGTCATTGAAAAATCGCACCGTGGAAAGCACACCGTTGGGGGCTGATTGGCCAAGTCCGCAAAGACTTGTTTCTTTGACCATCACACAAAGCTCCTTCAGTAATTCGAAATCCGTTTCTGTTGCTTCGCCCTTGACTATCTTATCGAGCATCATATAGATATGTTTCGTTCCAACACGGCAGGGAATGCACTTGCCGCATGATTCATCCATGCAGAATTCGGAAAAATATTTTGCTACTTCCACCATATTGGATGTATTGTCTATTATAATCATACCTCCGCTGCCCATCATGGCACCGACGGTTTGAAGAGATTCGTAATCGACCGGTATATCGAGATGTTCTGTCGGAATACATCCGCCGGACGGCCCGCCGGCTTGGGCTGCTTTAAATTGCGTTCCTTCCGGTGTTCCGCCGCCAATATCAAACACAATTTTTCTCAGCGCAATACCCATCGGTACTTCAATGAGACCGGGCCGTTTGACATTCCCCGCAATCGCAAATACTTTTGTGCCGGGACTTTTTTGTGTCCCGATGGCTGAAAACCAAGCGCTGCCATTTCTCAAGATTGGAGCGACGTTCGCGTACGTTTCCACATTATTAATAACCGTCGGTTTGCTCCATAAACCTTTTTCGGAAGGATAGGGCGGGCGAACTTTCGGCCGGCCGCGGCGTCCCATAACGGAACGCAGCAACGCTGTTTCTTCGCCGCAGACGAAGGCACCTGCGCCAATGCGGATATCGATGCGGAAATTGAATTGGGATTCGAAAATTCTGTTTCCCAGCAGGCCAAGCCTTTCTGCCTGCTTGATCGCTGTTTTCAACCGTTCGATGGCGAGGGGATATTCTGCGCGAACATACACAAATCCCTGATTGGCACCAACCGCATATCCGGCAATCGCCATACCTTCCAATACTCGGTGCGGATCACCTTCGAGAACGCTGCGATCCATGAATGCACCCGGATCTCCTTCGTCAGCATTGCAGACAACATATTTTTGATCGGATACTCCCTTGCGGACAATATCCCACTTCAATCCGGTCGGATACCCTGCACCGCCGCGTCCGCGTAATCCTGCTTTACGAATTTCACTGACAACTTCTTCCGGAACCATTTCGGTTAATGCTTTCGCAAGCGCTTCATAACCGTCTGCCGCAATATACTCTTCAATGCTCTCGGCATTGATCTTGCCCATGTTTTCAAGCACTATTTTCATTTGCGAGGCGAAGAACGGATCATTCAAGTCCAGAACGTTCTCTTGTAATTTTTTACCCTGACCAATATGTTCTTCCACGATCCGGCGGGCTGCTTTCACATCGACATGCTGATAGAGCGTAGGATCCGAATGCACGTACACCAGCGGGCCTTCGCCGCAGAGGCCGAGGCAGCCGGTGCCTATCAATTCGCATTTCTTCGTCAACCCGAGCTCTTCAAGGGCTTTCTTCATCTCGGTTTTCACTGCATCACATCCGCTCGAAACACAGCCTGCTGACGAGCAGTAGAGAATACGGTGTTCGAATTGCGCCTGTCGTGTTTGCTCTTTTTCTGCTAACTCACGGAGATCTTCTACTGTCATGCTGCAACCTCCTTCAATTCTTCCTGCCAATGTTTTATGCGTTTCACTGCTTCATCGGGTGTCATTTTGCCGGCGACTGAATCATCGAGTACGGAAACCGGCGCCAAGCCGCATGAACCGACACAGCGCGCTGAAATGAGAGATACTTTGTTATCTTTTGTTGTTTCACCGAATTTACATTCGCAGTGATGTTCGACTGCTTTTTGAATTTCGTTTGCACCTTTGACATAACATGCAGTACCGGTGCACAAGACGAAGGTGTGTTCGCCGTTCGGTTTCAACCGGAAGAAATGATAAAACGTTGCAACGCCGTACACTCGGCTGAGGGGAAGTTTCAATGCGTTGGCAATGTACACCATCAGGTCATTTTCAAGAAATCCAAAAATGCCCTGAGCCACATGCAGAATCTCAATCAATGCATCGCCGCTTCCGTGATGTTTGGTAATCGCCCGATCGAGCAGCTTAAACCGGTTGTCGCCGCTTGGATGAGCCGTTGTTTTTACTTCTAATGGTGTCATAATTTTTATTCTTGATTCGTTGTATGTTGTTTGAGCCCGGCAATACTTGCTGGACAGTTTAGTTATTGATAAATTTGCATTTCATGATACATTCGCTTTTGCCTTTTGGTTCCTTCTGCCGGTTCACTTTCACGTTCTTTCATGGTCTGCGTTTTATGAAAGAGAACTTTTTACCTGTTTTTCTAACCAGGCACACCATGGATCGATACCTTGATTTGTCGTGCACGAGGTCTCAAAGACATTCAATGCAGGATTGATTCGAAGCGCATTATTTTTCAATTCGGTAATATTACAATTGACGTACGGCAGCAAGTCAATTTTATTGATGAGAAGAACTGAAGCAGTTCGAAACATTGCCGGATACTTCAATGGCTTATCATCGCCTTCGGTTGTACTTGCCACTACCACTTTCATATGTTCACCTAAATCGTAATTCGCGGGGCATACAAGATTGCCGACGTTCTCGATGACAAGCAGTTGAATTCCTTTCAAATCCATACTGCCAAGTGCATCCTGCACCAGTTTCGCATCCAGATGACATCCGCCGTTCGTAACAATCTGCACAACCGGCACTCCAAATTTTGCAACCCGCTGTGCATCAAAATCCGTTTGCACGTCGCCCTCAATAACCGCAACGCCAAGCCTGCCTTTCAGATGCTCAAGTGTCCGCTCTAAAATGCTTGTTTTGCCGGAGCCCGGCGAGCTGACAATGTTCAAGACGAACGCACCATAGTGTAGAAAGATGTCCCGGTTTTTTGCCGCAAGCTCATCGTTCTTCTCCAGGACTTTCCGTTCGATCGTAACGATGCTCATAGCATTTCCAATTCCGGTTCTGCTATCTCTATCTCGGTGATGTGCAGCTCCGACCCCGATAATATTTTCGTATCGGTACTTCCACATGCGCCGCACAATGCAAATCCAAATTCATTTTCTGCCGTTGTATGACACGTGTTGCAATGAACTCGAAATGGAACGGATTCAATTTCCAGTCTGGCATGGTTGAATAATAATTCTGCTGTAATGACTTGAAATGAAAACTCCAGCGATTCAGGAACGACGCCTGCAGCCGTACCGATTTTTAACCGAACTGCTCTGACACGTTCCCAATCCGATTGAGGAACGTGCTGCTGGATTATCTCTACAATGCTTTGTGCAACCGAAAGTTCATGCATTCCATAACACTTTCTTCATAAATCTACAGCAAAGGAGGCAAGAAATGTACCGATCTGCGAAGTGACTTCTTTAGCATAAAATAGCCTTCCGCTTTTCAGTTATGCGAAAATAATAAAAGCCGCTTTCCTGAAAATGAATATTCTGCTATATTATGGATACTTTTGTATCCATACGGAGATACTGTCATTAAAGTATTTTAAAAAACCGATGCATTCCAATTGCCGCTGCATGAAAGTTACGCCAAATTTTCTGCCGGCACAAGAAGGTTCATGTATGCGTTTCGATTATATTCTTGACGAAGTTTTTTCCACGTGGTCGCACATATCAACACTGCGGGTTCTCATGGATGCTGCACGGCCGCTTTCCGGCAGAGAAATTGCCCGGCTTTCTCATATGAGTCACCGGTCCAGTCTGAAGGCATTGAAGCGGCTTGAACATATCGGTTTCGTGAATTGCAGCAGGGGCGGGCGCGATCACCGCTTCACCATCAATCGTGAACACCGCTTATGGCACGAAGGAATTCTTCCTATGCTCGAAATCGAACGGCGGCATCTTGGACGACTTACCAAACGATTGCGGAAAGAATTGGCGATGTATGTCGAGAGTGCGATTCTTTATGGCAACAGTGTCATGAAACGCGATGCGCATGACACTACCGTTGATTTGTGTCTCATTGTCAATAATTGGATGGTGGAACAAGAAATTCGCAGCTACGTTGATGCCGTGACACTTATTATATGGAAGCGATACGGCGCAAAATTGCGGACTATTATATTCACCGAATTTGAATTTGCACGCCGTGTGAAACGCAGCCATGCTTCCGTTCAGATAATTCTGAAAGAAGGCCAGGTGATTTCAGGAAAAACGATTCAAGAACTTCTTGGAGCATCATGACGCTACAATCCTTCGTAATCCGTATCTGTCGTTCCAACCCGTCAAATAGTATTATTGCAGTCTACTCTTCTGTATCCATTCAAACATGCCCGGTGAAACTTTTTGCCTTCGAATATTGTCTATATCTTAGCTTCTCGGTGGAAATTATTCATGGATACGGGTTTGATGTCACAAAAAACTTTTCGCATGATGATTCGTCTAATGCTATAGATAGATAATGTGAAAGTATTCGTTCGATGGTTTATGGGAGTTTATTATGAAAAAATCGTTTCTCATCTATGGTTCGGTGATCATTGTAATCATTGTCGGAGTTATTCTCCTCATTGCAAGAAACAAGAGTCAGAATTACAATTTCCGATTTGATAAAGTGACGCAGGGAGACCTGACAGTCTTCGTGACGGCAACCGGCACTATTAATGCTGTTATTAGTGTTGATGTCGGGACGCAGGTTTCGGGTATCGTCGCAAAGCTCTATGCGGACTTTAACTCTATTGTAAAAAAGGGTCAGATCATAGCACAAATTGATTCAACCTTCCTCGTACAATCGGTAAAAGATGCTGAAGCAAATCTCGATAAAGCGAAAGCACAGTATGCAGACAGCAAAAGAAACCTTGACAGGGAGAAAGTGTTGATCGATCGCGGGCTCGATTCACAGCTCAATTATGATGCGAGTTTGACAACGAATGAATCAAATGAAGCCAATTTGAAATCTGCGGAAGCTGCTCTTGACAGGGCGAAAATCAATTTGGCCTACGCGACAATCTATGCTCCGATCGATGGTGTCGTGATCAACCGTGCGGTTAATATCGGTCAAACAGTAGCTGCGAGTTTCTCTTCTCCGACATTATTTACGATTGCAAACGATCTGAAAAAAATGCAGGTTCAAACTACCGTTGATGAATCCGATGTCGGCAGGATCAGTATCGGACAAGAAGCGACGTTTACGGTCGATGCCTATCCCGACGATAAATTTACAGGCACAGTTTCTCAGATCAGGCTTGCCCCCCAGTCCATACAAAATGTTGTGAATTATATTGTCATCATAGACGTTCGAAATGATCTGCTAAAGCTTATGCCAGGCCTGACAGCAAATGTCAAGATCCTTGTTGCCAGCGCAAGCAATGTTTTGAAAGTTTCCAATATGGCTTTAAGATTTCAGCCGGCGGCAGATATTATCGATACAACAGGAACCGGTTCCGCACGAAGCGGTTTTATGGGAAGAAGCGACAGCACAACAGATTCTTCAAGATCCGGCAGACCTTCTTTTGCTGAGGACAATAATTCATCAGGACCATCGCCCACAGAGAGGTTGCGTTTCCGGGCGATCAGAGATTCGATTCAATCGGCACATGGCGGTAAGTTGAGTCCGGAGGATTTACGCACCGAAATCCAAAAGATGTTTGCCGGTAAAATGTCCCCTAGAACTACGCCAACCGCTATCAGTAAACCAAAATTCAAAGTCTCCGGAGGCGCATCTGATTTCGGTATTGTTTCAAACTATCCTGAATATCAAAAAGGTGCGTATATACCTTCCCATCAATCCGGAAGAGGAAGAGTCTGGGTTTTGAAATCCAATGGATTGCTTGAATCAGTTTTTGTAAGAACCGGTTTGAACGATGGGCGATTCACGGAAATAAATTCATCGAGATTGAATGTTGGGGATCAAATAGTGCTTGGCGCGACTTCTAACAACGATGGGGCAACTCAACAGGTACAAAGTCCTCTCACAGGCCAAGGGCAGGGTCAAGGTCAGCGACCCGGAGGCGGCTTCAGATGATCGCCGATATCCACACCGCACCGATAAGTGCCAACGGAATCCTTATCCAGATAGATCACTTAGCTAAAATCTATCAACTTGGAGAAGTTGATGTGCATGCTCTGCGTGGAGTATCGGTCAATGTGTCAAAAGGAGAGTTTGTGGCAATTATGGGAGCGTCTGGCTCTGGAAAATCCACATTTATGAATATTTTAGGCTGCCTCGATAAACCAACGAAGGGATCATATATCCTCGAGGGCATCGATGTCGGTAAATTATCCAGAGATGAACTTGCGGCGATACGAAATAAAAAAATAGGATTTGTCTTTCAAGGATTTAATCTGCTCTCCCGCACATCAGCACTTGAGAATGTGGAGCTTCCATTGTTCTACGGTCCGACTTCGACAAAAGTCCGTAAAGCAAAAGGCATTGAAGCCCTCGAGCGCGTAGGACTTGGGGATAGAATTCATCATTATCCCAATCAACTCTCCGGGGGTCAACAACAGCGCGTCGCTATCGCAAGAGCATTAGTAAATGATCCGAGTATTATTCTCGCTGATGAACCAACCGGTAATCTCGACAGCCGTACAAGCGTTGAAGTCATGGGAATTTTTCAAGAGCTGAACAATCATGGTATAACAGTTATTCTGGTGACGCATGAACCGGACATCGCAGAGTTTGCAAAACGACATATTGTTTTCCGGGATGGCAAAATTAAAACTGATAAAATCAATAGCCGTCCAAAGGTAGCAACCGAGGTCATCAAAGAGATGCCAATGATTGATGACGAAGAGGAGGAAGCATCATGAAGATTCTCAATATTCTTCTTTCGGCATTCAGAGCATTGCAGCGTAATAAAATGCGGTCATTTCTTACCATGCTTGGTATCATTATCGGTGTTGGTGCAGTTATCGCTATGCTTGCCATCGGACAGGGTGCAGAATATTCTGTGAAAGAACAAATTGCATCTTTGGGTACCAATGTACTTATGGTATATCCAGGTGCGCAACAACAAGCAGGAGTGAGAACTGCGGCAGGATCAGCTACAACTCTCACGGAAGACGATGCTCTCGCAATTGGAAGAGAATGCCCGGCTGTACAATATATTTCTCCTGGCTCAGCCGCCGGAGGCCAAATCATTGCCGGCAATCTTAATTGGTCGACCGGCATTCAAGGTGTAGGTACCGACTATCTCGAGATACGTCAATGGCCCATAGAATACGGGGATTTTTTTACCGATCAAGATGTCAAAGCGGCGACAAAAGTATGCATCTTAGGAAAAACAGTTGCCGATAATCTTTTCCCGGAATCAAGTCCGGTTGACCAGACAGTTCGCATACGAAGTGTCCCGTTTAAAGTCGTCGGAGTGCTTACGAAAAAAGGGCAGAATGCAATGGGCCAGGATCAAGATGATGTCATCCTTGCTCCGTATACCACCGTCATACGAAGGCTCTCTCATTGGCCCAATTTAAGATTTATCCTTGTCTCCGCTACAAGTTTGAAAGATATCAGTGTTGCTCAAACACAAATCTCTGAACTTCTTCGCATGAGGCACAAAATTCAGCCGTACGATCCTGACGACTTCACTATCCGCAACCAGACCGATCTTGCGGCAACAGCAACAGCAACCACAGATATCCTCACAATTCTTCTGGCAAGCATTGCATCTGTTTCATTGCTTGTCGGCGGCATCGGCATTATGAATATTATGCTTGTATCCGTCACGGAACGGACACGTGAAATTGGAATCCGGATGTCCATCGGCGCGCGAAGCAGAGATATCCTTACGCAATTTCTTATTGAAGCGCTTGTGTTAAGTTTATTGGGCGGTATTGTTGGAATTATACTTGGCGTTGTGGGTTCCTCGGTTATATCAAGCATTGCAAAGTGGCCCACGATTGTCACGGCATTCTCGATTATTCTTTCCTTTGGATTTTCTATTGCAATCGGGATATTCTTTGGATTTTATCCGGCGAGAAAAGCGGCAATGCTGAATCCCATCGATGCTTTGAGATATGAATAAATCCCTAAAGAACGAAGGTTTCATCAGTCTATTCTTTGCAGGGAAAGAAAATGGACTTCTCCTTCCTCGAAGTAATTATTGATTTTAATTCCTTTCTATATATAAAGTAATCTATGCGCATACTCCTTAATCGAAGACGATTCCACGTTATCAAATACTCTGGAGAAGTTACAACGTGTGATTTCGTACAATGGAACTTTTATTCAATAAAAGATGTCTTTATAAGTGTTAGCAACGAAGTAAAAAATGAGTGGAGAAAACTTATAGAACCTTGATGACCGTTTATTCGAATAATTAATTCTCCGAGGTAAACGTGTTGGTTCGTTTTGTTTCCACTCACATATTAGATTTTATAAATCATGTAACACCACCTGCGCACCAGCGCCATAGAGCTTTCTTTTGCTGGGAAGCGATATAAGGTGGTGTTTTTTTGTACATACCGTTGGGATTCCCAAGATAGAAAATTCTTAACAGAAAGATATATGTTTTTATGAAAATAAAATATTATCACGCTTCCGTTGTTCAAACTCTCTATTTTATAATCTATTTGGTTCTGTCGTCGGTAATAATATTTACTCCGATATTAATCACAGGATCTGTCGCCATAACAAAAACAATTGTTATTGATGAAGAAATAGCGGAGGTGATTCTTCTTGCCATGCTGTTTTCTCTCAGTATTTTGATTTTTAAATTATACAAGCAAGAAGCATTTAGGCAGGAAGAATTCATTAAAAAAATGAAAAACGAAAAGAAATCAACCGAGGAAAAACTTTACGATTCACTAAGTTATATTGGCAAAGTAAATGTCCAAATTGAAGAAATTAAAACAATTTTTAATACTGCCAATACCTATCCGGAAACAAAAAATGACTTTAGAAAAGCATTTCGTTTCCTTTGCGAACGTGTCCTTGGAATTGTTAACACCAATTGGGCGTTATTGAGAATCATTGACAGCAGTACTCAAAGAACTATCAGTGAGTGCTTTGAAACAAGACAAGGCTTTTCTTGTCAGTATCCTCACATTAGCAATAAAATGATTGTTGAAAAACAAATCGTTTCGTCCTTTACGACCGTTATTGCAAATCCGCAAAATTTGAATATTCTCGTCTGTTGTACTATGCCCATAGATACAATTAACAATGATCAACGCGTATTTATTCAAGCCATTATTAATGAGATTATTATGCTCTTTATTATTTTAAATTCCTCGTATTATAAAAACGAAAATAATATATTAGAAAACAATATTTCTAATAGAAAACAGAATAATAATATTTTACATCTGAAAAGAGCGTAAATCTGGTTATGGTCCGCTTGAGGAAATCTTACACATTTTGCTTCTTGATATTCATGTGCCTGACTTTCTGAACAATAGACACAGATGCTTTGAAGCAAACAATCAAATGAAATCCGATCTTCGCATCCACCCTTTTCTTAAAAATTCTCGTATCTTCATATGGAAAGCTCTGAAAAACGTTTCGTCTCAAACCGTCCCTTGCCGACTTAACAAGAGAATATTGTTTTTCTAAACCAATCACCTAGTATAGGAGAATTACCGTGTCTAAAATAATGCGGAATATCACAATCCTTCTCATGTGCTTATCAGCAATTGGTATTGCACAATCTTCCTTAGGTTACCACGTCGTAAAGAAAATCGCCGTTGGCGGTGAAGGCGGCTGGGATTATATTACTTTCGACGCTCGATCACATCGCTTGTTTGCATCGCATGGTACTCAAGTAGTTGTGATAAGTACCGATTCCGATAAAGTTGTCGGAGAAATTCCAAAAACAGAAGGTGTCCACGGTATTGCAGTGGCTCATGAATTTGGCCGCTGCTTTGTTTCCAACGGGCGTGCGTCCACTGTTAGCATTGTTGATTTGAAAACCTTAAAACTTATTGACACTGTTTCTGTCGGCAAAAATCCGGATGCGATTCTGTATGATGCTTTTTCTCATCGTGTATTTGTGTTTAATGGGCGAAGTAATGACGCGACGATTCTTGATGCTGAAAAGGGAACAGTGGTTTCGACTCTTCCTCTTGGCGGCAAACCTGAATTTTCCGCCACTGACGGCAAAGGCCGTATCTTTGTGAATATCGAAGATAAAAGTGAAATTGTAGCCATCGATGCAAAGGAAATGAAAATACTATCTCGTTGGCCAATAAAGCCAGGTGAAGAACCGTCCGGATTAGCTCTTGATGTCGAACACCATCGTCTATTTTCCGTGTGCGGTAACAAATTGATGGTCGTCGTGGATGCCGATAATGGAAATATCATAGCGTCGCTTCCCATCGGTGACAGAGTCGACGGATGCGCATTTGATCCGGGAACGGGTCTCGCTTTTTCATCAAACGGTGAAGGTACTGTGACCGTGGTGCGAGAGGAATCACCTGCAAAATTTTCCATGCTTGAAACTGTTGCAACACAAATCGGAGCCCGCACAATAACAGTTGACCCCAAGACGCACACGTTATATCTTCCAACTGCAGAATTTGGCCCCGCGCCGGCTCCAACACAGGAACGTCCACATCCGCGGCCGGTAATTATGCCAAATACATTTTGTATTCTGAAAATTCAAAAATAAGCCCGGTGAAAATAATTATCAGATTTCTGGTTTTCGTTACTTTTGCTATTTCCTCTGCAGGCGGTCAGACGTTGTTCACACTTGACCGTTGCTTGACGTTGGCACGCTTACAGAGCCCGCAAATGCGGAGCGCTCAAAATGCCATCCGTACGGCAGAACTTTCGCATGCAGAACTTTCCACAACGAAACTTCCGCGAATAAAACTAGGAGCAAGTTCTATCTACGCACCATCATCCGGAAGTTTTGGATATGATCCGGCAATATCCAATGGCGGCCAAGTATCAGGACAGGTGATAGTTCAGCAATCACTCTATGACGGCGGCATACGCGGATTGAAATCGGATCAGCTTTCGTTAGATATCAACCGGCTTGAGAAAGAAAAAAGAATAGCAGAGCGCGATCTCATGTTTTCCGTTAAACAGGCATTTGTTGAAACGCTTCGCTCCGGGCAGGAAATAGTTTTGCAGGACGAAAGTGTACACCAACTGAGAGACTATTTAGATATCGTCCGCCGCCTCTCGAAAGTCGGGAACGCTGCATATACAGACGTCTTGAAAACGGAGCTTCAACTTTCTAATGCGCAGCTTTCCTATCAGAAAGCGACAGAAGAATTTGCAGTCGCGAAATATTCTCTGGCAGAATTGATCGGCGTACCGCTTGACACATCGTTCAGTATTGTTGGCTCGTTGAATGATACGACGTACACAGCCACCGATTTGTCTCCGCTTACTACAAGTCCAGATTCATTATCAAATCTTGAAATGTCGGCGACTTCACTGGCTATCAAGCGCAGTCTGTTGGAGGTCGATCTGGCACAGCACGAAAATTATCCCACCATCATATTTGTTGGAGATGCAGGATTGCTCACATCGGGTGACAATCTTCGTTTGCCGCGCGACGAACGCGCCAACATGTTCGGGTTTTCACTCGGCCTCGCATTAGAAATTCCTCTCGTCAATTGGGGCGCGACCGACCTGCGGGCTCAACAGAAACAACTGGATGCAGACAATCTACGCCTTCAATCGGACCTGCTGCAGCGTTCTCTTACGACTGAAACACGGAAGACACAAGTGCAGATTTCGAAGCAGCGCGAACGGCTTCGTTCTCTACAAAACAATCTTAAATCTGCAGAAGATAATTTTCTGCTCACAAAATCCAAATATGCCGGCGGAGGAACATTGTCGCTGGAAGTGCTCTCGGCACAGCAATTGCTGACTGAAACAAAGCTTTCTGAATTGCAAACGATGGCTGATATTCAAATTCTTGCCGCCAAAATGGAACAATTAACCACGCGATAAAATGTATGAAAAAACCTTATGGAATGGTTTTACCTTTTTTTCTTATTCTTTTCACTTCACTTTTCATTGACGGATGCCGGCAAAAGCCGAATGATGATGAAGGCAGTCAATCGGCTGCAAAAGCGATCGTAATCGTGAAAGTCGGAACAGTAAGCGAACGAGACGCCATTGTTATTGTTGATGCGATGGGAAAAACCGATGCATTGCGAAAAGAAAAAACATATGCACCGATTACCGGACGTATAGTCGCTTTAAAAGTGTTGGAAGGAACAGAAGTAAAGACGGGTGATGTTCTTGCTATCATCCAAACAAAAGAATCTGAAGCGACCATTCTTGGTGCAAAGTCGATGCTGAATACGGCAGTCACTACTGAGCAAAAATCTGAGGCTGAACGTATTCTCAATCTTGCACAATCAACGCAAAATAATGTACATGTTCTTGCAAAATTCGACGGCATTGTTTCTACACGAAGCGTGAGTGAGGGAGAACTTGTTGCAGAAAACGCCGAGCTGTTCACCATCGTCGATCTTTCCACTATCGATTTTCTTGCGGATGTAGCTCTTCGCGATGTATCATCGGTTCGGCGCGGAGCGCACGCTTCTGTCAGTTTTCAATCCATACCGGAAAAATTGTTCCCGGCAATAGTTGATGCAGTCAATCCGCAAACAGATATTCAAAGTCAGACGGTCAAAGTACGGTTACAGTTTTCGAATTCGAATAATTCGTTACGATCGCTGCTGCGAACGGAAATGATCGGTACAGCACAAATTACAACAGGTATTCGGAGACACGCCTTGTTCATTCCCAAAACAGCTTTGCTTCGAAATGACGAAGACAATTCGTATTCCGTAGTGATCATCACGGCGGATTCTTTAGCAAAAATAATTCCTGTTACCGTTGGCACCAGTGATGAATTCGTCTCAGAAATTCGCAGCGATCAAGTACGATCAGGAATGATGATTGTTACTGAAGGCAATTATGCGCTCACGGACTCAACGCGACTCTCGGTTGCACGGTAGGATGAACTATGAGTCTGTTTGAATACGTACGCCATCATGCGAAAGCTATACTATTCACTGTAACTGTACTCGTCATTTCCGGCATCGTGCTCACATTACACATGCCGATTTCACTGTTTCCCGACATCACGTTTCCACGCATTGTCATCCTTGCAGACAACGGGGAACAGCCCACGGAACGGATGATGGTAGAAGTCACGAAACCGCTTGAGGAAGTTGCAAGTTCTATTCCCGGCGTCAAACTTGTTCGCTCCGTAACCGGCCGCGGTTCTACAGAAATATCCATCGGCCTGGACTGGGGAACGAACGTTCAGCAAACGCTGCAATTTCTTCAGGGCCGCATTTCAAACGTCCGCAACACGCTTCCGGCGTCTGCTTCCATTCAAGCGGAACAGATGAGTGTTGCCGTTTTTCCCATTCAAGGTTACAGCCTCACATCGGACAAATTGAGCTTGGTGGAACTGCGGGATATTGCTCTCTATCAGATCCGTCCGACGCTGATGAAGGTGAAGGGCGTGGCAAGAGTTGAAGTAACCGGCGGTGATACGCGGGAATTTCTTGTGACCGTTTCACCGGAGAAACTGGCTGCTTACCGCATGGACATCCGGCAGGTTGCGGATGCAATTCAGAAAACAAATTTTAATTCTTCCACCGGAATTATCAACAATAATTTCCAGATGTACCTTGCGCTGGTCTCCGGTTTGTTTAAAACCACGGAGGATATCAACGCTGTCGTCATTACTGTTCAGGGCGGTGTACCGATTAAAGTTTCCGATGTGGCAGAGGTAAAGCCATCCGTTGAGGATAAATTTATCCGCACGACTGCGCACGGACAGGATGCAGTCTTAATCAACATTGTCAAACAACCAACGGGCAGTACTGTTCAAATAGGAGAAGATGTTACAGCGGAAATAACCAAGCTCAAACTTTCAGCGGATGTGCGGTTTGAGAATTGGTACGATCAAGGCGATTTCATCAGCAGTTCTATACTCAGCACGCGGGACAGCATTCTCATCGGTGTTTTGCTGGCGATGATTGTTGTGTTTCTTTTCCTTCGCAGCTGGCGGATCAGCCTGGTAATGCTGCTGGTCGTACCGGCAACCATAGCATCAACATTTGCTTGTTTATATTCAGTCGGATTGACGATCAATATCATGACGCTTGGAGGTATTGCGGCGGCTGTCGGTCTCATCATCGACGACTCTATCGTTGTCATCGAAAATATTTTCACGCATTTTTCGAAGCAGCAGCCCGAGCGCGGCACGGTGCGGGCATCAGGGTTTGCCAAAACCGCGTCTTCATCATTGAACGGACTGATGCCGGCTATTATGGGTTCCACAGCAAGCACGATTGTCATTCACATTCCGCTGGCGTTTCTCGGCGGCGTTACCGGAGCGTTCTTCGCGTCGCTTTCCATTACCATGGTGTTTGCGATGCTCATCTCATTTCTTTTTTCCATCACACTCGCTCCGCTGCTTGGGATGATTTTTGTGAAAGAAAATGACATCGAACACGAAATAAAACGTCACAATCGGCCCTCGAAGTTTGCTGTATGGTATGAACGCACTCTGCGCCGGTTTCTCAAGTATAGGATCGTTATTTTTCCTATTGCATTCGTCATCCTTGCAGCGACGTACATCCTTTACAATCACATTGGCAGCGACTTCATGCCGACAATGGACGAGGGGACATTTGTTTTAGATTACAAGTCACCGCCGGGTACATCGATGGATGAAACGAACCGCATTTTAATGAATGTCGAACACATTCTGATGGCAACTCCGGAAGTGGAATCGTACTCTCGTCGGAGCGGAACGCAATTAGGTTTCTTCCTAACGGAACCGAACGATGGAGATTTTCTTGTAAAGTTGAAAAAGAAACGATCACGTGCAATTGACAGAGTCATTGCAGAAGTACGTGAGAAAGTAGAATCGTCCGAGCCGCGTTTGCAGATTGAATTTGGACAATTGATGATGGACGTCATCGGTGATCTTACCAACAATCCCTCGCCGGTGGAAATCAAAATCTTTGGCGATGATACACCGCTGCTCCATGCCACGGCAGAAAGAGTAGCCGCGTTCATTGAAACCGTACCGGGTGTCGTCGATGTATCCAATGGTATCATCATTTCCGGGCATTCATTCATCGTGAATGTCGATGCTGTGAAAGCATCAATGGCCGGATTGAATCCCGCCGATGTTCGTGATCAATTGGAAACTATCATGCGCGGTCGTTCGGAGACTCAAATCCAGAAAGGCGAGAAGTTAGTAGGTATTCGCGTGCGATTTCCCGACGTATACCGTACCGACGTGGATAAAATTGAACAGGTGCAGTTTGTCAATGCAAACGGAGTACGTGTCCCGCTTCGCAGCATCGCAGCAGTTCAAAAAACTCCGGGACAAGCAGAATTGCACCGCGAAGGTCTGCGCCAGCTTGTGTCTGTAACAGCAAGGATTGAGGGACGCGACCTGGGAAGAACAGTTGAAGAGATTCAGCAAAAACTTGCCAAAGAGCTTCCTCTTCCCAAGGGAATTACGTTAGAATACGGCGGCGTGTACCAAACGCAGCAAGAATCGTTCAGGGGACTCTTGCTTGTGACTATCGCTGCATTTATGCTGGTATTCATTGTGCTCTTGCTGGAGTTCGGTGAGTTTGCAGTTCCATTCTCTATCTTCTCCGTTAATGTTCTTTCGCTTTTTGGTGTGCTGGGGGCATTGTGGCTTACAGGAGTTTCCTTCAACATTTCCAGCTTTGTCGGAGTAATCATGATCATCGGCATTGTTGCAGAAAATGCCATCTTTGTTTTGCACAGTGTCAAAGTATTTCAAGCGGAAGGCCTTCCTCTGGAAGATGCTTTAGTGCGTGCAGGACAAATGCGCGCTCGACCGATTCTCATGACCACGCTTGCCGCAGTGTTCGCTCTTCTTCCGCTCTCGATCGGTATCGGCGCCGGCGCTCAAATGCAAAGGCCGCTCGCAATCGCCATTATCGGTGGATTTTCTGTTTCTAGTTTCATCTTATTCTTCGGCCTTCCGGTGATCTATCGGTTATTCCATAGAGAGAAAAATACCGCTGCATAATTAGCTTGAACAATCTTCATTAGATTCTATTCACCAACCGGTAATTACTAGTTTGAGGTTACCAGTGTTGACACCTGCAAGAAATTCTCGAATATTCTTAACACCAAAAGCAGCAAGAAAGCAGCGCCTTCGCCAGCATCCCCGGCGTCTTCTGCGAAGTAATGATGTATTTAGTATTTCGGGCGAGAGGACATTCCTCGCACCGGATGGTATTGGAAAAGGATTGCAAACAAGCCAAGGGTTTGGTAGATAAACAGTGGCAGGCAATACTTACCATGGTTCCAATTTAGTACAATAATGTCCTCTGACAATTATTGAGGAACTACAATGACGTTAGTTAGGGCAGTCTCAGACTCTTCATTTGCACATATATCAAATCGATGTAGGAGTGAAAAACCGATAAATCGGTTTAACAGGATTTGTGGAATATTGATAGCACCACGTTTAAACGTGGTGCTATCTGGAAATAAAAAACGAATAAAACCGTTTCCAACAGTTTGGAGGTGGATGATGGTACATTCCTATGTCAAAGTCTATATTCATTTTGTATGGTCAACAAAAAATCGTGAGCCGTATCTTATCGATGATGCACGCGTACCTGTCCATCATCACATTCTTGCGTATGCACAAACGAAAAACATATCCGTGAATGTGCTGGGGATTCAGAAAGAACATCTTCATGCGCTTATTTCTCTTAGGAGCGATCAGAATATTGATGATGTTGCAAAATTACTCAAAGGAGAATCATCCCATTGGATCAATTCCGAAAATCTTATCAACCCAAAGTTCAGCTGGCAGCGCGGATATGGTGCCTTCTCCATTAGTCCTACGCATATCGATGCCGTGAGAACATATATTAACAATCAAAATGAGCATCATCGAAAAAAAACCTGTATGGAAGAAGTTACAGAATTATTAATGAAGTACGGGTATGATAAAGATGCAATGAGCACAAATGCCTAAAGATTATGGGTTCATACCAGAGGAAATAGCTATCGTGGAAGGATAACCCTCGCAAGGATTAGAATTTTCTCCGCTTTCTTATTGGGCGGGAATGTCAGAAACAGCAGAATAGTACAACACAAGTTTCGATTTCATCAGGCTTCCGGATCAATCCGCTTGTCTCCCACTGTACAAATCAACAATGAAACTTAAATATCTTTCTCGCTGTTCTATCATATAACTAGAATAGTCAAGGAAACGTATGAGGTTAAATTTCATTTCACTATTGATAAGCGTTCTCGTCATTTCAAGTTGTGCAAAAACGGACTCAAAAGATATGAATACTCAATTAGTACCAGAGAATGAACAAGGATTGGAAACCGCAACTTTTGCCGGCGGTTGTTTTTGGTGTGTGGAGACAGCTTTTGAAGATTTAGACGGCGTCAAAAAAGTTGTATCCGGGTATTCGGGAGGACATGTTAAAAATCCTACCTACGAAGAAGTTTGCTCCGGAACAACCGGACATCTTGAATCAGTTCAGATTGTCTTTGATCCGCAGCTCATTAGTTATTCTGAATTGGTCGATATTTTCTGGAGGCAAATCGATCCCACCGATGCAGGAGGGTCATTTGCAGACCGGGGGTCACAATACCTTTCCGCTATTTTCTATCACAACGAAACTCAAAAAAAGACTGCCGAAGCCTCAAAGGTGGAACTGGAGAAGTCCGGGATATTTGATAAACCCATCGCTGCGAAAATTATTCCATTCAATTCATTTTACGCGGCCGAGGATTACCATCAACAGTATTGTAAAAAAAATCCTACTCGATATTACAGTTATCGAAGTGCTTCAGGAAGAGATCAATATATTAAAGCAGTTTGGGGAGATGTAGGATTATCGAAATATAAAAAGCCGGCAAAAGAGGATATCAAGAAGAAATTAACGAACATGCAGTACGAAGTAACCGCTCAATGCGGAACAGAGCCGGCGTTCAATAATGCATATTGGAACAATAAAAAAGTCGGAATCTACGTTGATATTGTGTCCGGAGAACCATTGTTTAGTTCGACAGATAAATTTGAGTCAGGCACAGGCTGGCCGAGCTTTACAAAACCGATTGATTCACGGTATGTCGTGAAGAAGAAAGATTCGTCTGCCTCTATGGAAAGAATTGAAGTACGCAGCAAATCAGGGGATTCACATTTAGGTCATGTCTTCGATGATGGACCTACACCAACACATCTGCGTTATTGCATAAACTCCGCTTCGCTAAAATTCATTCCAAAAGAAGAAATGGAAAAAGAAGGCTACGGTTATCTGTTGTGGATATTAAAATGAAGCCGATAGGGATTCAATATATTGAATCCCTATAACGTATCACCATACTTTATGGAATAATCTATCGTTTTTCTCCGTCAGCGTGCTAAAATAGTGCATGACGCTATAATACCTGATTCCGGAATGACGAGTATGAGTGAGATACCGTGAAAAAAACTGCCGGGGAAATTCAACCTATCGATCACTACGGAGTCTAATACAAAGAGGATGAAAATGAATTCAGTGTCAGAAACATTTCTTGGCGGCATCCGTTCATGTACAGGCAGTCAACGCGTCTGGAGATGTTTCATCAAGCGCTTTTATGAACTTAGAAAGGATAAACATATGTCAGCCGTCATCAAACGAATGGCCCGTGGACTTGTACTCGTCATAGGAATTGCATTACTGTTTTCCGCACAGGCACAAGCACAGCCTCAACGTATGTCTGTAGAGGGTCGTATCAAGATTTTGAAAGATAGTTTGAAACTGAGCGACGCGCAAAGCGCCAAAATCACAAAAATTCTCGAAGACCAGCGTGAAGAGATGACTACAGCGATGAAAGATATTCGGGACAATCGCGATTCGATGCAAACCGTCAGGCAGGAAATTATGAAAAAAACCGACGAAAATATTAAATCTGTTCTAACGGAAAATCAGGCAAAGAAGTTCGATGCTATGATTAAATCCCGCCGCGCACATATGGGACAACGGACACAATAATGCGGTAAGGAATCATGGTACCGCAGTGTCAACACAAAGCCGGGCCGGTGGACCTGGCTTTTGTGTTTTATGTAATCCATAACTTCGCTCAAAATCTTGTATGAATATTTTGTCATGCTCGTTGCTTATCACTCCATTTCTCGGTACTTTTTTTTAACTATTGTACGGAAAGAAATGCAACCATACATACGCTCTGCTCTTATCGTTATCGGATTACTGCTGCTCCAAACCACTTTTCTCCCGTTTATTGCCATTCGTGGGTATCTGCCGGATTTCTTCATACTATATCTGGTCACCATCGCATTGCGGCGCGGACAACTTGAAGCAACGATCAGCGGATTTATTATCGGATTACTGCAGGACATAATTACGACACAGTTTTTTGGATTGGCGGCACTTTCAAAGACGATCGCCGGATTCGTTGCGGGATATTTTTTTAATGAAAACACGGCAGAACAAACACTTGGTTCGTATCGATATGTGCTCTTGGTTGCGCTTTGTTCAGTAGTCCACGATCTTTTGTACTTCATAATTTTTCTTCAGGGGACGGGCGGTTCCGTATTTATTTCTACCATTGAGTATACTATGGGAATGACTCTCTATACCTGCATCATCAGCGTCCTGCCCATGTTTTTCTATTCCAGAAAATATAACACACCCTGGTCTCAATGAATACTGTAGAAGAAATTGGCGCACCATCGCGGAAGCGAGTGCTGACAATTATTATTGTTGTTGCGTTTGTATTCTTGCTGCTTCGACTGTACCAGCTTCAATTATTATTTCATACAGAGTTCGGAAAAAAATCTGATGAGAACAGTGTACGAACAGTTGTTAAAGAACCGGTCCGCGGATATATGTTCGACCGCAACGGCCGGTTAGTTGTAGATGTCGGCCCTGCATACTCGATTACGATAACCCCGGCTTCCTTTAATCCAGGCACGCTCTCTTTTTTAAGTTCGCTTTTGCAGATGGAGCCATCGGCGATTCAAGAACGTCTTAATCGCGGCCGTATTTATTCACAGTTCTCTCCCGTTCGTATAAAACGGGATATCGATTTTAAAACACTTGCTTCGGTTGAGGAAAATCTTTTCCAGCTGCCGGGTGTGGCGTATGAAATTGAATCGAAACGCATTTATCCGTTTCAAGTCCGTGCACCGCATCTCCTTGGATATTGCAAAGAAATTACAGATGCACAGCTTGCAAAAGCCGGCAGTGCATATCAGCAAGGAGATATTATTGGCTCCTCCGGTTTGGAGGCAAGTTACGAAACGTTTCTGCGCGGTGAAAAAGGATTTGAGTTCATATCGGTAAATTCCAAAGGGCAATTACTAGGACCGCTCGATGGAGGACGCCGCGACGTTCTTTCGAAAGAAGGATTTGATTTGAACCTGAGTGTTGACTTAGGCTTGCAAATGCTCGCAGAATCCTTAATGACAAATTATCGCGGTGCATTGGTTGCCATCGATCCGAATGACGGCGGTGTGCTTGCATTGGTGAGTAAGCCGGATTTTGATCCATCGGTCTTCAGCGGTGTCACATCTGTTGAAGTATGGAATCAATTGAACAACGACCCCGATAAGCTGCTGTTCAATCGCGCCACCATGACGCGCTACCCGCCCGGCTCGACTTTTAAAATGCTTATTGCAGCAGCGGCGCTTGAAGAAGGAATTATCGACGAGCATTACCGCATCACATGCACCGGGGCGTTCCGGTTCGGCAACAAAATCTTCAAAGATCTGCATGTTCATGGCTCCGTGAATGTTGTGGAAGCTATTCAGCATTCATGCAATGTGTTTTTTTATCAGCTCATTCTCAAAATCGGATTAGATAATCTCTACAAATACGGCAAGCGGTTTGGGTTTGGCCAGCCGACGGGTTTTGATATTGGTGAAGAAACATCAGGCATTCTTCCTTCCACAGAATACTACAACCGCGTGTACGGAAAAGGAAAATGGACACAGGGATATCTTGTAAGTCTTGGTGTCGGCCAGGGGGAAGTTGGTGTCTCGCCTATGCAAATGGCGCGCTATGCAGCATTGCTGGCGAACGGCGGTACACTCCTGCAGCCGCATGCGGTCAATTCTATCCGCAACAAAAGAACAAATAGTCTTGATGTCATTGGCCATAAAGAAAGTTTCGCTGGAATTGATTCGAGCGTCATGAGATTAATCCGTGAAGGCATGCGGCGTGTCGTAGAAGCGCCCGGTGGTACCGGCGGCATGGCACGAATACCAGGTATCTTTTCAGGCGGAAAAACCGGGACTGCAGAAAATCCGCATGGTGCAGCCCATGCCTGGTATATCGGATTTGCGCCTTTTGATCATCCAAAAATCGCCATTGCGGTAATGTTGGAAAATGCCGGTTTCGGCGGAACAAAAGCTGCCCCCATCGCAGGCAAAATGATGCAAAAGTACATCTTTGGCGATCTACCGTTGAAAGCAAACAGCCGTCTGCCGGCAGCTTCGCCGAACGATACAACGAAACATTCATTTATGACACGGGAGCGGTAATATGTTTTCTTATTTGAAAGAATATTTCGATTTCCGCGCATGCCTCTTCTGTGTTGTTTTGGTGATTATTGGACTGATGTCCATTTACAGCGCGACATTTGATATCAACAATGCGGCAAATTTTTATAGGCAGACACTCTGGGCCGGCATTGGTTTCATTGTCATGCTGGTAACAGCGTTGATTCCTCTTCGAACCATACATCGTTTGTCGTTCGCTTTTTATTTTACAACGCTCGCTATCCTAATGGTTGTTCTTGTGGTTGGCAGTACGATAAAAGGATCGAAAAGCTGGTTCGGTATCGGCGGCATTGGCGGACAACCGTCAGAGTTCGCGAAGATAGCAACCGTGCTTGCATTTGCTTCCTATCTCTCAAAAACCGATGTTTCCTTATCGGACTTCAAGCATCTTGTCATAGCACTATGCATCTTTGCTGCACCAATGGTTCTTATCCTTGTAGAGCCCGATCTCGGGACAACGATTGTGTTCTTTGCAACTCTTTTGCCGCTTCTTTACTGGGCAGGAGTTTCCAATTTTATTCTCATTGCAATTCTTGTCCCAATCCTTGTTGCGCTGGGAGCGCTTTTCGGTACCACACAATTTTTAATTGCAACGGTTCTCGGAGCAGGACTCCTGTATCTCTTCCGTGAGAATCGATTCGCATTTGCAGTTGCATTCGGTATTGCTCTTGCCGTCGGACTTTCTGTACAAATTATGTACGAACATATGCATGTCTATCAACAAAAAAGAATTACGACATTTCTCAATCCTGAAGCCGATCAATTGGGTGCCGGGTACAATGTTGTACAGTCGAAAATTGCTATCGGCTCCGGAGGGTTTACGGGAAAAGGGTATTTAAAAGGAACGCAGACGCAGCTTAATTATATTCCTGAACAATGGACGGATTTTATTTTCTGCGTTCTGGGAGAAGAGTTTGGATTTCTTGGCGCTTCACTCGTCTTATCGTTGTTTGCAGCCTTATCGTTGCACGGACTGAGGGTGGCAACGATTTCTAAAAATAAATTCGGAAGCTTATCGGCAATCGGCATTACGGGGATTCTCACCACCCATATAGTCATCAATACCGGCATGGCGATGGGATTGATGCCTGTGATCGGCCTGCCGCTTCCTTTTATGAGTTACGGAGGTTCTGCCCTTATTGCAAATATGATGATGGTCGGCTTGCTGATGAACTTCTATGCAAATAGAAAAGAGTATTAAATAAAACAGAGCTTGGGTAAAACGATTCTCGTCATCGGTGGAGATACGTTCATACCGCTTCGACAAACCATGAAATTGCAGATGAAACCACGATGAAGAATATATGCAAACGCCTCCTTCGTCGATCAAGACTCTAGAGGCGTTCATCATTACCATATTACCATGTCACACTTTACCATCCTGTATCTTCCCGGTTATATTTTTCCAACCAAATCAAGTCCCTTCTTGAGTGTTTTCGCTCCCGGTTTCCAATTCATAGGACAGACTTCACCGCCATGTTCGGCCACAAATTTTGCCGCCTGCAATTTACGAATGAGTTCAACGGTGCTTCTGCCGATACTGTTATCATTAATTTCGTAAGTCTTTAAAACACCCTGCGGGTCTATGAGAAATGTTCCTCGCAGCGACAACCCTTCGTCTTCAATGAGTGTTCCGTATTCCGTACATACCCGATGTGCCGGATCTGACAACATAGGATATTTTATTTTTTTTATTGTTTCGGTAGCATCATGCCATGCCTTGTGCACATAGCCCGTATCGACACTCACAGAAATAACTTCAGCACCTTCTGCTTTGATCTCGGTGTAATGATCGGCTAAATCGCCAAGTTCCGTGGGACATACAAATGAGAAGTCCGCCGGATAGAAGAATAAAATAACCCATTTGCCTCGGTAATCTTTCAGCGATATTTTTTTAATCTGATCGTTTATATATGCTTCTTCTGTAAATTCGGGTGCCGGAGTGTTAATCTTAATCATGATACATCCCTTTTCCATGAATGTTAAATTTGAATTATTTATTGTCATGATACAGAACAAAAGAACCGGCAAATGAAGTTCCCGTAGATTTTATTTTTATCTCTTAGAACTTCTTACGATCTTTCAGTCTGACAAGGAGAATAGAGAATAGTTCATGGGACAAATAAAATCTGTATTGTTCGATCTGGGAAACGTGCTCGCAGTTATCGATTTTTATAAGTTCTGGAGCTCACTCGGATTCTCGCGCCCGGAAGAAATTGCTCCATTCGCAGATGGATATACATCGTGGACACGACAGTTTGAGACCGGATTTATTTCAACGAGCGAATACTTGACCGGACTTCATTCTGTCTTCGGTTGCCGCTTCACGCTCGATCAACTTGAACAGGCATTTGCGAATATCATCCAGAAACCTGTCGATGGGATGATGGATATCGTGAAGCGCATTTCTCGTGAACACCGAACAGCATTGGTCAGTAACACGAATGAAATTCATTACAAGATTAGTTTGGAAAAGTTCGAGGTACTCAGTGTTCTTCACACACACTATCTTTCCTATAATTTGCGAGTTATGAAACCGGCGCACGGTTTCTATGATGTCATCATCAACGACCAGAAGATTGATCCGTCCGAGATGCTGTTCATTGATGATATTGCTGAGAATGTGAACGCGGCAAAAAATGCTGGAATGCAGGCAGTAAAGTTTGAAAACCCAGGGCAGTTGAAAGATATTTTAAAAACTCTTGGTGTCCTTTTATAATTCCACGGATTGCGATGATTGGTCATAGATAATCCGTCCCGACGTTGTCGGGATGAGGTCTCGTCTCGATGAACTCAGATGGACAGATTTCCAAGATGGCGTGTCTGCAGCGAAATCTTTTTTTCAGCGATCAGCGTCTTTCACATGCGAAAGCACACCAATTCCGGGCCGGTCCATCAACGTCACTTTTCCATTGATGATTTTTGTGCCGTCAAAGATGTCGTTTTTGATGAGCAATGCACCGTCCAAATCCGCCCAGTCCACCATCGGCGAGAGGTGCGAAGCGGCGGAAATGGCACACGAAGTTTCTGTCATACAGCCGAGCATGACTTTCATCCCCAGCGATCGGGCAAGCGTCAGCATTTTCTGAGCCTCGCGCATCCCTGTACTCTTCATCAGTTTAATATTGATGCCGTGGTACACGCCAACAGCACTCTTCACGTCCGCGAGTCGCTGCACTCCTTCATCGCCGATAATGGGCAACGGCGATCGTTCCGTCAGCCACGCTAAATCATCAATGCGTTCTTTCGCCATCGGCTGCTCCACCGTGACCACGCCGCGTTCTTGTAACCAATGAAGCATCCCCAGCGCTCGTTCCTTGTTTGTCCATCCTTGATTCACATCGCCGGTGATAGGCTTCTTGGTGACAGAGCGGATGCTCTCGATCATTTCCTTGTCGGTATCACGGCCAAGTTTTACTTTTAACACTTTAAATTCTTCCGCCTCTTTCGTTTTTTGCCGCACTACATCAGGAGTGTCGATACCGATTGTGAAGGATGTGAACGGTGTTTTGTCTTTATCATAACCCCAAATGTTATACCAGGGTTGATTCATCAACTTACCGACAAGATCGTGCAAAGCAATATCAATCGATGCCTTGGCAGCCGGATTACCCGGTGCAAGGAGGTCTATGGCATTGAGAATATTTTCAATGTCGAATGGATTTTCGTACCGACTCAGGTCAATGTTCGAGAGAAAAGCCAGCACGCTTTCATGAGACTCACCAAGATACGGCGGCATTGATGCTTCACCGTAACCGACAGTACCGTTGAATTCAATCTCCGTCAGTACTATGGGCGTCGTTGAACGGGAGTTGGTTGCAATAGTAAAGACGTGTTTTAATTCTAACGTGTATGGACGATACGTCAGATTCATCTTACCGGTACGGAAATTATGAGGAATATTTTCGGCAAGAGCTTTATATGGATTATTCGTCATCATAGCGGCACCGGTTACAAGTGCGGTGGATTTTAAAAAATCTCTTCTGTTTTGATCCATGGTCATCAATTCCGTCAGCAATTGGATAATTTCAAGCTATCGAATTGAAAGGATAAATTCAAATCTTCTTTGTTGGACATCATTGTTAAACACTAATTCAAAAGACATCCATCTGCGCTGGAGGGTTAAGAATCTTGAAACAGAATGAATGTAATAAAGCTTAACAATTCATGGGTCAAGAGATTAAATTCGGAGATTGAAGATTACACATTTTATTAAGATTTTAGAAGCTCAAGCCGGAATAAAGGCGGAGAATCGGCCCGGTGGGGAAATTTAAAACTTTTACAGGCCTCTCAACTAAAAAAACCTGATTTAACTTGACTTTCAACGGTATTTCAGTAAATTTCATCTTCAGCGTGGGGAAAAGTGGGGAATTTGGGAAGCCATTTTTCCGTTAATAATTTTACAAAAATTACGAGGTAGCTGTGTCGTCATTTAAAGGCAGATATTCTTATTCGGTAGATGAAAAAGGGCGCGTAGCGCTTCCTGCAAAACTGCGAAGTAATCTCGCAACGAGCGCAAAAGGAATTTTTGTCGTTACACGCGGTTTCGAACGATGCCTTTATGTCTATCCGCAGGACGAGTGGAATAAATTAGAACAATTTGTGCGGGGCCTTTCATTCTTAGATGCACAGCACCGCTTTTATGCGCGCACATTATTTGAACGGGCGAATGATTCTAAAATCGACGGGCAATCACGCATTACAATTCCTCTGGAGCTTATGGAATTTGCCGGAATAAAAAATGAAGTATTAATTCTTGGCGTACTGGATCGCATGGAGATCTGGAACCCTTCCGTGTATGAAGAATATCAGAAAAATCATCCGGATACATACGAGACTGTTGCCGAGCAAGTATTTAAGCCGCAGCAATAGTTCACCGGCTTTCATTGGAGGCATACACGTATCATACTCCCGTTCTTTTGCAGGAGGCTCTTTTTTTCCTCCTTACCGCAAGGAACGGGTTTTATGTTGATGGAACGCTCGGCGGCGGCGGTCA
>Ga0182011_10000448_pt1 | contig 35651 bp, 26 predicted proteins | sample 711E1DmetaG_FD_120481 | JGI IMG/M metagenome (GOLD analysis project Ga0182011, IMG submission 120481) | Permafrost microbial communities from Stordalen Mire, Sweden - 711E1D metaG | ecosystem: Environmental > Terrestrial > Soil > Wetlands > Permafrost | place: Sweden: Stordalen | collected...
GACAGCGATCCATCGATGTATCTTGTGACGCAGGATCCTCCGTATTATCCATGGTCGTGCGGTTACGTCGCCCTTGATGACTTGAAGAATATGTACTATTCATATGGCAACAATCCATGCCGGAACAACTGTACACTCAATGATTTCTGGATATACAGCGGATTTTTCGGCATCAACAAGCTTCCCGTCCTATGCGACGCTGAGGGAGAGAACAAGGCAGGAGCAGTCTCATGCCAGAAGGATGCACCGACGTGCAACAACTTCCGTACATGCGACTATTACGCCGATTACAGCAAGAGCATGCAGAAAGATCTGGAAGAAGAGATATCAAGGGAAATCGCTGACTGCGTGAACTTCACAGGGATATTGAACCGGACACAAAGCAACATAACAGTCATAGGCCGCGCCGTGACAAACATAACATTCGATGTGAAATCGTTGAATGTAGAGGTAGAGTATCCATTCACGGTCATGATGCAGAACAAGCAGCCCATCACAAGGATGGTCTATTTCGGCATAGAAAAAGATATACCGTTCAAGGAATTGTATGAGTACATGTATGAACTCGCGAATACCGACGTTAAGGATGTGAAGTTCAATATCACGACGGACTGGAGGGATGTTGTGGGCCAGTACCAGAGCAGGAGAGCGACGCAGAACATCTATGATCCTGATTTCAGGGTCGGCATATCAAGAGGAAATATCAGCAACGATTTTACCGACATAATAATCCTCAGCGACATAAACAGCAACATCCATGGACATGATCTCGTCATGAATTTTGCTACGGCTAACCGCAGGCCTGCACTAGAATATCTCCATGAATATTCCTCGTCTGATTATGATGTCATAGGCATAGAGAATGAGACTCTCATCCTGAAACCACAAGGATATGATCCTGACGAAGAAAAGTATCTCAGGTATGATTATTCTTCATGGAAAGAGGATTATGACGAATACTATAATTTTTCCAATCCACTATGTGAAAAACCTCAAAGCCTTCAATACGTGATGGCGAACTGTGTAAAACTCAACACCACAGCATCGCCATTACAGCCGCACAACTGGACGAATTCTGTATTTTTCAAGTCTACACAGCAGCAGGCGAATTATATGCCTACACGTAATGATGCAGGATTCCACAATGTCAGCATAAGCGTGACTGATCGCGCAGGATTATCCGATTATCAGGTCGTCAGAGTACTTGTATTCGATCTTCCGAAAGCAGTCATCAACTTCACAAATTTCTACAAGGATGTACCGCAGAACATGACATCCATAGAGGATATGTATCTGCTCAATGGATCAGAATCATTGATAGGAAGCATATCGCAAGCACTTGGAGCATCATTCTCGACATTCGTATGGAACGATACCGTCGAACCATTCGACAAGACTGTGAAGATCGTAAAGGATGAAGATAAGTGGCTGTATCTTCCGGATGAGACAAGCGACATACCTTCGTACGTCGATATATTGAATATACCGCAGTACGTTTTTACGCAGGCAAGTGAAGAGGGAAAAATACATAACATCTCATTGACAGTAAACATATCTACAGGATTGAAGCATACGGCATACATAATCGTGAATGTTACAGAGTGCCTCAATCATCACAATCCTGATAACTTCCCATATCCATACAATCATAACCAATCAAACCTCATGGACGCATTGCGGGCGGATCATGCATGCTGCTCGGAAGATTTTAAATATGATTTGAAAAACACGACATGCTACACAAACGATAGCTATGGGGGAGACAAGAGTTTCATAAACTACATTTCAGATAAGCCTTTCGCGGATTATTCTCCTCCGACACCGCCGACGAATAGCTACAACATACAATACATCCCAATCGGAGCGCCAGTAGGCACATACGATAACGATATCTATTATCGTACATTCACGAGAAACTGTTCTGGCAACAGAGGGAATACATGCACTGGAGATGCCTATGAGACGAGGACTGATGTTACAGAATGTCAGGATAATAACATTGTCGGATCTCCATTTGATAGGGTCAGATGTTCTGGACCGGATCCTTCAATGTTCACTGCCAGCACAAGTGTTGAAAAAAATCCTGGATGCTACAACTACACTCCAGGATATTCTTTTGAATCTCTCTCACATACGGGAGCAGGCGATGCCATATGTACACAAAGCCCTCAATATGCGTTAGGGATAGGATACGGAATTTTCGCTCATGGCGACCAGAGATTCATCTGCGACGGTCAATGCGATGGGATGGGAGGATGCAATTATGCAAATGCAACAAACTGCAAGTGCCAGGCAAGCTCATACGGTACAGGAGACAGTAAGTGTGATGGTCTTGCATATCCTGGAAATGCAGGTGTGAATATCATCAAGAGTTGCAGTTTTGGAGATACTAATATCGCTGATGTATGCAGTTCATGTGGATTGATTGATTCGACAGATCATAAATGCAGAAGCGCAGGAAATTTAAGTTCTAGTGATGGATGCACTGCTGCTCCAGAATGCAACGGTCATACTAACGGAGCGAGTATCACGCCTAACCATTTATCATGCACAAACACAGGACAATCATACTTCGCTGACATGTGCTCGAATTGCGGTCTTGTCGATGATACAAGCGTGTGCAGAGGACCATCATATGCCTCTGGTACCTATGGTTGTTCAGCAACTCAATGCGACGGAATAACGCCCGGAAGACTTAAGACATCTACGACGTACTGTAAGACTGATTGCTCGCTACAAGACTGTGGAAAGAATCGTGTCAACAATATCAATCCGAACAATCCTACATGTTACATCGGATGTACATCTGCGAATGCAGGTACAAACTGTATTTCTGGAATGTGTGTTTCTGGAACGTGTACGTAGATTATGCCTTAATTATTCTAAATCACAGCATATCGAACATTGTGCACATATATTGTGCCTATAAAATAGGCTCTGTTCAAGATCTAACGTAGCGCGCTCACAAAGTTGTCTCACTGTTGTAGTTCACGAGCTATTGTTCATCGCTTTTACATCGGAAAGTTCGCTAGGCGCAGACTTTTTGAACAGAGCCTCTATAAAATCAAAACATATTTAAATACGGATTGTGGGTATTCATGTAAAAAGGTGGGTAGGTAATGGGTTTGAAGACTGCGAAGTATTTTCTGGCGTTTATTCTCATAATAAGCATTCTCGTAGTAGCATTTTCTGGCGATGCATATGCCGCTACAACATGTTACGTCAAGCAGACGACATGCAGCCCAACTGTCAATTGCGGCACTGAGACCGATGCTACAAAATGCGCGGCATACAGTATCGCTGAGACTGCTCCTGCATGTTCGATAGGCAACACAGAAATGTGTATGCTAGGCTGCTGCTGCGGAACAACAGGAGTACGTTCACAGATAACAAGAGGCACGTGCGAGCCTGGCGCACGTTTCGGCGAGGGGATACTTGCAGCTTCATGCAGCAATTATTGTCAGGGGATCGTTCCACAGGCGAACATCACAGGCACGGTCACTGATGCAGCAGGTCACATCCTTCAATATGTCAACGTAAGCATCTCAAGCACGATCAAGACGGTGACGAACAGTATAGGCGGCTACAAGTTGGATAATGTGAACGCTGGAACATATATCATCCTTGCACAATGGAACAGGTGCAGCAACAGCAGCGAGGTCCGTCTTGGAAGCAGCAACGTCAACAAGAATATCGTTATCACATGCAATACCTATTCTGTAAGCGGATATGTTCGTGACAGTAGCGGAAACATTGTCGGCAACGCCGGCTTGTTCGCAACGGTAAACAATGTGCCCTATACAGCCATAAGCAATCCTACGACGGGAGTATATACCATAAGCGGCATAACGCAGGATAGTGTATTCAGCATAAGTGCTGTAAAAGATGGATGCCAGGGGACAGTAGACATCATCTCACCATTGATTGCAGACTACACGAAGGCGAACATAATCATCTCATGCAATAATTGGAGCATTAGAGGGACAGTACGTGACGATGGATCGCCAAGACAGGCAGTAGTAAATGCAAAGGTGACGACAAACAGGGGCGGTATATCTATGACGAATCCTCTGGGAGTATATTCTATCTCAAGCATTCCAGAAGGCAACATAACCGTCACAGCGACATCCTCCTCGAACCTTGCAGGAGGTATAACGCATTCATGCCAGAAGACTCTTCCATTAGAATTGACATTTGACAATAAGGCTTTTGATATAAACATGGACTGTTGCGATATGCACTGTTTCGAGAATATATGTGATAACGGGATAATAACCACAACATGTACAAAAGTCAGTGGAACATGTGCGTCAGCTTCATACACTACGACACGTCCATGCAGCGCATCGCCTGCATGCCAATGGAAATGTGATGTCTGGAGCGCATGCGATGCAAGCGGCCAGCATTCAAGGACATGCAGCAACACTTCATGGCCTACAGATGGCTGCGATATGAGTATCCCGATAGAAAAACCTCCTTTGACGGAAGAATGTCATGGGCCATGCGGTAACGGGATTCTCGAGCCGAGCCTTGGAGAGGATTGCGATTATGGAAGCGATATAGGGACATATAATGTAAGCGCGCAGTGCTATAGCACATGGCTTGCTGCCGCGAAGGCGAATGATCCTACTCTGACAGATGCTGATTTCCCGATAGCATCGATGACTCCCAGTACATGTCACGTTGACACGTGTAAATGCAGGGATCCTCCGACGAAAGAGGCATCATCATGCGTCACCGATCCTGGAAACTTAAGTTCACTACAGATATCATGGATTGATAGGCAGCACGCATTCAATCTTACATGGAGCCTTATAAATGATGGATGCAAGGATTACGTAAAAACTTTTACGTTGACAAGAAGCGAGAATGTCTCAGGGGTCATCGGATCATCAGTGATCATAGACGGTTCTATCAATAAATTATTGAGAAGCTATCTGCACGCGAACAAGACAGGCGATCCTATAACGATCGAAGCGAACAAAGGATATTGCTATACATTGACCGCAATATTCAACGATAGCGTCTATCAGCAGTCGCCGCCAAAGAATCGCGAGTCAAGCATCACAAGATGCATCACGGCAGGCGACGAAGAATGTATGGACGGCCATCTTGGTGCATGGTGCAGCGGCAACAACGATGTTTCGATTTGCCAATCGAATGGCAGCATCAAGAGCACGCCATGCGAACCTAAAACATATTGTAGTATCGTCAACAATAACGCGACATGCATCTCTCAGGGAGGATGCGACATGTGCAACAATATATTCGGGCTGTTCAGTTATCAGGGCATAAGGCCTATGGATGGAAGCAACTTTGTGATCTGTCCTTCATTAAAATTCCCTGCACCGACATCCAATCCTAATTCTTATTCAGGAAGTGTTCCCGATACGAGCGAGTTCGGATGCTACGCAGACTACTCGATGACGACACTCGACTCAGCATATAAGTGTGAAGACGTTACTTCGTGCTACAGCTATCTTTCACAGGATGCCTGCGAGAGCGATCGTTGCCAGAAATTCAACAGGAGCAGCGGGAACTCATGTGAATGGGCACAATACACCACAATTCCAGGGACGATAAACATATTCGGCAAAGGCATATGCAGGCCAAAGGACAAGACGGAGCAGGATTGCAGCCTCTGCAACAATCCGAAATACAACAGACTCGGCAGCACGGACAATGGATGCACGAAAGACATATGCAGCCTCTTCGGATATTGCTTCTTCGACGGAAATTCAGGGACATCTGGGACAGGCGGCTCATGTGTTGACGGTAAGACGGTAACATGCGATATGTATGCGACTTCTGATGATTGCATCGGCGTAGCGCCTAATGACAAGAATATGAGTGTGGATGTCACATGGGACTTTGCAGCCGGTACAAAGACAGGCGGCACGAATACCATATTCTACAGGAGCAGCGATGTTGCAGGTCTTGGTGTGTGCAGGTGGTTCGGTGATGATACAGATTCGAACGTAGCATGTGCACGTGATGCAGACAATGATCATAATCCTGGAGGAGATTGCCACATGGACACAAGAGATGCGCAGCTCATGTGCAACAGGGATGTAAGAGCTCCAAACACGACAATAAAAAATCGCTCCGTGTATGGCCTTGACATGGACATGACAGGAGAGATAAGCGTCATTGATGACAATCCATGGCCTCTTGGCGACAGCAGAAATGAGGCAGATAATAAGATAACGATGTATTACTGTATCGCCCCGCAATCCGTATCCACTCCGTCCATCAAGATCTTCGATAATCCTACGATAAGAGATTATAGTACTAATAACAATATCATGCTGAATGTATGTCCTAATGTCGACAGCATGGACAAATTCTGCCAGTCAAATGGATACGCTATAGGCTTTGTAGGCGCCGCTATTGGTTCTGGAGCCGGAGGCGAATGCATGACTTATAATCTTGCAACGGGATGGAGCAAGAGTGGAGGAGCTTATACAAAGGCCGAATGTCATGCCTACATCAATGGTCCAGCCACGACAACATCCACGTGTTATCCTGATGAATCATTGAAGCTCGCGTCAGCATCAGATGCATACGTCGCTCACCTCGGGCTTTTCAAGGATTCTGCAGGGCATCTTATCGACGGATCAGACGACAACAATAATTTCACGATGTATTATTTCTCGGAGGATCCTGCAAAGAACCTCGAAGTAATCAAGAACTTCAAATTCACACTTGATGCATTGCCTCCTAAGCCCATCCTCAACACCGCACTCTACACATTCAACATCTCGAAGGGTGAGTGGCTGTCTAATCTCTCTATCAGTATAAGCGTCAACGCTTCTGAGAATTCATGGCCTGTCGAATGCACATTCAGCCTGCGTCCCGTCAGTACGGATATCGTCGCGACCATATCGTTCATGGGCAAGGACAGATATGACATACCTTCGAAGATCCCTCCGCATCTGACGACGATATACTCCTCTACAGGATCGCTGAGCACCATATATCCTGAACTTATAGACGGAAGATACGCCTATGAACTGGATTGCATCGATGCTGCAAAGAATCAGTACAAGAACAGTAGCGAGATCACGATAGACGGCGACCTGAGCATCAACAGCCCAAGCCCAGCAGGACAGACATTCACATCAACAGGATTCAAGGCTCTTGGAAATAATATAAGCATCAACACATCACAGCCAGGAAGATGCAAGTACAGCCCTACATCCAATGCCAATTATACTGCCATGGAATATAATTTCAGCGAAGGGACGGGCGATGGGACATTCCATAGCTCGACAGTGCAGCTCCAGCCGAATAACGCTTCAAGGATATACAAGTATTATGTATCATGCAACCTTACGATCAATGGCCAGCCGAAGATAGTACGCGGCGATGATGTAGACAGCGTGTACTTCGCGATAGACGATCTCGGACCGAAGACGACACTCATGTATGACTCTACGACTGCGACAGGAACGGTCGCGAAGCCGTATGATTATTCTGTCCAGGAGAAGGACGAGATGTACCTGAGCCTTGCGTGCGACGATAATGACACGAAGCTACGCGCACCGAGCGGCATGAACATGGCATTCGGATGCTCAGACGATGAAGGGAAGGGAAGGCATTATTGCATACCACTCCTGGATAAATCAAACAATTGCACAAGCGACTTCAACGATTATATCGAGATAGGAAAAGAAGGAAAGATACATCTGGATTACAGCAGGCAGAACAGTACCGACAAAGCAGCATATGGAAATTATCCTACGATATACTATTATTCAGAAGACGCAGCAGGGAATATCGACAATTCACGACTTGGATTCGCACAACTGAGGATCAAGAACAAGAACCTTGATGATCCGGACGTAACATTCAAGACGGATATCGAAGATATACTGTATGATCCTACAGTGCAACCAACAATCTCGACTGCACGAATAAACATAAGCATCGACTACTCAGGATTCGAGAACAGCGTCTCATTGAATGCGAGCCTTAAGTTTATCGACACAAGCACGACAGATATCCCGATAATCCTCACGCGAGGGAACAATGGTGCGAAGTATTCTATATCTGCACAGTATTTCAACAATGGGCAATACCTTCTTACATTGGATGCAGTCGATGATGATGGCAATGCGAAACAGACACTTGTCAGATTCACGGTCGACCATGCGAACAACACAGTTCATCTTGTCTCTCCATTATTAGGTATAGGACAATCACAGGCATACGCCATCAATGTATCGACAGATTATGATTCAAGATGTAGGTACAGCATGGACAGCCTCTCGACATATCCAAGCCTTGCGTCCAAATACGATGAATACATAGATTTTGATGTCACAGGAAATATGATGCACGCAATCAATAATTTCAATGGGGCAAGCGGTGGAGCGGCATACAATCCTCTGTACGTCATCTGCAAGACGACAGGAAGCCTGAGTGATGCGGATTCATCCTTTGCGACGAAATCGTTCCCGGTAGGATATAACACAAGCAGTCCGGGTGTCAGCATCACATTCATCAATAAGCCATACACTTTCCCGACTGACAACAAGATAATAAATGCATCTTACAATTCCACGGTGATCCAGGTATTTACCGACCAGTTGAGCGTCTGCTGGATAACTAATAACGAGAATCATGTAGTCATTTATGGATTGCAGACGGGCAACATGCCTACACAGGGGATGTTCATCCACGGAAATATCGTCGAGGATCAGGATAATTATTCCACGTATGGTATGGTGCATAACATCACATTGAATTACAGCGACAGGCTCGGCCTTGGCGTACTCGGAGGGATATTCAGGTATAACATCACGTGCGTGAGTGCGGCGCAGCGCAGCAGCGTCCAAAGCACATTTGTGAATCTCACATTGGATAACGACAATCCCGTGCTGACAACTACTGTAGACAATACATATATCACCAAAAAATACGTCAACGTCGTATGCACTGACCATTCAGGATGCACTGACAGGTATGAATACAGGATAAACGCAGACATGTCGACGCCGTGCAATCCGCTCCAGGCATACAGCGGGACAAAACTATACACTGAGGCGATAGAGATGACATCGAGCGGAAAATTATGCCTCAAGGGATATGATATCCTAGGGAATGCAGGCACTAGCGACGTGAATGTCGATGTCGCAGATTTCGACAGTGGGAACATCGCCATAAAAGAACCGTTCTCATATACGGACAATAACGGGATATACAAATATGTCTATAGCAATACGAGCATCTTCAGGTTCACCGTCCAGACAGATGTCGATGCGCAATGCAGATACATAAAGAGCAGCGGCCTCACCAGTCTTGCTGCAACTCCTGCAGGGATATACACTATCGCAATACCGTTCGATGCGGACGCGAATAACTCGTCGTCTCAAGGCACCGGCACCTCTGGCACAGTCCATTCCGTCAATGCATTCAGGATAAATACCATCCAGAATTTTTACAAGGGCGAAGGATGGGTCATAATATGCAATGCATCATCTGTCGCTCCAGGTACGGATTCGTACATAAGAAGGGAATTATTCTTCTACTGGGACGATACAGCACCAGCATTCACATCTATCAACATCACGCCGAAGAGCATCTATGACTGGAACAACAAAGAGACGCTGAGGTTTGTCGTGAATACAGATGATTATTCCACTTGCATGATGAACGGGACGCCATTCGAGTCCAATGATCTTGCAAGGTTCGACAGTTACAAGACATCCCATGAATATAATTATAGCGTCGTAAAATCCCTTGGCAGCGATGCATTGTACAGGAACATCAATACAACAACAGATATCCAGTTCAACATAACATGCGGCAACAGGGCGGCATTATGGTCTGCACCGTCACCACAACCGACAATCCATTACGAGATAAACAAGACGCTCAAGCTGACCCTGCTCAGTGGGACATCATTCAATGTGACCTTATCAAGCTCTGGACTGGCATCAGTGCCTGTGACTGTGAGTACAAACATCATGGGGACGTGTACGCTATTCGTCGATGATGCAAACGCCGGCGTAATGCCGACGACAGACAGGCTCATGCATTCAGTGAACATTCCTATAAGCCCTGGGATACACAAGCTCCGTGTCGACTGCAATGTGCCAGAACATTCAGGCATCACTCCGGACACGACAGGAGATTACTATATATATTCTGATATGGCGAATCCTACGATTACATTGTCCGGCCAGGCATTTACGTGTAGCCTGAAAGGATTGCGTGTAGATGTGAATCTCTCTGATGATATCAGTGTCGCAGGATATTATTATAGGATAACAGGTCAAGGCGCGTCTGGTGGATCAGATGCCGCATCAGGTACGATAGTCCCATGGACATTCAGGAACATCACAGGGCAGGATGTATCTGACAGCATATATACTCCATCGAATGTGACTCTTCAGGATGGACAGAAATATACTATATCAGCGCAGGCAGTCGACGCAGCCGGAAAGACAAGCACCGTATCAAGCATCAGCATCGTTGCACTCGCGCCTTTCGCTGGTATCTCATGCGACATCACGCCTCCGACTATATCTATAAGTGATGCGTACACTCCATATCTGGATCTGGCACTGCTGAATGTGACATGCAGCGATACTGAAAGCGGATGTACGAACACATACAGGTATAAGCTCATCGATCTTTCAGAAGATTGCAATCCTGCCGATCCACAGAGCACATACGGCAATGCAGGTGCATATGCTGATGCATTGACTGTAGATTCGAGCGGGAACCTGTGCATATACGGCACGGACAATAACAACAACGTAGCATACGCCCAAAGATCCGTAAATATCAGCTCAGGAAATTATATCAATATCAGTGTGAAGGATCCTGGCGATGGTTCTGTAATGGTCATATATCCTGATACCATCGCCACAAACGTATCAATATTTAATATCACGCTCGGCACGTCAGTGAGTGCAGAATGCAGGTACAGCAAGACGCTGCCGCAGTCAAGCAATATGACTGATCTGTTCACAAGATATATCCCATTCGATTCCACAAATTCCACGGCTCACAGTATAAACGGATTCGATACTCAGAACATCTATGAACAATACCTGAGCATCATATGCAGATCCGACGGGATGCTGCAGCATCCATATTCGCGGGCATTGCTGCGTGTGATATATGTCACAAGTGCACCGGCGGTAAACATGTATATAGTCCCTTCAACAGTGGATGATTGGAACAGCAGGAAAGCGCAGTTGAGTGTGACGACAGATACTGATACCATATGCATAATCACTTCCAGCGTCAATCCTAACACCATACCTGATGCCAATACTCCTTATTTCAGCGGCAATGTCTCTGATGCATCGACTTATTCAAGACAGCATTACATGGACCTGGCATACGATCCTTCGACAATATCGCCTTCATCATTCACGTATTATGCGAACTGCCTTGATTTCAGGAGGGTGAGCGGCAGTGCCTCAGCCAACCTGAGCTATGAGATGAGTAGCGCATTGAACATTACCGTGCTCTCACCTACGTATTATAAGACATCGACAGCTGATTTCATAGTTGCGACAAGTCTCATCAGCGGATGCAGCCTAAGCCTCAACAATCTAAGCAAGGGCGTCATGATACAGGATAGCAGCGGCGAGAACCACATGATGCGCCTGTATGGGCTCAGCGACGGGATATACTATGCAAAAATAAATTGCTCGACGCAGATAACGAACCTTCAGGCATCAACCAGTTATAATATAACGATAAACACAACTGCACAAAAGGATTATTGCGGCGATGGCATACTGAACGTGTCAAGAGGAGAGCAGTGCGATGGCGCGAACCTCAACGGGATAACGTGCGCATCATTCACAGGATATAATTATAGTGGCGGAATACTCAAGTGCAATAGCGACTGCACATTCGACAGGAGCCAATGTGACGCTGGTTCAGGATATTGCGGTGACGGAAAGCTCGAGGGACCTAACAGCAACGGACAGTATGAGATGTGCGACGGCAGTGTCCCATCATGGATGCAATGTACTAATTTCGGATTCGACACAGGATTGCTGGGCTGCACGAGTTGCCAGATAAACACTTCACGATGTGCAAAGAACGGCATACAGAGTTCGACGACACCTTCATGCGGGAACAGCCTCATGGAATCAGGAGAGATGTGCGAAGTAGGGACGGCATATAATATCACATGCGCATTCTTCGACTATGATTATGGCACGACAAGCTGCAGCGTCAGCAGCCAATGCATATATGATATCACGTCATGCCGCATGAATGCCGCAGTGGTGAATCTTCCAGGAGGCAGTTCGACATGCGATCGCGATGGCATAAAAGATTCCAATGAGCAATGCGACGGTACATCAGGCCTCAGCACCGTATCTTGCAGGTCATTGAACTTCACAGGAGGCAATGTATCATGCAATAGCAATTGCAGATATGATACATCAGAATGTTATGGGACGACGAACAAGTGCAGCAATGGGATAACGGACATCACAGAATCCGACGTAGATTGCGGCAGTGACTGTCCGAAGGCATGCGGCCTGAACAAGACATGCTTTGGCAACAGCGATTGCACGTCAAACACATGCAAATCAGGGAAATGCGTCGTGAATCCATGCAACAACTCCAGATTCGACAATGGTACTGAAACTGATGTAGACTGCGGCGGAAGCTGCAGCGACAAATGCAGCAACTCAGACAACTGCCTCGTCAATGATGATTGCATATCAGGATATTGCATCAATTATAAGTGCAGTTCCGATCCATGCATGAATGGGATAAAAGATGCTGGAGAGACAGATGTAGATTGCGGCGGAAGCTGCGTGTCATGCAGTGTCGGAAAGAAATGCAACACGAACTCTGACTGCAGTACGGGCAATTGTGTGGATAGCATCTGCGCAGATACGGTAAAGACCGACACGGGCGCTGGCATGCAGGGTCTGAAATTTATACTGTTGATACTTGGCATCGTATTCATAATCGGAGGCGGAGGATACATAGCGTACGCCACATTCTACAAGAAGAAGCCGGACTTCAAGGCTCCTCAGGTGAATGCATACGCTCCTGAGAAAAAGACCGCAAAGGATGTAGAGACAGCGATGAAGATGTCTGATGCCGAACTGCAGAGGACATCGTATACAGAAAGAGCAAAAGAGTCGCTGAATGACAGGCGAGAGGTACGTGAAGAGCAGCGCAAGAAGATGTTCAACATCCTTGATTCAGAATCCAACACCGCTGGTCCGGATAAGGACAGAGATGATGCTAAAGATGATATCAAATCTATCGCGACAAGAAAAAACGTCACGTCACTCGCGTCACAGAAGAGATCCATTGCGAACAGTACGGATAAAAATACCAAAGATAGCGATGGATATATAGAATTATCATCTATCAAGAAAAAGGATCGGAAAGATGAAGGAGAGGATGCATTCAATAGGCTGAAGAGCATCGGCAAGGACAAGAAGAGCGACGCCGCATTCGAAAGGTTGAAAGAGATAGACAAGAGAGGGACCATAAAGGCGGACTACATAGCAAAGCAGATCGCAAAGGTATCTGGCGCATCGAAAGAGAGCATCAGGCCTGCGCTCGCAAACAGGCTCTCGGACAAGGATGCCATAAAATTATTCGGTGATATAGATAGAAGCAAGATAATGTCAGACGTCTTCAGGGATATACTATCGCATCTTCTGGAGTCAGGGACGATAACGAAGGAGAATGTTTCTAACATACTATTCGAGTATATGGATCGAAAATTACTCAGCAAGGGCGATGTCGCTAAGATATCCTCTGAGTTGAAGTTGATATGATGATGGCATTAGTTTGCAGTATTGTGATGGCACATTGTGTGATGAGTATTGTACATATATACTATTGATGCACTGAAATCAATGTAGAGGATGCTCAGGCCAGGATAAGGTATAGGTGAAGGATAAAGATGAGTAGAGGACAGATTGCAGGACAGATATTCATTTATATAATGGCAGCCATAGTCATAGGAGGGATAGCATTGATAGGCTATTCGGCGATACAAAGCATCTTTGCAAAGACATGTGATGCAGGCAAGGTCACATTCAAGGCGGATATGGATTCGATGATAGAAAAATATACCGCATACGGCTCAGTGAACAAGAAACTGTTCGCGGCACCATGCGATTATGAGACGATATGTTTTGTCGACAAGAATGCCATCGGCAACAATCATCCCAGCACACCGTTTTCATGCGACAACCAGATCATCCAGGATTCTGTGACCTCAACCGATAAGATAGAGCAGAACATCTTTGTCATAAGCGGCAAGAAGACGACCGGCCTTGGATACAGCGACCTTATAACACTCGCCGTACCAGAGAAGTGCACGTGCATAACGCAGCGCAACAACAATTTTTACATCACATTCAAAGGCAAGGGATCGAGCGTCGAGATCAGCGAGACGACATGAGGCAGTATGGCAGTGCATAACAATTCTTCCAGGCGGAATCTCAAGAGAAGGGGCGTCATTGACGTGCAATTCAACTGGATATTCATAATGATCGCTGGATTCGTCATACTTCTCTTCATCATAAGCATAGTCATGAACCAGAAGAAGAATGCGGACACGCAATCGAGCATATCGACGGTGAATCAGATAAATACCATAATCAAGGGCAGGCAGCAGGCAGCAGGCGTCTATTCCGAACTGAGTATCCCTGAGACGACGATGACTTTCCAGTGCGATCCGGAGGCGGACAACCTGTTCACGTTCAAGATCTCTGATTCTTCAAGAACGCCTTTGCCGCTCGACATAATCTTCGCCCCACAGGCGATGACGGCAAACAGGATGCAGATGTGGAGCCAATCATTCGACTTACCGTTCGCTGTGACGGCATTCACGTATATCACATCGAATGACCGGATAATCCTTATATACAACGAATCTGCGTCGAGTGATGCCCGTGCGCTGTATGACTCATTGCCGGACAATATCACAAGATATTTCGTCTCAACACAGACAGAACTTGATAGGTATGATTCATACGGTGATAGGAAAAAGGTCGTCTGCTTCAACAACGAGTGTCCGCATGGCGACTATCTTGACATAATTCCGGATTCATCTGTCGGACATGATCTTTTCGGATTCGGGACTGTGAAGTTCTTCAGGAACCGCCAAGTGTCAACAGATATCCCTTATATCACGAAGGCATCGCTTCTTGGAGCGGTGTTCAGCGACGATGCAGATTACTATAAATGCCAGATGAACAGGGCGCTCGACCAGTTCGAGATCAAAATATCGCTTGTCGATGAGCGCCTGAGGCTCTTCTCAGATGATCTTCCTGAAGGGGCATGCAACGATACTGTACATTCGGCGCGCGTGAATACGGTTGCATCCTTGAATAATATTGAACTCACACAAGACACAACAAAAGGCATCCCTCTATTGTATAAGAAATCAGCAGAGATAGAGCAGATAAATACCGATCTGAAACTCGGCAGCTGCCCGAAGATATATTGACATAAGAACATAATCGAATATACCAACATGAAAAACATCAAGGCGCAGGTGCAGCTCGGCGAGAGTACCGCCGTAATAATAGTCGTGATAATCCTACTGGTCATAGGGATAGTCTTCTGGAATAAGGTGAATGGCTCGGACATACAGAAACTCTCTTCACAGTCGCAGGAGCTGTCCACGATAGAGATAGCGAACGCCGTCTCTGAACTGCCCGAACTGAAATGCTCAGAATCCGGAGTCGACAAGGTCAAGTGCCTTGATTGGCATAAGATCATAGCGATGAACGACACGATAAATAATCCTGCAGACAAGAAGGCCTACCTGTTCTATAACAATTACTTCAAGAATTCAAAGATAACCGTCCGTGAACTCTATCCTTACGAGAGGAACATAACGATATACGATGCAAACCTCAGCAAAAGCACGAAGACCCTGCTAATCCCTATACCTATAAGCATAAAGAACTATATCACAAAAGAGACGGACTATGGCTTGATAGTCGTCGAAGGATATTATACGAACTAGGATGTATATTATACTGTAAATGCACATGATAATATGTATAAGACATGCAAGATGTACGAAATAACAGATATATGGATGGAATCATGAAAAGAAAAAAGAATGGCCAGATAGAGATTTTCGGGCTTGCTGTGATAGTCATACTCATATCCATTGGATTTCTCATATTCGTCTCGTTCAGATCATCGCAGCAGCCGGACAATCCGCAGAAAGAATTCACGAATGACAAGCTCGCAAGCGATTTCGTGCTGTCGATAGTGGACGTCAATATAAAAGAATGCCCTACATATAACGTCAGGGACATGATAATAGACTGCGCACGTGACCATCGGCTGACGTGCGGCACCACGGATTCATGCCTCACTCTCAATGACACCGTAAATGCATTACTAGACAAGACATTCGGGTACATGAATATGAAGTACCGGTTCTACTCGGAGAATCTTCAGATTTCAGACGGCGCGAAGACTGCAGAATTGTTCAATAGGACGCGTCTTGGCTGCGACTCAGAAAGCGGTCAGGGACAGGGAGGCGCAACGATCATCTCGCTGTATCCAGACCCAAGAAACGTCTATCTCAACATCAACATATGCAATTAGTGTTGTGTTCAGGGTAAAACTGCAATATTCAATTAGTGGTCGATACTGATGCAAGTACGCGATATTTGCGATCAATGAGGAAAATTTATAATCGGATAAATCAATGGAGGATATATGGCAGATGATGGGATGGGATGGAACAAGATAGTGACTCTCATGTTCATAATAGGCGCGATGATACTATTGTTTCTGCTCGTCACCATGATGTTTATAATGCCTCTTTTCAGAGGGTAAGAAAGAAGAACGGAAATCAAAGAGAAGACAAAAAACATGCTTTCAATCGCAAGAAAAAAACAGGGAATGGAAAATCAATTGCTGATAATAATATTGATATTGGCCGCTGCAATAGTTATATTCATAGTCCTGACAAAATACATCACTTCGACGAATGCCAACGGAGAGATAGAGATATGCAAATTGAGCGTGGTGACACAATCAGCTACGGAAATAAAACCAGGCATGACGGGATGGAAGAGCCCGCTCGACCTGAATTGCGCAAAACGATACATAAATTTCTATGACACCAAAGTAGAGCAGGGGATGAGCCCTGAAAATACAAAACCCTTGACTATAGACTACGATGGAAAGAAGGTCACAAAGTTCAATGGATTAAGCGACATGGTGGTGGATCAGGTAGTCGCAGAAGAATTGAGGATATGCAAGTACCAGTTCGGTGATGGAAAGATAGATATCTTCCCTAACAACGAGAAACTCTTTGAGGGCCAAAAAGTCTGCTTCGTGTGTTCCGAGATAAATTTCAAGCCCACGGTCCAGAAACAGATATTCTCTAATCTTGTAGATTACACCAAAAAGACTACGTATGCGAAAGCTGGAAAGACGTACTATAATTATCTCACTGAAAAGACAATATATGATAATCCCATGTGGGACCAGCCTACTCTCCCTGGAGATAAACCTTTGAGCAATCTGAATTTTGACAAGTCAAAACCATACCTTGTCTTCGTGGAAAAATATTCCCGTTCAACAGTGGATGTATTGCAAAAAGAAGGCATATGGATAATTATCGCTCCAGCATCGGATATAAACAATTATTGTGACGTGATAGCGAACTAATATCGGACTAAAATGAGGTATATTTAATGCTCAAAAGATTCAGAAGGAAAGGCTTTTCTTCAAGCATTCTCTTTGCTATACTCGCCATAGCTGCAGGGATAGTCATGTCGATATTCTTATATGGTGCTTATATCACCCTTAGGGATCGCATGGCAGTTCAAAGTTGCAGGGATAGCATCACCGCACATTCTTTCATTTCAAGTACAAGTGTACAGCAGATATTTACAGATATAAAATGCCCTACAAGAGAGATAACGATAAAGAATATCAAGGATACTAACCCGACCATCGCTGAGGATATGCATCGTTGCTGGTATGAATGGGGCCAGGGCAACGGCGAATATTTTCAGGGAGATGGGGTATTCTGTCATATATGTTCCATTTACGCTTTCAGCGACAAAGGACAGAAAGTCGATGGATTCATACGATATCTTCAAGATACTCCTATAAAAGTAAAATATGCTGGCGATATACCTGGAACAACATATAGTGCATACTTGAAGGCTGTCAAGAGGCAAAATCCTGATATACAGATATCTCAAGGCGTCGTAGGGACAAGTACTGTCGATTCTTTCGATACTTCACAGATGTATGCAACCATATTTGTATATGCCTCTGGCAAAGATAAAATCCAAACAACTATGGAAAACGGTGTGAGAGCAGGCATATTCACAGGAGGGATTGCTACAGGTATGGCTGGAGGAGCACTCACTGTTGGAACTGTCCTAAGCGGTGGAAGCATATGGGTGGTCATCGGCGGCGCAGCAGTTGCCTATGCAGGAGCCAAGGCAGTAGGACTATCGACAACAGTAAAAGATGCGACAACACTCCAGCAAGTGGTATTCAGGCCGTACATCCCTTCGGAATTAGATTCGTTAGGCTGCGAGAAGCTTGATGTCAATCAGATGTCGAACAGATGATTGACGATTATAGTTAGATAAAAGACAGAATAACGATAAAAAATAGCAATATTTATATGGATAAGATTTATATGAACGTACTGATAGTATCCTGATACGAGTATCGTAGACATTATGGATATCATCCTGATGGTGAATGCATGAATAATATCTGGCATGACAAGAGAGCCCAAAGTGGAGGGGTAGAATTTACAGGCAGCAAGGTTGTTGACTGGATGATATGGTGTGCAATAGCTGTCGTAATCTTGATTGGAATGTATATGATGGCAAAATATCTGATGAACATCCCTATATAAAATGGCAAGACACAATAAATCCGGAGGCGTGATGGGCGGGATAGTCGCGTTTATACTCATCATACTAGGCGGATTCGTCGTATTGATGCTTGTTTCTCCTGGGATTTGGACCAGTTTCAAGAGTTTTTTTAGTATTGGCGACACATTCCTTCCGGCAAACCAGAATTACAACAACACATTCTTCTTCACTGCAGAAAAGATAGAAATACATGACACCCCTGGATGCTCAGGTGGAGAGGCTCCAGGATACACATATAGCTGCCTTTTGAACAAAGATACAAAGGATATTAATGTAAAATTCAGGATCAACGCATGGAATAATGGACTGAAGCAGCGTACATTCTACGGGCAGCCCTGTATATGGGATGACAAGAAGAATGCCTGCAACACCGATAACATGCTCCAAATACCTCGAAGCGATGAAGAGTGCACAATCACGCCGCAACAGACCATCTGGTGCGATGGGAGCAGTTATACCTTCAATACGCCAGGAACATACACCGTGCATCCAGGAATTATATGCTCACTCGACCCGACATATGGATGCTATGCTTCCGGAATGACCTCTGAAGCTCAATATGTCAATGTAAATAATTTCATAACGATAAAGATATCCTAGAGAAGCCATGAAACACTGTATGCGTGTATCAGCATATGAAATCATCAAAAAATTTATAAAGCTAATCGTCAAGAAATGACTTGTTGATAAATATTATAAACAATTATCATTAACAATTATTGATAGCGAGGTGTGTTAATATGAATAAGAAGGGTGTTGAACTCAGCATGAATGTCATAATAATAGCAGCCATCGGACTGCTTGTCCTTGTGATATTGGCTGTGCTTGTGATAAATTCTGGAGGAAAATTCCAGGGCGGTACACAGACATGCACAGCAAAGGGCGGAATATGCAAAGATGCATGCACAGGAACATATTCTCCAAATCCAAGTGGCGGGACATGTGACGGTGTGAATGTGTGCTGTACGCTATTCGTCGCTACAGGCGGATAGATCAGAGTTGCATTACATCAAATCGTCGAGGATTTTAATTATTTTTTTCTTTAGCGAAGATTTTGAAAGGATTGTGTTGAAGGTTTTTTAAAATGTTTAAGAACAGGGCAAATGGTGTGGAATTATCGATGAACACCATAATCATCGCTGCCCTAGGGTTGCTCGTTCTGGTGCTGCTTGCAATATTTCTTATGAATGGCTTTGGAAAATCGAATACCGCAACAAAATGCACGACACTATCCGGCACATGCATGACTGGTTCATGTTCAGGAGATACTCCTGTGCCTACACCATGGTCGTGCGATACCAAGGGACAGGTATGCTGCACCAAGATAGGTGGTGGATGATGAGCAGCATAAGGCGCAATAAGAAAGGCTCTGAATGGGCTCTTAGCACAACAGGACAGATAGTCCTTGTCGCACTGGTGATCGTATGCAGCGCAGTCATATATGGTATGTGGATAAAAGTCGAGCATAATCTCATAAGTTGCACGTCTATGCATGGTACATGTACTACTGGAACATGCAGCCTAAAGCAGATCCCGTATCTTGGAGACAAGGCAGTAGATTGCCCGAAAGAACAGATATGCTGCATCGATACCACGATAGCAGATACCAGAGACGCAGCATGTGTTGATTCATCCACGGATAAGAGTAAGGCAATGGGAACAAACTGCGGTACTGGAAGAGTATGTGATGTGAGCGGCAAATGTGCCAACTTATGTGATTTCTGCTCCATCAATGCTGCAGCCACAGGACTCAATACTGAGGCAGGCATAGCATATGATAAGAATTGTGGCCCCTTCAAAGGATATACCTGCACTTGCAATACGGCAGACCAGAAAGGATTCACAATAAGCGGCATATGCGCCAACAACAAATTTTGCTGCAAAAGTACATGAAAAGATAAGCTGATGATAATGACAAAAACAATACACCACATTATGTTGCTGACAAAACTGACATGAGATACATTAGAAAGAACAACAAAGGATCGCTCATCAGAAGAAATAGGAAGGGAGTGCTCGGATCGCAATTATTAGATATCGCTGTATCTGCGCTTGTCCTTCTCGTATGCATATATTTTATCTGGAGCTATCTGCTCCATGGCGCCAGCACAAATCTGGAACAATTGCAATCATGCGGCAATGTCGCAACAGGCAAAGGCATATGCAAGGAATCATGCAATCCTGATGATGAATTGGGCATTGTCGGGGTCGGATGCAGCGGCGTAAAAAAGACGTGCTGCATATCCACATCGACACAATTTCAGGATACGATACTTCCATCGCCCTATGGGGGAGATGACAAGACGACAAATTTCGCCGTGACAGACATAGGACTTGGAACATACGATCTTACGCAGATAGGGAATTGCAAGTTCGATGATCCGACATATCATACGTCATTAAGATGCGTTCAGGGTACACGGGTCACATTAGATGTGAAGATAGGATTGACCGGCATAGGGCCACATTCTTTGGAAGCATATGCATCTCCAGTGACTACGATAAATGACAATCAGGACAGCATAAAACAGGTGTATGATGGAACTGAGAAGAAGACAGTCACGCAAAATGCACGTACCGAAGTCCATGCTGTTATCGTGATAAGCGAGAGCAACGCGGCATCCAACAGCTATTGGAAAATATATCCTTATGCCGTATGCGATACCCCTGAATGCAAGAGCACAGATACAGTGCAAGGCAAGGGCATAATGAAGAACATCCAAAACGGCAAGACATTCCTGACTATAAAGTTCGTCGACAAGCTGGACTGAGCCGATAGGCAATCACGCATACAATCCGAAAAAAGAGCAGATAACATGTTTCTGAAAAGATATACAAAAAATTCACGCAAAGGAAACAAAGGGAATCTTGTGATGCAGTTCGTGATACTTATAATCATAGCAGCAATGATGATATTTGTCGTTACGGCTTTCGGTGCAAAGATATGGGAGGCGTTCTTTCCCAGTGCAGACAAGGCTACGTTGAAGAGTTTTACGACATTGCACGACCTGATGCAGGCAAAATCATTGTCGAACAAGGATTACGACTCGACGAAGATAAACCTTTACCTGAAGGATGATTATAAAATCGTCTATTTCGATGCCCAAAAGACATTATACGAATGCGGGTCTGTCGCGCAGACAAAATTATACGTCTACAAGCCTGACAAGTGCCCGAAGGACAAGAGCTGCCTCTGCCTATACAAAGATATTCCAGCCACTGACGAGAAAAAAAAGAATGATAACGTCGCGAGATGCGAAGAGTTCAGTGATGATTTTACAAACAATGTGAACCTGGAAGATTATGAACTGGTAGACATAAAAGATAATGCATGCCAGTTCTATCCTGAAAAACAATTCCAATCATTGATAGTATCTGCCGAAACCCTTGAAAGCAACGGCGTGAAGACAAAGACCATGCATATATGGCTGAACAATGCCGAGAATAGCGCAAAAGATGCGGAACTCAGCAGGCCTTTATGCACCAACGATGGGACTATATGCAAGGGATTCCGTGATGGAGACATTATGGGGCCTCCAAGAGATTCTACAGGCGCGATAAATTATGCAGATGCATACATAGGCAATATCAAATATGCTGAAGTCAATGCTGAATGCAGGAAGACCGACCCTTCATCGACGGCATATCAGGCAAAGTGCGTCTATGACGTCGCATCGAAGGCATGCTATCTTGATTGTGCGAACAATAATGTTGATTGTTCACAGATAACTTCCTGCAAGGATTACAACAGCTACGGAGACGGCACAGGAATACAGTACACGACGAAAAGCAATGTCGCATACAGCATGTGCGTTGGCGATCCATGCAATATCAATAAAGGAGAAAAATGCATCACCGAGGATTCAAGCCATTATGCATGTGTAAAATCCAATTCCAAAACAGGAGAGGCCCTCGGCAGTCCGGACACTGATTGCGTATTCCCTGCATGCGATACAAGATTCATGGACGTGACAGGCCTTAATAACTTTGTAAGCAGCTACAATCCATCAACATGCAACTCAGACGAGCAAAAGGCCATAGATGCGTATTTCAGGAAAAATGATGCTATGTACGTATGCAAGAATGATTATTCTTCAGACGAATGCAATGCTGAACTCGATTCCATAAATAAGATAATAGGAAATTGCAATTTCAAGAAGATTCAAGATATCGGAGGGAACATAATAACCGGGAGCAAGAGCAACGATTGCGAGGACAGGCTTAAGACAAAATATGAACCGGCATATTTCTGCAACGATCCTAATTATAACTATGATGTCGTAAGCATAGGGCTTGATCCATCGATGCTAAATGGCGTATGCACAGCATATGCATATCCCGGCAGTACGGTGAGAGCATACAATTGCAAAAAGCAGGCGTTGAAGTTCAATATAGAGGTAAGCAATACTGGAGATTATGATATCACGCTCTCAGGACATCCGAAGATATCTTCAGGAGGAGTCGATCTCTCAGATAAGATTCTCAGCCTGGACCTGTCAATCAAAAAAGGACAGTCACAGAATCAGGTATTGACGGCGACTCTGGACATAACAGGCTCGACATATCCTGAGTATGACATCTATCCTGGAGCACATTGCACCGATAATGTATGCAAATCAAAAGGCATAGGATACAAATACATGACCGCATCTGTCAATGATGAGATAATAATAACTCCTATAAACCCTTAAGGCCTTGAACTCCTACGGGATCTTTTCTCTGGACCTGAAAACCACAATATATTTAAACGTTTGTCCTCTGGATGGTATTGCATGATTAGAAGATTAGGGAAGAGAGGCCAAGAGGATAAAATCTATTTCTTGATATGGGAGCTTATAGTTCTTGTGATGGTCATAGTAGCCCTGACCGTCGCAGTCAGGGGGATAAGCAACAATACGAATTATTGGAAGAGGTATCAATCCGCTGACCTTGCGATGATCACAGAACTTACATACGCAGGACAAGGTGACTTCGTAGTGAACTACAACATGAAGCAGATGAAGATGACTACGACGTCAAAGGCCTTGCTCGTCGTCACATCAGGATTCGGGATGCTATCGGCTGATACGCTATCGTTCCAGACATTCCTAAAATCATCGAGCTTTTGGGTCTATGATAAATCCTCAGATGAAGACAAATTCCCGCAAAGCTTCATGTTTGCAGCATCCAAAAATATAAAGGTTCTTGAGGGAAATCATAGCACTGACTTTCTTGTCCTGTATAGGACCGGAGATACATTAGGGTTGCAGGAAAGATACGTCACAACAGCAAGCTTGTGCCCGACAGCAATCACTCAAAAGGATATGACTGGATTGAAATTTGATGTTATAGCTCTTGACGATGAGTCGAAGGATCGTGCAAGTTATGCCGGCATAATGCTAAAACAATATGGTGCAAGCGCAAATCCATCATCAGCAGGCAAGGAATTAGTGATATTCCTTTCGACAGATACCGCATCGGGCGGAACACCTGGAACAGTTGCAGCGACGAAGATATATTATTACGATGGAGCGCAGGCATATGGAGAAAAACTTGCATGCCTTATGGGCTTAGCATTAAAGACTCACCTACCTGACAAGACATTCGAAACAATCAAGTATGACGGATCATTTGATGCTGATGCGGGGTTCATCGGCGTCAAAGACAATTATGCGCGATGGATCATCCTAAAATATGACAAGAGCCTGGACAGGGATAATTTTGGGCTTTCAATAAAGGAGGCATTGATTGAATACTATAAGTGACCGCAGGATGGGTAAGAGACAGAAAAAGCTTGGCAATAAGGGACAGGCGCCGCTCTTCTTTCTGGAAAATGCGTTCAGGATAGGATTTCTCATGGTTGCATTGCTCGCATTCTTCCTTCTTGTAAATATGTATATCAGCAACAAGATGGATACAAACAGGCTGGAAGCGGAAGTGCTTGCAAACAGGATAATATATTCTGACACAATCATGTATCAGGATGCAAAGACCTCGAGGATCTATCCAGGGATCGTAGACATGGACAGATTCGACGAAGGTATCCTGAATACAAACATAGACTATCAGAACAAGAGGCATATTGCTGCAAACATCACGCTCATCAACAACCAGAACGGAGCCATCGTAGGAGATATATACCTCAATAAACAGCAATATGCTGAACTGAACATCCTTACTATGCAAAAATCCACAGGCAAGGGATCAGCGACTCACTATATAAAAAATTATCCCGTAACGTATAAGAATACGAACGGGTATGATTACGGGACTTTGGTCATAGATATCATCGTACCGAACAGTTGATAGTGTGATAGTCATGGATAATGTGTTAAAGTACAGGATCATAAGAATCAAAATGAAACAAATCAATTACCTTAAGACGGGCCGCAAGTGGGGCAAGAGAGGAGAGGACATGTTAGTGGACTTCTGGGCAATATTGATATTCGCAGTCATAATACTCCTGTTCTTCATACTGTTTGCCACGACAAAAAGCGGCTCGAATAAGACACTGACCGAATTCGACGGCAAGGATGCAAACTTCATGCTTGACTCATTCCTGCGCGCACCAGTCCCGAGCGAGGACAAGACCGTTGCAGAGATAATAGTCGAAGAGTCCGCAGTCGACGGAGGAAAGTTTGATCGTACAGGGAAGTTGTTTGAAGAATTCTTCAAGAGGACTAATACGATGAATTCCATAGATATAAACGATATACACCTGGAAATCAAGGGCTATAACAGCGGAAGCATGAATATCGTAAAGGACAAGGGCGCTGGGTCATTTGGAAAATATTCGCTCATAAGTTCAGGCGCGGCAACCGAAAAATCATATTCTGCTACAACCACTATTCCAGGATACACTGGTAATATCCAAATAACCCTTAGACTATCACAACTGCCATTGGTAGGAGTTAATGTTGCTGGCACATCAACAAATCCGACGAACGGAGCGGGAAGTACTGGAGGAGCACAAGCCCCGGTGTTAAAACAAGGACATTAAGATAACTATGCAAAAAAATATAACGAGATGATTATATAAGTGATGAAACAAAAACTATGATGTTCACAAAAATGCACAATAAAAGAATGGATCGAAAGGCGCAGGTATTCGTAGTAGGCATCGTGATAGCTGTCACGGCCGCATTATTAAGTTCGTATATAATGCTGAATTACCTATTCAAGGACAAGAGCAATGTCGAATCACTTGGAAGCTACGAGTCAGGGATGGTAGATACTCTACAGGATGCAGACAAGACGATGCTATATGTGGACACTTCTGCAAGTATCGCCTCAGAGAATGCCATGATGCAATTCGGAAAAAATGGAGGGATGATGCAGCGTATGGATTCAGAATACGTTCCGCCAGGTGATGGTAGTACCGATAATTATTGTGGCCGCTACGTATATAATCTGTGGAACAATTATCAGAAAGATTGTTATCCTGACTACAAATTGACCCTTAAGCCATATCTTGATGAGGCGATATCCGCGCAGACATCCAAGGCATCGTCAAATAACCCACCTGACAATAAAAATGTATTGAATGCGCTCGCGACAAGCATCAATTACGCATATGAATATTATCCGCATGACGGCAAGACATCAATATATGGCTTTACACAAGATACTTATGACATGTATATCACAAGCAAGAGTGCCCAGACGTCCACAAGCCAATCCGGTCAGTCTATCAGCACGACGCCGACCCAAAGCGATATGAACAGGATTGCAAAGACGAAAATCAGGCTTCAAAACCTGAAGACGGGCGATCCAAATAATCCTGACATATACACATACGTTGTTGCCATATCAAAAGCATACGGTGTCCCCGAAGGGGTCGTGTTAGGGTTAATAACACAGGAATCAGGAGGGAATATGAATGCAGATTCCGGCCTCGCATACGGGCTTATGCAGGTCACATTAGGGACATTCACGAATACAAAATTCAATGATAAATGCTCATGGGAACAATACAAGATTGATGCAAGATGCCAGGTGCGTGCAGGTGTGGCTATATTAAGGCAGAATTATGATTTCATAAATGGCCGGACATGGTATTATTCCTGTACACAACATTGCCAAGGATACACGAGCAGCGGAAAAAAATCCTATTATGCAAGCACCCAATGCAAACTTGGGAAGAATTCATGTACAAACACGTGTATAGGCCCTGTCAGTGTGCAGTATACTGGATGGGAGGCAGCATTAAGATATTATAATGGCGGCGGATGGTCGGATGCAAACAAGATAGACGGCAGTGGATGCAGCGGTCAACCTGATTATCAATATGTCGATAAGGTCATGAAGTATGCGAATGCGTGGGGATACATTGATGATTCCAATAATAACTACGCCAGCAAGACACAAGCTGATGTGAACAATGGTGTGTTCGGTACATACAGCTTCAGCCCTGATTTCACGACGGATATGGATTTTGACCTGACTCTTCTTGATAAACTGAAGGAATTCGCAAAGGATACTTTAAGCACATGCGCATCATATCCTGATTCTGACAAGGATGCATGCCTGCAAGGGCAGATAGCCACATTCAATAAGGATGAATTGAAATCATATGTCTATAACGGGCAGCAGGCGATTCTCACGACGATCTGCGACGATACCACTCCTCAAAAGGAGGCGTATGATTTCGCAACTGACGTGGATAATTGCTTCAATAGCCCGGATGACGGCTGCCAATGCGTGATTGGAAAAAGCGGCACAGAGATAAAAATCGCTAGCACAGAAAATTATACCACGATGTCATACACAGACGATTTAGCCAATAGTGTACAAAAAAATATCTATATGGACTATAGCATAGCAACTAACGCTAATGCAAATGCTAACCTATGGAGTACTGAAGGGATAAATATAAGGGATATAAGCCTGTTCAAAAGCAATTCCAGATTGAACTTAGGGCAACAGTACTCTTCTTACTGCACTCCTGCGCATAACAGGTTCAAGCTATGCCTTAAGACAGGATATCCTGTGCCAGAATTTCAGGGCAATAAATTAGCATATAATAATATAGCAATAAGATTTGCGATACAGATACGCGATAACATCCCTCCAACGCCTGTAAACAATATTGAGATCTACAATGAGAAGCATTCAAAAGATAACATAATGCTCCTATGGAGCGCAAATCCTGAAAAAGACGTCGTGAAATACAAAGTTTACCTAGGAGATAGCACAAGTGATTTTACAGGTGCAAGGACGGGCTTCTATACATACAGAACATTAAGCAGTATAAATCAGAATTATGACGATTATACATCCATCGATTACATGAATCCTATATGCGAGATGAAAAACAATAATGGAGTAGATTATTGCGTCTTTGACTACAAAGCTACAGACAAGAACGGGAATGATAAAGATGCGAGTGGGAATGAATTGAGGATACAATTGACGGCAAACAAATTATATCACATCAAGAACGGCGACAAGTTCCTGTACATCCTCGACGGCTCTGACCCTGCGAATCATATAACAAAGGATCAAGAGAAGTTCATCGCAATAACAGCCGTCGATGTGGATGGCAACGAGATAAGCAATCTCGGCACGGATTCAAGCCAGAAGATAACTCCAGGAAAGAATCTTGTGAGTATCACGCCAAAAGATTCCCTCGAGGCAGGATTTGTGAAGATAACATCAGATAGCATCAGCGGAAAGACGTTAAGCCTGTCGTGGGATAAGGTGAATAAATATATCGATTACACAGATATGACAGATACACCATCTTACGAAGCATATATCGCTCCAGCGGCAGCATGTGATGATAAGCCTGTGTCCCTCAAGATCCTGGATACGAATATCCTGACGAAATACAGCGATAACAAGGCAGATATAGATATCTCAAAGATAGCGCCTGGAAATTACTGCGTCGGAGTCACAGCAAGCGGAGATAATGGCCTGGAATATGACGAGACATTCGTCAAGAGCATGATTGTCCCGTAGATAACAGTATACGATAACGATAAAAGCGGACTGCGTTAAGATTTTCTGCAGAGCAATAGGAATCATAACACATTTAAATCCTCTGCGTCTCCTTAGGACATGAAAATACTTATACCGATGGCTGGAAAAGGTACGCGCCTAAGGCCGCATACGCTTCACAAGCCAAAGCCTCTTCTCAAGGTTGCTGGAAAGACAATACTAGGGCACATTCTAGACCGCATCAAGGGCCTTGATTTTGATGAAGTGATATTCATAACGAATAAGGATAATGCATCTATAAGATCATACGTAGAGAAGAATTATGATTTCAAGGCATCATTCATAATCCAGGAGGTCGCTGACGGGTCAGGAGGAGCAGTATTCCTTGCCAAGGACTTGATTGACGAAGATGTGCTCATAATGTTCTGCGACACGATATTCGACACAGATATGTCGATAATCAAGAAGATGCATCATGATAAGGATACGGATGGATTTATATGGGTCAAGGAGGTCGAAGACTACCAGAGATTCGGCGTCGTACTGACAGATGAGAAAGGGTACATGAAAAAGATCGTCGAGAAGCCCAAAGATCCTATATCGAAACTTGCGAATGTAGGGCTATATTATATAAAAAATTCTAAACTCATGTTTGAAGGCCTTGAGCATCTATATCAGAAAAAGATAAGCATCAACAAAGAATATTACCTGACTGATGCATTCCAATACATGATAGATCATGGAGAGAATATCAAGACGGTCCATCTTGAAGGATGGTACGATTGCGGAAAGGTCGAGACCCTGCTTGAGACGAACAAGATATTGCTGGATAAGGGCCATCATGTAGATTCTAAGACAAAGAACAGTGTGATAATCAAGCCGGTGTTCATCGACAAGGACGTGATGATAGAGAACTCCATAATCGGGCCGAATGTGTCTTTGGCGAGCGGATCGAAGGTAAGCAATAGCATAATACAGGACAGCATCATAGACAACTGTGCAGTACTTGACAGTATCAAGATAAAGGATTCTATAATAGGGGAGAATGCTGTAGTGAACGGCACATTCAAGAAGATAAATCTCGGGGATTACTCGGAATTGCACTTGAATTGATGCGAGCACGAGCCGAAAACAACAATCCTCGATGTCCACAATAAGCCTCCTGTTTTACCACCCCTCCAAAAGCGCAACACATTTAAATCTATGAATAAATCATCCTGTCGTGGGGGATTAATAGCATCGATACTCGACCATAGACAGGTGTTTCAAATGATAAATATACCGATAAATGACATTATAGCAAAGATCACAAAGCAGACAGGGATGTCAGAGGCTGACGTGAAGCAGAAGATCCGCGAGAAGATCGAGCAGTTGTACGGCCTTGTAAGCGAGGAAGGCGCTGCGCATATCATAGCCAATGAGAATGGCATAAAGCTGTTCGACATAACAGGAGAGCTTAAGATAAAGGATATCCTTATCGGCATGAAGAGTGTCGATCTCGTGGGCAAGGTCATGCGGAAGTACGAACTAAGGGAATTCAACACTGAGAAAAGGAAGGGAAAGGTCGCAAACCTCATGCTTGGTGACGAGACAGGCACCATAAGGGTCGTGTTCTGGAATGATAAGACGAATGATTTCACGCAGTTGAAAGAGGATGACATAATCAAGATCCATGGAGCATATGTTAGGGATAATTCAGGACGCAAAGAACTGCATCTTGGAGACAATTCAAGGATAATAATCAATCCTGCAAATATCACCGTGAATACGCGGGAGCGCAAGGAGTATGCAAAAAAGCATATAGTAGAGTTGCAGGACACAATAAGCGCAGAGATAATGGGAACTATCGTCCAAGTCTTCGATGTGAAATTCTTCGAGGTATGCCCTAAATGCAACAAGCGCCTTAGGTTGAAGGATAATCAATTCGCGTGTGAAGAGCACGGCGTGCAGGTTCCGATATATAATTATGTCCTGAATGCATATCTTGATGATGGCACAGGGAATATCAGGACCATATTCTGGAAACAGCAATCACAGAGGCTGCTCAAGATAACAGACAAGGACTTTGATGCCATAAGGATGCAGCCTGAAACGTTCGAGAAGTATAAGACTGATCTTCTAGGCGCGCAGGTGAAGGTCCTGGGGACTGCAAAGAACAACATAATGGGCAGGATGGAATTCAACGCTGATGTCGTGTTCGTCGATCTGAATCCAGACCATGAAGTCGAGATGCTCGATCACATGCGTGAGGTCGCCCTTGACACACAGGTGTATTCCAATGTCAACAAGGACGCTCCTGCAGCTGCGAAGAGCGAGACAAAGCCGAAAGAGAACATCGTGAAAAGCACTGATGTAGACGATGAATTCGAGGTCAGTGAAGATTTCTTAGAATAGACTCATAACTACGGCATAATAGTAATTATAGGAAATTTTTTAAATACGTGAAAAACCATCAGTATATGAGTACAGATAATATTCAGCGATTAGCTGTAGAATTGCACGATTTCACTCCAAAGTATCAATACGAAAATTTCAAGATTCTTGATGAACTAGAGAGAATAGGAATAACAAGCAAGAGAATAATCCACATCGTGCCAAACTGGGGCGGAAAATACAATATACTTGATCATAAAACATTCTTGGATAGGATAATACACTCATACATACAAAGCGATGAGATAGTGCTGCATGGGAACACACACGTCAGAGAATCGAAAGAATATCCTTCGTTCTATCAGAAGTTTTTGGGAGAATGGCGTTACAGGGGCGAAGCAGAGTTCTTAGCGACGAACTACTCGGACTCCATCAAAAAAATACAGTCAAGCAAGAACATACTTTTTCAAGCAGGTTTTTTACCAAAAGTTTTTGTACCACCTGGATGGATACTATCTAGAGAGGCTCAACAGGCGGCGGTAGACGAGGGGTTTGAATATCTCTCACTAAGAACGTCCTTAAGGAAATTGAATAAGCCTTATGAAGATATAAAAATGGAATGCCTAGAATTCACTGCAAGACCTCGAATAGCGGATTATATATTTAGGTTTCAAAATTTTTCTTTGTTGCACGCATCGCACAAAGAGCGGAACATGAGGTTTCCAATACACCCGCAGGATATGTTAGAAGACAGAACCAAAAAATACCTATTTGAATTGCTTTCCGAGCTTAGCAAAATAATGCATACGACAACGTTTGAAGAAATAATATCCACGAATCACGAAGCTGATCGACGTAAAAAACAAGATATAGCTTTCAAAAAAGGGAAGTACCTCATATGAATCCTACAGCAATAATACTCGGGATGTACGGCATGAATGCTCTCGGGATGTTGAGAAGCCTAGCAATTGAAAAAATACCGACAAAAATGTATCACATCCGCGGAAAATTTCCGACAGCAAAATATTCTAAACATGCAAACTATTTTAAAATAGAGAAAAACAAGGAAGCGCTATTAGAAAGACTGCTAAAAGATGGAGTTCAACAAGAGGATAAGGGGATAATATTCGCGACAGAAGACGAGCACGTTCTCTTCTGCAGTGAGAACTATGAAGAATTGGAAAAATACTACGATGTACCGAAAATCATAGGCAAAGAAATGATTGATTGCCTTAATAAAAAAAACATCCTTCAATTCGGTGTTGCTGCAGGTTTTAACGTCCCAAAAACATACACTCTTAGCGAATTTTCAGGCCAAATTGACGCACCAATTGTAGTAAAACCTATCAATAGCCTAAAATACGGCAAGAGCGCTATGGAAATATATCACGACATTGATGCATTGATAAATAAACGATCAGAATTACTGAATGTCTATGGTGAAATGGTAGTACAGGAATATATCGAAGATTATCTGAAAAAAAGCATAGACGTACAATGCTATAATTCAAGTGCGGGACACATAATCGCTGGAATGCACACCTCTGACGATCGAATGGCAAATCCTTTTGGCAATAGCGAATTCAAGCCGCTTTCTATCTCGCTGAAAAGCATCTGGAAAGAAGATCTCGTACCATACAGCGCAACTCTCGCCAAAGGTATCGGATTTACAGGACCATTAAACTTTGAGGTTGTCGAGTCAGGAGGAAAATATTCTTTTATAGAGGTGAATTTTCGGACCAGTGCATATGTATATCTTGACACAATGACGGGACTTAATATGCCGGCAATAATATATTTTGATAAGGCAGGGAAGGACTTTTCTGGCTTACTAGACAGAAAAAGGATAGTTGGAATGAAAATGATACGGGAAGAAAGAGAGGCATATAATCTCTTTAGGCATAAAAAAATAGTCAAATGCTACAGAAATTTTTCAAGCGGAATCTTGAGCCATTACGAAAAAGGGGACGTATTACCCTTACTCGTCTTGCCATTAGAGATACTAAAATATAGGCTCTAAGCCAAAATATGAACTATCGCAATACTAATATTTATAAATCCCTTATCCCAAAGTATCATCATGTTAGAGAACATCCTTAAACCTGATTGGCTTGAGAGAAAGCCGAGGTTTGCATTCCTGATTGGGTTGATATATTCTATGATAGGGATACTCGCCGCGTATATCGTGTTCCCGAGCAGTCAGGGCATCGCAAGCATCGCGTTCCTATCTATACTTCTCATCCCTTCGCTGAGCAGCGTCATGGCCATCGAAGAGGTTCAGGATACCACTGAAAAAAAGTTCACACTGAGACAGATATTCTCCGACCATGCAGATGTCCTTGAGATATATTTCATGCTATTCCTCGGGATATTTCTTGCATACGCCCTGTTCAGCCTGAAATTCCCTAACCTTCTTGTCAGCGGCGTATTCGACAGCCAGCTCCGCATAATCGGCGTGAACGTCGGCCAGGCTATAGGAGGATTGCAGTTCTATTCCATACTAATGAATAATCTGAAGATACTCTTCATATTCCTCGTCCTGTCGCTCATATTCGGGGCAGGATCCATATTGTTCCTTGCATGGAACGCGTCGGTGTGGGGCGTCGTATTCGGATACATGGCGACGCATTATACGAATGCATTCGATAAGTTCTTCGGAGTATTCCTGAAGGTCATGCCGCACATGTTCCTCGAGGCAGGCGCGTACTTCTTCGCCATAGTCGCCGGAGGCATAATGAGTCAGGCAGTCCTGCGTGAGAAGGCCACATCGAAGAAGTTCAATTATGTGATGAAAGATGGATTCATATTCATGACCGTAAGTATAATACTGCTTATACTGGCAGCACTCTCCGAAGTCTATATCTATTCATTATTCTAGAGCAGTATCCTCTATAGAGAGAAGGATATTTATAAAGGCTTTATAAAGGGTTTATAAATAGTGTTTATTTTACCGTCTACGACCGATAGTTTAATATATAACATGGATTTAGCCGTAGCATGATAGGCAAGAATTTCGTCGAAGTGATATTGAACAGTTGCTACATGGTATTTGACAAGCAGGTACCTGGATTTAGGATAATATACAAGAAAGAGATAGCTAACCTGTTCTCTGAGAAGCTTGCAGAGAAGAAACTCAAGACGAAAAACCTACAGAACCCTAAGGTATTCGACGTCTACATCTATTCAATGTTCCGCGTCTTCTACAAGAGGCTCAGGGACAAGCCTAAGATACAGCTCATATTGAAATTCATAGGAAAGAAAGTGTATGATGAATTCAAGCGCAAGAACAAGCTGCACGGGAACGTCAAGAAAGACCTTGCACTCATACAGAAATATTTCCAAAAGAACAAGTTCTTCACGAACAGCCAGATCGTATGGAGCGATAAGAAGCGCTTCAGACAGACCATACATAAGCCGGTCATATATGATGCTGCACGTGAGATCTACAACGAATTAGGATTCTCGATAAACATGGTCTCGAAAGTCATGGAGGCGTACTTCAACGAATACAAGATAAAGGTCTTCGAGAAGCACTTCAATCCATACCAACAGAACCACAAGATAATAGAATTCTGGGAGTTTAAATAAAGTCCTTTTTCACGCCGCCACTGCGGCTAAAAAGCACTTGGGAAAAAGAGGTCGCCACGGGCAACAAAAACACGTACATCACTAAACCGTAAAGTATATATATTCTAACCAACGGATGTTGTTTCATGTGGGATACGTTAGACACTATCAAAGATCATCTGAAAAATATAAAGAATAAGAAGGTCAAGATAGGTGAGTTAAGACATGCGTGGGTGACAAAACCTGAGCGTGCAGCTATTGAACATGTATGTGGTTCTATGGATAAATTCGTAGAATTTATGGAAGAAGTGGATAATTTTGAATTTAATGCATTAATCAGTATTGATTCAGGTGCAATGTGTAGTCTTCAACACGACATATATTATCATACAGAAATGCGAAAGCATGTTGCCTCGAAAGGCTCTGCATTTTCTGAACTTCAAAAGCACATCGCGGGCGATCTTCCAAAATCCATACAGAGTGTTGAAAAAGCGATAGTGACGGTGCAAGGTCTTATGGCACAGATGGTAAGATATTTGGACGATATACAAAAATTGTCCGGACAAAAAGATAGCGACATACAAAAATATCTTGCTAATGATATTAAATCAGCTAAAGAGAACATAGAAAAAGCGCAAAAAGCTATAACTGAAGGCAAACAGATTCTAGCAAATAATTAAAAGATAAGATAATGGAATCAGCGGTCCACTCGTAATAAATTCTTCCGAACATCCGTTATTGGCCTGAACGTGATAATAATTCGTTAAGCCTGGCGTGTTCCGGCTCACCTTCTTTCACAGAACCATATTCTATATCCCACTGATGGACATGCAACATGTTGTCTTGCACTGATACTCTGCCTTTGTTTAAATACATATCATTAATCAATATAATCGA
>Ga0182011_10000449_pt1 | contig 35634 bp, 33 predicted proteins | sample 711E1DmetaG_FD_120481 | JGI IMG/M metagenome (GOLD analysis project Ga0182011, IMG submission 120481) | Permafrost microbial communities from Stordalen Mire, Sweden - 711E1D metaG | ecosystem: Environmental > Terrestrial > Soil > Wetlands > Permafrost | place: Sweden: Stordalen | collected...
AACAGCCCGGTTGCCGGAAATCGTCTGCTGTGAGGGTCTTGTTTCCAACAACCGGAATTCCGTCTTTTACGGGCAGCGGAATGATAAACGTGACATTATAGAGCGGTCTGTCTGTCTGGATCTGGAGATTATACTCATAGGATGAAGTAAATAATCTGGGATTGAAGGAATCCAGGCATCCGGATATCAGGATAAGACACACTAGGGAAATGACAACGAGAAATATTTTCATGAAAGCTCTTTTTTCCATTGAACCCATCCTATGTATCGGAATAACAATCGATTTTTTAAGGCCAAAAAATTTGTTTATAAAACTTTAAATCCAGTACTAACAATATCGTTTCGTAATATTTAATACTTCATAAAATGTATTTTGATCCTTGTAGATTTATTAATCTATACAAAAAAAGCATGCGAATATTCAAACATGATATCTTTTATCAGTTTAATATCGCTGTTTTTGGAGTCGATATTACATGACAGGAAAAATGTTGAACCGACTAGTCATCCTGCTGCTTGTAGCAGCGCTTGCAGCCGTATTGATCTCACCAGTACTGGCTGCTGATACCGTAAGCGCACCAAATAACACGGACCAGGCAGAGTTGACAAACCTTGCTGTACCGCAGGAGAACATTCAGGGATTCGATCAGGATTCGCATACAGCGATACCCGCACCCTATGCCCTGACCGAAGTGAAGGGGCTCACCATCGATCCCGCGCTCCTGAACGCAACTCCTTACTGGGTCTACCTTGCTGCCGGGAAAAAGGAACAGCAGGCATTGACAAATTACATCCGGAATTCCGATATCCCGCAAAAGAAAAAGACGGAATGGATCGGGTTCCTGCAGGCCAGCTGGAAGAAGTATCCCCTGAAGTTTATACGGAAAGGGTCATCTGCAACGATTACCCTCGCGAAACCGCAAAAAGAATATTCCCTGACAAGAAAAGAGGCTGCGACCTTCGCAGAGATCGATGACCAGGTCACTGCCGACATGGAACAAACCGCTTCACAGGGAATTCACCCTATGTTTGCATACGATCAACACACCGATTTTATGACTTCAGCAATGAAAACGGAAAATTATATTCCGGATAATTTTAAATTGATTGCAAATACATCAGCAACAGTTCCAGATACATGGTATTCTAATGATGAGGCCGGGAAACTCCTGCATTCCCTGAACCACGGTTACATGCCACTGACACCGACCAGCGGGCTTGGGCTGGCGCCCCAGAATACCGGAACGTATGCCGTTGCAGCCAAGGCCGATTATCTGACGAAAAATTACGATGATGCGTTCACCAGTCTCGGGTACTCAAGCCATTTCATGGGGGATCTCGGACAACCTTTCCATACCCCAAACCCGGTCCTCCTTGTGCAGGCAGACTGGTTGTTCTATGATATCGGACCGTTCTCTGGGAATCTTGCAACAAAAATCCGCCATTATGAGATTTTCCATGATGGTTACGAAAACAATGTGGATAAATATTGGACACAAAATACCCTGCCTGAAACAGGAAAGAACCTGAGTTACTATGCCGATGCAGACACCGGCGCAACCACTATTGTTGATCCAACAACCTCAGCAACGCTCCATGCGGACGCTTCCAGCGTGGAAGTCATCCCGCTCTTCTACCTGTGCGAATGGCATTATTTCTTCAACAAGGATTTTGATTATATGAGTGATCCTGTTATCGCCGGGATCACTATTGACCGCGTCCAGGCTTCGGTCGAGAACATTCGAGGCCTTGTCCGTTTTGTCACCGGAGGGCAGGCACCAACCCCCACCTCCACCGAATGGAACTGGGCCACGGATGGCTGGGGCGATTGGCAGCATACTGCGACATGGTCCGGTGGATCCGGTTCCGAATATGGCCCGGTAATGGTCAATGACGGTGAAGGAAACCATGGTGAGCATGGTGCAGATGTCAGTTTAAACGGTGGTTCGACACAGGCCAGTGTCTGGAGAACATTCACCGATCCCACGGGAGTAGGATGGAACACCATCACATTCAAAGGACTGATGACAGCATCCGATAGACCGGACGGGAGATGGATGACAATTAACGTGAATGGCAATCAGGTATTTGGCGGCACTGCATCACAATCACCCCCGGGCAACGGCGTACCATTCGAGATTAAGAGTTCGTTTGCGCAATCGCCGACCGTAACCGTAACCATTGCCAATGGCCAGAATCCTGCATGGGGACCACGGTTTGCGATGCACTATTATTCGGTCACGCTCAGCCGCGAAAGTACTACAACGCTTATGAAAACTCAGAACACCCCATTTGTTATACCGGATGGTCATGATCTGGTTGTGAATGGAACTCCTTCGGAAAAATTCATAACAACATAAGAATCAGAAAACATCCATTTTTTTACAATTAGTGAAAAGAGAGGATTACCCCTTTCCCGAAATTAAAAGGTAATGTGTCTTACTTTATCCAAATAATGGACCGTTTATCCAGACCGATTACTGGAATTCTCACACTGGGGAAAATGCCAACCGGTTTTTCGTTCCTCATCTGGCCATTACCTTAAAACCGGGAGAATATAGCACTTTCAGATATTCTTCTTCCTTCCGCTCGCGTCCCGCACGTAATGCCCGAACTCGCTCTTCAGGAGCTTGTCACCGGTAAAGACCGGGCCGTCCCGGCAGACGCGGAGGCCGGACGGGTCGATGCAGCAGGAGCCGCAGACCCCGACGCCGCATTTCATATACCGGTGGAGGGAAAACTCGGCCTTGTGGGCGATGCCCTTCTCGTCGACTTTGGCAAGCACGGCCCGCATCATCACTTCCGGCCCGCAGACCGCGATCCGGTCATAGGACCCGAGGTTCAGGTCTTCCATGAGCTGGGTGACGAACCCTTTCTGGCCGAGCGACCCGTCATCCGTTGCGATCAGCACATCCGTACATTCGTCCAGCAGATCGACAAAGAGGAGCTCGCTCTCGGTCCTTGCACCCAGCAGGAGGGTCATGACACAGTCGGCCCGGGCAAGGGGCAGCAGCGGGGCAGCCCCGACACCGCCGGCAATGGCAAGGACCTTCTCGGCTTTGGAAAAACCATTGCCGAACGGGCCGCGTATCCCCAGCATCCCGCCTTTTTTGAGTCCGAAGATAGCGGCGGTCGCGTCCCCGACATTCTGTACCGTGATGCTGTTCTCCGATGAGAGCGCCATGGGGATCTCATCGATGCCGGGTACCCAGACCATCACGAACTGGCCGGGGGAGAAGGGGAATGACGTATCGAAAAAGAAAGTCCTTACCGAAGGCGTCTCCTCTTTCATACGGATGATGGTGACCGGCACCGGGAGGCCTTCAGGCATGGGCGCACCCCACGATTGCGTCCGCATCAGGCCCGTCCTTGGCATAGAGCCCGTCACGGATCTTCTCAAAGACCGCGGTATCGGCCTGCACCGCGCTGCCGATCTCGACCGCCCGTGCACCTGCCATCATCATCTCCACCACGTTGTCGGCACTCGCGATGCCGCCGCACCCGATGATGGGGATCTTCACGGCATCGTAGAGTTCGTACACGCAGCGGACAGCGACCGGGAACACGGCACTCCCGGACAGGCCGCCGAAGCGGTTGCCGAGCACCGGGCGCCGCAGGGCGGTTGAGATCCGCATGGCCTTCACCGTGTTGATCGCGACAAGAGCACTTGCACCACCGCGTTCCGCTGCCTGCCCGATAACGGCGATATCCGTGACGTTCGGCGTCAGCTTGACCCAGGTCGGGATGCCGCTTGTGCTGACCGCCCGCGTGCAGGCTTCGACCAGCGCCGGGTCGGTCCCGATTGCGGCACCGTATCCCTCGGCATGGGGGCAGGAGAGGTTCAGCTCAAAGCCGGCGACCTTACCGGCAAACCACCCGGCAACGGTTGCAAACTCCTCCGGTGTACCGCCAAAGATGCTGGCCACCACCGGTTTCTTTGCAAGCGGTGCGAGTTCGTCCAGGAAATCCTTTGAGGGGTTCGGAAGCCCCATCGCGTTCAGGAGCCCGTCCTCCAGGGTGACAAGGCAGGGGCCTGCATGGCCGTCCTTGGGCACCGGCCCGATCGATTTCGTGACCACGCCCCCGGCGCCCAGCGTCAGCATCCTTGACAACGATGCGCCGGTTGTGCCGAGGATCCCTGCCGCGAGAAGAAGGTGGTTTTCCAGGGTCACGCCCCCCACCGTCACCCTGCCGGGCCTGATCGATACCATTCATCAGAAAATGGTTGTCAGGAAATATAAAGAGCATCTTATTGGGTTGGTTAACACGCATCCTTGGTATCACATGAATTGCTATGGTGACGCTGACGGCGATATCGTGCCGGGTGTGTTTTCCTTCGGCAAGGATCCGGTTTGTGGGGCCGGTAGGGAATGAATCGGGACCGACGTTCTCACCGGCGCTGTTCTATGTTGGGGATGGGCCGGAGCGGTTTGAGAGGGCATTTGCCGGGATTGGGGCTGTGTGGGTTGTGCCTGAACATAATTGAGGTTCGAAACCGAACCCTCGCATTCACTAAGTGGGTTATAGTTATCTCGCATTTTGCAACCCATCACTTCTGATATCACTATTCTGAAAAACTAGGTTATGGGCTCGGTCGGCACATTATGTCTTGATGTTCAAGGCGCTTACTTCTTCTTTTAATGACATTTATTAAAGCTCAAAAGCCAAGCAGAGACGTACCTCGTTTCAAAGTCAAAATATCTTTGAAATTAACATTTCTGATTTGTCTTATCATTATTTTCATTAGTCAGAATTGATTTTTTCACGTGGGCAATTTGATAAGATCCAACAAATTGCCGCAATACCCAGTCCGAAAATCACTCCGAAAATTCCAAAGACAAACTGCCCAAAACACAGCATTATACCCCACGTGACTATTCCCAAAAGAGGAATAACTTCCATCAGCGGTTTAGCACCAAATCCCTTATATTTATTAAAATTTTTAGAGGAGGGATTCTTTCTACCACTTTGATAATCTTCGGAGAAAAATTTACCTTCTAATTTATTAACCATATCTTCATAAAATCTCATCACGTTGTTGATTCGGAGTTGGAGGATGAACCAAGTTATTGATAAAATAAGGCCTGCTATAGGGATAGCAATCCATTTAATCCAGAGAAAATGATGATCACCACTTTGAAAAAGAGCATCTAATAATACAGCATTCGCAGCACAAAATATGCTGAATATAAACCAACATTCGTGACCCACTTCCGTTCTCTCGTTATGAAGATTTTTTAATTGGTCGAAAATATGTTCTGAAGTATCTTTTTCGATTTCATTATTTTCTAGACACATATAACGTTTTGTTGTTTTTTCGATCAATAATATTCTTTGTGCCTCCTCCATTTCGTTCCCCGATTAATCCCCAATCTTTCCGCATCACATTACTTCATTAATGGATTGATCCCATTGATCAAGCCTTGTCATCACATGTTTATTGAGGCTGAAAGGCTGATCTTCGCGGTGTTCCTCTTCTTGTGATGTAATGTCCCTTTTGAAAATCCATGTCTCTTCAATTGCCTCCCCCTTCAGCAAAGCCTAAGCCCCCCCCGTCTAATAGAGTACTATTCAGCCCAAGGGCCCAATGGCGGGAACCAGAGAGAACAATGGCAGACTGAATCATCGCGTTCTGTTGGCGTTTCTCACTGAGGTAATGGGTGGAAAAGTATGCGGCGAACGAATATCAGCACACGGGCATAGGTACTATGAGTGGAGAGAGAACAGAAGCGACAGGGAGAAGTATACCTAATGCGGTTCGCGAATAAGTATAAGGAGATAGTGCACCGGTGCAAGTGGTGTCAGGTGCGGTGTGCCTCCACGGCAGATTGCAAACTGCACGAGCAGTTTTGCGCCAAGAACCGCAGATTCTGAGCACCCCCAATAAAAAGCCCCCCCCTTATGCGTTTCTGCTAGCGTTTCTCATTGTGGGGGTACCAATACTTATATGGTCAGATGAACTTTTAGTCAATTAAGGAAGGTCCAACCAAGGTTTGATCTTAGGAACAAAAAAACCTTCACCGGATCTTCTGTCCTCCTTTTCCGGGCTCTAATTTACCGATTCAAATAAAAAACCAATAAAGTCAATCCGAAAAAAACTGGTGATATGATGAGACAGGAAGAAATTCAATATCTCACTGAAAAGCAGGAAAAATTTGCCAATCTCCTCATAAAGATCGGGATGAATAAAAATGTTTCAAAGACACTTGTTTTCCTTGCGGATATACCGGAAGCAACCTCCCTGGAAATTGAACATGGGACAGATCTCCGGGAGTCGGAAGTGAGCAATGGCATTCAATATATGATTAAATATGACTGGATCTCCAGCCGAGGGAATAAGGCAGATGGCAAGGGCCGTCCGATAAAAATCTACAAATTGGAAAAATCCATGAGGGAGATAATGAAGGTTATCGAGAACGACGAGAAAGAATTGCTAAAGAAGAAGCTGGCCCTCATCGGGAAATTACTTGAGTATCTCTGATAAACTCCATCAGCAAGCCCCGCCATGCGTTTTTGAATTATAAAAAGAGAATATCTTGTGTGCAATCGTACTTCACATGCATGAAATTATAGTAAACCTCTGGCCCCATCAATCAGTTGAATGATGTAATGGTGAGGGTAGTCAATCTTTTTAAAAGCCAGCGTTCCTAAAATATAAAATCCAAACCGGGTTTCCCTGATTCGGTTGCTGTATAAAAAATTCAGCATTGCACTGATAGAACGGCAGGCTTTGTGAGACAGATGATGAAATTTTGCAATATCCCGTGCTGTTACGTCAGCCCGTGCGATATTTTTCTTGAGTAAATAATCGCAAATCAGTGAAGCACAAAGGTATCGTTTTTTGGAATCTGTATGCATGCTCCCCATTTGTGCTCCTTAGATATACCGGTTTCTCTGCAGCCATTCTGTCTGTGGTTTGAGGTATCGGTACATTATATCACACTTTGTATCTTGGAAGCTCCAGGGAGTAACAATAAGGGTATCGCCTTCCCGGATCCAGGTCCGTTTCTTCATTGTTCCCTTGATTCTGCCCAGGCGGGTGACCCCATCAATACACCGCACACGGATGTGATTTGCCCCCATCATCAGTTCAGCGCGTGCGAATTGCTCTTTATTCCATTTCTTCGGGAGTCGTACACGGACGGCGGGTGTGCCGTCTGCATTCAGGGTGTTCGAATTTGTTCTATCGTGGGTTTTTTTCTGAAATCCTCTCATTCAACCATCTTCGTTTGTATGTGGGTATCAATAGCGGTTGACACGTTGAAGGTATGTTTACCGGTGATAGCATCGCTTTTTATTGACCTTTACAGATGTAAAGAGCATCTTATTGGGTGGATTACCCTGTCCCCGGTTTCTCATGCAGACAGTGGGGGGAAGATACCGGTTTAGAAAGGTCCTGATGATGGAAAACAAACTTTTCCCGGTGGTGAATCTGAACCGGGAATATTCTTATCGTGTGACCCGTGACATACCATTGACAGGAGCTGGTGAAAATGCGTTCTCTTGCGGAATATGCCGGTGCGGTCGGGGTCGGGGTGAGCAGTCTTGTCGTCCTGATCGCCGTGGTCCTTTTGGTCCTGCTTATCGGATGCGTTGCCCTTGGAGCGTTCGAGAGTTACTCAAACCCTCCCGCCACGGCTGACAGCGCGAAGGAATACGCAAATCTTCAATCGAATATCAGTTCAGCTCAGGCCGGAATCACCAGGGCTGCGGATAACACGACCGGCAGATAGTTTCCCGGCGCCATCTAATTATTATCTGGATGCCCATATTGGTACCAGATGGCACGTCTGGCGATAATCGGGGTGGGGAGGATCGGCGGCGAGGTCGCCTATCTCGCGCCGGCTCTGGGGATTGCAGACGATCTCGTCCTCTGGGACAGCGCACCGGACCTGCTCCGGGCGCAGGTGCTCGATATCCGGCATACCGGGCTGGACATGACGATCAGTACGGAAATAAACGATATCGGTGACGCGGATGTCTGCATCTTTTCTGCCGGCCTCCCCCGCAACCCTTCCGTGAAGACCCGGGCCGACCTTCTCGGGGCCAACCTGCTGGCAACCCGGGATGCCGCTGCACTGCTCGCCGGTTTCCCCGGCATCCTCATCACCGTCACCAACCCGATGGACATCAATAATTATTATCTCTGCACAAAAGCCGGTATCCCGCGGGAACGGTGCATTGGTTTTGGCGGCCAGCTCGACAGCGCCCGTTTCGGGCTCGCACTCCGGGGCCGGAACATCAGCGGGTTTCCCTTTGTCCTTGGCGAGCACGGGGAACACCAGGTGCCCGTTTTTTCCCGGCTGAGTATGGAGGTCGGAGTGCAGCAGCGGGAGGAAGTCCTGTCGGAACTCCGCGGTGCGAGCATGGAGGTGATCAAGGGCAAGGGGGGTACGGTCTTTGGCCCGGCCCACCACCTTGCCCATCTTGTCCGGATGGCCCTCATGGACACCCGGGAACTCGCGGTCTGCTCCACGCTCCTCGAAGGGGAATACGGTATTTCCTCCTGTTCGCTTGGCGTCCCGGTCATTATCGGGAGCGGGGGCATCCGGAGGATCGAGGAATGGCCGCTCGATCCCTGGGAGCAGAAGAAGATGGATGAGGCCGGCCGGTTCGCACAGGATCTGTGCAGGAAGGCGGTGACCTGATGTCAACCCAGTCAATCCGGCCGGATGCCTGCATGACGGTGCCCTGTATGCTCGACCGGTATCCGGGAGTAAAAATTGCGATCAACCAGGTCGAGTACAGCAGGACTCCCGATGGACCGGTTATTCATATCTTCGGGAGAGACAGAGAAGGAAAATCGGTCAGGATCGATGTGACCGGGTTCCGGCCGTATTTTTACGTCCCGGCTGACCAGGCTGAGGCACTCCCTGCATCATCGCACGTTTTCCTTGAGACCGGGACGAGCTACCGCTCGATCCGTGGAGAGCCGCTCCGCAGGCTGTATACGCTGAATCCCGGGGATGTGCGCGAGGAACGTGAACGGTTCCGGCATTACGAAGCCGATATCCCGTTTGCCACCCGGTTCATGATCGACACCGGTCTTACGGGGGGCGTTGCCGCTCCCTCGATAAGCGTGGACTATAAAGAACTCGAGCCGGCCGGGGTGGACGCCCCGGCCCGGTCCTGCATTATCGATATCGAATGCGAGGACGAGCGGGGGTTCCCGGACCCCCAGCGCGACGCGATTATCGCTATCACTGCGTTCGACTCGTTTCCGGGCGATTACACGACATTCCTCCTTGTCGGGGGAGGGATACCGGCAACCATTGCGGAAAAGCAGGCTGCCGGCGGTCTTGCAAACGGCTGCTTCCGGAAAGAGAACCATACCATCTGCACGTTCGGGGATGAGACCGAGATGCTGAAGGCCTTTGCCCGGTACATCACCGAACGCGACCCGGACGTTCTTTCCGGCTGGAACTTCATCGATTTCGACATGCCGTACATCAGCCAGAGAATGGAGCGGCTCGGCCTCCAGTCTTCCCAGCTTGCCCGGCTCTCGGGTATGACCGAACGCAATGCCCTGCGGGGAAGGGCCCTCTTCGACCTCCTCACGGCCTACAAGAAAATGCACCTGAGCCAGAAGGAATCGTACCGGCTCGATGCGGTCGCACTCGAAGAGGTTGGCGAGCAGAAGGTCAGGTACACCGGGACGATCTCGGGCCTCTGGAAGACCCGCCCCGAACTCCTCGTGGAATATAACTTCAAGGACGTTGAACTCTGCGTCAAGATCAATAAAAAGGACAACATCATCGAGTTCTACCGGGAGATTGCCCGGTACGTCGGCTGCCCCCTGGACAAGACCCTCAACTCGTCGAGCGTGGTCGATGTCTTTGTCCTGCGGAAGGCGTTCGGGAAATACGTCCTGCCCTCGAAAGGGTTTGTCAATGCCGAAGAGTTTGAAGGTGCGACTGTCTTCGAGCCGAGCCGTGGCGTACGGGAGAACGTGGTGGTGCTGGACTTAAAATCCCTGTACCCGATGGCAATGATGACCATCAATGCCTCGATGGAGACCAAGGACCCTGAGGGCGAACTCCATTCGCCGAATGGGATCCGGTTCCGGAAGAAGCCGGACGGGCTGACGCGGACAATAATCGCGGAACTCCTCAAGGAGCGGGATGAGAAGAAGGCACTCCGGAACACATTCGAATTCGGCTCACCGCAGTACGTCCTGTACGATATGCAGCAGAATGTGCTGAAAGTGATCATGAATACCTACTACGGAGTGAGCGGGTACCCGCGGTTCCGGCTCTTTGACCGGGAGATAGGTTCCGCTGCAACGTCGGTCGGACGGGCGATCATCGAGCATACCCGGCGCACCATCGAGCAGATGGGCTTTAAAGTGATCTACGGTGATACGGACTCCTGCATGGTCCAGCTCTCAAAGGATCTCGACAAGGAGCAGACCATTGTTACTGCCAGAACGATCGAAAAGCGTCTCAATGAAAGTTACCAGGATTTTGCCAAAACCGAACTCAATGCAGATGAACATTTTTTCTCGATCAAGTTCGAGAAGATCTATGCCCGCTTCTTCCAGGCCGGCAAGAAGAAACGGTATGCCGGGTCGCTTGTCTGGAAAGAAGGAAAAGATGTCCGCGAGACTGATATCGTCGGCTTTGAGATCCGCCGGAGCGATACCCCTCAGATAACCAAGGTCGTACAGCAGCGGGTCATGGAGATGATCCTGGAAGGTGTTGGATATGACGGCATCAAGGCGTTTCTTTCCGACGTGATCAAAAAATACCGGGCAGGGAAATACACGCTGGACGAGATCGGGATCCCGGGCGGTATCGGCAAATCGCTCGACGATTACGACAATGACGATGCACAGGTCCGTGGCGCAAAATACGCCAACCAGTACCTCCACACGGAATTTGGCAAGGGAAGCAAGCCGAAGAGGATCTATATCCGCACCGTCACCGCAAAGTTCCCGAAGACCGATGTGCTCTGCTTCGAGTACGCCGATCAGGTGCCACCGGAGTTCGTGGTTGACTGGGAACTGATGCTTGACAAGACCATCAAGCAGCCCATCTCCCGCATCATCGAGGCGCTCGGCTGGGAATGGAACGACGTGGACCCTTCAAGGACAACGCTGGCACAGTGGGGATTCGGGTAAGATCCGGTCCCACCATCCGGGAAGAGAGCCCGGGCAGGAGCCGGGAACACGACTCCGATGCCATTTTTCCCCACGATTCTTCCGTAAAAAAACCCGGTTCTCGCCAGCATGCCTCTGGATAAGGCCAAAAAAAGATTGAATCGGTGATAAATATTTTTTTTAAACCGTTCAAAATCAAAATGAATTAATATGGGTTCGTGCAATTAGGTCATACGGAAGAGGTGCGCTTTTCAAGGATGGGGTGCACTACGTGCAGGGTACAGGGACTGATACAGGATGACGAAAGGAAACATGTTTGTCGAACGGGAAGAGAGCCTGGTCGACCTCTGGCTGTTCATTGTCGTCAACACCACCATCCTCGCCATCCTGATCAATATCTTAAGCCTGCACTATGGCAACAACCCGGTTGCCCCCCACCTTCTCTATATCCCGATCATCATCGCCTCGTACTGGTATCCCGAGAAAGGGGTGCTGTTTGCCGGCCTCGTCTCCGCCATATACCTCGGGATGGTCTGGTTCTTCTCGGGCGGCCTCATGGAGGACCTAACGGCGGCCTTTATCATCTGTATTGTGCTCGTCGGGGTGGCAACAGTCACCTCGAGCCTCTCCTCCCATATGCGGAAGAACGAGCTGAAGTACCGGGGCATCTTCAATTATTCGGAGGCGGGTGTCGGCCTTGTCAACCTCTCCAGTCTCTCGATCAAGGAAGTGAACCAGCGGTTTGCAACGCTCCTCGGGTATGACCGCGACGAATTCCCCGCAATCTCGTTTGCCGACCTCTGGGTCGAGCCGGCCCACAAGGAAGCGTTCTTTATTGCCCTGAAAACGCACGGGAACATCGAGAACCTGGAGACCCGCTTCCATTCCCGGGTCAGGGAAGAACGCTGGGTGCTGGTCTCGGCCGGAAAACTTCCTGACAACCAGTTTGTCGTTACGCTGGTCGATATCACCGACCGCAAGCAGGCAGAGGAAATGCTCCTGATCAAGGACCACGCCATCCGGTCCTCGATCAACGCGATCGCCATCCTCAACCTCGATTTCACCATTACCTACGTAAACCAGTCTCTGACCAAGATGCTGGACTACTACCACGAGAAGGAGTTTATCGGGAAAAACCTGGGCACCTTCATAATGGCGAAACCGGCATTCGAGGAGATCCGCGACACCCTCCCGCAGGCCGGCAGCTGGTTTGGCGAGGTCGTGCTGCTGAAATATAATAAGAGCCCGTTCTATGTCCTTTTGTGGGCGAACCTTGTCAAAGACGAGACCGGCAAACCGGTCTGCGTGATGGTCTCCTTCATCGATATCACGGACCGGAAGCAGATGGAAATGGCCAAGAGGAAGGCGCTCGAACAGATCGAGCAGAACATCGAACAGTTTGCGATCCTAGGCGACCATATCCGCAACCCGCTGGCCGTCATCGTCGGGCTGTCCAGCCTTGCCCCCGGGGACATCACGGACAAGATCATCCTCCAGGCCCGGGAGATCGACCGGATCATCACGCAGCTGGACATGGGTTGGATCGAATCGGAGAAAGTCCGCGATTTCATCAAGCGGTATTACATGGTGGGCACGAAGGACGTTCCGGTAAAAAACGGGCCGACCGAAACCAAAAAAGAAAAGTCGTGGTTCGGGCCGAAGGATCTGAGGAAATAACCAAATTCGTTTAATATTCTCCGGTACGTTTGGTTTTCGTCGCAGGAATTGTTGATCACATAGCATGGGGGCTGATGCCCCCATTCCCACCCGGTTTTGATGACTGCCGCCGCTTCGAAGAACCTAGGGGTTCTTCTCGAATCAGTCCTCACTGATGTGACGACTGATTCCCCGCCAGGGCGTAGTCGAAGAACACTGCGGCGTTCTTCTCCTCCTCGTGGTTCTGATAAACCACTCGGACCCCTCGGCGGCCTCAATTACTATTTTTCCCGGAAACCGTACTTGCCCCGCCGTGCCCCGTGAGGCATCGAATCCCAAAGGGTTGAGATGAGAGAAGAACCATCAGGTTCTTCGAGCGGCCCTGAGGCGGGGAGACCTCGCAAATAATACAAAAAAAGGGATTGAAGTTCTTTATTTTTTGCAACGGATTGATAATTCTTTCACAACCGCTTCCCTGCCTCCGCCAGTCGCTCGTTCAGTTTCCGGATCTGATCGCGTATTGCGATAGCCCGCTCGAAGTCGAGGTTATCCGCCGCGTCCTGCATCTGTTTCTCGAGCTCGATGACCACATTGGGAATCTCGTTCTTCGGCACATGCTTGGTATCCCTGATGTCGACTTCCTTCTCCTTGACCGGCTTGATGATGGTCTGGGGGGTGATATGGTGCTTTTTGTTGAAAGCGACCTGCAGGTCACGGCGCCTTTTCGTCTCGGCAATCGCACGCTTCATCGAATCGGTCATGTTGTCCGCGTAAAGCACGACCTTCGCGTTCACGTTCCGGGCCGCACGGCCGATGATCTGGATGAGGCTCCGGGCATCGCGGAGGAACCCTTCCTTGTCAGCGTCGAGGATCGCGATGAACCCGACCTCCGGGATGTCAAGGCCTTCCCGCAGCAGGTTGATCCCGACAAGGACATCGAACTTGCCGAGCCGGAGCTCGCGGATGATCTCGGTACGCTCCAGGGTCTGGATCTCGGAATGGAGGTACCGGGTCCGGATCTTCCGGTCGGCAAGGAACTCCGAGAGTTCCTCGGCCAGTTTCTTGGTGAGCGTGGTGATGAGGACCCGGTCGCCCCGGGCAATCGTTGCCTGCACCTCGCGGATCACATCATCGGTCTGCCCCCCGATTGGCCGCACCTCGACATTCGGATCGACAAGCCCGGTCGGGCGGATGATCTGCTCGACGGAAGTGCCGGACTTCTTCAGCTCGTACTCGCCGGGCGTGGCCGAGACAAAGACCACATTGCCCATGTACTGCTCGAACTCGTGGAACCTGAGGGGCCGGTTGTCGTACGCACTCGGGAGCCGGAAACCATAATCGATAAGGGATTTCTTGCGCGAGCGGTCGCCGTTGTACATACCGTGGAGCTGGGGGATCATCTGGTGGCTCTCGTCGATGATCATCAGGAAATCGTCCGGGAAATAGTCGAGAAGACAGTAGGGTTTCTCGCCGGCCTTCCTCCCGTCGAAGTGGCGGGAGTAATTCTCGATGCCCTTGCAGGAACCGGTCTCCTGGATCATCTCGATGTCGTACCGCGTCCGCTGCTCGAGCCGGTGCGCCTCGATCATCCCGAGCGTTGGCAGGACTTCAAAGAGCTCCTGCCGGATGGATTCGACCGCAGATTTACGGGCGCTTTCGGGCGTGACGAAGTGACGGGCGGGGTACACGTAGAAATATTTCAGCTGCTCCTTACGGTTGCCGGTGTTCTTGTCCACTTCGCTGATGCGCTCGATCTCGTCCCCGAACAGCTCGATGCGGATGATGTCGTTGAAATACCCGGGGATGATGTCGATGGTGTCGCCCTTGACCCGGAACCGGCCCGGCATCAGTTCGAGGTCGTTCCGCTCGAACAGGATGTCGAGGAGCCGGCTCATGATCCCGTTCCGCGAGATCTTCTGGCCGACTGCAAGCTCGAACCCCATGTTACGGAAGTTCTCCGGGTTGCCAAGGCCATAGATGCAGGAGACTGAGGCGACCACGATCACGTCGCGCCGGAACGAGAGCGATGCAGTGGCGGAGAGCCGGAGCATCTCGATCTTGGGGTTGATGGCCGAGTCTTTCTCGATATACTGGTCCTTGGAGGGGATGTAGGACTCGGGCTGGTAGTAGTCATAGTAGGAGACAAAGTACTCGACACGGTTCTGGGGAAAGAAGTCGCAGAACTCCTGGTAGAGCTGGGCGGCGAGCGTCTTGTTGTGGGCGAGGACGAGCGTCGGTTTCTGCGCTGCCACGATCACGTTCGCCATCGTAAACGTCTTGCCGGAGCCGGTCACGCCGAGCAGGGTCTGGTACTGCCTGTTCTCTTCAAGACCTTCGTTCAGCTCTCGGATAGCTTCCGGCTGCGAGCCGGCCGGGGCAAACGGGGAGACGAGCTGGAATCCGGTCACGGTGCTTAGGATCTTGTAGAGGAATATTAAAAGGGATCGGGATGCGGCAGGAAAGTGAAAAATTCCACACCGCTCACCCGGTTCCCGGCCGGGTCATGGGGCAGACATTGCACCCCTCCATCTCACCAAAGCAGAAGAGGAAACGTTCCCTGATAGTGACCGGGAGCTGGTCTTCCGGGATGGGTAGAAACCCTAAGGTTTTGTAAAATGAAATAAGGGCGATAGTGGAGTGGATGAAGATCTGTTCCTTCCCGCATGCATCGATGAGCGCCTGGACAGCGAGCCGTGCATAGCCCCTGCCGCGGAACCTCTCGCCGGAAAAGACGCAGTCCATCTCGAGCCCGTCCGGGTGCCGGGTGCACCGGGCGGTTGCGGCAAGCGTACCGTTCTCGAAGACCCCGAACACCCGCTCGTCCGGCATGTCATTCTTCTGGCCGCGGTACTCTTCCCACAGCTTTTCTGCGAGTGGAAATTCCTCATTGTTCAGCTCGCGGACAACGACCGCCGGTCCGGCTCCTGCCATATACCGGAGAATCTTCACGCCATTCCTATTTGAGCATGACCATCCATAGGGGATGAGTGCGTCCGGGGGTCTGGCCGGAAATCCGATCTGCGGGAAATTATGATGAGTGAATGATGAGCGGGGATACCCTGCAGTAAAAAAACATGAGATTATATCCGATTAATTCCCATGGTCAGATACTTGGTTCAGCATGAAGACCGTCTGCTCATTCTGCAAAACTGTCATCAGTTCCGGTTCGGTACCGGATGAGCCGGTCAGTCACGGTGTCTGCACATCATGCTATAACCATATCCGTGCGAGTTACGGTCTGGATGTCCGGAAATTCCTCGACCTGCTTGAAGTCCCGGTCTTTCTTGTTGATAATGATGTCAATATCCTTGCGGCAAACACGCTCGCCATTGCGGTAATAAACAAACCTGTTAAGCAGGTACTGGGAAAACTCTGCGGAAACGTCCTTGATTGTATCAATGCCTGTCTTCCCGAAGGGTGCGGAAAAACCGAGTTCTGCCCTGAATGTACGATACGGGAGACCGTGACCGAGACCTATAAAACGGGGCATCCGGTCACCGGGCGCCCCGCAGTTTTCCGGCGCAGGAAGAGCGATAAGGAAGAGATACTAAAACTCCTTGTTTCCGCCCGGAAAGACGGTGACATTGTGCTGCTCCGGCTCGAACCTGCAGAACCGGATTGAACCGGAAGAGGAGCCGGGACCGCAGGACGTGATCAGATTTTTGTATCCTGTCCCGTTATGGAGACATTTCCCTGTTTTTTATCCGTTTTCCCGCTCACCATAAGCGCTTCAGATCCCGGGCAAATTCTTCCGCATTCTTCAGGTCTCCGGCATCAGGTCTTCCCTTGTTGAGACCTCCGAAATATTTCAGGAAACTGTTCGTGTTCCACCCTGCGCACCCGAATTCCCCGATGACCGAGTACCCTTTTATCTGCACCTTTTCCCGGATCTGCTGGTGATTCTTCTCAATAAATTCCCTGTTTGCAATGAAGCACGGGGCCCCGTAGGTTGAGAAGAGGAATGCTTTCTTCCCCGCAGCGTATGACAGCCGGTCGGCCAGGTTGAGGACGGACGGATCGAATGTCGCACTGTAGATTCCCGAGCCAAAGCCAATCAGACCGTACTCCCGGAGCTCTTCCGGGTAAACCTGCTGCGGCGTTTTCACCTCGGCACCAAGGACTTTTGCAATGACGTTTGCGATCTTCTCCGTATTTCCATGATGACAGGAGAACACGACCACCAGAGATTTTACCGGCATGGTATCCTTTGACTCATTTCCTGATTTTTCCATTTTTTTTCCACCTCTGAGGTTATTCCCGTCGCATGATCTCCTCTACCCATGCCCGGTTCGCCCGGAGGGCGCACCCGCCTTCCATCTCGGCGAGAACCGCCGGCTTCTCGCGGAGCCGGCCGAGCAGCCGGGATTGCAGAGCCTCGTCAAGCGGTACCTGCGCCAGATTTGCATCCGATAACGGGGCAGCAGGGCAGGGCTCGAGGTCACCGGACGGGCTGACATGCACGAAGCCCCGGCCCGCGGCAAGGCACCCGCCATAGGTATCCTCGTCGCCGGGAAACCCGATGAAGATGGCAGGGAACTTCCGGTTGAAGTCCGAAAGCACGGCCTGCAGGGTCTTCTTCTGTTCGTGGGTCAGGACAAGGTTCTCCGTGCCGGGCACCATGGGCACGTACTCGACAAACGTGAAAGCCCGGGCACCTGCCCCGATCATCTGCCGGACGAACGCCTCACTGGTAACATTATCGAAGTTTTTCCGTGTTGTCGTCAATGAACAGCCAAAGAAGACGTTGTGTTCTTTCAGGAGGGAACTGACGGCAAGGAGCCGGTTATAGACCCCGCTGCCCCGGCGGGTATCAGTATCATGCTGAAATCCTTCGAAACTGATGACCGGCACGATGTTCCGGCATGCCGCTATCGCACCGGCCAGTGTCTCGTCGATCAACAGCCCGTTCGTGAAGAGCGGGAAAAGGATTGCGGGATGGGCCCGTACGAGACAAAAGATCTCCTCCTGCCGGAGGAGCGGCTCACCCCCTGCAATGACGATGATGGAGATACCAAGTTCAGCAGCCTGGCCGACAACGGATGCAAGGACAGCCGGGCTCATCTCTTGTCCGGGCTGCTCTCCCCGCCCGTGCAGGTAACAGCCGGCACACGCGAGGTTGCAGCGCGAGGTGATGCTCGCAATCATGACGGGCGGGACAAGCAGCCCGTCCTTTTCGTGACGTCTCCGCACCGCTGACGCCTTCCGCTGGTGGTGCAGGATGACGGAGCCGGGGATGACAAGGGCCGGCTCCCCCGCAATAATCCGGACTGCCTGGCTGAGGGTCTTCCCTATCGTTGCATTAAATGCTTCCCGGTACTCGTTGTTGTTGTCTTCCATGGTCTGATATCCCGATTACTCCTGCATTTTTTCACCGGCTATACGATGGAACTCCTGCGGAACCGGTCCCGGATTCCTGTACGGGCGTCTCCCCCTGCTGGGCTTTCATGTCATCAACCTTCAGATCAGGGTGCCGGTACCGCCCCCGGCCTTTCGTGCCCCGCAGGATATTGAGCTGGATCGCCTCGGCCGGGCAGAAGTGGAGGCAGGCGCAGCAAAGCTCGCAGTGATGCTGCCAGACCGGCCGGTCATTTTCCATCACGATGTTCCCGACAGGACAGACCTTTGCGCAGGTCCCGCAGGCAGTGCAGGTGTCGTCAACGGAGAATGACGTGTCCCCGCCACGCACGTTCCGGGAGAACGGCGGGTAGAGCAGGAGACGCATCAGGGATGAGAGGGGGGAGAAACCGGGCGGCACGGCCTGTCCTTTCTGAATCGCAACGGCAATGGCGGCAAGTGCTGCATCCGCTTTTCTGAGGATCTCCTCTTTCCTCTCGCCGGAAGGGGGGACCCCGACCGGGGGGAAATTCCCCGGCATGATCACGGTAAAGGCAGCGTCGAGTTTCTTCCGGCATCCCTGCACCAGGATCCTGTTGAGCTGGTGGAGGGCAGAGATACCGGTCCCTCCCAGTGTGACAATGGCAAATGTATAGGGAACGGCACCGATATCGAGCCGCTCCGCAAATTCCTTCACGATAACCGGGAGGCCGGCATCGTAGACCGGGCAGATTATCCCGACCCGGTCTGCGGCCGGGACAACCCTGCCCGGGGTATCCTTCAGCGACGCGATCGGCACCAGCTCGCAGTCCTTCAGCGCTGCTGCGATCTTCATTGCAGCAGCAAGCGAGTTGCCGGTGCCGGTGAAGTAGTAGATGATAGTCTTCATGGGTTTTCCTCAGGGTCTCCTTTTCAGTTCCGCGATGGTGACGGCCGGGTTCCGGTACCGCAGCCGCTTTTCCGTGCCGCGTCCTGCCTGGATGGCCTGTACCGGGCAGATATGGATACACGCACAGCAGAGCTCGCAGTGATGCTGCCAGACCGGTTTTCCCCCGGCTATTTCGATATTTCCGGCCGGGCAGACAGCCGCACAGGTCCCGCAGGATGTGCACTCGTCAGTCACTGAGAATTTCCGGTCGTCGTCGTGGACATGGGACGCGAACCGGTTGTACATCAGCGAATGGATCAGGTTTGCGAAGAACGATGAGGGCAGGTTCTGTTTCTCGCACCGGGAGACGGCACCGGTCACCTCCGTGATCTGCTCATCGGCAATGGCAAGGAGTTTTTCCCGTTTTTTCGCTGCCGGAGGACTGTACATAAGGACGTAGTTGCCGGGCATCTTCACCATGAATCCTGCATCCAGCCCGCGACCCTTGTGTTTCCTGAGAATATCGTCAAGTTGCCGGAGTGCCGACGATGCACCGGAACCCCCGTACGTGACGACCGAGAACGCATACCCCGGATGCAGGAGATCGAGGTGTTCTGCGAACCTTGCAACCATCACCGGCAGGCCGGTGAAATAAACGGGGCACACGATCCCGACCCGGTCTGCCTGCGGGGTTACGGTCCCCGGGGTGTCCTTCAGCAATGCAATGGATACCAGCTCGCAGTCCCCGAGTGCTGAGGCGATCTTCTTTGCAGCGGCAAGCGAGTTGCCGGTACCGGTGAAGTAATAGATGATGGTCTTCATGGTTTGTTTTCCCGTGATTTTATCGATGTGATCAGGGCATTGATCCGCTCAGGGTCCCTGACTCCGGTTTTATCGAACACGAATTCCCGGCTCACGGTCACACCTCGTGCCTCAAGGGCTTTTTTCAGCAAGGGTAGGGTATCCCGCTCTTTTCCTCCGCAGGTTGCATAGATCACCGCGGATTTTCCGGTGCAGCCGGCAAGTGCTGCAACTGCTGCATTGATGGCAGGAGTCGCCCTTCCGGCCCAGACCGGCGTACCGATAACGATCAGGTCATAGGCTGCAACATCGATGGTTGCCGGTTCGATGCGATCACACATGCCTTTCATTGCCCGGTAACACCCGATGGTGTACGCGGTGAGCCGGGAAGAGTACTCTTGTGAGGTTACTTCGATGAGCTTTCCCCCGCAGGAAGCGTGGACAGCCTCTGCCACGCTGCGGGTGTTCCCGGAATACGAATAGTAAATAGTACAGATCTTCATGGTTTCACGTCACGTTCCTTTGGTTGATCCCATCCCCGTTGTCCCTCCATCCAGGCCCCGGAGGGGATCCGCCCCGATGATCTGCCGGAGCAGCTCGCCCCCGGCATCCGGGTTCTTCGTATCCTCCGCATCCAGGGAGATCCCGGCCATGACCCGGACCCCGCGGTCTGCCAGCGCCCTGCTGAGGATGGGGAGGGCCTCGCCGGGATGGTTGGAGCAGGTGGTAAAGATCACGGCCATCTTGCCCTCGCAGCCGCGGAGAGCCTGGACTGCAGCATTGATGGCAGGCGCCGGTTTCCATGCCCAGACCGGCGTTCCGATGATTAAAAAGTCGTAACCCGCAACATCGATCTCCCCGGGTTCGATCGGGTCGCAGGCTCCCTTCCGCGAGTGCAGGACACCGGTTGTGTAGGCTGAGAACGAGGAGTATGGTTTCTTTGTCCGGACCTCGATAAGTTCGCACCCGCTGGCATTCCGTATGCCTTCGGCAACGCCCCGGGTTATGCCGGAGTACGAGTAGAAGATCACGCAGGCCCTGATGGGACGGTCGCGGGTTGTCCTGCGGAGCATCTCGCGGTTGCAGTTTGCCATCACGGTCGCGTGCATCAGCTCGAAATGTTCCCGGAACTCCACCATCCGCTCGTGGTTGACAGTGTAATAGATATAGAAACCTTCCCGGCGGGACTCCACGAGCCCCTCGGTCTTCAGCGTTTTTAAGTGCTGCGATACCGCGGGCTGGGAAATTTTGAGCCGGGCCGCAAGTTCAGAAACGCCGAGCGTCCCGCTCGTATCCGTCGAAAGGAGGTAGATGATCTGGAGCCGGGTGAGATCGCCGAGGGCCTTGAACGTTGAGGCCATCTGCGGCACGATCTCGCAGAGATTGTTACACTCATCACACCGGTTGCAGGGCTCCATGGAATCTGTATAAGTGTGTGCTTATACACCTATATGTTTTGCGCCAAACATACGCCCGCAGTCGTCCCGGGGCCCGGGAAATACAAAATGATTATTTCTTTACGATGAGCTTGTGTGCGTCCTTGTCGACTTTGTAGGAATTCGGGCGCTCGAGCAGGTCGAGGGCATTGATCTTCATGTCCACGAGTTCCTTATAATTGAATGACTCGGACTTCATGACGCCCTTCTCTTCCCAGAAAACGACAATGCCGTTCTCCATCTTTTTGCTGCTGACTACAGTCTGCATACAGTCCGATGGGAGGGGGGGTAAATGAAGGTTACGGCACGTTTCAAAAAAGAAGGCGAAAGACCGGGTCTGAGCCGGGCAGGTCCCGGGGCAGGTCCGGCCGCTCCGGGGCGGGAACCAAAGTACACCGCCCGACCCCCTCCAGCTCCCGTGCTTTTCTAACAGACAACCACAGCAGAATCTGCCCGGCCTCGCTGACAGAAAAAGGGGGGGCGGATCAGTCAAACTTCCGGAACAGAGCCGGGTTCTGGCACCGGATCCACCAGCGCCGGGCAAGGAATCCGCCACCTCCCATTACACCGATTGCTGCGATGACAAGGACGATATCCATGAGTGGTGACGGAGCGGATGGTCTGGCAGTAGTTGCCGGTGGGGCGGTGGTCTGCGCAGTAACCGGCGCCTGGGTTGAAACAGCCCGGACCGGAGTCTGCTCCGGCACACCATTGGTCACCGTTCCCTGCGATATCGCAACCGTTGCCGGTGCCGTTACGACCGGTGTCCCGGCAATGGCAAAGAGCGAGAAGCCCGGGCTTGTTGCCGAGAAGTAAACGGTTCCGTCCTTCGTGAAGAGCAGGGTTGTCGGCAGGGTGGTCCAGCCATTCGCAGTCTGGTGGTAGAGCACGATGCTGCCCGTCTCGATGTGGTTATTGTCCAGCCATGACTGCGGGATGGTGAAGTTAATCACGGCGTTCGTGATGGAGGTGTACCGGGCCGGGACGATGCTGATGTACTGGTATACAATACCCGGTGGTGCGGTGAGGTTTGAGCCTTGGCCAGACTGCACGTTACCGGTGACAATGAGATCCGAGAGTTTTGTCCCGGTGACAATTGCCTGCCAGGCACTCGAGTCCCCGCCGATGTTCACGGTGACGGTCATGAGCGGATAGGTGATGGTCGGGCCGTCATCATTATTCCCGCCGGACTGGCCCGGGGGATAGGTCAGAACAGGCGCGGACGTTGGTGGAACGGGTGCCATGACTGTGATGTAGCCGGTCCGGGAGAGCGTGCCCGCCCCGGCGGTGTTGTTTGCGGTCAGGTTGACCGGATACGTCCCGGGAGCTGTGTAAGTGTGGGAGGTATTTTTTGTTGCGCTGTTCGTGGTATTGAACCACTGGCCGTCACCAAACGACCAGTTCCACGTGGAGGGGGACGGAATGCCTGTTGAGGTATCATTGAAAGTGACCGTGAGCGGGAGATTGCCTGATACCGGTGTCCCGGTGAACACGATGACCGGGAACGACGAAATGCTGATGAATGCAGATACGTTACAGCCATCAACCGAAGCATTGACCGTGGCGGATCCGCCTTCCGAAGGCGTGAAGGTTCCCGCCGCAAGATGATTTGTGGTCAGGACAACCCCGGGGGGTACGGATCCCGGCCCGGATCCCATGGTGAAGTACACGGGGATACCGTCCGGGAGGATATTTGCGGCAGGCCGGATGCCGGCCGAATCGTAACTGAGGTTTGCCGAGATAATACTGGTCTGGGCCGTTGTAATGGATGATGGCGTGGCGGTAACCCCCAGGACCAGAAACGGGTTAAGGTTTCCTCCGGATACCAGTGATGCCGGCGGAGCGTTATTTCCCCACCAGTTCTCGGTCATATCAACCGCTGAAGCTCCTGCCTCGTTCGTAATAACGGTATTATCACCGGAAGTGGTATTATCAAACCGGCAGAAGTTGACAGCCCCGCCAAGTTCAGTATAAACAGCACCTGAGTTGGTTCTTCCCTGACAATTAACAAATGATGACGAGTTAACAAAAACATAGGTAAACTGGGTGGAAATAGCGCCACCATACTCTGATCGGCACCAGGTGAAGTTTGATCCGGAGACCGTTAAATTCCCGGACCCATGAATATTCATTGCTCCGCCATACTTGCCTGGTGCCGTGTCATTATAAAAATCCGATGAGATAACGGTGATATTACCGTAACTGCTCACTGCACCTCCACCCTGGGACAGCGCGGTATATCCATTCCGTAATGTCAGATCTTTGATGGTAATCGTGGTCTCGGAACCTGATGTGTTATAGAATATGCCGTTGTTCCCCCCGATGCCGTCAATAATCGTATCCTGCGCAATGCCGCCGTTTGAACAAAACGTGAGCGTTTTATTGAACCAGATACCCTGCAACCGGTAAATTCCCGGCGTGAAAGCGACCGTATCGCCACTTGCGGTTGTGTTCAGGAAATCCTGGAACTGTGCAGAGGTGGGATACATTGTAGTATCAATGATGTGCACGGTTCCCGATACCGGCGCAGCCAGTACGAACAGAAGGATCAGGGCAAGGCCCGGCGCGACACACGATTCCACATTCAGCCTCACTCTGATAATCCCTTCGTAACAGGTACGTAAACGAACGTATTAAACACCGCTGAATCAGTCCTGGCTCACTGACTTCGGATCCGGTCAGTCGTACTCCCGGATCAGTGCCGGGTTCTGCCTGCGGATCCTTCCCGGAAAAGTCGTGCATAAAGTCCGCGGGATTTTCATAACCGGCTGCCGGGATTCCACCGTTTTCCGAATCCTGCAAAAATGAGTCGGGTTACCGGACCACCCGGATCTCAAATAAGTCCGGCCAGAGTTTCCCGGTCACAAAGATCCGGTCGCCTTCTGCATCGTACGCGATGCCGTTCAGGCAGGCTTCCTTTTCAGACATGCGGGAGGCCGTGCCCGGGTGCGAGGCCAGCGCGGACACTCCGGTCCCTGCCCGTTCCTCCGGGGAGAGCAGACCGGTGAGGTCGATCCAGCCCGTGACATTCCCGGTAAGGGGAGAGATGCGGGCGATCCGGTCGGTGAGCCAGACATTGGCCCAGACCTCCCCGTTCACGTACTCGAGCTCATTCAGGTTCTTCACCGGCACACCATTGTCCTGTACCCGGATCTGCCGCACCTCGCGGAATGTCACCGGGTCAAGGAAGTGCAGCACCGGCGTCCCATCGCTCATGATGAGCAAGGTCCCGTCCCCGGTGATACCCTATCCTTCGGTAGGATACGTAAAATTCCCTTCCGGTGCAAACGTGGTCGAATTGAAGATGAACCCGCGTCCGGAATCTTCGGTCAGCTCAATGGTCCTGTTGCCAAAAACCGTGACCCCCTCGCCGAAATACTCGTCCCCCAGCGGCCGTTCCTGCATAACCTCCCCGGTCGAAAGGTTGACCCGGCGGAGCGTGGAGTTCCCCCTGAGCCCGGTACCCTCAATGAGTACCCCGTTTGTGTACACAAGTCCTTCCGTGAACGCAAACCGGTCATGGGGATACGTGTGGACCACATCGTAATGGTATACGGGGGTCGTCAGGTTTTCACGGGCAGCAGGACCAGCAACGACCAGCGCTGCAATCACGACACCCGCGAGAACAAGCAACCCGGCTTTTCCCCAGAGGTTCATTCCGGAATAGTTGCTCTTCCGGTTTTAAAATGTGGCGTTTCCCTGCCGGGAAAATTCCGGGACCGCGTCATACAGTTACCATAATATTGTAATTTTTTAAATTTCAGATCATACTCAGCAGGATCGATCGATCACGATACAACCGGAAGCCGGGGCCCCTGTTGTACCAGCCTGTACCTTTATTTCCAGTGGACATTTTTGTTTTTCAGATCGCAAAAAAGATCGCGATTGAAAAAGACGTGAGTGAAAGTCTGCAGGACTTTCATGAGCGGCTGCTGAAAATGCCCGCCATTTTCATGCCATTTTGATCGCGATCTGCGGGATCAATGTGATAATGAAAAAAATGGAGCCCGGGCCGGTCTCTCTCGTGACATGCCATTATTTCCACTGGACATTTCCGGTTTTCAGATCGCAGAAATGGTTGCGGTTGAAAATTTTTCGACCGGTTTTTTTCCGGAATTTATTTTTTTGAGAGAAGGAGACCCGCTAAAAAATCCTGAAAATTTTTTCCGGAATTTCCCGTATGTTTTTGCCGGAAAAAATTAACCGGATCCGGAATTTTTTTTATTTTTTTCTCTCAAACATTTTCTAAAAAAATTGATTGGGTCATAATTTTTCTTCCGAGAAGGACGGCTCCTGACATATTCCGGAAAAATTTTCAGCGCTCGAAAAAAAAATCGCAAAAAGATCAAAACTGTTATCGGATGTAACAACATGATGACTCCTGATAGACATTGATCACGGCAACAAAATCCATGGGCCTATGAAGAGAGAGAGAAAGTATCAAGCGAAGGCAGCCTCCGGTATTACCATCAGACCTTTTCGGGAAACTGACGTGGACTTCGTGATATCCCGGCAGCTGTCGTTGTATGCATCGGAATACGGGTTTACCTCTGAGACCTGGATATCGTACCTGACCGGCGGAGTACATGATTTTGTTAACCGGTTTGACAGTAAAAGGGACTGTATGTATATTCTTGAAAAGAACAAAGTCCCCTCCGGATGCATTGCCATCACGCATACGGACGAGGCAACAGCACAATTACGGTTTTATTTCCTTGAACCGGCAGTGAGAGGGCAGGGTGCAGGACGTAAACTCATTGACAGGGCGATCGATTTTTGCAGGGAGAAGAAGTATGAGCAGGTGTTTCTGTGGACATTCAGCACCCTTGCGGCTGCACGGCATCTGTATGCCGGCAGGGGATTTCAGATGAGGGGAACGCATGTCAATAACGACTGGGGCGAACCAGTCCTGGAAGAACGCTGGGAGCTGAAGTTGTAATTCCTTAAGGTGCATTTTTAAGATTGTTTTCCGATAAAAAAATTAAAAAAAATCACACCGGCTTGTAGTGCCCCCATTTCCCGAGGGCCTCTTTCAGCTCCGGTGCCTTCTTTGCCTTTTCTTCGAGCGTGATGTGCTCCTGCCAGGCCTCGATCGCCTGCATGGTCGCCTTTGCACCGGCCCGGGTACCCTTCGGGTGGCCGTGGATTCCGCCCGAGACCAGGAGCACCATCTCGGTGCCGTAAATATCCATCACGTCCGGTACCAGCCCCGGGTGCAGACCGCCGGAGGAGACCGGGAACGCGGATTTGATCTTTCCCCAGTCCTGCTCGAGAAGCATGCCTTCAACTGCCTTCGTCTTCTTCTCGCGCAGCAGATCGGCAAGCGCAACCGATTCCCGCCGGGACCCGGCCAGCTTCCCGACCGCGGTGCCGGTATGGATCTGGGAGACGCCGATGAGCCGCATGAGCTTTGCAAGGAACTGCATGGTGATCCCGTGCTTCCTGTTCCGGGTGAAGGTCGAGTGCATGGCCCGGTGGGCATGGATCGCGAGCCCGAGGTCCGAGCAGTAGTCCCGCATGGTCATGACGCTTGCCGTCCCCGCCACAACCACATCAATCATCGCGTAGTTCCAGCCGTTTGCCGCAAGCAGGTCGGCCCGCTTTTTCATTGTTTCCACATCGGACGTGATGTTCAGGAACGCCGACTTCTTCTCGCCGGTCTCCTTCTCCGCCTTCTCCCGGAGTTTCGTCATGAACTTCACGCGGTCGTCGAAGCGGTTGAAGGAGGTAGAGGTGAGGTTCTCGTCGTCCTTGACGAAATCGAACCCGCCCATCCAGGTCTCGAACCCGACATCCGCATGTTCCTTTGCCGTAAAGCCGATCTTGGGCTTGGGCACGGCACCGGTCAGCGGCCGGCCGGAAACCTTCATCATCTTCCGGATCCCGTCATTCCCGAAGTGCGGCCCCTTGAAATGCTTTATGTAGGCTGCCGGCAGGGCCGCATCTATCAGCCGGAGATTTTTCACCGCTTTCATCCCGAATATGTTCCCGGCGATCCCGCTCAGCAGCTGGACGGCATTACCTTCCTCCCAGAGCTCGATCGGGTATGCGATCCTCGCGACATTGCCCTCGATATCGAACGCGGTCGCCTGCAGCGCCTTCATCCGCGGCGGCATGGTAAAGAGCGTGGTCCAGGTGCCGGTTGAGCTCTCCGACGCGATCCGTCCTGCTGCTTCCCTGCCGCTGATACCGGCTGCCGGTTCGAAATAATACAGGCAGACGAGGTCGTCCTTTGCCGGTTCATAGTCCAGGTTGACAAATTCCTTGTACCAGTCGATTGCCATAGCTGTTCCTGTACATGCAAAGGAGGTGCCGGGTAAAAAAAGGTGGTGCCGGACAGGTATGGCCGGAACTCCGGGGGATTTCCGCCGGTCACAACCACCCGGCTTCCGACGGATCAGGACCGGCGGGAAGGTGAAAACCTATTTATTGATGGGTTTTTAAGTATACACTTCAGTAAATCTGTCCAGCCCTTCCTGCCGCCCGCGCAGGGATGGGGGGGTTATTTGGGTGAAGCAGTATGACGAAAAAAAAGGCTCCTCCGCTCCTGAAAAATACGGCTCTGGTAGCGGACGGGCTCGTAGAATCCGAAAAAGTCTACCGCGGGATCTTTGAGAATGCCGGTATCCCCATGGCAGTCATCGAGGAGGACACCACGGTCTCCCTGGTCAACAGCAGGTTCGAGGAACTTAGCGGATATCCCCGCGGTGAGATCGAGGCAAAGAAACAATGGCCGGAATTCGTTGCTCCCGAAGACATCGACAAATTCGTTAAATACCATACCGAGATCTTAAAACCCGGGGGATGGGCACCGGCCCACTACAGCTTCGGTTTTCTCGACCGCGCCGGCATGGTCCGTGATGTATCGGCAACCGTGACCCTGGTTGCCGGTACCCGGAAATCCATCCTGTCCCTCATCGACATCACGCCCCGGAAAAAGATGGAGCGAATGCTCCGTCTCAATGAAGAACGCTACCATTCCCTGGTGAAAAACCTCAGTACCGGGGTCTTCCGCGTCACGCACGAGCTGCCGGGCAGGTTCATCTGGGCAAACCCGGCATTCGGTGCCATGTTCGGTTATAAGTCTCTGACAGAACTGCTCAGGATCACCACGACCTCCATCTTTGCAGACATCCGGGACCAGGACCGTATCCGCAAAGACCTTTTGAGCAGCGGGTTTGCATGGCTGCAGAAAATCCGGCTGAAAACGATTGACGGGACGCTCATCTGGGCTTCCGTTACTGCGGAGGTGAAACGGAATGAGGACGGGACCATCGAATGGATCGACGGGACCGTCGAGAATATCACGGAGCGGATCCTTGCCGAGGAGGAACTGAAACGGACGCAGACCCGCCTCGGGGAACTGCTCGATGCCGTAACCACCTACAGTCTCATTGCAACGGACGCTGACGGGATCCTGACCGTGTTCAATACCGGTTCGGAGCGGATGCTGGGATACCGGGCGGACGAGCTCGTCGGCAGGGAGACACCTCTTATATTCCTCCATGCACCGGAGCTTGCCGCCCGCGCCGGTCCTCCGGACGAAAGGAGCGGAAAACCACCTGCCGGCTTTGAGGCATTCGTGGCCGGTGCAAAGACCAACGGGTGCGACGAGCGGGAATGGACCTATGTCAGGAAAGACGGCGTGCAGATCCCGGTTGACCTGACCCTGACGGTGATGCGCAATGAGGACGGGGCCATCACCGGCTACCTCGGCGTGGCCCAGGAAATATCCGACCGGAAACGGCTGGAGGAGGCCTTCCGGTCTGACAAGCTGCAGATGTCGGGCGTTATCTACAATATCCCGGACCCGACCTTTGCCATCGACCGTGCGGGCAGGGTCATTGCGTGGAACCGTGCCATCGAGGAATTCAGCGGCGTAAAAGCCGTAGATATTCTCGGCAAGGGCGGGTATGAGTATGCAGTCCCGTTTTACGGGGACACCAAGCCCACCCTTGCAAACCTTATTTTTGCAACCGACCAGGAGCTGAAAGAACAGGGGTACTTCAATATCACAAGGACCGGTAATTCCGTCACGGCCGAGAGCCGGCTCGTGAAACTCGGCGGAAAGGACCTTGTTATCCGGGGCATCGCGGCACCGATCTACAATGATAACGGCGAGATTGCGGGGACCATTGAATCGATCACCGACATTACGGAAGTCCGGAAGAGGGAGACCGAGCTTGTGGACTCCGAGTCACGGTTCCGGGCAATCCTTGACTACATCGGGTCGGCGGTCGCGATCACTGAGGAGGATGCCACCATCTCGTACATCAACCCGGAGTTCGAGCGGATCATCGGGTACGTCCGGGAAGAGGTCGAGGGGAAGAAGAAATGGACCGAATTCGTTGCTCCCGAAGACGTGGAGCGCCTCAGCGAGTACCAGCGGAAACGCCGTACCGGCCCGGCGGCTGTACCCACGCGGTACGAATTCCGGTTCATCCGCTGGGACGGGCAGGTCCGGAACGGCTTCCTCTCCATCACCCTGATACCGGGCACCGGCAAGACCGTGGTCTCCCTGCTCGATATCACGGACAGGGTACTTGCTGAAGATGCGGTCCGGCGGGCCAACAAGAAGCTGAACTTTTTTTCAAGCATCACCCGTCACGATATCCTCAACCAGCTGACTGCGCTGAAGGGCAACCTGGAACTGTCCCGGGAGACCGCATGCGATCCCGGCCTTCTGACATCTGTGGAGAAAGAGCTGGCCGCAGCAGAAGCCATCCAGAGCCAGATCCTGTTCACCCGCGATTACCAGGACATCGGGATCCAGCCGCCGGCGTGGCAGAATGTGCGGGAGCTCATCCTGAAAAGCTGCACCGGGATGAAGCTTAATAATATCACCGTCGCGGTCATGATCACGGGCGTCGAGATCTATGCAGACCTGTTGCTGGCACAGGTATTTCACCACATCATCGACAATGCCATCCGGCACGGGGGAACAGTCACGCAGGTCCGGTTCACCTGCAGCGAGTCATTCGAGGAACTGGTGCTGGTCTGCGAAGACGACGGTGTCGGGGTGCCCAATGATGCAAAGGAGAAGATCTTCACCCGCCAGCATTTTGTGGCTTCGGGACTAGCCCTGTTTATCTCGCGGGAGATCCTCTCGATTACGGGGATCAGCATCCGCGAGACAGGAACATCCGGGAAAGGGGCCCGGTTCGAGATCCGGGTGCCAAAAGGTGCGTACCGCTTTATCAACGGAGCATAAGAGCTCGAACCCGGTCCGGATTCCCGGCCGTTGTTACCGGTGTTCAGGAAAAACCGCATATTCTATCGGATCGGAAGGCATACCTTCCTCCCATGACCGGCAGCCCCGTCCCCGTCATCCTCGTGCATGGCTGGAACAGTCACCCCGGGGTCTGGAACCGGCTCGTACCCCGGCTCGATGCTGCGTGTATCCCGTCCAGCCGGTTCAGCCACGTGGAGATGGCGGACAGGACCCTGCCGGAAATTGCCGGGGCGCTCCGGGACCATATCCGGCAGTACCGGGACACGACGGGATATTACGGGGCCGTGGACATCATCAGCCACTCGCTCGGGACCTGCATCACCCGCTATTTTCTCGAAGTACTGGATAAACCGGAACACCGGGAACATGTCCGCCAGCTGATCGGGCTCGGCCCGCCCAACAACGGGTCTGCACTGGCGGAACTGTTCCATGACCCGGAACAGGGGTCAGATATTATAAACCGCCTCACGGGCGTCTTTGTCCCGGAAGGGTATGATCCTGAAGCAGACATGATCGTCCAGGATGTGCGGCCGGCGAGCCGGGTCATGGCCGAACTCCGCTCTGCCGGCATCCGTAAGGACATCTGCTACCATGTCATCGTTACGGCAAACCCGGAAGGGATACCGGGTTTTTTCCCCCAGTTTGCCGGGAAGACGTTTGAGATCGGCGATGACGGGAAGTACCGGATGACGCTGGAAGGCGACGGGGTTGTTGCTCACCGCGAGTCCAGACTCCCGGGTATATCGCTCGATATTATCCCGCCCGGCCGGGATGCACCGGGCCAGTACCCACGTCCCGACCTCTACTGTCACATCAACCTGCCAAAAAACACGGCAGTCATCGACCGCATCATGCAGTACCTTACTGCCGACTCACCGTAATCGCGGGCGCAGGACGCGCATCATACAGCCGGGCGGGCCCTGTAATTGTTGAAGCAACCGTCCGCAGGACGGCAGGTCTGCCCGCGCCGGGACCCCACTCTTCTTCCGACGTTTATTTTGCCGATTGCCGGAAGACGTACCATGCCAGCGCTGCAACAGCGATGGCGGAACAGGCAAGGATAAGCAGGATGTTGATTATTTTATCTTTTTTCTGCATGAAGACCCAGCCATGCCGCTGTTTTCCCGCAATGAACCCGATCAGTACCCCGGCACCGGTACCTGCCAGTATCCCGAGAGAGAGAATCATCAGGTAATCCAGCAGGGGCGCACTCATGCAGATGCTCCAGTCCCGGTTTTTGTTCAATCGGATATAAATTATTGCAGCAACTGCGGGAGCATACGGGTCCCGGCCGTTACCGGGTACGGCGATGGCGGCAGGCAATGCTCATGATGAGGACAGAAAAGGCGCCAGCCATAGCCGGGACAAGACCGGCAGAACGGGTCGTTACCGGGGACAAGGGAACCGGGACAAGGGAGACTTCGACAGGGTTCGTCCGGCCGGCAGTAATCCTGACCTGCTGGGTGGCATTGAAATATCCGTCCTTTTCCAGCATGACCGTGTGGTTGTCAGCGGAGATATTCACGAGGACAACCGGCGAGAGCCCGGCATCTGCCCCGTCGAGCAGGACCCGGGCACCGGCCGGAGTGGAATTCACCGCAAGCGTTCCCGTTTCCGGCTGGAGCGTCGCATTTACCTCGGCAATTTGTCCCTGCCCGACCGGGACCCGGGTAGTCAGGTCCACGAACCCGGACCGGGAGAATGTAACCGTATAACTGCCGGGGGTAAGATCGCTGATCTGGAGCGGGGTTATTCCGCGGTACTCCCCGTTGATCATGATCGATGCCCCATACGGGACCGACTGCAGGTCCATCCCGCCGGGCTGGATGCCGGACTGGACGCCGGACTGGACCCCGGTGTCGACACTGACAAAGGGTTCCCCGAGGGTAATGTCAATGGTCCGGTAGTCGGCCTCGGCAAGTTTTGAGCGGTCATTCGGGCCGTCGACAACCCAGACCGTATACGTCCCTTCGTCAAGCCGCCCGCCGACCGATGCCGTATGCCACGTATAGGACCAGTGGTCGTTCCCGTCCACGCTCACTTTCGTAAACCCGCCCTGGTCGGCCCTTTCCGTAATATCGTTCAGCGCCACGCCGTTTTCGGGAAGGTTCGGCCCGGTCAGGAAGAGGTACACGAACGGTGCTGCGGATGAATACCCCGACAACGGGACGTCGTTACCGAGAGTGGTCTGGATGCCCGAATCGGCAAGGGCACTGCCGCTCAGCAACAGGATGCCCGCAATGAGCACGGTTGCCGCAAGAGGGATTCCGGAAGAGACCATAGGATCAATCTGGAATGTTGATCGTCAAGCTTCTTGGATTTTGTGCTGGTTTTTTAAAAAACAGATCGTGATAATCAGGAAACGCGTGACAAATGCGGGAGGATCCCTTTTTTCGGATGCAGACTACCCGGTTATACCGACGGGAATGCGGGTTTTTCCGGCTGTTTAACCAGTATATTTATAACGTTTATACCGTATCTATTCACAACAAATCCGGGAGATATGCAGGAGAGGACTTGCCAGTGATTACCATACTCTACGTTGACGACGAACCCGTCATGCTGGATACCCTCCGGCTGTTCCTTGAACGGGACCCGGTATTCCGGGTTGTCCCTGCACTCTCCGCAAAAGCCGCACTCGAACTGCTGAAAACCACGAGCTGCGATGTGATCATATCAGATTACGAGATGCCGGAGATCGACGGCATCCAGTTCCTGAAGATCGTCCGTGAAAAATTTCCCCGGCTGCCGTTCATTATTTTCACCGGGAAGGGCCGGGAAGAGATCGTAATCGAATCCCTCAACAACGGGGCCGATTATTATGTCAGGAAAGGCGGGGACCCCAAAGCCCAGTTTGCCGAGATCTCCTCAAAAGTAAAACATGCGGTCGAACTGCGCGAAAGCCAAGTGAAGGTGGCCCGGACGAGCCGCCTCTATCTGGTCCTGAGCCGCATCAACGAGGCGATCGTACGGATCCATGAACTGCGGACGCTGATGGAGGAGGTCTGCAAGATCGCGGTGCAGGAAGGCGGTTTCGTCCGGGCATGGTTCGGGTTCGAGGACCCGGCAACGCAGCAGGTGACGGCAATGGTGGCGAGCGGGACCCTCGACGGGTTTTTTACCAATGTCCGCGAATCTGCCGAACCGTTTCCGGAAGGAAAAGGACTGACCATAACCGCAGCCCGGCAGGGGAAGGTGTCTATCAGCAACGATATCCTTGCCGACCCCCTGATGGCGACCTGGGCTTCCGAGGCGCGATCGTCCGGCTACCGTGCCGCAGCATCGTTCCCGATCACCACCTGCAGGAAACGCCGGGGGGCGATCACCTTTTTCTCGCAGGAACCGGGCTTCTTTACGGAGACCGAGATCAACCTGCTCAGCGAGCTTGCTGAGGACATCTCGTACGCTCTCGAGATGATCGATCTGGAATCAAGCCGGCAGAAGATCTTAAACGAACTCGAACAGTCCCAGCGCCGGCTGGCCGCTATCATCGATTTTCTCCCGGAACCGACCTTCGCCATTGACCGTTCCGGAATCATCATCATCTGGAACCAGGCAATGGAGCACCTGACAGGAGCCGGTGCCGAAGAAGTCATCGGGAAAGGGAACTTTGAGCACTCGCTCCACATCCTCGGTACCAGAAAACCGGCCCTTCTCGACCTGGTCGCTGAAACCGATGAAAACCTTGCCCGGCACGGGTATACCTCAGTCGTCCGGAACCATCATACGGTAAAAGCGGAAGTGACTGCCCGGAATATCCACGGGGCACCGGCCATACTCAGGCTGACTGCATCCCCGCTCTACGATGAAAAAGGGCAGAATGCCGGTGCCATCGAATCGGTACTGGATATCACCCGCATGAAAAATGCCGAGGATGAGATGGCAGAGAGCAGGGAAAAATACCGCTTACTCCTGCAGAATGTCAGCGATCCTGTCGTTGTCTGCGGCGTTGCCGGGGACCGCCCGGGTCTGTTCACTGAAGTGAACGACCGGGCATGCCGGATGCTCGGCTATACCCGGGAAGAACTCCTGCGCAGGTCGCTCCAGGATATCGGTGTTCCCGGGCAGGAACAGCCCATGCCACACATCATGAAGGAACTCCGGAAAAAGAGTCATAGTGTTTTTGAGATCGGACTGGTGACAAAGGAGGGCCACTGCATCCCGGCCGAGATCAGCGCCTGGATGCTCGACCTCAAAGGAACACCGATCGTTCTCTCCATTATCCGGGATACTACAAAAAGCAGGCCATCGGGGCATGCCGGTGCCCCGGTTTGACCAGAAGGTCACAGATTTTCAAGGGTTGTCGGGGGCTGGTCAATAGGGGGGAGCACCAATAAAAATATATTTGTAAAAATAATATGCATTAAGGAGGATGTGATGCATGAAACCCCAGAATGTGATGTATTTTACTGAGAAGGAGAGAGAGTTTGTCGACCTGCTCATCGACATCGGGACAAGGAAAAATGTCGCGCAGGTACTGGTCTTCCTTGCAAACGTATCCGAAGCAACGTCACGGGATATCGAGCGGGGGACCGACCTCCGCCAGCCGGAAGTCAGTCTTGCCATGCATTACCTGATCGGGCAGGACTGGATCAGGATCCGGGAGAACAAGGCCGAAGGAAAAGGACGCCCGGTGAAGATCTATTCCCTTTCAAAACCAATCGACAAGATCATGAACAGTATCGAGAAGGAGAAGAAAGAACAGGCCAAACAGCAGCTTGCCCGGGTGCAGAAACTCCGGGAATACATAGCGTGACGGGATAAAAACCACCCTCACAGCGTTTCTGGTTTTCGCAGGCGACCATGGGTCGCCCGACTCCCTTATTGCCCCGTCCATCCAACATCACGTTCAGATTTTATGCCTCCCGTCAATGCCAGGAACACTGTGCTTTTTATCGCAGTCCTGGCCGGGTTTATAACCCCCTTCGACCTCTCGGCAGTCACGATAGCACTCCCGGCCCTTGGGCGGGAGTTCTCGATGGACGCTGTCCAGATGGGCTGGGTATCGACCGCCTACCTGCTCGCATCAGTGGTCTTCCTGCTCCCGTTCGGCCGAATCGCGGATATTTACGGGAGGAAACGGGTTTTTGTTACCGGGCTCTCCCTGTTTACGCTTGCCTCGTTCCTGATGATCATGGCACCGTCCGCCCTGGCAGTAATCCTGCTGCGGGTCCTGCAGGGGTTCGGGAGCGCGATGATCTTCGGCACC
>Ga0182011_10000454_pt1 | contig 35507 bp, 31 predicted proteins | sample 711E1DmetaG_FD_120481 | JGI IMG/M metagenome (GOLD analysis project Ga0182011, IMG submission 120481) | Permafrost microbial communities from Stordalen Mire, Sweden - 711E1D metaG | ecosystem: Environmental > Terrestrial > Soil > Wetlands > Permafrost | place: Sweden: Stordalen | collected...
GCACGAGACGCTTGCTACCGGCTACGTTGGACAGGCTCTGCGGTTTCCATAGGCGCATGGCTTGAGGCTCCACGGGTCGTGATTGACCTGGGCTCCATCAATACCCTGTCCCGTGGGGTGGCGTTGCACCCGTCCATGAACTGGTTACGAATGGACGCAGAAGCAGTTCGAACAGGCTGCCGAAGAGGCGCCCGGGACATCGCAGTGAGTACGCTAGCGCTGGCGCTGGCCGCCGCCTGCTTGGCCGGGCTGCTGCCGACGCCGTCAGGCTCCGCCGCGGTTGAAAACCGAATATGGTGGTCTTCCAGCCTACGGTTGCGCGCGATCGCGGACGTCGGAAAGGCCCTCTCGGCGCCACTGCCCGACGAGTTCCCGGTTCAGGTAGATGGGGGTGAGGTCTCTATACGCACCTGCCGAGACTTCCTCAGAATCGCCACCAAGTCCTTCGACACTGAAGACGACACCGATTGGAATGCGATTTGGTACCAGGGCATGAGGTGCCTCGCCCTCGATTGGCTTGGCAAAGCCAAGGCGCCGACCAAGACTTTCATCGGCGAGCTTGACTGGTCCAAGATCGAACTTTCCGACTTGCCGCCGGAGCTCGGGCTGCCAATCTCACCCGAGGAGACGCGTTCGGTGAAGCAGGCGGCTGCGGCGTGCAAGAGCCTGCACGACGTCGAAGCCCGCGCCCGGATCACGCGGCGCAAAGGCGACGAGATCACCGTGAGCGGCGCTGGTTGGTCTGGGACGATCACGTTGCTTGGTCGGGGCGACTTCGACGGCGACGGCGTCGAGGACCTCATGGTGAAGCGCACGGGCGGGGTGCAACGGGGCACGGCCGTCGAATCCTCGCTCTTCCTCCTCACTAGGACGCCCGACCGTGGCTGTGTACGCGTCGTCCGCCAGGTGCACTGAGGGCAGATCGAGCACGCAAGCCACGAGTCTGTCCCGCAAAGAAACCTCGACCGTTGGAATGTCAGGGCGATGCCGGAGCGGCAGCGGGATGGAACATGATCGAACGGGTGTCTAGCAGGGGGTACTCGTTGCCATCCGTGGCGAACATGCGTTGTCCCAATCCCACGACCGTCTCCGATTCCAGTTCGGCCCATTCGGTCTTCCTTGCCAATCGAATCGCCGAATCCGCAGAGGCTTCGGAACCCGGGTAGCGAACCGGAAGCAAGGCGACCTTTTCGCCGCCGTTGGTGAGGGTCAAGGTCGACGGAATCCAAACCAGGTCACGTAGGTCAACCGGTTTCTCAATCTGGACAGAAGAGACGTTGGATAGGGGAATCCAGTAGTACTTGCCGTCCAGAATGGCTTCCAGTACCGGTCCGATGCGGGGATCGGCATCCGCCAACCACTGGAATTCGACACCATCGATCGTCCCGGTTTGCGAGGGAGCCGCCGCAAAAGCGGAGGCGCGAAGTTCAGCAGCAGCTTGCAGTTTCCCCGAAACCATCAGCTTGAGCGATTGCAGGATCATCGCCATCCACTGCTCGGGCTCCCCAAGCAGCAGCGGCGTGTGTCGTCCTTCAAACACCGAAGCGCGCAGTTCTTCGCACTTTATGGCGGTTTGGTAGGTCCGAACCATGGGCGCCATCGCCGGCGCCATTTCTTCTAGGATCGCCAATTGACTCAAGGCCCGTGACCATTGCCCAAGCACGGCCAGCACCTGGAACAAAAGCACATGGTGCTTGGGGTCCGAGAACGATTGTCGAACCATGGCCTGCGCGCCAGCCAGGGCTTCCTCAAGATCTCCCCTGCGAATACTTTCACTGACGGCAATCATCGGCTCAACCTCCGTTGCGGTTTCCTAGTGATGTGGCGAGGGCGTGGTACCCCGGACACCAGCTCTATATTGAACGCCAGCCTCCGTAAAGCCGAAAGTTGCGCTTCCGCGAATAACTCGACCCGCGCTGAGTCGTCGACCCAAGCTAGCCGGGCTGATCCCCAGTCGGAGGAGGCGCGGCGAGTTGTGCCTCGGGCTGCGGCGCGGCTGGCGCAGTCGAGTCATCAAAGGCGTATTCGAAGTCGCCGTTTTTTACCGTGGTCGCGACGCGGGTGACGGGCTTGCCCTCCATCATACGCGTGAGCAGCTCCTGGCTGATCCGGGGCAGCAGGGTGTTGGTCAGGATCGAGTCGATCATGCGGCCGCCGCTTTCCAGCTCGGTGCAACGGCTGACGATCAACTTGACGACATCGTCGTTGTAGGTAAACGGGATGCGGTGGTTCGCCCGCACCCGCTTGGCGACACGGCCGAGCTGCAAGCGCGCGATCCGGCCAATCATCTCGTCGTTGAGCGGGTAGTAGGGGATTGTGACCATGCGGCCCAGCAGGGCCGCTGGGAAGGTCTTCAGGAGCGGCGTGCGTAGGGCCTGGGCAATGTCGTTAGGACCAGGCTGGGTCGCGGGATCCTTGCAAATATTGACAATCAGATCGCTGCCCACGTTGGTGGTGAGGATGATTAGGGTATTCTTGAAATCGATCACCCGGCCTTCGCCGTCTTCCATCCAGCCCTTGTCGAACACCTGGAAGAAGATCTCATGCACGTCGGAATGGGCTTTCTCGACCTCATCCAGCAGCACGACGCTGTAGGGACGCCGCCGAACCGCCTCGGTCAGCACGCCGCCCTCGCCGTAGCCGACATAGCCAGGAGGCGAGCCTTTGAGGGTGGACACGGTGTGCGCTTCCTGGAATTCGCTCATGTTGATGGTGATGGCGTTCTGTTCTCCGCCGTACAGGGTCTCGGCCAGGGCCAGCGCGGTTTCGGTTTTCCCGACGCCTGAAGGCCCAGCCAGCATGAACACGCCGATCGGTTTGCTGGGGTTCTCCAGCCCGGCGCGCGAGGTCTTGATCCGGCTGGCGATCATCTCCAGAGCATGGTCCTGACCAATCACCCTTTGCCCAAGCGTACCGGCCAGTTTCAACACAGTTTCGATTTCATTCTTCACCATGCGACCAACTGGGATGCCGGTCCAATCGCCCACCACGGAAGCCACCGCCTGTTGATCAACGGTCGGCAGGATGAGGGGTCGCTCGCCCTGCAACTTGGCCAGCGCGTCCTGTGCTGCGCGCAGCTTGTCGAGCCAGCTGGCTCGTTCAGCCACGTCGCCGCTCGCCTGGGCCGGCACAGAGGTTTCGGGCTTCTTGTCAGGCGCTGCCGCCTTGCCTGCCGCAGCGGGGGCATCGGCTTTTCCGGTCGGCCCACGCAGCTTGGCGCGCAGTTCGAGTATTTCATCGACCAGTTTCTTCTCCGCCGTCCAGCGCTCCTCCAATCCGGCCAGACGCTGCTTTTCCGCGTCCAGCTTCTCCTGCGCGTCCGCCTCCCGGCCGGCCGCGCCGTTGATCCCGAGAGCCAGCTCTCGCCGGATGATGTCCAGCTCGGTGTCCAGGGCCTGGATATGGCGGCGGCTGTCATCAACTTCAGGCGGCACTGCATGCTGGCTGATGGCCACCCGGGCGCAGGACGTGTCGAGCAAACTGACCGCTTTGTCGGGCAACTGGCGGGCTGGGATGTAGCGGTGGGACAGCTTGACCGCAGCTTCGAGCGCCTCGTCCAGCACGAGGACCCGATGGTGCTTCTCCAGCGTGGATGCCGTCCCTCGCATCATCAGCAGCGCCTTGGTCTCGTCGGGCTCGCCCACCTGCACCACCTGGAATCGTCGGGTGAGCGCCGGATCCTTCTCGATATGCTTCTTGTACTCGGCCCAGGTGGTGGCCGCGATGGTGCGCAGCTTGCCGCGCGCCAAAGCCGGCTTGAGCAGGTTGGCCGCGTCACCCGTGCCCGCCGCCCCTCCTGCCCCGATCAAGGTGTGGGCCTCATCGATGAACAGGATGATGGGTTGTGGCGACGATTGAACCTCGTCGATGACCTGGCGCAGGCGGTTCTCGAATTCCCCCTTCATGCTGGCGCCAGCCTGAAGCAGGCCGATGTCCAGTGAACGGAGCGATACGCCCTTCAATGGCGGCGGCACATCGCCACTGGCAATGCGCTGGGCGAATCCCTCGACCACCGCGGTCTTGCCCACGCCAGCCTCACCGGTGAGGATCGGGTTGTTCTGCTTCCGGCGCATGAGGATGTCGACAATCTGGCGAATCTCCTCGTCGCGCCCCACGATGGGATCCATCTCCCCACTTCGTGCCCGTTCAGTCAGGTCCACCGAGTACTTGCGCAGGGCTTCCTGCTTGCCCATGGCTGCCGGGGCCATGGCTCCGCTGGCTTCCCCGGGCGAGGCGCCCCCGCCAGTCTGGAATCCGTCGCTGGCGCCCATGGTCTCCTCGGGCGAGCCCTTTACAATGGCGTTGAACCGGTCACTCAGCTCTTCCACCTTCACCTTTTCGAATTCGCGTGACATGGCGGAAAGCGAATTCCTCAGCCCCGGGGTTTTCAGGATGCCGACCACCAAATGCCCGGTCCTGACTTGCGATTCACCGAAAAGCAGGGTGCCATAGACCCAGCCGCGCTCGACGGCCTCTTCCATGTGTGATGACAGGTCGGAGATCGATGTGGCCCCGCGCGGAAGCTGGTCCAGGGCCGCTGTCATGTCGCGCGCCAAACGCGAGGGCTCGATGTGGAACTCACGCACGATGTGGTGCAAGTCCGAGTCGGGCAATTGCAGGATCTGATTGAACCAGTGGACCAGTTCGACATAGGGATTGCCACGCAGTTTGCAGAAGACCGTGGCGCTTTCGATGGCCTTGTAGGCCAGGGTGTTGAGCTTGCCGAAAAGAGAAACACGTGTGATTTCAGACATCCTCTATCGTCCTCCTACTCATCAGGGTTGGTGCTTGAAAATCGAGTTCGCGGGCCGGCTGCGGCTGCGGCGTTTCCTTTGAAGGGGTTCAGGATCACGTCTTGCCTGCGCTCGCCTTGCGGACATAACCCGAGCCATGAGGTCCAGCCAATCCGCGCCGAGCGGCCCAGTCGGAAGGGCTGCTTCACCCGATCCTCGAGATAGAGGCGCACGTCCCAGTTCAGCGAATCGCCGACGTAGTTGCGCACCAGTGCAACAAGGCGCCCTAGCCTTGCTCCTCCCGGCAGCAGGCTATGGAAGTCGTCTTCATGCAAGGGGCCGAAGACGATGCGGAACTTGCTCTGGCGCTGCCAGGTCCGCGCGCCTGCCACCGTGCTCTGGCCCAGAGCTCCGGCCCGGAAGGAACGGCCGAGTCGCCAACGCGCTTTCCCGGGCAGCGTCAGCCATTCGCCAATGAACTCCTCAACCTTGACTGGCAACCCGAAGAAAGCGCCCACCACCGCGGTCAATCCTTCGCAGTTGCGCGGTTGCGCAGCGAAGCGACCGGCGAAGAACAGCTTGGCCCGGTCGGGGAACTCATCGCGGTTGCGCATCGATCGCATGCCCAACCCGAGCAGGGAGCCGACATAGGTTGCGAAACGATCTTCTGTGGGCCGATCTAGGCTGACAGTGGGCTGTGCGTCGGCCCAGGCGCGGTAGAAAAGCGCGAGAATTCGATGGTGAAAGATGTCGAGGAAGCTGACGAGCGCCAAGTCACCCGCGTTGCGGGAGCGATCCCGGGCGTACTCGGTCAAGTGTATGGGCAACGGCCCGTTGGGGCCAAACAGCCCGAGAAAGTGAACCGAAAGACGCGGCGGCTGGCCACCAGCGGACGGCGTAAAGCTCGCCAGGGTCGAGGGAGCAGATTCAAGGGACGGTTCCTGCCCCAGTCGGATCGGCTCGTCGATGGGGCGGGGGGCTCGGCCCAGGCGCACGCTGGTGGGATGGACGCATTCCAGACGCCGCAGCACATCGAAGAAATCGAAACGATAGGGCGCGCGCTCCAGCGCACGCAGCAGCTTGGCCCCGCGAGCGGGAGCTCCTGCCGCTTTTACTGCTACAGCAGGGGACGGCGTCCGATCCGGGCTGGCCATCGCGCGATCTCCCCACGCTGAACGGTCTTGAGCGCGGTTTCGGTGAAGGAGTTGATGGATACGTACTTGCTGAAGAACCGCTCCAACACGGCCCCCAAGAGGAAGACGCTTGCGCCCTCGAAGGCGGTTTCGTCGCAGGTGAGGGTTACCTCGGTGCCACGAGCGAAGGCAGCCGGTCCGGGGAGGGGCAAGCGCCTGGTCACAGATCGGGACGCGACCGACTGGACGCCATCGATCTGGTGACGGATCACTACATCCCCAGAGTCGCCGTAGAGCGCGAGCAGCTCACGCAAGGCTGACGCCCCACCACCGTCCGCCGCGTCGGTGAGCGAAAGGTAGTTGAGCGACAAGTGGCTGATCAGCCTCCAGGTTGGGTCCCCGTGGGCACATGAGGGCCTTGGGCGGGTGGGGCCAGCCACGCAGCGGACCGCCACAACGGGAGCGCCGGTTTCCAGCAAGAAGTCGCTTTCGCGCTGGCCGACAGGCAGGTGCAGTGGCAGATCGCGGTTGGTGCAGGTGACGGCTACGGCAAGCTGCTTGAGCTGCGATCGGAACGGCGCTTCGTCAGGGTCGACCAGCGCCAGAAACACCTCGCTGCCTACATAGCTCGATCGAGCCCCTTGGGCGCGCTGCTTTCCCGAAAGCACGCGCGGCTGCCGATGCACGGTGTAGTAGGGCGCGCCGTCTGCTGGCGTTTGGTCATTGGTCGCGTAGAAGGGAAGAAACTCCTGTTTCTCTTCGTTGCTGGTGCCATACCCGACTACCTCGGTAACCGTGTAGACCTCGAAATCCATGGGCCGGGTTCTGTCAGGCACCACGTGGTATTCACTGGCGCTCGAGGTGAGGTGGATGCGATCGGCACGCCGGGGAAACAGGTTCACCGCCGGCGTGCAGAAGAGCGCGAATTGGGAGGGACCGACCGCCTTCTCCAGGCGTGGGTCCTGGGCGTCGAAGACGACGATGATCTCTAACTCTGGGCTGGCACAGCGACGCACAGCATCCGCGAGCCCACTGAGATTGACAAACAGGTAGCGACTGGGAAACGCGAAATACTCCTGCAAGAGCCGATAACCTTGGAAGCATCGTGGCCCATATGGAAGCAGCGCCTGCTCATCGTCGAACCCGAGCGGGCTAACGCCTCCATCAGCTATGACTTGAGCTCCAGGTTGGCCGGGGCCGCCTGGGCGGGCAACCAGCGCCACAGTGTGGGCCATCAACAACTCATACAGGCGCATAGCTATTTCGTCACCGCCGCGCAGGAATATTGGCAGATCCGCAAGCGCCAGCTGGTTCATGTTTAAACCGGCTGCCGCGCGTAGCCGCAGCCTAAAGGCCGCCTTGCCTTTTCCAGGAAGCCGAAGCGAGCCGAGATCCGCCAAGAAGGACGTGTATTCGGCGCCGACCAGCTCCACGGGCCAGAGAGTTACGTCGTGAGCCGTCCGGTACTCACAAGCGGTCTCTGCGCCCCGGCCGACCAGGCTGTGCAACACAGCCCCACGCGCGATGCGAAACCCGTCGGCCAGCGCGCCCTCGGACAAATTGGGCTGCAGCTCAAGCACCGCCATCGACGGCGTTGGCGCGAGGGTGTGAGGGTAGACCATTTGCAGGAGGTGCTGGCTGAAACGCGGGAACTCAGCGTCGATCTTGAGCTGCACTCGCGCTGTCAGGAAAGCAAAAGACTCGAGCAGACGCTCCACGTACGGGTCGGAACACTCAAGCGTCTCGAGGCCAAGACGGCCTGCGATCTTGGGGAACTCATGCGCAAACTCCCCGCCCATCTCCCGTAGGTGCTGCAGCTCACGGTTGTAGTAGCCAAGCAGCCGGGGGTCCATTAGGAGTTCCCCTTGCCGCCCTTTTGATCTCTCACCTCCACGCTGCCGCTTTCCAGATCAACCGCGGTTCGCAGGAAAAGGTGCAGCGGAAGAGGCTGGGCCCATAGCTCCGCTTCCACGTCAAACGAGAGGGCATTGTGGTTCATCTGGTGCTCGTCCAGGACAAGCCGCACCCTCACCGTGTTGCGATCCAGGCGGGGCTCGAAGTCCAGGATGGCCTGGCGGATCATCTGCTCCATATCCGCGGTGGCCAAACCAGAAATCGTCCGGCCCGCCAGAGCCGGGATGCCGTAGTTGAGGACTGAATGCGCGACCAGGGGGAAATCGTCAAGGTTCTGCAAAGACCGCAGATACGCCGTATTGAAAAGCCAGCCCAGGTCACGTCGCACACACTCCCGCAACCGGGCGGGTGACAGAACCCGCGCTTCGCGCGATTCTGTCACCCGTTCCGGATCGTTGTCGGTCAACCGATCGAGCAAGGACGGCTGAAGCCTTTCCTTTGGCGTCAGCTCAGCCATCGCTCGATGTCCGGGCGTACAGTGATCCCAGAGCGACTACGTGATTATGATATCCTGGCTGACTGGGGAGTCAGCGGTGTGGTCAGCTTTCTGCGGTGTGTACTGGATGTGCGCCTTGTTGAAATTGAGGGTCACAGTTTCCGAGTACATGTCGTTGGGCAGGGGATCTCCGGTATGGACGGATGAGATGAACACCGTGCCGCTCAGCGTGAGCACGAAGAACTCCAGGGGCTTGTCGTCGCCGCTGACCTTGGTCACGGTAAGGATAGCTTTGTCGAAAGCAGTACCCGCAAAGCAATAGTAGAGCAAGTTGGGAGTGGCCTTGTCCACGTACTTAGTGAAGGTGAGGTCCTTCACGTCAGCCACCCCCGTCGATGCCCCTGTTCCCGAGTGGGCTGAGGCGGACTGGGTGAGGCCCCAGTTCCACGACAACACCTGGATCTCACCTGCATGTGGCTTACTGTTCTTGGCCGGACCTACTCCAGCGAATTCACCTGCAATAGGATTCTTGTCACCGATCTTGATGCAAATGCTGAGCGCCATCTTCCCGACTCCTTGCTAGATTTTTTCCTTACAATGTTTGACCGAGATGAAAATCATGCTCCCTTAGCTGAAGGAAGCTTTGACACCAATCGTAGCGACACGGTCAGCCCTTCGAGCTGATAGTGGGGACGAAGGAAAAACTTGGACGAGTAGTAGCCGGGATTACCCTCTACGGGCTCCACGATCACCTCCGCACCAGCCAGGGGCCTGCGCGCCTTGGTGACCTCGCTGGAATGCGTCGGGTCACCGTCCACGTACTGGACGATCCAGTTCTGCAACCACCGCTGCATGTCGTCGGCCTCTTTGAAGGATCCTATCTTGTCGCGAACGATGCACTTCAAGTAGTGGGCAAAGCGGCAGGTGGCGAACAGATAGGGCAGTCGCGCGGCTAGCGCGGCGTTGGCGGTCGCGTCGGGGTCGTCATACTGTTCTGGCTTGTGCAGGGACTGCGCCCCAATGAAGGCCGCAAAGTCAGTGTTCTTCTTGTAGACGAGGGGCATGAAGCCGTTCTTGGCCAACTCCGCCTCGCGCCGGTCGCTGATGGCGATTTCGGTCGGGCACTTCATGTCGACCCCGCCGTCATCGGTGGGGAAGGTGTGCGTGGGCAAGCCTTCCACCGAGCCACCCGATTCGATACCTCGAATTCGCGAACACCAGCCGTAGGTTTTGAACGAGCGGTTGATGTTGACAGCCATGGCATACGCTGAGTTCGCCCAGGTGTACTTCTTCGCGTCCGGCCCGTTGGAGTCTTCCTCGAAGTCGAACTCCTCGACCGGGTTGGTCTTGGCCCCGTAGGGCGTGCGGGCGAGGAAGCGCGGCATGGTCAACCCGACATAGCGGGCGTCATCCGATTCGCGTAGTGATCGCCACCCGGCATACTCGGGGATCTGGAAGATCTTGGTTAGATCGCGAGGATTGCTGAGTTCCTGCCAGGACTCCATTTGGAACACGGTGGGCGCCGCAGCCGCTAGGAACGGGGCATGGCTCGCTGCCGCGATCTTGGCCATCTCGCCCAGCAGCTCCACATCCTGGGGACTGTGATCGAAGTAGTAGTCTCCCACCAGGCACCCGAAAGGTTCTCCCCCCAAGGTCCCATACTCCTCCTCGTACAGCTTCTTGAAGATCGGGCTCTGGTCCCACGCAGCGCCCTTGTAGCGCTTCAGGGTCTTGTGCAGATCCTTCTTGGAGACGTTGCACACCCGGATCTTCAGCATGGTGTCCGTCTCGCTGTTGGTGACGAGGTAGTGCAGACCGCGCCAGGCGCCTTCCAGTTGCTGGAACTCAGGGACATGCATAATCGTGTTGATCTGCTCACTCATCTTCTTGTCGATCTGGGCGATCATCGCCGTGATGGACTGCACGACGTCGCTCGAGATGAGCTGGGTGCTGGCCAGAGCCTGCTGGGCAAGGGTCCGCACGGCGCCCTCGACTTCTCGCTTGGCGGTGTCGGTCTGTGGATTGAACTGCTTGGAAAGCAGGACGTCGAACTCGGAAACCTGGACGGTCCCTGCAGCGGCCTCGGTCTGTGTTTCTTTCTTCGCATCAGCCATGGGACGACCTCACTTGTCCTTTCCAGCGTCCGGTTTGCCAGCTTCGGCCTTGGGGGCCGACGCCAAGGCCTGGAGCAAGGTCGGATCCTGCAGCGCCTTTGCGATCAGGTCCTCGGCTCCCGTGCGACCATCCATGTAGGTAATCAAGTTCGACAACTGCTGTCGGGCCTGCAAAAGCTTGGCCAGGGGCTCTACCTTGCGCGCGATGGCCGCAGGCGAGAAGTCATCCATGCTCTCGAAGGAGAGATCCAGACTGAGATTTCCCTCGCCGGTCAGGGTGTTCGGGACCTGGCACGCCACGCGTGGCTTGATGCCCTTGAGCCGATCGTCAAAGTTGTCGACTGAGATGTCGAGGAACTTCCGATCGGCAACCGGCGCAAGCGGCTCGGCGGGATTGCCAGAAAGATCGGACATCACCCCCATCACGAAAGGGAGTTCGACCTTCTTCTCGGCACCGAAGAGTTCGACATCGTATTCGATCTGAACTCGCGGAGCGCGATTCCGCGCTATGAACTTCTGTCCACTGTTGCTCATGGTATCCACCTACCTCAGATTTGGGGAAGCTGCCAGCTGTCCAGTTGCGATCGGGCTTGTCATCTAGCTCTCTCGGCCACGCAAGTTTTCCACCTGGGAAACAGCGTCGGGCGCGACATCACGAACTATATCCAAGAAGTTCGCCGATACCAAACGCTTACATCTTTTTAGCAAGAGCGGGATGGGGCTCGAAGGCTCATGCCGCTCGAAGTAGTCGCACATCCGGTCGAGAAGCCGAACCACGTCTTCCCGAGAACTCACCGCCCCTGGCAGCGCGATCGGCACCGGCGGCGCGCCAGCCTCCCCGCTGGCCAGGGGCGCAGCGGCGACGCCGCGTTGTTCCAGACGCGCTGCTAAGATCTTGTGGGCCTGCCGCAGCAGCCCGGACAATTTTGCGAAACTGGGCCCTCGATCTTCGCCCACGTGGGCACCAACACTTGTCTCAAGCGCGGCCAAGTGTTCAAGAGATTGGCGCACGCTCGCTGCTGTGGATTGCAGGTCCGCGACTGCGCTTTCGGCGAAGGCCCCATCAATGGCCGAACCTGCAGGCGGCTTGGCGTCGGACGCGGGCGGCAGCTCGCCCGACGCGATCGCGAGATCCCGCAGGCTGAATCGGCCAAAGGTCCGCGAAGTAACCAGGGGGAGCATGCGAACGCGGTCGGTCACTGCGGCTGGATCACAAAGCCCCATGAGGACGTTGACTCGGAACGTGGGGTCGTTTCCATCATCTGGATCCAGCCGCGGGAAGAGCCCCTCCCAGTAGCGCTCGACGAGCCCGCGCAGCACGGCCAGCCCATCGCGAAGTCCCGAGAATCCGTCGGTGTTGAGCAAAGCCGAAGTCAGGTGAAAGGCGACCCGCAGGTCCTTGGTCTTGCTCAGCAGTGGAGCTGCGGACTGGGCGACAGCTTCCCAGTCAGGATCCTGCGCCGGTACGACCTCGCTCCCCATCTGCTGCTCCGGTCTGCCCTGGACTAGGCGCTCCAGATCCAAAAACGCACGATCGTACTCTAGGTCAGCCCCGCACGGATCCGCACCAGCGACTGGCTGGAGAAGAGATTCGACGTCTTTCAGGGACATGGTTGTGAGCCTACCTGCAATTGGGCTGGATTAGACCTCCAACGCGACGAGTCTGTCAAGACCCAGCTTTGGCGCTGGAAGCCAGAGATTGCTCGGGCAAAACTAGACCTCCGAGAACGCCTGCAAGACGTCGGCCAGCGACGCGTCCTCTGCCGCCAAAACCTGGCTCTGGGCTGGCGAGAGCTTTTCAATCGCGTTCGCGCGCGCTGATTGGTTGAGCGTGCGCAGAGGCCAGCGGCGTGAGCCCTTGTGATCGGGATCCGCCAGGTACGCCAGCATCAGACTGGGAGCCGGGCCGAGCGCGACGAGCAGCCGGCTGCTTTCTCGCGTCCACAGAAACGACGGCATCTGCACCTCGGATCCCAGGTGGCGCCGCACGAGTTCCAGCCAGAAGGCGCGTAGCTCGTCGGTGGGAGCCGGGCAGTCAAGCACCAGAACGCGAGCGGGTGAGCCAGGCGCTTTGGTTTGAGAACACGCCGCGATCGGCGTGGTGAGGGCGTAGGCCAGCGCATCGGGCGGTCCACCTACGGCTGCGCGAAGGTCAGAGCAACGCGACCGGACCAAGTGCGCGTTGATGTCCGGCGCCTGGATAGCCGGCCGAAAATCGGACGCCAGGGTGTCGATCTCGGCCGCCAATTGAGCCGTGGCCAGCGCGTGCGCGGCGGTAGCCAACCGGGCACTCGCCTCGCAAAAGGATGCGAGCCACACGGGAAGAAGAGGATAGCCCTCAACCACCAACTGCGAATCCAGAGCTGCGAAAATGACCACGGGGAAGGCGCGCCCAAGGGCGTCCTCGCCGGGCGCAAGAACTCCGACGAACACCGGGGCGCCCGCGGCCGGAGAAATCAGAAAATGTGCTGGCTCCACGGGCAGGTGGGTACGCTCACGCTGCAGCTGCTCGACCCCTTCTTGAAACCAGCGGTCGAGGGCCGCCCGCAAGAACGCGCCAGCGTTGACGCGGACGAAGTCGCGCTCAGCGGGAGTCTTCCCGAAGAGTCCCACCGCAGCGGACACAGCAGGCACTACTTGCGACATGCTGCAGCCCCGGGGGTGATGCTGCGTGGAAGCACGAAGCGCGCAAACATTTCGCGCAGCACATCGGGCTTGAAGTCGATCTGCACCTTCCCTTGGCCGAGCGTGGGTGCGAACGAGAGCGAGAGTACCTCCCCACTGCGGCTGGGGCTTCCGCCTTGCCCCAGCAGGTGAAACAGCGCCCAGTCGCCGTCCTCGCGCGGGCCGAGAGATTCCACTTCGTCCGACTTTACGTACAGGCGCACCAGCGCCCGCCGGGATGGCCACAGGATCTCATCCCAACGCTCCACCGCATTGAGGCCCACGACCTTCCTACCTCCGGTGTCGAGGACGATCTTTGAATACTGTGCCGACGGGCGAATGCGCACCTCAACCGGCATGCCGAGTTTCCCCGGCTCCTTGGCAAAAAGTCGGCCCGACAGGTCCTGCGCGCGCGACCAGAACTTGAGGAAATCGTCCTTGTATCTGACCGAGGCCCCCTCCTTGACCCGAAAGATGGAGCCCACTCGCTCGATGTCGGCCTGCAGCGACTCGGTGAAGTACTGCCAGAGAATACCTGTAGCCGGCTGGAAGAACTTTTCCACATCGGCCAGCCGCGCCTCGCCGGTCGCCTTGCCGGCGGCAAAGGGGAACTTTCCTGCCAAGAGCTCGTCGAATGCCACCACCACGGTTTCGCACCACTTACGGTTGGCCAGCTCCGAGCTTGCACCCACGATAGCGACCTCTACCCCGCGCAAGGGCGGCATGAGAATCCGTTCCAGCAGACCCTGCTCCCAGCCCCGGTCATTGTAGCGCGCAATCAGACCCGAGAGGGCAGCTCGCTGGGTTCTCAGCACAGCCTGGAAAGCCTTCGGCTCCGGCGTACCCTGATCGCCCATGGCTGACGCGATCTCCCCCAAGATCTGGTTGTACTGATCGAAACCGCTCGGCTTCACCGACCCAAAGCGCAGCAGGCTCTCAAACTCGGCCGCGACTTGCTTCGCGCCTGGATCCTCATTCTCCAAGAGATCCTCGGCAGCCCCCGGCAGCTTGTCCTTTGCGCCCGCCTTGTCCACCGAGCCTTTGAGCATGCCAAGGGCCTTGCCGGCCAGCGATTCGTTCTTGAGACTGAGATTCTCACCCAGATTGCGCCAGATGGCCTCGAAGGGCTTTTCCAGCGTGAACCTCTTGCAGAGCGCGCGGGCTTGCTCCAGGCTGGCCGGCTCACGCACCGCGAGGGTCAGGAGGAACGCCCTCCAGGCACCCAGGTATTGGACGAAGTAGTCCGCCTTGATTCGCGCGATGGCCTTCGCATCCTTGGTCTTGCGCTCCTTGCCCAGGATCCACGCATCCTCTTCGACATCCTGGGCCTGTTGCAACTGGTCCAGTCGCTGCTTGACCACACGGTAGCCGGCTGGGGTGAAGGCACCGCGCACCACGGTCCCCGGCCGCTTCTGCCCTTCCTCGATCTGGAAGAAGACGACAGCACCTCCCAGCACGTCGACCAACTTGAGATCGCGGGGCATGGCTGGGTCATTGATCAGCTCGGCCAATGGATCGTCGCCCGTTCCGACAAGTGTGGCGCGGGCTGCGCTCACGAACTTCCGGTCCCGGTCGATGAGATCGGCCGGATCCTGGATTCCCGCCGTGTAGAAGCGCACCAGGCTCTCCACCACGCGCGGAGCCCGCGAAGCTGACACCGGCCCGGTCAGGCTCTCCCAGCGAGCTGCCGCCTTCTGCCCTGCGCGCTTGACCGCATCGGTCCAGCGCGCGGTGCGCGGCGTGGGCTCGTCGGGTTGCTTGGGCTCGGTGAGTAGCAGGTGCAGCACCAGGGCGTCCGTCAGCTCGGCGGACGCGAGCCTAGCGACCTTGGCCACATCCGTGCGCAGAATCGGGCGCACCACCAGGCGTTCAATGGTGGTCCCTAGACTCTGGTTGACCGCAGAACGGGGAAAAAGCACCGAACCATCGCCGTCGGCTTCCAGGGTCTTGGCCATGGCCTCGACGGATTCCAGCGTCCCGGCCGAGGGCAAGGGGGGCGCCTCCCGGCCTTGCCGGCCGGCCGCCAGCTTGTCGACGAAGTGGCGTGCCTCGCGGACGAAATCTCGATTCGTGCTGTACGACCGGACCGGCAAGAAGAGGAACCCAGCCGCTCCCGCCAGCGCGCAGACAGTCAGCGCCAGGCGTCTGATTCGCTGTCGGACCAGGACCCGCGTGCTCCGGATCGCGACGTCCTTGTCGGCAAAAACCACCTCGGTGAAGAGGTCGCGCAAGAAGTAGCTCTTGGGCTTGCTCACCGCCACCGCCGCTGCCCGCGCAGAGACGCCGAATGCCTCGGCCATCGACTTCATGATCCGGTCGATGGGACGGCCCTCCTGTGTGCCGCTGGTGAAGTAGCCCCCGCGCATAATGGGAGCGTCCTGGTACACGTTCTCCGCGAAGAGATCGGTCACCAGATCGGTCAGAGCCTGCCGGAGGGATGCGAACTGTTGTGGGAACTCGAAGATCGAGAAGCGAGCCTCCACCCGCCGTTCGTCGTACATCCGCAGCGCGGCCTTCTGCTCGACAACATCACACAACTCGTCCAGATGCTCGCCGAACATCTCGATCCGCTCATCCGCAGTAGCCAGAAGCGGCAGGGTGAAGCCCCAGATTTGGCCGCGCTCCTTGTCGCGCAGGTCGCCGAACATCTCCACAAATCCCGGGACAAGGTCGCACTTGGTGACCAGCAAGTACACGGGCAGCACCATTTCCAGGCGCCCAGTCACCTCGTCGACGCGCTCGCGTAGGGCCTTGCTCAAGGCTGCTATCTCGTCCGCCTCGCCCTGCAGATCCGTCAGGCTCACGGCGACCAAGATGCCGTTCACAGGCTTTTTCGGCCGCGTCTGGTGAAGCAAATCGAGAAACGCCAGCCATTCTTCTCGGTCGTCTTCCTGCGTGGCCCAGCGGCCGGCCGTATCCAAGATGACCGCATTGTTGGTCAGCCACCAGTCGCAGTTGCGTGTCCCGCCCACGCCCCGCACCCGTCCCCCCTTGGCATGAGGGAACGGCAAACCTGAGCTTCGCAGCGCCGTTGTCTTGCCGGCTCCTGGCGGCCCGATGATCACATACCAGGGCAGAACACCGAGAGCGTCACCGCCCTTGTGCCCCAGGCGCGAAGACTTGAGGCTGTGCAAGGCCTTCTGGAATTCCGCCTGCATGGCGGCGATCTCGGCCTGCTGATCAGGCCGGATGCCGGCCGAGCCCGCCTGATCACCGAGGCCTTTCTCCAACGCAGAGGACGCTCGCTGCGTTGCCAGCATGCGAACGACATCGATAGTGACCAGGCCAAGCGTGACCACGACGGTCACGATGATGGCCACCCAAATCAAAGGAGTCACCCCTCGGAACACGAGAGCGGCCGCCCAGGTTAGCGCGATGAAGACGAGGCCGGCGATGTACTTGAGCACGAGGTGACCCCTATGGCGCTATCTCGTCGACGCGGCTAGAAAGGTCGCCGACCTGGTGATCGAATGAGACCCGCAGGCCCACGAAGACCGCCAGGGCCAGCGCGAAGATCCCGAGCGACACCCACAAAAGGACGTTGCGGCTGGCGCCGCGAACCAGCGGCTCGTCCGGCGCCTCGCCCGCTGGCGACAACGCACCGGGCTCCTCCTGGTCCCGTTGCACCTGATGGCGCACGCTCTCGGCAACGCGCATGAGATCGACGTCACCGCCGGGGAAGCCATACTTGCCCTGAAACCCGAACAACAAGCAGAGCTGGTAGACGCGCAGCACGGCAGGTCTGCGCCCGTCTGCTAACAGGCTGTCGAGTCGGGCAAAGAAACCCTCGCCGGCGACATTCTCATGGAAGTAGTGAAGTTGCAGCGGCTGGTTCATCCAGTATCCGCGCAGCGGCTCCGGCGCGCGCAGAGCCACCTCGTCCATCAACGCGACCAGCGCGTACGCCATGTCCTGCGTGTCCTTCTCGGCAAGGCCGGCACGGCGCGCACGTTCCTTGAAGGTCTCCACGAAGGCTCGCAGGCGGGCATGCACGGCCTCGGGGGACGCTACCGGCTCATCGAGCGCGCGCAAACGGCCGATGGCGCTGAAGCACTCGCCGGTCAGGTCAGAGACTAGGTCCATCGCGCCCTTTACGCCTTCGCGGGAATTGCAAACATCTCGAGCTTGAGCTGCGCGGGATCGTAGGGTGGCGGCACGTAGACGGCGATCGAACGCTCGCCCAGCACGTGACGCCAGTGTTCTCCCCCGCCGGCCACATCAATGAGGAAGTAGGCCACGTTCGGCCGCAGCGGCACCTCGGCAGGCGGGCGATGGGTGACTTGCAGGCTGAGCCCGCGGGTGGCGGATCGCAGAAGGAACGGCAACTGTCCGAACGATGCGATCTTGGCCCGGCTTGGCAGGTCGCGCGCCAGTTGCTCCTCGGAAATCCCGCGCGCTTGGGCCGCCAGGACAAACTGCGAACACTTCACGATGCGTTCGTCACTCAGGTTGCCTACATGCATCCCGTCGCGTACCTCCATGGGCACGACTACACAGGCCTCGCGCACGCTGACCCGTAGCAGACCGGTGAGAAGCGCGAACAGCTCCTCAAAGGTGGCGCGCAGATCGGTGAAGGTGAACGCTGGAAACGACGATGGATCGGCATCGGGTACCAGGGTCGATAGCTGGCCGGCTATCTGGACGAGGAACAGGTAGAGCTCGCGCGGGCTCAGCTCGCCGTCGCGGCCAGCGTGCACGAGGATCGGAATGCTTGCGTTCAAGGCAGAAAGCTGCAGATAGCGTGTGACATCCCCGCTCCCGAATTCCACGGTCACGGCATCGCGCTGCCGGCGCTCCTCCGAAAGCTGGCGTTGCTTGGCGCTCATCAGCGCGAGCAGCCTGCGCACGCCGCTCAGCAAGAACGGCGAGGCCGAGATGCAGAGCACTGAGGGGACAAAGGCTTCGCTCACGGCGAGCGCGTTGCTGGCGGTCCGGACGACCTCGGCAACCTTGATGGAGTCGAAATCATCCCGGGACTCATCTCCAAACAGCACCGAGATGTTGCGCCGGCAAAAGGCGATGGCCAGGTCAGCCGACTCCCCGGTCATGTCGCCCACTGGCCGGCTGGCTGCAACGAAACGCGTGCGGCGAACCCCGTCCTCGGCCGTGAACGGACCGCCGCCGGCAGCCTCGGCCGCGATGCTGGGAACTCCATCCCGCTCCTTGGGCACGGCCAGAAACACCTCGAGCACCGGCTGGGCAGGAGGAAAGTGCGCCCCGATCGGCCGCGCGGTAGGAGCCTCGGCATCCCCGGCCTCAAAGCCCAGGTAGAGGCCATCGGGCAGAATGCCGACGAAGCGGCTCATCCGCAACTGGTCGGCCTGGAGCGCGCCCAAGTCCAACTCCAGGGACAGGATTCCCCAGGTCTGGGGCGCCAGCGCGGCCAGCCGTTGATCAAGCAGCCGTTCGTGGTACAGGTCCGCCTGCTGCAGATGCTGCGGGGAAACCAGCAGTCCTTCCGACCAGACAACTCTATGCGGGACGTTCATCGCTTGCTTGCCCTCACTGCAATTCCACGCGGCTGTCCACAAGCCAGAAGCGCAGCGCTGACCGCGCGGCCTCCGCGTTCCCGCCGTCTGGCGCGTGGCAATACTGAGTATCTGGCGGGGCCATTTTGCTCGCAACCCGCCAGGCCGATCCCGAGGTATGGCGAAAGAACGCGACCATGGCGAGAAAGACGGCACCCTCGCGTCGGCTCAGCGATGGAGCGGCTGTTTCACCCGGGTAGAGAGTGAGTTCGCTGACCGAGAGCAGATCGTCGGCCAACACGGCCCGATCATTGTCCAGAAGTTGCTCCAGACTGGCCGCTTCGAGCTTGCTCACATCTCTGAGTTGGTAGACCCTTACCGTGGTAGCGAGCGATTCGCCATTCTCGCCCGGGTTGAGTCGGTCCGAGGCGCGGATGCTCACGCGGACGGGTTCCGGTGTCGGACAGGGCGTTGGCGTTGGCGCCGGCGTTGGTGTTGGCGGGTGGGCGCAGGCCAACGAAGCAGCGGCCAGCAACAAGGACCTAGACCTCGTTCCGAGCATGATCAAGACGACAGGGAGATTGCCAGTCCATCGTACTGGGCGCAATAGGCGTAATGAAAGCCGCAAGCCGGGTGCAACTCACGATCGTCCAGGTGCTTGGTCATAATGCAACGCGTCCGAGATGGCAGAGTCATCACGGAAGGTAGCTGTCCGTCTCCAAAGGCTCATCCAGCGACTGGACCTGGGACGATCATCGTCGAACGCCACAGATGAAGGCATCTTCGTGTGCTTCCTGTCCACCGCGGACATCGCTGGGGCCCCGGAAATCGGCGCGTGCGCGGCGGCGGTAGCCCCTACCGGAAATACCTCGCTTTGAACTCCCTATTGATATCCTCAATTTCCTGCCGACCATCTATGTACGGCTGATACATGTCCAAGGGATCTCCCGCTCCGTACACCCCACATGCGGAGCAATTCTCACAGCCGCCCCCGCCACATCCGAGAGCATCCCTGACGGTTTTCTCTCGCTGCTCTCTTGTTGTGTTCTTGATGAGATACTGATCGAGCATGATCTGCTCCTTCTTCAAGTGTAGGGAGTAGAACAGATGAACACCATCGCTTTCATCCTGCAACAGAATCCACTGAGCCTGGCCGTGGTGGGTGTGTTTGCGGCATTCGTCCTATGGCGCGTGGTCAAGCTGGCGGTCAAGGTTACGGCCATCCTGGCCCTCGTGCTGGTGGGCGACCTGGCCTATCGGTTCTCGACTGGGGATCTGATGCTGCCGGCGCAGGAAATGGGGAACCGCGCTCGCCCACCCGCGAGCCTTACGATCCAGCCTTGACCGCCTCGACGTAGCGCAGGCGCAGATCGTAGAGAAGACTCTCCAGCAGCTTGTCCTCCTCTGGGGTGAGGTTGGACTGGGTCTTCTCTCGCAGCAGCATCAGCAGGTCGATGGTGTGTTTGGCCATGGGCAGGTCGCGGCGCATGCCGGTTTCTCCCGGCGGTTCCACCTCGCCAAGATGAATAAGCGCCGAGCTGCCCAGGGACAGGATGAAGGTGGAGAAGTCCGCCGGCGGAAACGCGCGATTGTCGTCTGCCTGCGCCCCTGCTGCCGGTGGGGCCTGCGGCGCGGCTGTCGTGTCCGACGAGGCTTGCGCGGCTGGCCCTGACTCGGCCGCTCCAGTTTCAGAGAACGACCGGCGATCCGTTACCTTGAACCCAGGTTTCTTCTCAGATTCAGACATGTGGGAAGGCTACGCAGCCCGGCCCATGATTTCAAGATGCGGAAGGCGTGGAAGGCGGAGTGTCGGTACCTGTTGGACTCGGGTTCGTGTCCAGGACTTCGTCGGGCGACCTCAGCTTGCCAGCGGCATCCGGCAGCGACTTCAAGAACTTGTCGTAGTCCTTGCGCGTGATGAGGCCGCGCTTGATGTTGCGTTCGACGATGCGGCGATCAAACAGGAGGGGATTCGGGGCTTCTTCATCGCGAGTCATTGCCGAGAGTGCTTAGCGAGTGCGGCGGCTCAAGTCAAGGACGCTGATTTCACCGAGGCGCGCGCTACAATGGGGCCAACATGACCGTGACTCTGGCCAGCAGCTCTGACAACCCAAACTTCCTCCGCCAGCTTCGGCTCTTCCTAGAAGAGATCTGCTGCGACATCTGCCGCGTGCACGCTGTCCAGTATGACGGCGCCCAGGCCGACGAAGTCGATGTGGCCCGCGAGGTCGACTTGGGCGCGCCGGGCGCGTTCGCCGACATGCTGGTACGCCGGCCGGGACGACCGCCCTATTTTCTCGAGGTCAAGTACGGCTACGCCAGCGACCGGTTGGTCCACCATCTGCAGCAGAAGTACGGGACGCCATCCACCACGGTGCCTGATGCCGACCGCGTGGTCCTGCTCATCGACCGCGCCGGCCGGCCGGACTGGGCCGCGTTTCTCGCGCGCCTGCGCGCTGCTATCCGTCCCGAGCTGCAGTTGGAGATTTGGGACGAGACCAGGCTGCGCGAGCTGATCGTCGAGTGCTTCAAGCTGGATCTGCCCACCATCACCGTTGAAAGCTTGAGCGAGCTGCGCAGTGGCATCGATCAGGCCAAGTGGCACTGGGCATTCGGCGATCGGCATGTGTCAAGCCCGCTGAAATCGTCGCTGCTCTGGCACTTCGGCTGGTCACGCCTGCTGCAATTGCACACGCTGTACGGCCTGACGCCCGAACGTATCCTGCCGCCACAGCGTTACCGGAACGCGGTGGTGATTCTGGCCGACCTCTCCTATTTCTCCAGCTTCGTGCGCGACACCCGCGATGACGAGGTCATGCGTGGCGCTCTGACTTCGTTCTATTCCAACTCGCGCTATGCCATCATCAACTCCGGCGGCATGATGGGACAGTTCGTGGGCGACGAGGTACTGGCCCTGTTTGGCGTGCCCGAGCCCGAGGACAACGTCACGCTGCGGGCGTTCGAATGCGCGCGGGCGCTCCTGCAGATCGGCAACTCGGTGTCCAACCGCTGGCAGCGCCAGCTCGACCGGGTGCAACCTGCGGGCGGCGTGCACCTGGGCATCGCCATGGGCGACATCCACGTCGTGCTGTACCGACCGTTCAGCCAGACCCACATTGGCGTCGTGGGCGACGCGGTCAACCTGTCAGCACGCCTACTTGGCGAGGCCGGGCCCAATGAGATGGTGGTCGCCAACACTTTTTACCAGAAGCTTCCCGAGCCGGCGCAGGCTGAGTTCAGCGAGATGGAGCCCATCGAGGCCAAGAACGTTGGCCTCATCAAGGCATGGAAGCTACACGGCCGCTCGCGCTTCTCGACCCGCGGGGCGTGAGACCAGCAAGATGAAGAGGCGCGGCAGGAGGGAGGGCTCGCCTCGCCCGTACCTTGAGACACGCAACTTCTGCTAACGCGCCATGCACTTGTGCCTCCGCGTTCCCACGGCCACCGATCGTCGGCTCCGTCCAGGCTTGGACGCCGTTTTCCGGTGGAAGCAGCGTCGCGGAACTTGCCGAAGTCGTGTCTCTTGCATAGCCTACGGTGCCCTAGACGTCCTGCAACGGTTCCCAATTCCCGGCCGAGCGGGGTTCTGAAGTTCAAAGTAGAGGATTGTATTCATGAAGTTTCCTCCCGCCCCGATTCTTGCGTTGCTTGCGCTTGAGGGGGCGTGTGCATTGGTGCCCCCGGGGTCGCATTCTGGACAGGGCGGAGATCCGGACCCGCCCACGCAAGGCGGTGCTGGGGGTGGGGGAAGCGGCGGAGCAGACCCCTTGGGCGGAAGCACCAATGTTGCCACGGCGTCTGGCGGCATCACGGCCCGCGGGGGCACAGTCTTGACAGGCGGCACCTTGACAACTGGTGGTACCACCACGACGGGCGGTGCGATTGCGACGGGCGGCACCCCGTCCGGAGGCAGCACGGCGACCGGCGGCTTGGCCTCAGGGGGCACGGCGACCGCCGGCCACGCGAACGGCGGCTCGGCCACCGGCGGCACGACGAACGGCGGCTCGACGGCAGGGGGCACCACGGCCCGGGGTGGCAGCATGGCCAGCGGCGGCACCAGCGCGAGGGGTGGAACCACGGCGACGGGGGGAATGGCGAGCGGCGGCTCGGCCAGCGGCGGTACCTCCACCTCTCCCGGCGGCAGTTACCCTCAGCCTCCGCCCATCACCAACGGGACCAGCGGCTTCACCACCCGTTACTGGGACTGCTGCAAGCCAGCCTGCGGCTGGGCTGCGAACTCCAACAACAAGCCAACCAAGACTTGTGGTAAAGACGGCACCTCGACGGTCGACAGCAACACGCAAAGCGCGTGCAGCGGGGGAAGTGCATACATGTGCTACTGGGGCGCGCCTTGGTCCGTGAGCAATACCCTGTCCTTCGGCTTTGCCGCTTTTGGTGACACCAGCAACTGTGGCGTCTGCTACCAGCTTCAATTCACCGGCAAGGGGCAATACAACGGCAGCGACCCAGGGTCAAATGCCCTCAACGGCAAGACGATGATCGTTCAGGTCATCAACACTGGAGACATTTCTTCAAACCAATTCGACCTTCTGATCCCAGGAGGTGGCGTGGGTGCCAACACCAGCGGCTGCCCGGCCCAATGGGGCAACATCGACATCGGCAATACAACCGGGGGCATGCTCACGACCTGCAAGGATAGCGCGTCTTGCGTCCAGCAGATGTGCCAAGCCGCCTTTGGCAACATGCCCCAGCTCTTGGCGGGCTGCAACTGGGTCACCGGCTGGTTCAGCGCCGCTGAAGATCCCCAGATTGTGTACCAGAAGATCGCCTGTCCAGCGGAGATCACCGCCAAGTCGGGCGAGTAGTTAGCTTTTTCACCAAAGAGCACATCGCAGCGGTTGTGAGGTGATTCAGCTCGTCAGCTACCCGCCGGCGCAAGGTGGCTCCGTTTCCTGTACAGTTCCTGGCGCTTGCTACACTCAACCCCAAAATGATCATGCGCTATTCTCTTCTTGCCGTCGCTGCGCTTCTGCCGGCCTGTATCCTGGGGGCCGATTCGCGGCCTCCGCCGCCACACGACGCCGCTCTCAATCGCGACTCACGGGACCGCCATCATGGGCAGCGCGGCCCGGAGGCTGGCGTCCAGGACAGCGCACTGGAGGAAGGTTCGACGATTGACGGGGAAAGCAGTCCTGACCAGGCGGCGGACGGGTGGACCAGCCCGGACCTGGCGCTCGACATGGGAGCTGGTCCCGACTTGGCCGTGGACGGAGGGACCAGCGCCGACTTGGTTGCTGCGGACTTGGCCAGCGAAGTTCTCGGAGCAGATGCCCAGGGTGGCTGTGCCCAAGCCGACAACATTTCCGTCGACAAGCTGCCGGCTATCAGCTTTGTCGCCTATCACGATCAGCCGCAGATCGAGACCTACTTGCAGGCCGTGGCCTCAGCCCTGCCAGCCATCGCCACGTACAAGGTGCTCGGCCAATCGGCGCAGGGCCGCAATCTGCCCTACCTCATTATAGATGCAACCTGCCAGGCCAACCCGCCCGCCGTTTTCACCATTGGGACCCACCACGGCGACGAGCCCTCCAGTACAGAGTCGGTCTTGGCCATCCCTGACTATCTCTTGCGAGCAAGCACAACCGACGCGTCGGTGCGAAGCCTGCTTGGGACCTATGCTTTCTATGTGCTGCCCCTGGTGAACCCAGATGGGTTCGCCTTGAACACGCGAGAGAACGCAGCCGGGCTGGATATCAACCGCGACTATTCCTACCCCCTGCGCAGCGATGCAGATTCTTTCAAAACCGTCGAAGCCCAGCTAATGAAATCCCTGCAAGAAAGCGTCGGCTTCCACGCGGCCATCGCATACCACAGTGGCGCGCAAGAGGTGATCTGGCCTTGGTGCTACACAGGCGATGCCACAGCCGACGGCAGCTTCTTCACTGCCGCCGGGCAGAAGACCGCTCAGGCGATGAGTTTCACCGTCTACCAGCAGTCCTACGACGACTACCCGACCCAAGGCGAATACATCGACTACGCCTATATGAGGAGTCATACCCTGGCCGCCACCTTTGAAGTGTCGATTCCCAAAGCCCCGAGCCCGGCCTTGCTTGCCGGTGTGGTCGACGCCGCGTGGAAGGGGACGTTGTCCTGGGTCCAGGCGGTGAGCGATCACGACCAGGGCGGATTGCACGCCTTGCCCGCGACGGCTGCAGCGCGAAGAAGATTCCCGCTTACCGCGCCGTTTGACGGGACGAACAGGCTCGAATAGCGCCGATCCCAGTTCGCGCGCACTTCTTGAGGGCGGTACTTGGCCAGGAAATCATGGAATAACCCGCTTGGAATCGTTTGCACGCTCGTGATAACGTCCTTGCCATGGTGCGTGCTCTAACCGTAGCTCTGGTGCTGCTCGTGGTCGTCTCCGGCGCTCGGGCCGCCGACCAAGAAAAGGAGGCGGCCAAGGCCCATGTGCGCAAGGCCACCGCTGCGTACAATCTCGGCAAGTACGCCGAGGCCATCAAGGAGTACGAGGCGGCCTACGAGCAGACTCTCGACCCGAACCTGCTCTTCAACGTCGGCCAGGCCTACCGGCTTGCCGGAGATCACGAGAAGGCGATCATGGCCTATCGTTCTTTCATTCGATCCACTCCGGACAGCGAGCGGCGTCGCCTAGCCGAAAGCAAGATCCGCGAGATCGAGCAGCAGCGTCCGGCGGTCCCCCCGACGACCAGCCCGGTGCCTGGGGCCGGGCCCGCTCCGGCGGCCGCAGCCCCCACTGGCACGGCTCCGGTGGCGACTCCCGCGCCCCCAGTCGTGCCGCCGCTGGCGAAGATGCCCAGCCCTGGATCCGCCGCGGCAGCTACGCCTTCCACGACCGAGGCGCCCGCTGGGCTGGTCACGGCTCCCACCGCGCCAGAGCCAACCCAGCCGGCCCCTTTCTACAAGCGTTGGCCTTTCTGGACGGGCGTAGGCGTCGCAGTGGTCGTCGCGGTCGTGCTGACCGTCGTTCTCTATCCTCACGGCAATGACGTGACCATGCCCAGTTCCAAGTACGGCACGCAGGAGTTCTAGCCATGAGGAAGACCAGACACCTAGGTTCTTCGGTCATCGTCGGGATGCTACTCGTCGGCGGGCTGGCAACATGCAGCCAGTCCGAGAAGGCCGGAATCGTACTGAACGTCAGGACAGACAACACCGTGGCGGATCCCACGGCGATCACCTCACTTCAGGTGACGGTGAACGACAAGATGGAGATCTACGACTTGAAGGGGAGCCCCCTGCCCGGGACCTTGGGAATCAAAACCAGTCCGGGCAGCAAGCACATCATTGTCGAGGGCCTTGCGGGCAGCACCCCCCCCGTGGCGAGATGGGAAGGCACGGTGGTGGCCGAGAGTGGCCAGGTGACCCAGCCGATCGAAGTGATCCTGACCGCCGTCGCTGCAGGAAGTGACGCGGGGATCGTCCCTGACGGCAGTCCCAGCGGCACCGGCGGTGCACCCGGGTTTGATGGCAGCCCGGGCAGTGACGTTCCGGCAAGCACCGGGGGAGGATCCGGAGCAACAGGCGGCGCGACCGGTGCCGGCGGAACTACCAGCACCGGCGGCGTAACCAGCACCGGCGGCGTAACCAGCGCCGGCGGAACCACCAGCGCTGGCGGCGCAACCAGCACCGGCGGACTATCAAACACCGGCGGCAGCAAGCCAACCGACGCCGCACCAAATTCCGGCGGCGGAGCGCCCGGGCTCGATGCCGCCTCGGGCAGCGACGTTCCGGCAAGCACCGGGGGAGGATCCGGAGCGAAAGGCGGCGCGACCACTTCTGGCGGAACCACCAGCACCGGCGGCGTTACCAGTACCGGCGGACTATCAAAAACCGGCGGCAGTAGCCCAACCGGCGGCACATCAAGCCTCGGTGGCGCCACGAACGCAGGCGGCTCGCAGCCCACTGGTGGCACGACGAGCACAGGAGGCACCACGAAACTAGTGGCCACAGTGGTTGCCGCCGGCTTTGCGCATTCTTGTGCAGTGATCAATGACGGCACCATCCGATGTTGGGGCAACAACACAGATGGAGAGCTTGGCAATGGAGACCCACTCGTCGATGGCACGACGATAATTTCCAGCAAGGTACCAGTCCAAGTCCTAGGTGTCACCCAGGCCGTGTCTGTGGCAACCGGGGGATACCACACATGTGCGCTGCTCGCAGCGGGCACAGTCCAGTGTTGGGGCTACAATGGAGACGCCCAACTGGGCAACGGCTCCCGCGGCGGCCGCAGCACCACTCCAGCGGATGTTTCGGGCCTGCCTACTGGTTTGACCGTCGTGTCCGTGGTGACCGGCCACCGCCACACCTGTGCCCTGTTGTCGGACAAGACCGTCAGTTGCTGGGGGGATAATAGTTCTGGAAATCAGCTAGGGATGGGCGACAGCAATCTAATCAGCAGCATTATACCCGTGACCGTTGTGACAGATGCCTCGACACACAGCGCGCTGTCTAATGTGACGGCGTTGGCGGCGACCCATGACTTTGCCTGCGCCGTCCAGTCTACCGGAGCCGTTTATTGTTGGGGAGACAATAGCTCCGGTCAGCTCGGCAACGGCAATACCGACGAGACCACTGTCGCGGTCAAAGCGGGGAAGGTACAAGCAGTCGGCATTGGCGCAGGTGGCGATCAGAGCTGTGCGCTAATGAGTCCGACGACAGGAAGTCCTTTCAACGTGCAGTGCTGGGGTGGTGACTTCGATGGTGAGCTTGGGAACAACGACGAAAATGACAGCTATGCGCCGGTCAACGCGCAAGTTTCGGGGAATGCCTCCGCAATTGCGCTTGGCTGGAGCCACTCGTGCGCCGTACTCGCTGACGTTAAGGGCGTCACGGGAACCATCCAGTGCTGGGGCTACAATTACTACGGGCAGCTAGGTAACCGTAGCACCGATGACAGCGACGTGCCGGTAGCGGTGTATGGTTTGTCCCAGGCGACAAGCCTAAGCGCGGGAGAGTATCATACCTGCGCCGTAGTCAATGGTGCGGTTTACTGCTGGGGCGACAATTCCTACGGGAACCTTGGAGACGGCAAGGGAGGTCCGGACGTAACGACTCCGCAGCCCTCGCTGGTAAGTGGATTCTGACACCGAATCGGGCTGCCCACGAAGTCGGACAACGCCACCTCGCGCCCGTCCTGGTCGGGCAGCTTGAAGCTCGGTGCCTTGCTCGCCACGCTTATGCCTGTCTTGCTCATGCTCTGTGCTTTCGATGCCGCGAAAGCTGAACCCGTTTCACAGACTCAATTGTCGCGCTAGACTGCGATCCATCATGCACGCCATCGCCATCTCCGGCAGCCCCCGCAAACACGGCAACACCGAGACGCTGCTGCAGCGCTGCCTCGACCGTCTGGAGGATGGTGGTGTGCAAGGCGAGCTGGTGCCCCTGCGGGACAAAACCATCAAGGGCTGCCGCGCGTGCGCCACCTGCAATCGCCTCAAGGACAAGACCTGCAACCAGAAGGACGACGATTTCCATCCCATCTTTGAAAAGATGCAGCACGCGGACATCATTGTGGTCGGCTCCCCGGTCTACTTCGGCTCCGCCACGCCGGAGATGATGGCCTTGCTCGATCGGGCGGGATATGTGTCGCGCGCCAACGGCAATCTCTTTTCGCGCAAGATCGGCGGCCCGGTGGCCATTGCTCGGCGCGCCGGCCACAACTTCACCTTTGCGCAGTTACTTATGTGGTTCATGATCAACGACATGGTGGTGCCGGGGTCGTCGTACTGGAACGTGGCCCTGGCACGCGAAGCGGGAGAGGTGGCCAATGACAGCGAGGCCTTGGCTACCATCGAGCGCTTCGCCGACAACCTGGCCTGGCTAGCGGGACGCCTGGGGTAGGATTTGGAGGAAACCATGACCATCGAAGAGGCGATCGAGACGGCACTCGAGTTCGAGAAGAAGGTGCATGCCCAGTACGAGGCCGAGGCGAAGAACGCCAGCGACGCCACCGCGAAGAAGATCTTCGCGACTTTGGCGCAAGAAGAGCAGGGCCACGTCGCGTACCTGGAAAGCCGCTTGGCCGAATGGCAGAAGGATGGCCGGCTGTCGCCCGAGAGGCTGCGCACCGTCCTGCCTTCTGCCGCGCGCATCCGGGCTGGGGTTGGGCGCCTGCGCGCAAGGGCCGGCAAGCAAGCGGGCAGCCACGACGCTGAGCTGGCGTCGCTCTATCGAGCCTTGGCCGCCGAGGACGAGACCTCGGCCTTCTACCTGAAGATGGTTCGCGAGCTACCCGCCGAAGGCCAGAGCTTGTTTTCCCGCTTTCTGGAGATCGAGGATGGGCATGCGGCCATCGTGCAGGCCGAGATCGACAACGTCAAGCACATGGGGTTCTGGTTCGAACTCAAGGAATTCGACCTAGAGCTTGGCTGAGTGTTCGACCAGCGCTGGGATCTTCTCTTGTCGCCGGCGAAGAGAAGTCACAGACTGGGCTACAATGGATGACATGAGCCGGCCGCATTTCTGTCGGTGCGCCCAAGCTGCCCTGGGGGCTTGGATGACCCTGACGGCCAGCGCCTGCGGCAAGGGACTCTTCACCCCTGGCCCCTTGGTTGACGCCAGTGGCGACGGGCGCGCGACGGATGGCGTTCTGCCGGAGACCGACGCGCCGGTCTTGCCCGCCTTTGACGCATATCCTGACCAGCAAGTGCCGTTGGACGGTGCTGCTGACAGTGCTGCTCTGCCAGATAGTGCTGCTGATGGTATTGGCCCGCCGCCCAGCAAAACAGGGACTATCGACTCTCCCGGTGGCAGCGTCATCTTTGGCAACGCCACGCTCGTTGTGCCCAGAGACGCCTTCGCCCAGAACACATTTGTGACCCTGACCCTGATAAGCGACGACGGAACCCTGGCAGACCACCCCGGTGCGATCGGGCCGATCTTTTCGCTGAGCAAGACTGATGCTACATCTGATGCCACGCCAGGAAGTGATGTGACCTTGCAGCAGCCCGCCACTTTCGAGCTCAGCTTCACACCCGCCGACACCTCAATCCCAGCGCAGCGTGTGGCATTAGCCTACCTCAACACCCAGAGCAATCCCAATCTGTGGATCGCCATTTATCCGGACTCGTCGTACGACGCAAAGACCGGCGTGCTGACCGGGAGTGTAGTCGAGTTCGACGGAACGCGATTGTTTGCTCCTGTCGAATCCTGCCCGACCGGCCAAGCCTGCCCCGACCCCGAGACCTGCGGGGGTCAGGCCTGCCAGTGACCGTGTCGCATTCGCACGTGAACCAGGCTGGTCGACGGATGCAACCGCCGCGCTGACGTGCGACGAGCGCAAGGTGGGGAATCACAGCGGAAGAACTTGGTCTATCGCTGAAGCAACTATTCCGCCGAGCCTGGATCGATCAGGTTGGTGCGCCGCGCTAATTCGAATGACACAGAGCAGATTCAGGCAGCATCCATTCCATTGACGCGCACCGCACAGCCAGCTTGGAAGGTCCTCGCTCACAGCTGCAATACCAGCGTCGGCACCGGGGGCAGCGTCGGTGCAACCGGGGCACGACGGCCGCGGGCGGCAGAGTAAGGTTATCCTGCCGATGGGCCGTCAGGGGCGATGGCCGCCGCCGCCGATCGCCTTTTTAGTCCAGGCTTTGCGCCGTTTGCGGCTTGCGATCACGACACCAACCATGTCTACCAGCCGTGCGACGAGATGGCCGAGCGGATCGAAGAGCCACCTATGTAGCCAGCTGCTCGCCTCCACGGAAGTCATCGAGCGCGAGCGCGTGAAATGGTCCTGGATCCAGGCCTCGGCCTGCTCGACGAGGTGGGTGTCCGCGACTTCCACCAGGGTTTCCAGATTGGCCAGCGAAAGTGGGTCCAGGTTGAAGCTGCCCACGAGCAGGCGACGCCCATCGATGGTTGCGACCTTGGCGTGCAGGACCGAGTCGTTCCATTCGTGGATCACGACACCCGCACCCAGAAGCCGGCGATAGAGGCGCCTCGTGGCCGCGCGAGCGAACGGCACATCGCACCGGCCAGCAAGCAGAAGGTGAACCTCGACACCTCGGTGCGCGGCAGAGGTGATGGCGTGGACGATTCCTCGGTCGGGCAGAAAGTAGCCATGGGCGACGTCGATGCGCCGGCGTGCGCTAGCGAAGGCCTTCATGTAACGTCGACGCAACCGCCACCCGCCACCGAGGCCACACAGGTAAAGGCGCAAGGCGCTGTCGACCGAGCGGTCAGGCTCGCCACGAATCATCTGCCCCAGGTGGGCGCACTGCGGCCCACGAATTTCCAGCGCCAGGTCAGCCCAGGCCAGCCGCACGCCCGCGTCCACATTCTCGTCGCCGATGTTGATGCCACCGAGAAAGGCCACTTCGTCGTCGATGAGCAGGATCTTGCGATGGTTGCGGCCAAAGCGACCAATGAGCAGCGCCAGCATTCGATTGTAGATGCGAACTCCGCAGCCCGCGGCTTGCAGCGCGTCCGCGACGGCGAGGCCACCCCGCGACGAGCCCCAGCCGTCGATCTGGACCTGCACGTCGACACCCCGGCCAGCCGCACAGCCCAGCGCCTCGACGAAGCGCGCACCGACGCCTGCAGGCGCGAAGGCGTATACTTCCAGGTGAACGCTCCGTCGCGCGTGCTCGATGGCGGCTAGCATGCGCGGATAGGCCTGCCCACCACCGTCGAGCAGTTCCACCGACTCGGGAGCGTCCGAGACGGCACCGTCGGTCCTCAGTACAATGGTCATGGGTGGCTTTCCGTCCCCAAACAACACTCCCTGTCGTGTAGAAAAGCAGGAGAGACTAGTCAAGACGCTAGCTTTTGGCGATAGCTAGGGGCGAATCAAGGGACCAAGCGGACCGGAAACTCGCCGGCACCGATGGTGGCCATGGTTTCTTCTACGAGTTGGGCCGCCCTCTTCTTGCTGTATCCTTTCGCACGCATGATCTCCTTGACCATGCCGCTTCTGAGAATCTCATAAATTGTGGATTTCGAGTCGAGATGAGTGAGCAGCGCGCAACCTTCTCGCAGATCCTTGGCGTCCATTCCAATCCTCCGGGGGTGATGCCGTGAAGCATACCACCCGACGAGATGGTTTCCGGCGCAAGGGCCAAGTCGTTCGGGGTGGGGATTCTACAGATCGACCCGTTGCTCGGGGGTGTTTGCGGACATCCGTTCGCGGCCGTTCCGCCTGTTCCAACAATTCCACTGGTCGATATTCCCCCTCCGCCACCCGCGCCTCCGGCGCCACCGCTGACGCCGCCACCGCCCGCGCCGCCTGCAGCGGCATCTCCCTGTCCCCCCATCCCGGCACCGCCTGGACCACTCGCGAGCGAGCCTCCCATGGCTGCGGCCTGCGCGCCGCCGGCGGAATTGACACAAACATAGGGCTGTCCCGCACATTGCCCTTTCGGGCCCGCGCACGGGCGAATACACGCCCCGCAATCACAATCGCTGTCAGTCGAGCAAGTCTTGGGGATGCAACCATGAACGTCGCTGTTCAGTTGGCTCGGTTGGCACTCATGATTGGTCGGACACGCAACGTCGGGGCACAGGGCAAACACGCATCCATGGTTGTCAGCATTGTAAGCATCGGCTTGGCAGCGCTTGTCGCTGGGGCATGTGTAGCCCAGCCGTGTCGCCCCTGCCCGAGCCACCGTCGGCGAAAATTCCGCCCGTGGCAGACGCACTGTCGCTCGATGTCGCAGCATCAGTTGAAAACCCGGTCCCTGTCTTGCTGCATCCGCCTCCCGTGACTGCACCTGAGATGACGAGCAAAAGCCCGAGTGCGAGAAAGAGCTTCATGCCAGAAGCATACACCCGTTCCATCACTCGGTCTCCGGCCCCCGCCATATCGAACCGGACAGGCGGATTTCCCGCATCGTATGTTGTTAGCCACATACGATGCGTAATGTTGCGAGGCCGATTATGCAGCGAGTTGGTCGAGGAGCCGTGCTGAGTGCGGTTCCTCGACGGATCTTCGCAACATAATTCCCAGGGGATTGCTCTTCGAGCGCGACGATCAGGCCGCGCCAGCGCAGCAGTATCTTGCATACGGTTTCGCGGCTAGCATTGAAGGAAGCCTCGTATCTCGATGCCCTCGCCGCGCATGAGGGCGTCGGACAGGGACGAGAATATCTGATCGACCAGCTGCGGATTGCGATTCTTGCGTTGCAAATGTGTGGGCGAGACGGCAGAAGGTCCCGAGGCGCAGCCGGGCTCAAATCATCGCGCGGCTGGCCTCTCACCACGGGGGACTCTCATGAGGCTGTTTTCGTCGATTCTTGTAATCCTACTTGCCAGCGTTGCGCCGGCCAATGATGCGGCATCGGCGCAAGGCAAGAAAGCGGGGCGCGAGCTGGCAAAGGCATACCGCGTGTTGCAGAGAATTTCGATACCGGGAGACGGCGGCTACGACTACCTCTACCTCGACGAACCGGCCAAGCGGCTGTACGTCTCGCACGGCAGCGAGGTGGCGGTGCTCGATGCAACCTCGGGTGCGATCATCGGCGTGCTCGCGGGCCTGGCCGGCGTACACGGCATTAGTGTGGTGCCCGAGACCAACAAGGGGTTCATCACGAACGGGAAGTCGGGAACGGTCACAGTCTTCGATCCAAAAACCCTCAAGTCCACAAGCGAGATCAAGAGCACCGGCAAGAATCCGGATGCTCTGACCTATGACCCGGCCTCGCGCCGTCTGTTCGTGTTCAACCACAGTAGCGGCCAGGTCACGGTGATCGATCCTGCCACGAATGTCGTGACCGCCACACTTGACGTGGGGGGCGCTCTGGAGTTCGGGCGCGCCGACGGCCAAGGCCGTGTATGGGTCAATGTTGAGGACAGAAATGAAGTCGTGCGCATCGACTCAAAGAAGCTGGCGATTTCCGGGCGGTTCCCCCTGGCGCCGTGCCAGGAGCCGACCGGCCTTGCTCTGGACGCCAAGCATAGTCGTCTGTTCGTCGGCTGCGGCAACAGTATGATGGCTGTGGTCAACGCCAGTTCCGGCAAGGTCATCACCACGCTTGCCATTGGTCCAGGCGTCGACGGAACTGATTTCGATGCCACGACCGGTGATGTGTTCAATGCGTGCGGCAAGGATGGCACCCTGTCAGTGATCCACCAGGATGCGGCGGACAAGTACCATGTCGTGCAGAATCTCAGCACCCAGCTCCGCGCACGAACTCTGGCGATAGACACCGCATCTCACCGGGTGTTCCTTTCGGTGGCGCAGTTTGGTGACAAGCCCGCGCCGTCGGCGGCCGATCCCAAACCGAGGCCGCCCACGTTGCCCGGCACCTTTGTCGTGTTGGTTGTTGGCAAGTAGGTGACGGTTGTGAGCGATGAACAAGAGTGAAAGTTGCGCTCGTCTTGCCTGAGACACGCCCAGGCCATTGGCGACGACGCGGCCTCATCGTTTTCACCTGCTGCGCATGGGCTGTCACGCTTTTCGGGCTGGCACCCAGGGCCTGGGCCTACCGCCCCTTTGATGGCACTGACGCAGCCGTCGCCGAAACGGGGGAGATGGAGATCGAGTTCGGCCCGGCAGGTTACCTGCGCACGGAGAGACAATCCTGGTTGGTGGCGCCCGCAGCCATCGCAAACCTCGGAGTCGCAAGCGGGTGGGAGCTGGTGCTCGAAGGCAAGCAGCTCTGGCGCCTGGGCTCGGCCACCTTGTCTCCGCCGGCTGACACATCACGTTTTGTGATCACGGACAACGCCTTCTCGGTCAAGCACGTCCTGGTCGACGGCATCCTGCAGGGTCGTGATCGTCCGGGGCTGGCTTGCGAAGTGGGCGCCTTGCTTCCGGCGCTGCACGAGGAAGGTGGCTTTGGGGCCGCAGCAGCGGTCATCTTGTCGTCCAGGGTGGGGCCGGTGGTGAGTCACCTCAATCTGCAGGCCATCTTCTCGCGCACGCACGAGCCAGGAGGATTCCTTGGACTCATCGTCGAGGGTCCGCAGCGCTGGCCGGTGCGGCCCGTACTGGAACTAGCCGGCGAGCGTGAGAGGGGTGGTACCGGAACCCTCTCGGCTCTGGCCGGGTTCATCTGGACCGTGTCGCCCAGCCTGGCCATCGACGGTGCGGTGCGCGCCGGGCGGAAGGACGAGGCGTTGGAAGAACACGTCAACCTGCTCGAGTTGCGCTTGGGTCTGACCTGGAGTTTCCCCGTGTTCCGAAAGAATGAAAGGTAGCCGAGCGCCCACACCGGAGGGGCTACTTCGTTCGAAGTGTCCTGCTTGTGAGGGCGCGGTGCGATGATGGAGTTTTCGTGTCGAAGCTGCGATCTGCGCACGGCCTGCCAAACTGTCGGAGTATTGCGATTGTAGCGTGCCACCGTTTCCGAGGGATTTCGTAACCCCGCGAGAATACGCCACCAGATCTCCAAATTTGCCTCGGCACGGTTCGTGAAGAAGGGACGTGGATATGTGCCAAACGTGCAAGACACGAGTCCCCGCTGATAGAAAGGAGGTGCTGGGTTCCATGCGTGCGCGAATCAACCCGAGAAAGGAGGTGCTGCTCGCGTAGGACGAGTTCTCCTCGTGGCGGCCCCATGGTCTCCCGTCAAGACCCGTCGATCGGGGCCGCCACCCTATTTGCCCTGCTGAGCCCGCACCCTGGACGATTTCGCGAACGTCATGGGCAACGTGAACCCTGCCTCGTTGGCGACGAACAGCGGGGTCGAGCCAAGAAGACAGGCCAAGAAGTCAGCGTGGCGTCAGAGAGAGCCAGGTGCTAGACACATTCCTGAACCAGGAGACATCGAATGAAGCTCAAAGCGTCGTTGGTAATCGCATTGACGATCGTCTCGCTGCAGGCCTATTCGCTCGCGCGCGAGGAAGGTCGTGGCGAGGCACGGCCCAATCTGCCCCAGCGCCCGGCACCAGGGCGATTCCAGGCCCACCCTCCGGGAGCGCATCCGCATGGACCCATCGTGCGCCCCCACCCGGTTCGCGTGATGAGCCCCACAGTCGTCAAGTATGGTGGTCACCAGTGGCGTCACTGGGCGCATCCGGAATTCTCGCGTCCTGTCTACTATTGGAACTGGTCCATCATTCAAAGCGTGACGTGCATCGCCGAAGACTCCTACGGC
>Ga0182011_10000455_pt1 | contig 35502 bp, 28 predicted proteins | sample 711E1DmetaG_FD_120481 | JGI IMG/M metagenome (GOLD analysis project Ga0182011, IMG submission 120481) | Permafrost microbial communities from Stordalen Mire, Sweden - 711E1D metaG | ecosystem: Environmental > Terrestrial > Soil > Wetlands > Permafrost | place: Sweden: Stordalen | collected...
TATATTATGTTTATATTCTTACAAATGCGAATCATAATGTTCTTTATACAGGTATTACTAATGATATAATCAGAAGGTGTCATGAGCACAAACAAAAGACAATAAAGGGGTTTACGCAAAAATATAATGTTGCTAAGCTAATTTATTTTGAGACATTTGATTTTGTTGATTTAGCAATAGCAAGAGAAAAACAGATAAAAGGATATTCCCGTATAAAAAAAATAACACTATGATTCGCATTTGTGAGAATATAAACATAATATAAATGGATTTTCATCAGATTTTTTCTTCTTTTAAGGGTTTATATTAATTATTTTTACTGCTTATCTCCTTCAGTCAAGTAAATATCAGTATATTTTGAAAATGATTTTATAAAATAACAAATAACTTATATTAAAAAAATATTTTTTTTGAGATTCCTCATTCCTCCCGCTTTGCGGGATTCATTCGGAATGACAAGCGGTTTTTGAAGTATGGGGAAGTGATGGCGGTTCGCGCGGCGAACCGCCATCACTTCCCTTGTCCCTCCTCCATCACTGTGTCATCCCGAGCGAAAGCGAGGGATCGCTCTCTCGCATGTCTGTATTCTTCATTCCTTTCATCCTGGGCGAAAACGAGGAATCTCTCACTCTCATGTCTTTATTTCTTAATCCCTCTCATTCCTGCCGATATGAGAGTTCTTTTAATTTAATGATTTAAATTTCAACATATTAAAGATTCCTCATTCCTCCCGCTTTGCGGGATTCATTCGGAATGACACTTTGTTCTCTCAAATTTGTTCTGCCCCGTTGAGATTCCTCATTTCGCTTCGCTTCATTCGGAATGACAACCGGCTTTTGAAATTTAGAGAAGTGATGGCGGTTCGCGCGGCGAACCGCCATCACTTCCCTTGTCCCTCCTCCATCGCCGTGTCATCCCGAGCGAAAGCGAGGGATCTCTCTCTCGCATGTCTGTATTCTTCATTCCTGTCATCCTGGGCTGAAGCGAGGAATCTCTCTCCAACCTCATTCCGTTCCGGGCTAAAGCGAGGAATCTCTCACTCGCATGTCTTTATTTCTTAATCCCTTTCATTCCTGTCGTTATGAGAGTTCTCTTAATTTAATGTATGAATAAAATTATAACTAATATTAGTTGTTCTTACTCCATTTGGCAGGTGTTGCAACTGTCTTGGCAAGTCTCCGGATCTCTCCCGGATTCATATCGACTTTAAATGTTGAAAATTCAGGTATATTAAAGCTCTTTGGAAATCCCTTGTAAAACTCCGGGTCTTCCTGCGGGAGAATAAATGGTTTTTCTGAAATTCCGTTTTCCTCAATATATGAAATATAAGGTCTGGCTGTTAATCCGTCTCCTCTTTTACTGCTGAATATCAGCCATTTGCTATTTGATGACCAGGAATGATAACTGTCGCTGTAATCACTGTTAAGATCCATCCGGTCGGCTTTAAAGTTTTCGAGATTAATTGAATAAAGATCGGCTTCTTTGTGCCATATTGGAAAACAGCCATAATCGAAAAGGGTGAGGACAAGGAACTTACCATTTGGAGAAATCCTGGGAAATGCAACACTTTTATTTATTTTGGAAGCATCAAATACCAGTTCTACATTACCGAAGGTCCGTTTGTCAATTTCAAAAGGGACCCGGCATAAATTGTATTTAATATCTTTAAAATCATATTTTTCACCGATCTGAACAGCTCTGCAGAAATAAAGGTATTTTCCATCAGGAGCCCATTCAGGATATGTATCCATAAATTTCCCCTTACCGCCTAATTCAATATTCATTATTTCATTTTTCTCCATATCATAAAGTACAAGAGATGATTCAAGGTCGCTAACTTCAACCTTTTTATTATCTGCAGCATGAAAACGCTGGATAATTTTATTTGAAGAGAACGCTACAAATTTACCGGAAGGATGCCACCTGGGATAAACGGCCCCATTTTTCATCTCTTTTGTTTTGAGGTTTATCTTTCTGAATTTTCCCTCCGAATAGAAGTAGGTTCCCCCCATGGTACCTCTCATATGAAAGAGAAAGTCATCTGATTTCCCGTTATTAAATGAGTGACAATTGACACAATTCTGATCGACGATGCTGTTTTCGATTAAAGATTTTGATTTAAAACTTTCGAGACTGCGATAGTTGATACTCAATTCAGCCCAGCTTTCATAACCTGGATAGAGTAACCTGTAATAGAGATATGGATCTATTGGTTCTGAAGCAACTTTATCGGTAATGATTTTAAATTTTAACCATTTACCCGCCTCATCCCTTGAAAAAATTTCAATCATAATATTTTTACCCGTACTGTTTTGCAACATTTTCTTCCATTTCCTTTGAGGGATATGAATTTTGCCGCTTCCCGAGGTAAGTTCAAATCCTGATCCACCGCCGGAAGAGAATTTCACAAAAAAAGCGTTTCCTTTTTCTTTAATCATGAAATTTAATGGAGCAATATTTGGAGGAATTGTAACGTCTGAATAATCCGGTTCCAGTTTTGGGGCCAGTTCTGAAATACTTATATCCCCATGGGGTTTATTGCCACAACTGTATAAAAAGAATGGCAGGATTATCAGGTATCTGATACTTCTAAAAAATCTGAAATTAGTAGTATATAACATTGATCTTGAGTCATTTTTACCTCTCTCCTGGGAGAAGAGGGCAGGGGGAAGAGGCAATTAATAAACATCGAAAAGTACTAAAAATTATAATCAAATACCACCTTAAGTATGATTTAGTATAATCATCAATCAGGTATGGGTTATTAGCTTTACTATTTATGTTAATAATCATTAAAAGGAATCATTTTTTTTGCATTTTTAAAAGTCTATATTTACATTTGATTACATTCCAAATCTGATTTACAGTATCTATTCTTCTCAAACGTCATAAACTTAATCTAATATGAAAAAATCTGGTATTTCAAGACGTAATTTCCTGGGTAAGGCAGCAACAGTTGGAGTTGCAGGGGTCATTATTCCTTCTATTATAACCAGTTGTGCCCGGGAAACAAAAAAAGTTATTCCAATTGCGGCAAAACTTGACCAGGCACCTGACGGACCGGTTCTCAAGGCAGGAGTTATCGGATGTGGTGGTCGTGGAACAGGAGCTGCAATTAACTTTTTAAGTGCGGGCCCGAATCTTAAAATTGTAGCCCTGGGTGATACATTTCAGGACCGTATAGATTCATGCCGGGCAGAGATAAAGAAACAGAAAGGACAGGATGTTCCTGTTGAAAATTGTTTTGTAGGTTTCGATGCATATCAGAAGGTCCTCGATGCCGGCGTTGATCTTGTTATTCTCGCTACACCTCCCTTCTTCCGTCCCGATCATCTCGCAGCAGCTATTCAGGCTAAAAAACATGTTTTTGCTGAAAAACCGGTTTGTGTTGACCCGGTTGGAGCAAGGTCGGTGATGGCTACGGCTCAGAAAGCAAAAGGTATGGAATTGTGCATTGTTACGGGTACACAACGGCGTCACCAACGAGACTATATTGCAGCATGGCAACAGGTTCAGGAGGGGAAAATCGGAGATATTGTCGGAGGAAATGTATGGTGGAACGGTGGAAAACTATGGCATCGTGATCCAAATGCAAAGTGGAGCGAAATGGAATATATGATCCGTAACTGGGTTAACTGGGCTTGGCTCTCAGGTGACCATATTGTGGAACAGCATGTTCATAATCTCGATGTAATGAACTGGTTCACGGGAACACATCCTGTGAAGGCAGTAGGATTCGGATCGAGACTCCGCAGGGTTACAGGGAATCAATATGATAATTTCAGTGTTGATTTTACTTTTGAAAATGGCACCCACTTCCATAGCATGTGCCGTCAGATAAATGGTTGTGTGGATAATGTATCTGAAAGAATTCAGGGTTCAAAAGGTTCAACAAACTGCCGGAACTCAATCCTTGATCTGGCAGGCAATGAGGTTTGGAAATATGAATATCCAAAAGATAAAGACGGAAAACCAACCGAAAGTGTAAGTGTTGATCCGTATGTTCAGGAACATATTGATCTTGTTACGGCAATCCGTACCGGTAAAGCAATAAATGAAGCGGAAAATACAGCTATTTCAACCATGGATGCAATCATGGGTCGTATATCTGCATATACCGGCAAAGAAGTAACGTACGAAGAAATGATGAACTCCGACCTCAAACTTGGTCCGAAGGTATTTACATTTGGCCCGGTAGATGTTGACAAAACTGTGCCTATTGCAGGATTGGCTTATGTCCCGGAGCCTGCAACAAAGTAATAGTTATTTCTCAATATTGAATATATGGATCATTCAAGGAGAAACTTCTTAAAAAAAGCCACTGCTACAGGAGCCGCTATTTTAGCCGCTCCTGCAGTTTTTGGTACCGGCGCTCTCGCAAAGCAACAAAAAGCTGCTGATGCAACAACGCCATTCAAACTGAAATATGCTCCCAGCATGGGCATGTTTCATGAACATGCCGGGAATGACATTGTCGATAACATAAAATTCTGTTACGATATGGGCTTCAGGGCAATGTTCGATAATGGCCTTATGGGAAGACCCGTAGAGGACCAGGTTAAAATCGCGAACGAAATGCATCGTCTCGGAATGGAACTTGGCCCCTTTGTGTTATATGCCGATTTCAGCGTTACTTCATTTGTTCTTAACAAGCCGGAAATACGCGAAATGCTTGTTAAAAAGATGAAAGAGGGTATTGAAGTGGCTAAGAGGACAGGCGTTAAATGGGCGCTTGTTGTCCCGGGCAGATACGATGAAAAACTCCATAGAGATTTTCAGACAGCTAATGTAATTGACAACCTGAGGTACTGTTGTGATGTTATGGAACCGGCAGGACTGATAATTGTTCTCGAACCATTGAACACTCTTCATGATCATCAGGGACTGTTTCTGAATGGCATACCGCAGGCCTATGAAATTTGCAGAGCTGTAAACAGACCTGTCTGTAAGATTGTTGACGATATTTATCATCAACAGATAACCGAGGGAAACCTTATTCCAAATATTGAGGCTGCCTGGAGTGAGATTGCTGCTTTCCATCTGGGCGATACACCAGGACGTAATGAACCCGGTACAGGGGAGATCAACTTTAAAAATGTATTTAAATATATTTATAGTCGCAAGTATGAAGGAGTCCTTTGTATGGAACATGGCTTAAGCATCAAAGGCAAAGAAGGCGAGGACCGTGTAATTCAGGCTTATCGGGAATGTGATAGTTATGAAATCTAATGATTTAAAAATCAGGGGCTGAGAAAATCAGCCTCTTTTTTTGTTTTGCTTTGTGACCTTTGTGCAAATCTTTGCGATCTTTGCGGTTAATAAAATCTTAAGTATGAGGAAAACAATTATTATTTGTACAATAATCTTAATCATGGTTTTTTCAACCTCATGTTATAGTCAAACCATCCGGTTATTTGCAGGCAGATATACCGAAACAGGGGGAAAAGGTTTGTTTTGCTTCGATCTGAACCGCGAAACAGGTACTTTCAAATTATTATCTGAAGCGGATGCCGGACCAAACCCTTCATATTTTTGTATTGCAAAAAGAAAGGGGTTGATCTATGCAGCAGACGAGGTTATGGAATTCAATGGTGTTAAGGGTGGGGGAGTGACCACTTTAAAATATAATCAGCAAAACGGGAATATTGAAAAGGTTAAAGAATTGCTCGTACCTGATGGCGGGCCCTGTTTCATATCCTTATCTCCCGGAGAGGATTATTTATTAATGGCAAGTTATTCCAGCAGTTCAATTGCTGTTGTAAAACTGGACGATAAAGGCATAGCTGAGAGAGTAACTGACACCATTTCATTCGCAGTTAATGATGGTAAAGTCTCTCATCCACATATGATTTCATTTGACCCCGCCGGGAAGAAAGTTTATCTTACTGACCTGGGATTGGACCGGATTGTTATTTATGATTTTGATGCGGTTTCAGGTCATCTGAAACAAATAGAAAATGGCATTGTAAATTTTCCAAATGGCACAGGTCCGAGACATTTTGTGTTCAATCCGGCAGGAACAAAAATGTATGTCATATGTGAACTTAATTCTACTGTTTCTGTCTTTGATGTTGATACAAAAGGAGGGCTTAAATTAATCCAGACATTGACAACATTGGACGGAGCTTTTAAAGGTGAAAGTTTTTGTGCCGATATTCACCTGGGAAATAACGGGCAAAATCTCTATGGATCAAACCGCGGCGAAAACACTATTGTTGTTTTCAGGATAGGGACTGACGGGAAACTGTCTCTACAGGGACGGACTTCAAGTGGAGGTAACTGGCCAAGGAATTTTGTGATCGATCCTTCAGGTAAATATCTTCTGGTTGGAAATCAGAAATCAGGGAATATTTCACTTTTTAAAATTGATGCAAAAAGCGGGATTCCGGTTCTGTCTTCTGGTGAATATAAACTTGATGCTCCAGCCTGCCTGAAGTTTTAAACTGATCTGTTTCCAACTATCTTATTCATTTACTTAAGTACTCTTTAGTGCTTTCAACAAGCGCGTAATTTTCAAGAGTACTTAAAGTTGAATAGTGAACATCTTCAGCTTTTATTGTTTTTTCTCCGAATTTCAGATCTTTCGTCGCACAGGCATCATGAATCAGGATGCATTTAAATCCATAATCACTTGCAGCGACCTTTTCAGGTTCAACAAGTGCTGACTTTCCCCCCGGGAAATAGAAGTCCTGGATATCAATCAGTAAAAGCGCTTTTTTCCCTGATTGTGCAGAAATATTCAGGATGATCAGAAATAGAATAAGCACAGATAAAATAGTTTTTTCATATGATTAATCATTTGGAGAAAGTTTAACAATCATTAAAGATTTTACAAAGATATTAAATTCTTTTTCCTGTATATTTGATCCTGTTTTATCACGAAAAAATATGAAACGAATGATAGATTTTCATCCACAAGAATTTTTTAAAAGATCATCCAGTTTTACAATTATTGCATTGATTGCGATACTTATTTTATTACCAGGTTTCAGGAAAGACATTAGGAAACCCTTCAAAAACTATGTCCTTTTGGTGTCGCTCGATGGATTCAGATGGGATTATAATAAAATGTATAATACACCTAACCTTAACAAACTTGCAAAAGATGGAGTAAAAGCCGACAGAATGTATTCATCTTTTCCGACCGTAACATTTCCGAATCATTATTCAATTGCAACCGGACTTTACCCCGATCATCATGGGTTGATAAATAACAGCTTCCCGGCCGCGGATCTTGGTCTTTTTTTCAGGATGGGAGACAGAACCGTGGTGGAAAATCCTGCTTTTTATGGAGGAGAACCTATATGGGTGACTGCCGAGAAACAGGGTGTCAGATCAGCATCGTTCTTTTGGGTCGGATCTGAGGCAAGGCATCCTACTTACTGGAAAAAATATGATGAGTCAGTAACATATGAAGCAAGAATAGATACCGTAATAAAGTGGCTAGCCTACCCTCCTGAAAAACGCCCGGAACTGGTAACTCTCTATTTTAATGAACCTGATGAGACCGGTCACAGTTTCGGACCGGTCTCAACTCAGACACGAAAAACTGTTGAGCGGATGGATAGTGTGATGGGAGTACTGCGGAGTAAATTATCAGCATTGCCTGATGCAAAAAAAATTAACTTAATAATTGTGTCTGATCATGGAATGGCTGCTGTTTCTCCGGAGAGATACATAAATGTTAAGTCGCTGGTCCCTAATAGGATGATAGCTTCCATATCGGGAGGAAATCCTGTTTATCTGATTAATCCTTCAGAGGGCAAGAAGGACAGCGTTCTTTATCTGCTTAACAAATCAAGAGGATTGAAAGCATGGAGCAAATCGCAGCTTCCTGAAAAATGGCATTATGGGACCAATCCGCGTATCCCTGAAATTGTTGTTGTAGCAGATAGCTCATGGAGCATTGGTACCAGACCGGATGGTTCTTCTCTCAGAGGAGGTGCCCATGGTTATGATAATTCAAACTCCGATATGTTTGCCATTTTTTATGCTGTTGGTCCTTCATTCAAAAAAAATTATAAGTTTAAAGAATTGAATAACATTGATATTTATAACCTGATCTGCAGAATTCTCAATATCATACCTGCAAAAAATGATGGCGATCCATCACATATTAAAGGAATGCTGAGGTAGCATATTTACCACTTAACCACCACGTCCCCTAGTTGGCTTAAATTCAACGACATATACCCCCTTTGTATTTCCCCCCAAGGGGGGAAAAATCCTCCGGATTCCACTGTAATTTACTAAATATCTAAGAATTGTCTCCCCCTTGAGGGAGATGCCGCGAAGCGGCAGAGGGTTTTAGCTCACTTAGTGAAATCCTCCTAAGATTTTATTTGTATTCCCGAATTTTCTCCGTATAATTATTATCAAAATCAGATCCAAAATGAACCGTCAGAAATTTGTTGAAGAATTAAAAAAACAGTCAGATAAAGTCTGGGATATTATTGTGATAGGTGGCGGTGCTACAGGCCTTGGAGTTGCTCAGGATGCTACTTCACGCGGATTTAAGACATTATTACTTGAACAATCTGATTTTGCCAAGGCCACTTCTTCACGTAGTACAAAGCTGGTTCATGGAGGTGTACGATATATGGCCCAGGGTGACCTTCTTCTGGTTATGGAAGCATTACATGAGAGAGGATTAATGTTAAAAAATGCACCTCATCTGACCTTTAATCAGGAATTTGTAATTCCTGTTTATACCCTGTGGGATGTTTTTATGTACACGGTGGGTCTTAAATTTTATGATCTGCTGGCCGGAAGATTGAGTATGGGGAAATCCTATTTTATCAATCGGGAAAAAACCATCGAGCGTTTACCTCTGTTAAATTCAAAAGGATTGAAAGGAGGCGTTGTGTATCACGATGGACAGTTTGATGATTCACGCATGGCATTTGCCCTGGCTGAGTCGTGTGCAGGTAATGGAGGTTTAATACTTAATTATTTCAAAGTTACCGGTCTTGTGAAAGATGAAAAAGGGAAAATAAATGGTGTCAGAGCGGTGGATATTGCTTCAGAAGAGGAATTTATTCTGAAAACAAACCTGGTTATAAATGCAACCGGGGTATTTGCAGATGAGGTTGCAAGGATGGACGATCTGTTATCTAAACCTACAATCAGACCAAGTCAGGGTGTACACATTGTTCTGGATAAATCCTTCCTCCGGAGCAACTCGGCTATCATGATCCCAAAAACAGATGACGGAAGAGTACTCTTTGCTATTCCATGGTATAATGAGGTTGTGATAGGAACAACAGATACTCCACTTGACAAAATAAGTCTTGAGCCGGTTGCACTTGATGAGGAGATCAGTTTTATTTTAAGAACAGCTGAAAAATATCTTGTAAAACCTCCAAAACGGGAGGACATACTTTGCATTTATGCAGGATTGCGCCCCCTTGCAGCCAATCCTGATAATCCTGCCTCAACCAAAGAGGTATCACGAAGGCATAAAATATCACTTTCACCTTCCGGACTTCTTACAATTATCGGAGGGAAATGGACTACCTACAGGAGGATGGCTGAAGAGACTATTGACAGAGCAATTAAAGCAGGTCTTCTGGAGAAAGCGAAATGTGTTACCTCAAAGCTAATGCTGGCTACACTTAATACAGATAATACTTTAAACAGGTTGCATATATATGGAGATCATTCTGTTGATATTGAAAGGATAATATCTGAAAACCCGGAGTTGGGAATTCCTGTTGATCCACGTCTGCCTTATACCAGGGCTGAGATACTTTGGATCTGCAGGAATGAAATGCCCTTAAGGCTGGAAGATATACTTGCAAGAAGGACCCGGTCCTTATTTCTTAATGCCCGTGCAAGTGCAGAAATCGCACCCGTTGTTGCCGGGTTGATGGCATCTGAATTTGGGTATGACCAGAAATGGCAGGAGGAGCAGATAGAATCTTATAAAGAGTTGGTAAAAAATTATATATAGGAGTTTGACATTCACCTAATAACATGGAATATGAAAGAATTCATTTTAGCTCTCGATCAGGGGACTACGAGTTCGCGGGCAATTATTTTTGACCATAATGGACTTCCTGTAGCAAGTGCACAAAAGGAATTTACTCAGTTTTACCCCAAACCCGGATGGGTAGAGCACGATCCTGAGGAAATCTGGTCAACACAAGCCGGCGTTGCACTTGAAGCAATTACTAAAGCCGGACTCGAAAGTGCCAATATTGCTGCCATTGGTATTACAAACCAGCGTGAGACAACGGTAGTATGGAACAGAAAAACCGGCAAACCTGTATACAATGCTATTGTCTGGCAGGACAGGCGTACCGCAGATTTTTGTGATAAGCTGAAGAGTGAAGGGCAGGGCTCAAAGATCCTTAAAAAAACAGGGCTTATTATCGATGCCTATTTTTCTGCAACAAAAATCAGGTGGATATTAGATAACGTGAAGGATGCAGGAAGGCTGGCGGAGGATGGACAACTGGCATTTGGAACAATAGATTCGTGGCTGGTATGGAACCTTACCAGGGGACAATTACATATAACAGATGTTTCGAATGCTTCAAGAACTATGTTGTTCAATATTCATACTCTTAAATGGGATGAAGAGCTGTTAAAGATATTCAATATCCCATCGGCAATGCTTCCTGAGGTAAAGTCATCAAGCGAAATCTATGGAAAAACTGAGGGCCAGTTTGCCACATCAATACCTGTTGCCGGAATAGCCGGCGATCAGCAGGCAGCTCTTTTCGGACAGATGTGTATCGAGCCGGGGATGGTTAAAAACACTTACGGTACAGGTTGTTTCATGGTTATGAACATTGGAAATAACCCAATTGAGTCAAAAAATAAACTATTGACTACTATTGCCTGGAAAATTGGCAATGATACTCAATATGCCCTTGAAGGGAGTATTTTCATTGCCGGTGCAGTTGTTCAATGGCTTCGTGATGGTTTGGGGATTATTAAAAGTTCCGGCGATGTAGAGAAACTGGCTGCAAAAGTTAAAGACAGTGAGGGAGTCTATTTTGTCCCTGCCTTCGCAGGGCTCGGCGCTCCACACTGGAACCAACATGCTCGGGGCACATTAGTTGGTATAACCAGAGGTTCCACATCGGCACACATTGCCCGTGCTGCTCTTGATAGTATCGCCTATCAGACATTGGAAGTGCTGCTTGCCATGCAAAATGATTCCGGAATTGATATCCGTGAATTAAGGGTAGATGGAGGAGCGACAGTGAATAACCAGCTAATGCAATTTCAGGCAGATTTACTACAGGCAAAAGTTGTACGACCAAAAATTACCGAGACAACAGCTCTTGGTGCTGCATACCTTGCCGGACTTGCTGTGAATTACTGGAGCAATATCAATGAGATTAAGCAACAATGGCAGATGGACAGGACCTTCTCTCCTCAAATAAAAGAGAATGAAACACTTGCCCTGATCAGAGGATGGCATCGCGCTGTAAATGCAGCAAAAACATGGGCGGATGATTCGAATTAAAATAATATAAATGTATGTGTAGGGACGTTGCATGCAACGTCCCTACACATACAAATTTTTATACAATTATTTAATAACTAACCATATGAATGCATTTTTTGCTGAATTTTTCGGAACTGCAATAATTCTTGTTTTTGGAGGAGGAGTGGTAGCAAACGTTGTTCTCGATAAAACGAAAGGAAACAACAGCGGATGGATTGTAATAACTTTCGGATGGGCCGTAGGGGTCTTTACAGGAATATTAATTGCGGCGCCATTTAGCGGTGCCCACCTGAACCCTGCTATAACACTGGCTCTTGTGATTGCACATAAATTTTCAATTACTCTCTTGCCAATGTATATCTGCGCCCAGATGCTGGGTGCAATGTTTGGAGCTTTTCTTGTCTGGGTAGCTTATAAAAAGCACTTTGATGCAACAGCAGACGCTGATTCAAAGCTGGCTGTATTCTGTACTGCCCCGAATATACGACACTACTGGTATAATATTTTAACTGAAGCTATAGGAACATATGTACTTACCCTGGCTGTTCTCTACATGGCGAAACCAGAAGTCGGATTAGGCGCTTTGAGTGCTTTACCAGTTGCTCTTGTTGTCCTGGGTCTCGGTCTGTCTATGGGAGGTCCTACCGGATATGCTATTAATCCTGCCCGTGATCTTGGTCCGCGCATAGTGCATTTCCTTCTTCCAATAACGGGTAAACGCGACAGCGATTGGAAATATGCCTGGGTACCTGTTCTGGGACCATTGGTTGGAGCATCACTTGCAGCGGTGATGTTTCTGATTTTTAAAGGGGCATGACAAAGAAATCCTGACAAAAGAACTTTGACATCATTTAACCGGGTTTAATGGTATCTTTTTTATAATTCGTCAAAATCATTGAAAAAAAATACTGGGTTTCCTTGCTTTTCTTGAAATACAATTGTTAAATTAGCTTTACTTTTTGTTTATATAAAAGGCAATAAGGGGAAACGAAATTTATAAAAATATTATACCTGGTCGAAAGGAAAGTTACTTTACCTGGATTATGTTCAGTTTTATCATTGTCTATGATCTCGGGATCTTTGTGTAGAAGAAATTATTAAATAAATAATCATTTTCAAAAACAAGTAATAAACAAATCTTTAAAGAAATTGTTAACTATTAAATTTGATAATTAAAACTTAAAAATTATGAAGAAACTTTTATTGTCATTATTAGTTGTCGTCTTCTCTTTGACACAACTCAATGCACAGTCATTCAAAAATGGCGACATGATTGGAAGCTTAGGTGTTGGCTTTGGCTGGTATGGATATGGTTATGGGACAACTTCATTGCCTGCTTTTAGCCTAAGCTTAGATAAAGGGATTGCCGACATCGCAAATGTTGGTCCAATTTCAATTGGAGGAATCATTGGAATCAAACATGCCTCTTACTCTTATACTTCTTCCCTGGATTGGACGTGGAATGATATTGTTATTGCTGCTCGTGGCGCTCTCCATTATGATCTTTTTAAAGTTCCTAAGCTTGATACTTATGGCGGAGTAGCATTAGGTGTAAGAATTGAATCTGAATCTTACTATACTTATCTAAATGAAAAGGCATCTTCTCATCAAACTTTTGGACTATTTGCCCTTTATGTTGGGGGACGTTATTATTTTTCTGATAAATTTGCAGCATTTGGTGAATTAGGTTATGGACTTGGATATTTAACTCTCGGCGTAACCTACAAATTCAATTAATATTCAGATATTTATAAAATAAAATTTCTATGTTTTTAAGGCAGTCCGCATTGCGGGCTGCTTTTTATTTTGACTCCATTCTGAAAATCCAAAAACAGAATTATCTTTATCAAAAAATGCAATTATGAAAACAAGGATCAATTTGTTTTTTCTTAAGCTTAAAAATCTGATTGGAAAGTCGGCTCTTCCCAAAATAGCTTTTATCGCTTTAGGGATATCTTCAACTGTCTGGTTCCTGATCAGAGTAATTCCCAAACCTCAACGGGCAACTTATCCCTGTATGAGAGCTGCCGCACCAATTATGTCAGCGTTTGTAATATGGTTGATTACTTTATCCGGTTCAGTTCTGGCATTCAGAAAAGCCAGGAATCATTTCATGAAAGCCAGGTATATTTATGCTGCCTCATTTTTTACTCTTGCAGTAGTATGTACAATACTATCCCTGACCAACAGAGCTGAAGTGGTTAGCGCAAGTTCGGTGGATGTAAACAGTGTATTGTCTAATTCACCTATCGGCGTTGAACATGGTATTTTCCCCGGACGTGTTGTATGGGTTTTTGACCCAAAAGTTGCGACCTGGGACGGAACAAACAAATACTGGTGGGATGAAAAAAGTACTTCACAGACTGAAGCAACCAAGATGCTGGAAAATATTCTGAAATCACTTACCGGCAAGGTTACTGAAGCAATGGCCTGGGATGTGCTGTTTAAAAATTTCAATAAAGAGAAGAAAAAAATCACAAGCGGTTATACAATAAATCAGAAAATAGCTGTTAAGATCAATCAGAACAATACTCTCAGTCATGCAGACACAACAGGTTTAAATGGTACTCCACAACTTATCTATGCTTTAATAGCCAGCCTGACTAAAGAAGCAGGTGTGCCACAAAAAAATATTACAATTTTCGATGCCAGCCGTTTTATTGGCGATAACATTTTTAATAAATGTCACAAGGATTTTCCTGAGGTAATATTTGTTGACAATCAGGGAGGCGAGGGACGCGTTAAATCCACTTATGTTGAGAAGGCAATTCCGTATTCTGTCGATAACGGAAAGCTTGCAACAGGACTCGCTTCATGTGCTGTTGAAGCTGATTATCTGATCAACATTGCCTTGTTAAAAGGGCATGGGGGACAAGGCGTTACCCTTTGTGGAAAGAATTTTTACGGAGCAACAAGCATAGATCACAATTGGAGGAAAAACGCTCATGATAATTTTGAGCAGGACAGGCAGGGTAAAGACAAATATATGACCTTTACAGATTTCCTCGGACATAAAGATCTGGGAGGGAAAACAATATTGTTCATGATTGATGGTTTTTACGGCGCCCGTTCCCAGGATGGTCCGCCATTAATAAAAGATAAATGGAGAATGGCTCCATTTAATAACCGATGGTGTTCCAGTCTTTTTGCTTCTCAGGACGGAGTGGCCGTGGATGCAGTTGGAATTGATTTTTTAAGGGCAGAATGGCCCGATCTTGCAGACATTGCGTATACCGAAAAATATTTGGTTGAAGCTGCCCTGGCTGATAATCCGCCCTCCAAAACTTTTTACGATCCTGAACGTGACGGTACCCGGTTGAAAAGTCTGGGTGTAATGGAGCATTGGAATAATGCTGCTGACAAGAAATACAGCAGGAATCTGGGCAAAAACTACGGAATTGAGTTGGTTTATGTTCCGATAAATTAGAGTGGGTTTTTCTAGATAATTCTGTATTGGGGTGAAATACCCCTCTGTCGCTTCGCGACATCTCCCCCAAAAGGGGGAGAAAATCCTCATTGGATAATTATAATCACTATAAAATGCCAAGTATTTCTCCCCCCATGGGGGGAGTGCCCGAAGGGCGAGGGGGAAATTCATCCCAAAACAGATCTCCGGGAGGAATGCCCGAAGGGCGAGGGGGTATTCAGTTACAATCCTGTTCGACCCTTATTATAGATTTTACATCATATCCATTTGCCACAGCTTTGCCAAGGAGCATAATATAAGTCTGATCATCCATTTTCTTTTCCCTGGCGAGTATCCAGAGGTATTTAAGTGAAGGATCCCCAACAAGGACATACCTGTATTCTTTGTCCAACTCCATAATCCAGTAATCTCCGGAAAATGGCCAGAAAAACTGTACTTTGAGCTTTGCAGGACTCATCTTATCAGGGATCCAGGCAACTCCCCGTGAAGATGTTGATTTTTGAGGATCAGATAAGTAGTATCCTTTGTTCAATACCGTTATTCTTCCATCATCGCGGAGAGTATAGTTAGCGGAAGTGCACTTTAATTTTCTTTCAAAATAGTTTGGCAGACGGGCAATTTCATACCACATACCCATATATCTGTTGAGGTTGACAGTTGATACAACTGAAGGAATTTTCTGGGACGGGGCTGAATTGAAGAGTATCATCGCAAAGAGGGTTAATGAGATTATTTTCATTTTAGATATTTTCTTTAGAACAATTAATATAGTAATCTGTTCGAAACCTTTTTCCCCGGTACAGGCTTTTTAAAGGCAAAATATGTTAAAAAGCTTTCTCCAGGCCACCCTTATTATTAACACTTCATTAACAACTTTTCCGGGGTTTATATGCAATCAGGCACAAAATTTGTTTAATACTTTATTATGAGAATAGTTTTATAAAGATAGAAACGAGGAGGGAAGTAAAATGAAAAAACTTGAAAATTTTAAAAATGCGATCTGGTTTATTCTGATTGTTACAGGTATTGCAAGCCTGCAAGGTTGCATAGTTTACCGGCCTTATCCTGAAAACGCAAAACTTTTATCAGTGTCTGATATCATCCAGATGAGTAAAGACAGCGTGTCGTCAAAGGATATTATCGGAGAAATTAAACAATCACATACAGCTTATTTTCTCAGAGCGGACCAACTTGTGAAGCTGCGTGATGAAGGGGTACAGGATTCGGTTTTAAACTATATGGAAGAAACTAAACTCAGGGCAGCTCAGCAAAATCAGAGATATTCTGACTCTTATTATGGATGGCCCGGAGTATATGGGTATTATGGCGGATTAGGTTTTGGCTGGCCTTATGGATACATGGGCTGGGGCTGGGGACCAACATTCGTGTACAACTTCCGCGGAGGCTTTGGTGGTGGATTCCATGGCGGAGGTGGTTTCCATGGAGGAAGAGGAAGGTAACGGTTTGTTTAACAGACTGAACCTAATAAAGCCTTGCCGTATACTGGCAAGGCTTTTTTTGGTGGATTACTCTAACGAAATTATTTTTTATTAAGAAGTTTATTCTTTACTACGAAAGAAAGACTGTCGCATGCACTGAATGCTGTGAAAATTCCTAACCCGTTGCTGATATTGGTAAAAGGTTCATTTAGATTTATTGTATTCTGAGTGCTGCTCTGATAAAGACTCGCGTAATCTTTAGTGACCTTGTACAATTTAAATTCATAATGCCCGTAATTTCCAACCGTAGAAAATAAGGAGATCCGGTAAAGAGAATCCTGGATAGGTCTTGTCTGAAATCTTCTTGCCAGGTTAATTGTTCCTGTTCCTGTTCCGGGGAATCCGCCGTAGCCAAACCCGCCTGATGTTGTATTTACTCTCACAGGTGTCAGGATGCTGTCTTTATTTTCAAGTATTACAAAGTAATAATCCCTGTTGGGATTGTTCCAGCTTACCAGCAAAGATGAATCTCTTAATTCGCGCATAGTCAGCGTGGTATCGACCAAAAGGGCATTTTCAGAAATTTTTAGTCCCGATGCACTGCCAGGCACGGTGGTTTGGGAAGTTATCTGCTGGTTGTTGTATATTATGTTCAGAGAATATGTTCCTCCTGCAGTGATGTTAAGATTATTTCCGGGATAGTTGTAATATCCTTGTCTGACTGATGGCTGAAGATTATATGTGATTCCATTTGATACGATTGAAACACTTGCATCTGAAACTCCGTGGAAAACAGTATCAGAACTATTGAAATACACTGCCTGTGAGATTCTAATGCTATCCACCGGCCTGCCTGCGTACAAATAGCCTTCAACGACTATTAAACCGGAATGTCCGTTATTCAGTTGTTCTTTCTCACACCCTGTAAGAAAAGCGCTGATGACAATTGCTAGGATGATTTTGCGCATAGTTCATTACTATTTAAAATCGATTGCAAATGAAAGGTTTGGAGTGAATCCCAGGTAGTTGACATTAGTTATATTAAGCTGATATCCCTGGGGATTGAATTCCTTATACCATATATTCTGGTGATTCAGAAGGTTGAAAACAGAAGCGGAAACATGCATTTTTGCTGATCGTGTTTCCCAGTTATAGGTAGCTGCAAGGTCGACCCTGCTGTATAGAGGTAACCTGTCTCCGTTTTTTTCATTAAGATGGTAATAAGTATTTGTTGTCCCATCAAGCATTGTCAGCTGGTAAAGGCTCTCGGGAGCAGTGTACGGTTTCCCGGTGGCATATACAAAAGTGGCAGCAAAATCCCATCTTTTTATTGTTCGGTTAATAACTGCTTTTACCTCGTGTGTCTGGTCCTGGTCAGCATAAAATGATTTTCCGTAATTTAAATCCGGGAAATTATAGATAACCGAACCAAGTGTATAGCATAACCAGCCTGTTGTATTGCCAATCTTTTTCTGAGCCAGGAATTCAATACCTTTTTCAATACCTGTTCCCGAATATATATTCTCCGTGTTTGTCGGCGCTAGGAAATTTCTTGTGGCTCGTTGCGATTCTTCCAGAACATTAACCAGGCTCTTGTAGTATCCTTCCACATTAAAAAGATAATTGCCCTTTTCATAGGTAGCGCCGGCAATATAGTGAAAGGCCGAGCTTACCGGCACATCAGACTTATTATCGAGTACCCAGTATTCTTTGTTACCTTCAAGAATGTCTTCCTGTGTAACGCAGGAAACAAACTGGTAATATTTGCCAAAGGCTGCTTTTAGTGAAATGTTTTTATTAAGGTTAAATATCATTGATGCACGAGGTTCAGAATAGAATTCGGAGGTTCCTGCAAAATATGAGCCCCTGTAACCTGCCAGAAAATGCAGTTTTTTTGTAATCTCAATATTGTCCTGCACATAGAATGAGTACAGGATTGCTTTTCCGTTAACGGTAAGTGTATCGGTTCGCTGGCCGGTATATTTGATATCGTATTGGGTAACTTCTGTTCCGAAATCTACCTGATTATTATTCCCTATTTTCCATTCGTTTTTGAACCGGAACGTAAGATCCTTGATATTATTTGACAAGTTTGCATTATCAAATGCCTGCGAAGTGCTTAGCTGCGTGCCTGTGCCTCCGGACTGATATTCGCGGTCGGAAAGATTAAAGTAGTTTGAATAGGAAATGAAAACATGACTATCAAAATTATCATTCCATTTTCTCAACCACTGAGCGCTTATCCCTGTATTACCCCAGTTGGTGAGATTTTTGAGGCCACCCTGGGAACTATTCCTGGAAAATTCTGAAGAAATACTCTGCGACTGATCAAGTTTATCTTCCCCATTATAAAAACTGACGAATATTTCATCTTTCGATGATGGCTTATAGGTTATTTTTGAGTTGAGGTCATAAAAATGGAAAGTCGGAGTAACGGTCTGTTGCTGAAAAGAACGGCGTCCGCCAAAACCGCCAAAACCACCTGTTGGTCCAGTGCTTACGGTGGTCGTGGTTTGATTATACATATTAAAAATTTTATTGTATAAACCGGTCTGTATAATATCAGAATATGAACGGCGGGCTGCGAACTGGAAGGATACTTTGTCCTTTATAATAGGTACCTCTAAATAAGCATTTGCACTCAAGAGACTTATTCCTACTCCGCCCTTTATGTGTTCCATATCGGCGGGTTTCCCGGTTATATTCATCACACTCGATAACCGGCCTCCGTATGCCGCAGGAAATCCGCCTTTCATCAATTCTATATCATCAATGGTATTTGCATTAAAAGCGCTGAAAAAGCCGAAAAAATGATCGACATGATATATGGTCATCCCATCGAAAAGGATAAGGTTCTGATCAGGAGTACCTCCCCTGACATATAATCCGGAAGAAGACTCATTTGTCCCTGATATACCAGGTAACAACTGAAGTGAACGCATGACATCCACTTCACCCAGATTTGGTAATTTTTCTATTAGTTTCGGAGAAATTTTTACTGAACTGATCTCATCTGAAGATAGCCGGATTATTTTTTCTTTTTCCTGAACAACAAGCACTTCTGCCAGTCTTTCATTTTCTTTTGAAAGCCTGATTGTTATGGCACCGTTTATCAGGTTCGGATTAAGCCTGATTTCCTTAGTCCTATACCCGACATATGTTATTTCAAGAGTACATGTATCATAAGGAACATCCATTTCAAAGTACCCATTATCTTTTGTCTGCATAGCAATATCACTTCCCTTTATTCTGATTGTTGCATATGCCAGTGGCGAAGAATCAGTGCTATCAATAACCTGACCTTTAACATGAGTTATCCTGAAATTTGTTTCATCAGCTTTAAGGAATTGAAAATTGCAAGCCATCAATCCTATAAGAACGGATAAGAAAATATATTTCATCTATCCCCCGAATTAATTTATGAATAGAATAAATAATAAACGATGATATTATTCCTTTATTTTTGAACGGACATGTTTTAATAATCTGATTCACTTATCGGGTCCCGGAAAAGTCTATTTTGTGAGATGTCTGTTGATATTCCATTATAATATTTATCTATTTTGATGGTATCTGCATATTTGACTTCAATTTTTCCAGATACTTATTGAATCCCCGCGTGGCATTGTCGGGATTCATTTCTTGCTGCGAAGAGCTTCAATTATTTAACCTTATTATAAATATGGATATTATTAATCTTGTAAAATTAAGAAATGAAAATATTGTCGGGATTCACTTGCAACGGTTAAGCGAATTATTAATCGGTTACTAAAATGAGTTGAATAATGAATGCGGTTAAAAAGATGAGGAAAAGTGAAAATGCCATTGGTTTTTATGATTTCTTAGATTAATTTACTGTAAATTGAATGAAAAATGATGTGTCCATTATGAAGAAAAAAATTCGAATCAAATTATGTTATATAATTTGTATGGGAGTTATTTCATCTTGCTACTCAAATTCCCCTGGTGATTATAAAGGTACACCATATTCTGATGTGAAGTACTTTGGTGGAGCTCAAACCATTCCAGGTAAACTTCAATGTGAATATTATGATTTTGGTGGTGAAGGCATCGCCTATCACGATTCCGATACAATCAACTCAGGCAGCGGCAGATTAAATCCCTCTGATGGTTCTTATCTGAATGAATTCAGAATCAATGAAGCAGTAGACATCTCTTTTACAAAGTTCCGGGATCCGGCTATCGATAACAATCCATATAATTTTGTAGAACCCGAAAAGGATCAACTTTATATAGGTTGGACCCAGCCGGGCGAATGGACTAAATATACGATAAACGTTAAAAAGACAGGGACTTACCAACTTGGATTAATGTACACTGCAAATCAAAATGGAAAGATCTCTATTTCGGTTAACGACAAAGACGCAACAGGACCTATCTCCATCCCTTCTACATTTGTTGAAGCAGACAATGTAGCATGGCGGCAATGGCATCACTGGAACTATATCGATCAGATTGCACGGGTTGATCTGAAGAAAGGCTTACAAACAATCACACTTCATACTGTCGAAATAGGTCAGATGAATTACGACTATATCAATTTCAAAGTGGTAAAATAACTATTTGTTCATTAAGGCATTCAAAATTGGTTCGACCCAGCTTTCCTTATCAACGTTATAGACAATAAAATCGCTGTCGAATTGCCAGTAAGCCCAGGAAAATCCAAGTCTTTCCGCAGTTCGGGCTACAAAGGCTGTATATCGCGCCCTTGAATCCATATCGCCCTTGTCGTAGGCGCCAAATTCACCCAGAAATATTGGCCTGTCATTTTTCAGTGACCAGTCAGCGGCAACCTTAAGCTTTGATTCTACCTCCTTTTTTTCATCCGGAGTACCTGTCCATTTTATACCACTCAGGTTCTTATAATCACTTGCCCATGCTGCTCCCTGATGTGTAAACCGCATGGGATGATAAAAATGCACTGTTACAATAATATTCCGGTCATTATCGGGCAATTTCAATGTATTCAGACTTTCTATGCCATTCCAGTTGCCGGGTCCGATGATCAGGGTCCTGTCAGGATTAGACTCCCTGATGACTTTTATGGCTTCTGCCAGGAATGTGTTCCACATTTCCACGGTAAGCTTCTGGTTGGGCTCATTCAAAAGTTCAAACACTACATTGGCGGATTTATCCTTATACCTTGGAGCAATCTGTTTCCAGAATGAAAGGAACATCTCTTTCTTTGCTTCAGGATTATCAGCCATCGCTGTGTATTCGTGCAAATCCAGGATAATCATAAGATTTGCGTCAAGGCCTTTGGTAACAATCCAGTCGAGTGTTTCGAGCCACCCGGGATTGATTTTATTCTGACTATCCATTTGTGTGAATGGATTCAGGTTTATACGGACTGTAGAAAAACCTGCGTCTTTGATCATCTTAAAATACGATTCTTTGAATCGTCCTTTTTCATAGACTTGCCAGAATGCTTTATCATATCCGAGGATGTTAACTCCTCTGGCTAGTTTAAGACACTGATTCTGGGCAGAAATGATTTGTGCATCTGTCATGCAATTCATTGAAAAACCGGCGATGAACAAGGCAATAATGAGAATCAGTCTTTTCATGGTTTAAAGTTTTAAGTTTGCGCAGATTGAGATACTTTCTATTACCTGGTCAGGATCTCAATCATAGTATTCGGAAGTCCTGCTGCTTCTGCATTCACCTTTATTGAACCTGCTTTTGCATAGGGTCTGATAATAGCCAGGCATTTCCCATTAAAGGTTTTGCATTCAGGCTTGCGGAAACTTTGCATATCATCTGGTGCAGCATTTCCTGATGCCAGCAATTCACCGTCACCTGATACTGTGAATTTAACAGTTAAGTCAGTATTGGGTATAAGATTATCATCTTTGTCCCTGACTTCAACTGAAACATAAGATAGATCGTTACGGTCAGCATTAATCCGGGTTCTGTCGGCTGATAATATCAGGTGAGAAGGCTTTCCGGCCGTTCTGAACACCTTAGTTGCTGCTTCCTTCCCATTTATTAAACCTATAGCTTTCAGCTCGCCGGGTAAGTATGGTACAGTGAATTTTGCAGTAAGCCTGTTTTTGTCAGAAGTTTGTTTTTGTCCTATCACTTTCCCATTTAGCTCAAGGCGTACTTCCTGGCAGCGTGAATAAACCGATACCTGCAATGAATCTCCTTCCTCTCCGGGCCAGGTCCAGCTTTGATATTCAGCCGGCCAGCCCCACATTGAAATCTCTTCCTTTTTACCTGCCGGAAGTGGTGCATGAACTGCCATCTCAAGTTTACTTCTGCCCCATACCACATCCCTGAAATAAGATTGAGCTTTTTTTTGTCCGGTGATATCTATATCGCCGCACCAGGAGTTGTACCAGGGCCATGGCATACTGAAGCTGGCATCCTTCTTGTCATAGTACACATGTCCGATGCCCGATTCTCCAAGATAATCCATACCGGTCCATACAAAATCCCCTATGACCCATGAATCTTTTTCAACCTGCTGCCAGTTTTCAAATGCTTCTATCGGAAACGACTCCGTACCTGCCATTATTCGAGCGGGGTACTTTTTATGATCGTTTTCATATTCTCTCCATTCGTAATTATATCCTGCCACGTCAAGGCTGGCAAAAGCTTTTGCCGAGGCTGACCAATCTATACCGGGATGGTCCCAGAATAAGCAGACTGCTGCAGTAACAGGACGTGAATTGTCGAGAGATTTAACAACCCTGACCAGCTGACTGGCGATACGCTGGCCTGAAGTGTCGGCACGCTCGTAAATTTCATTACCTATACTCCAGGCGATCACACTGGGGTGATTTCGGTCACGAAGGATCATTGATTGCAGATCATTTTTCCAGTTATCTTTAAAATAATTACTATAATCGGATGGGTTTTTTGGATGTTCCCACATGTCGAACGCTTCATCGATTACAAGCATTCCAATCCGGTCGCAGGCGTCCAGAAATTGTTTCGAAGGGGGATTATGGCTGGTACGTATGGCATTGTACCCATTGGCTTTCATTATTTCAACCCGTCTTTCTTCTGCGCGGTCGAAAGCGGCAGAGCCAAGTAAACCGTTGTCATGATGCATGCATGCACCCTTAAGCTCAAGTGGAATATCATTTAGACGAAAACCTTTGCCCGCACTGAAATCAAGTGTTCTTACTCCAAACTGCACCGAATAACTGTCAATTATCTTCCCTTTTGCAACGATCTGGGATGTGGCCCGATACAAGTGGGGATTATCAACCGACCATAAAGATGGTTGTGTTATCTTAAGAGACTGTTCAACTGATAGTGTTCCGTCTGGCTCAATCGCTATTGATTTCTCTGTCTTATCAATAACATGGTCATCTGTATCACTGATAAAAGTTACAAGCTTTCCTTCAGTGTTTTCGTGACCACTGTTTTTAAGCTTAACTGACAACCGGATCTGGGCTATATCCTTTGAAAGTAAGTTTGTCGTAATAAACAAACCGTTTTCAGCTACTCTGAGCGGATTAGTTATTGTTAGCCATACATGACGGTATATCCCTGATCCACTGTACCATCGGCTGTTCTTCCCGGGATTATTTACCTCAACTGCAATTACATTATCGGATCCGGGGATCAGCAGCCGTGATATGTCGAACGAAAAAGGGGTATATCCATAGAAATGATCCCCTGCCTTTTTCCCGTTCACCCAGACACTGGATATCATATATACACCATCGAAGCAAACAGATACATTTTTCATCCTGTACGAATCATCGGGGGTGAAATGTTTCCTGTACCAGCCGGTGCCCCCTTTTACATGCCCTGTGGCAATGTCTCCTTCACTGGTTTTGGTGAAAGGACCAATATGATCCTCATTATCGCTTCCGGCAAAATTCTCAATACTCCAGTCATGGGGCAGATCCAGTGTACGCCATCTGGAGTCATCAAACAAAGGATCTTCAGCTCCGGTCACACTGTCGCGCAGGAATTTCCACCCCGTGTCAAATGGAAGATTTCGATTATTGATGGATTTGTTTTTTGTATTATCCGTTGAGTAGGATAACAGCATTAAACTTAAAGAGAGGAACAGTGGAAATATCAGTTTTTTCATCGCAGGAAGCTTTTTAGAACTATAGTAAAAGTAAACCAAATTTTAGGACTCTTTCACCACTTAAAAAGAAAAAATCAGATCAATGATGTATTTATTAAACCGGGATGCGTTTATATTTGTTATACAAATAGTTTATAAATGAATTCATGCTTTGCATAAATAATTTAAAATACTATAAAGTTCAGTTAACTAAAAATTCAGAAAGATGAAAAGGATGTTTCTTTTGACGACGTTGCTTATAACAGGGACATTGATATTTTCCCAGCCGGCGGAAGATAAATTTATGCCGGTTACTACAAATTCAAAATCAGCCTTGTCGCTTTATAACCAGGCAATGAAATACTATGATGACGTTAAACTGAAGGATGCGCTTGAAACATTTAAAAAAGCTCTTAATGCGGATCCGGATTTTTTCATGGCTAATTACCAGATGGCTTCATATTACCTTCTGAATCGATCTGATGATAATTTTAACGAATATGCTGATGCCGCAATCAATTGTAGAGCAAAACTCACTGATGCTGAGGAACTTCTGAAAGAGGGCCTGGTCAAATTGAAGCAGGGTCGTACCAATGTTACCGACCTGGGGAAAAAACTTGTGGAAATGTATCCGGATGATCCAAATTCATATAATAACCTGGTTTCTTTTCAATCACTTGCAGGCGATTCTACTGGCATAGTTGAAACTTTGAATAAAGCAATTATAATTGCTTCTAATCCTGCATCCTTTTACAATCAGCTCGGATATGCATATCTGACATTAAATCAGAGCGATAAAGCGGAAGAAGCCTTCAATAAATACATTGAGCTGGAACCAAAGAATCCGAACGTGTACGACTCAAAGGGAGATTTCTATATGTTCATTAGAAGATACGATAAAGCTTATGAATCATATATGACAGCTAATTCCATAGATCCTTCTTTCAGTCATGACAAGGCCGAACTGGCAAAACAGCTTTATGAACAGACGGAAGGCAAGAAACTGCAAATAATCTCCATATAATCTTTTCCCTTTAACGAAAAAGCGCAACCATACTGAGAGTAACATTAATCCTTAATTGAGAATAATCCCTCCCGGAGGAGGGGATGAAAGGGGAGAGGTAAAACAGCAGAGAATTTGTAGAGACGTTGCATGCAATGCCTCTATTTGATTAGATCAGGGATATTATTGGAATTATCGAAATTGATAAGCCAGTGCATATCTTTTGAGTTGAAAATAAGTATTAACTTTAACAGATAATATATTGATTTTGTCAACCAAAGTTTCTTATTTTCAAGAATAAAACTATCTTCATGGTTGTCTCTATACAGTAATCAACTTCTTCTGATCTAACCTTAACTCTGGCATATGAAAAAGCAAAAACTTTTTTTGAAAGCACTTTTTTTAAGTGCATTCCTTGGCCTTTCGGCATTAATCTTTCTTGGCCTCAGCTCATACAGCAGCCAGCCTAAAACTAATATTGCTGAAAGAAGAGCATCATTTGATGTTGGATGGCGGTTTCTCAAAGATAGTCTCTCGGGTTTTGAAAATCCTGATTTTAACGATTCAAACTGGAGGCTTCTCGACGTGCCTCATGACTGGAGTATTGAAGATCTCCCTGGTCAGAACGGTGTTGATATAATAGGGCCGTTTGATAAATCTGCTGTTGATAAAATGAGTTCAGGCTACACGATTGGTGGTATAGGGTGGTACCGGAAAAGCTTTACACTGACCGAAACAGATAAAAATAAAACTGTCTACCTGCAATTCGACGGTGTTTATATGAACTCGGATGTATGGCTTAACGGTAAACATCTTGGATTTCACCCTTACGGATATACTCCGTTTAGTTACGATATTACTTCATTTCTTAATCCTTCCGGTCAGGCTAATGTCGTTGCAGTACGTGTTAAAAATGATGGATTGAATTCACGCTGGTATTCGGGTTCAGGTATAACCCGGCATGTATGGCTAACCGTAGTAAATCATGTTCATATAGATATATCCGGAGGCCTTTACATCACAACACCGGCAGTCTCTGAAAATTCTGCTGAGGTAAAAATTGCAACCACAGTCGTGAATACGGGCACTAATGATAAAAAGATTGTTCTACAGACTCAGTTGTTCGATCCATCAGGTAAGCTTGCCGGATCGGCAAAAAGCAACTCTGTACTGACACCAGGTCAGTCGATAGAATTAATACAAAATGTTCAGGTAGAGAAACCAGCTCTCTGGTCAACGGATGTGCCCAACCTTTATCAGGCGAAGGTATCTGTTTTAATAGATGGAGCAGTAGTTGATAACGAGGAAACTTTATTTGGTATCCGCAGCATAAAAATTGATGCACAGAATGGTTTAACTATCAATGGTAAAACGGTTAAAATGATTGGAGGTTGTTACCATCTCGACAACGGACCTCTTGGTACAGCTTCTATTGACCGGGCTGAGGAGCGCAAAATTGAGGTATTGAAGAAAACGGGATTTAATTCAATAAGGACCAGCCACAACCCTCCATCACCAGCACTGCTTGATGCATGTGACCGTTTGGGAATGTTAGTGATCGATGAAATTTTTGATATGTGGGAAACGCCAAAAAAAGAAAAGGACTACCACCTGAACTTCAGCGACTGGTGGCATAAAGATGTGGAGTCGTGGGTTAAGCGCGACAGGAATCACCCATCAGTTATCATATGGAGTATCGGAAACGAAATTCGTGAAACATTTGATACTTCAGGATTAAGGATTGCAAGAAATCTGAGCGGAGAGATTCGTCGGTTTGATCAGACTCGCAGTATCACTGAAGCATTCAATGATTTTGCATGGATGAGAGGTCAGAAAAGCAGATGGGATTCAATTCCGGAACACATGGGGCTACTTAATGTTGTAGGATATAATTATGCGTATAAGAGGTATGAGGAAGATCATATTAAATATCCTGACCGTGTTATGGTTGGAACTGAAACTAATCCTCCACTCGCATTGGAAAACTATGAAATGGTTAAGAAGCATCCTTATGTTATTGGGTATTTTGTCTGGACTGCCACTGATAACATTGGTGAAGCAGGTGTAGGTATGCCCCAGTTAATTGATAATACAACAGATAACAAAACTTCGCAAAGCAATGAGAATCCACAGGGCCCGGGAGCATCCGGACAAAAGGAGACATCACCAGGAAACTTTCCAGGTCCTCAGGCAGGTGGAAAAGGTGCGAATGCAGGAGGTCCTCCTTCTGGCGGATTTTTCAGACGTGATCCCTGGCCGGTATTTAACAATTACCAGGGTGATATTGACCTTATAGGGAACAGAAAGATGCCTTCATATTATCAGCATGTTGTATGGGGTAAAAGTAAAGTTGAAATCTTCGTTCACCGTCCGATACCGGAAGGTAAAAAAGAGGTTACAAGCCCCTGGGGATTTCCTGATGTGATAAAAAGCTGGAATTGGCCAGGTCATGAAGGTGAAAAACTCCAGGTACATGTTTACACTCGCAGCCAACAGGTCAAACTTGAGCTAAATGGTAAAATTGTCGGTGAACAAAATGTGGATCCGATGAAATCTATTACAGCTACGTTTGAGGTCCCTTATGAGCCGGGAACGCTTATTGCGCATTGCTATGATAATGATAAGGAATCAGCCTCACAAACTCTTGAAACTACAGGCAAACCGATAGCTGTCAGACTGATTGCTGACAGGACCCAAATCAAGGCCGACAGGAACGATCTCTCTTATGTTAGAGCTGAGATAATAGATTCCAAAGGTAACATTGTTCCTGATGCAGATAATATAGTTGTAAATTTTGAGGTTACAGGAAACGGGAAGGTAGCAGGTGTAGGAAGCGGCAATCCGAGTGATATATCAAGTTTTCAGCAGTCAAGGAAAAAAGCCTACCAGGGAATATGCCTGGCAATAATTCGTCCGGAAACAACCTCTGGAAAAATAAGTGTCAGGGCTACGGCTGAAGGATTAAAGGAAGCATCTCTTATAATAACAACTAAATAAACGGACCTGCCCAAAAAAGCATACGGGAGTTTGAAATCGAAAAAATCATGCTACGCTGTATTGGGTATAAGAGGTTTTTAATTTCTTTTAGCATTTTTTGAGTCATCAGCATTCGATCAGTAAGATTTAAAACACTCTTAAATCCATGAAAAGAAAAATGTTCTCACCCGGTTTTCTAATGGTGTTATCACTTACAATGCATGCCCAATCCTATGTGCCGGAACTTAAAAACGCCAGAGTTATTGTAAGTCCTGTGGCACCGATAAAGGCCTATGCTTTCAATTTGAAAGATGTTAAGCTCCTGGATGGAAGCCCCTTTAAAAACGCAATGGAGAAGGATGCTGCTTACCTTCTGGTTATCGAACCTGACCGTCTTCTATTCCGGTTTTACCAGAATGCCGGCTTGCCAACCAAAGGCGAAATTTATGGAGGTTGGGAGAGTGAGGGGCTTTCGGGTCATACCCTTGGACATTACCTTTCGGCTTGTGCATTGTTTTATTCCAATACCGGGAATGTGGAGTTTAAAAACAGGGTAGATTATATTGTGTCTGAACTTGCGCGATGCCAGCAAGCCCGCAAAACAGGATACGTGGGAGGTATCCCAAATGAAGATACGCTTTGGGCTAAAGTATCGCGAGGAGAAATAAGATCAGGTGGTTTTGACCTGAATGGAGCCTGGTCGCCCTGGTACACTGTGCATAAAGTGATGGCCGGACTGGTGGATGCATATCTGTATTGCGACAACCAACAAGCATTAAAAGTCGTTACCGGTATTGCCGATTGGACTGAAATGGTTGTTAAGAACCTTACCGAAGAGCAGCGTCTCAGGATGCTCAACTGCGAATATGGAGGAATGCAGGATGTATTGGTTAATATCTATTCCATTAACGGCAACAAAAAATATCTTGATCTAGCCTATAAATTCGATGATGAATTTATAATGGGACAACTCGCCAAAGGCATCGATCCTATGGCTGGCAAGCACTCCAATACCAATGTTCCCAAAGCCATTGGTGCTGCCAGGAGGTATGAACTTACTAAAAGTCCAACGGATCATCAAATTGCCACATTTTTTTGGGAAATTATGGCACACCACCAGGCCTATGTAATTGGGGGGAACAGTAATTATGAATACCTTGGCGAGCCTGATAAACTCAATGACCGCCTGAGCGACAATACATGCGAAACCTGTAATTCGTACAACATGCTCAAACTCACCCGGCATTTATTTGCATGGGAACCCAATAGCAAACTTTTTGATTTTTACGAGCGAACGCTTTACAATCACATCCTATCATCCCAAAATCCGGAAAACGGAATGATGTGTTATTTTACCCCTCTTCGCATGGGTACTCGCAAAGAATTCAGCGACCAATTTAATACCTTTACCTGTTGCGTCGGCAGTGGCATGGAAAACCACAGCAAATATGCTGAAGCCATATACAACGAAACCTCAGGCGGTGATTTGTATATCAATCTATTCCTTCCTTCCGAATTGAACTGGAGAACTCGTAGCGCAACAATAAGACTGGAAACAGGATTTCCTTATGACAACAAAGTTACTGTCAGTGTTGGCTTAAAGAAAAATCAGTTTTTTTCACTTTTTCTGCGTCAGCCGGCATGGGCAAAAGGCGGAATTGCGATTACTATAAATGGGAAATCTGTAAAAATTACTCCAAATGCTTCAGGCTATGCAGAGATAAACCGGAAATGGAAAAACAATGATATTATTGAGATCACTCTGCCCATGGATCTTCATATTGAATCCATGCCCGATAATGCGGACCGAATAGCATTCCTTTATGGTCCGATTGTGCTGGCGGCTGACCTGGGTGATTCGTTGCCTGATCCGGTGTTCGGAACTCCGGTTTTGCTTACTGATAACCGGAATATAAAAGACTGGCTGAAACCTGTTGATTTGAAAACACTGACTTTTGAAACAAAGGGCATTGGGCAACCCAAAGATATTACGCTTAAACCTTTTTACACCTTGTACAATAAGTATTACAGCGTATATTTCGACTTTTTTACAAAAGCAGGATGGCTAACCCGTCAGGCAGAATATGAAGCTGATAAGAAACAGCAACAATTAATTGAAGAACGCACTATTGATTATTTCCGCATAGGCGAAATGCAGCCTGAACGCGACCATAAACTGGTTGCCACTGAGAAATCGTATGTCGACATCGCATTGGGAAGGACAGGTAGAGAGGCTCGGAGCAATAATAATTTTACATATACCATGAAAGTGAATCCTGGAGCTGCCAACATTTTGCTGCTCACCTATATTGGCGATGATAAGGATCGCAAGTTCGATGTGTTGGCTGATGGAGTGAAAATTGCATATGTTGAATGGAATGGAGGAACTACAGGTAAATTTTACGATAATGAATATGTTATCCCCGCAGATATCATTGGCAACAAAACCTCAGTAACCATTAAGATTGATGCAAACCATGGCAGAACAGCCGGAAGAATCTTTGGCTCCCGCACCCTGAAAGGAGATAAGTAAAACTTCATCTGAATAATTACTATAATAAAAAGCCATTTCAATTCCAAAAACAAAAAATTAGTAAAAACAAAATTTATCCTTTATTTTGCCGCTAAAACAACTAAGCGGTACTATCTTCGCAAGCCAGGCTGTATTGTTTCCTGTAAAGTGTAAACCACTGAAAAACTACACAGAAGCTGCCTTGCCAGGAAACCGTCGTTTGATGGGCGATACTCATCTTTTTACACCTAACGAACCTAACTCTTTCGAAATTTACTATTTTGTAAACCCGGATCAATTTATTGCGCCAAAGAAAAAGCAACTGTTACTGCCAACTATCGAAATCAGGAACGAAGCTGATAGCCTCTTGAAATCGCTCCAGATAAAAGAATCCGAATTCGGTAAGGCGGAATTTCCTTTCAGAGATCTGTAAGCTGTTAATTGCAACAATTGCTTATACAAAAATTTCTTTCATTGTCACTTATTTGGATAAAATCTTGAATAATAGTCGTATTATCGGTAAAGATATAAACCTGATATGAAATAAGGATATATCTAAAATTCTTCATAATTTTATAGGAAGGCAGTGCTGGTTGGTTTCATGATTTAATTCACAATTTTGCAGTAAGAGAAAGTTTTTATACTCAATACCAAGGCAGGTGATTTAATAATCATTTATGAAAGCTAGAATTAAGGAAAAAAACTCAAGCAAGGTGGAATTATCTATTGTGATGCCATGTCTTAATGAAGCAGAGACATTGGGGAATTGCATTAAAAAGGCATTAGCTTTTATTGAAAGAGAGAATATTGAAGGAGAAATACTTATATCCGATAACGGGAGCACAGATTGTTCTCAGGAGATTGCAGTAAAGTATAATGCCAGATTGGTACATGCTAATAAGAAAGGTTATGGAGCATCACTGGAGGAAGGTATTAATGATGCAAAAGGAACATATGTTATAATGGGAGATTCAGATGAGAGTTATGATTTTTCAAATCTAATGCCTTTTGTCAATGAATTAAGAAAAGGTTGTGATTTAGTAATAGGAAATCGTTTTAAAGGCGGTATAGCAAAGGGAGCTATGCCTTTTTCACATAAATATATCTGAAATCCGGTTTTATCTTTTATCGGGAGGCTCTTTTTTCACATAAAAATTGCTGACTTCCATTGTGGACTCAGAGGCTTAACGAAAAAAGCCTTCAAAGAAATGAATCTTCGTACAACAGGAATGGAATTTGCATCAGAAATGGTTGTAAAAGCAGCTTTACTCAAAATGAAAATAGTGGAAGTTCCAACCACTCTGTCTGTTGATGGCAGAAGTCGCCCCCCACATTTAAGAACATGGCACGACGGATGGAGGCATTTACGTTTTTTACTGATGTTTTCTCCTAAGTGGCTGTTTCTGTATCCGGGCCTGTTTATCATACTTATATCTCTTTTATTTAGCTCTTTACTTTTTATTAATCCAATAAAGGTAAACGGTGTCGTCTTCGATATTCACACACTGATAGTTACATCCTTTGCTTTGCTCATCGGAGTGCAGTTTGTTTTTTTCCATTCATTTGTAAAAATATACAGTATCACCAGTGGTATAATCCCTTCTGATAAAAAATTTGAAAATATATTTAACTATTTTACTCTTGAAAGAGGCTTATTGGTTGGAATTTTAATCTTTTTGATAGGGGCAATTATAATGTTAAATAATTTTCTCTCATGGAGTTCTGCTGGTTTTTCCGACCTCGTCCCATCATACTTTGTCAGGCGTATTTTATCCGGGATAGTACCATCCGTTTTGGGAATACAAATAATAATCTTTAGTTTCATTTTTAGTATAATTGGTATCAGGGAAGAGAAATGAGTTCTCCTATCGCAAAAATAAAAAAAGGATTTTTTGATAAGATATTGATATCGATCCATAAAAAAACTTCGCATTCAAAAAGAGTTGATTTATTGTCAACTCTTTTTGCAGAGGTAATAAAATCTGTAAACCCTGAGAATAAGAAATTGCGGTTACTGGATGTCGGATGTGGAGATATGGCTGTAGCCAAAGCCTTAGCATCAAAGTATGAAATTCTTCAATTTATATGTATAGATATTTATCCGAATATAGAACATTGGGATAATTACTTTGAGTTTGATGGTAAAAAGATCCCATTTAATGATAAAGAGTTTGATGTTGTCTTGTTCAGTGATGTATTACATCATGATTCTGTTAATATAAAGACCTTATTAATTGAAGCGAAACGGGTTTCAAACATTATATTGATTAAAGACCATTTTGAGTACGGTTTATGGTCACGAAGAATATTGCAATTAGCTGATTTCGTTGGAAATTATGGTTATGGTGTTTCCGTCCCTAAATACTATTTTTCAAAACAATCATTCTCTTACCTGCTGGATGAATGTAAATTTAATGAGATCGTACAGCTTTGTCCCATTCAGTTATATAAATATTCTACTATAATAAAACTGATATTTAAAAGTAAATATCAGTTTATAAGCTTAATACATTAATTACTTATGGAAAGAGAATCGGTAAAAAATCTTCTATTATTTATAATGGTAATGCTCTTGTTTGCTTTCTCCTATTATAGGAATCTGTGGGGTGTGGTGGAGAGAAAAAAATTTAATGATTTTGATGTTTATTGTGAGTCTCAGGTTCTTGGTCGGGTGATCAGAGCAGAAAAAGAAGGAATATTTTCTGAAGGAGGTTTAAATGGTTGGGTCAGGGATGACTCAATAATGAAAGATATGACATGGGATTAAATGACTTATTTTCAGTTTGATATTTATAAGAAAGGATTAGAAATAGGACCAGCTCACTTCATAATTTACGATAGCCAGATGGGCGGACAAGCCATGATTTTTGCTTTGTTAGACAAGATTTCTCCATTTAGCAATTCATTAAACCTCTACCTGTTTTGGATGATAAATTCATTTTCAATGGCATTTTTATTGACTCTTTTTGTTTCATGGGTTTATAAAAATTATGGATTTAGTGCTTCATTAATAACCTTCCTGCTTCTTTTAATTTCACCCTGGCTGACTTTTTTTGGGAAAGACCTGTATTTAATGTTAAGTTCATTCTATTTGCCCTTTATAATAATGCTATACCTTCTGTTTTCTGAATTTAAAGGAAAAACAAAAATTTCTCTGCGAAAACTGTTTCTGATTTCCACAGGACTGATATTTGTAAAATTGTTCTTTTCGGGTTTTGAATTTATTACATCCGCCTTAGTGATGTTCACTATTCCATTATTCCATTATATGTTCTTAAGCAAGTGGAAGATGAAGTTTTTTTTAAAAAGATTTACAAGTGTCGCGTTAGGAGCCATATCTGGTATTATTATGTATGCTGTACTATTTTCATATCAGCTTTCGACCTTAAAAGGAAACTTCTTATATGGATTTAAATATATGTTATACTGTTTTTTAAAGAGAACATATGGGAACAGTGCTGATTTTCCTGAAGGGTTCAAGGAATCCCTGGAATCAAATGTAATAGTAGTTCTTAAACAATATTTTCATTCAAAAGCTATCGACATAGGTATGGTAGGAATTAGCTTTGGGGTATTGTTTTGTATATTTATAATATTTTCATTGCTTAGCATGGCCCCTGAAAACATTACACCGACTACATATGCGAATAGGAAGAGAAACATTCCTCTGGTTTTTACTACATGGATATCTGTTTTAGGACCATTTTCCTGGTTTATTATTTTTAAAGCGCATTCATTTGTTCATTTGGATTTTGATGAAATAGTTTGGTATATGCCATATTGCCTTTTTGGTTTCGCTTTGATTGGAAGTGTTGGCTCTTCTCTGATAAAAGATATAAATATATATTTTGGGAACAAGGATCAAGTCGCTACTGGTTCTGGTTAAAAGCAGGAAATTGGAATAGTAGTATATTTAATAATATAAAGGGAATAAAGCCCTGTTGCTTTCGCAACAAGGCTTTTCCTTTGTAGCGGAGGGAGGATTCGAACCTCCGACCTTTGGGTTATGAGCCCAACGAGCTACCACTGCTCCACCCCGCAATATATCTTAAATAAGTCAATCCAAATGAGCCCAACGAGCGCCGAAAATCAGCAAGCTCTGCTTGCTCTGATTTTCGAGCATCCTCGAAAAACAAGCAAATCAAAGATTTGCGTTTTTCGGGACTATCACTGTCCCGAATTTCTACCGCCATCGGCGGTCTAGAAATTCGAGGATCCTCGCAAAATTAAGCAAATCTCTGATTTGCTATTTTGCGGGACTCCACCCCGCAATATCGAGGGGCAAATGTAGTATATATGGTGCAATCGGCAAAACAATTTTGAATATATTTTGATTCGACAGATCTGATTCCACGGATCAATTACTGCTGACTCTCCTGCTTCCTACTTTCGACTTCATTATGATTTAAATTTTAATTGTTAGTTTTGTTTACAATTTAATGTTTTAACTGTTGATACATATAGGAATCTTATGTAGTAACTGAAAATTAATTTTTATGCCACGAGTATTTAAAGCAACGGAGTTAGAAAGAGAAGAAAAAGAGGTAAAACGCGATTACCTCGACCGACATATGCCACATGTTTTCTGTCCTGATACAGTTAAAAGAGGAGAGAAATTTGAGGTTAAA
>Ga0182011_10000458_pt1 | contig 35481 bp, 27 predicted proteins | sample 711E1DmetaG_FD_120481 | JGI IMG/M metagenome (GOLD analysis project Ga0182011, IMG submission 120481) | Permafrost microbial communities from Stordalen Mire, Sweden - 711E1D metaG | ecosystem: Environmental > Terrestrial > Soil > Wetlands > Permafrost | place: Sweden: Stordalen | collected...
ACGGACTTTTTGAATAATATTATTATATATGGAAAATGAGTTTTTAAAAGGAAAGAAAATTTTAATAGTCGAAGACGACCTGTCAAGCAGATTATATCTTAATAAAATACTTGAAAAGGCTGGCGTTGACATTCTGAATGCCGGAGATGGACAGGAGGCAGTGAATGTCGCTTTAAATACTCCTGACCTTGACCTTATTTTGATGGATATTCAGCTTCCGGTAATGGATGGGTATTCAGCTTTGAATAAAATCAGGGAGGCCAGAAAGGATATTATCATTATAGCTCAGACAGCTTATGGTCTTTTAGGAGATAAAGAAAAAATACTTAATTCGGGTTTTAATGACTATGTTATTAAACCTATTCTCTCACAAAACCTTATAGATAAGCTAATTATAAACCTTAGCCGGAAATAATCACATAAACGGCAATTCTAATTCACATTACTCAGGGTAAATTGCCAGTTGCTGGAATTCGTTTCTGAACTCTTCAATTTCGTATCTCCATCTTTCCTTTTCAACCCTGATATTTTTCCTTGAAATTAAGCATTCCCTCATACCCGAATCGCCTGAAAGAATATCAAAAGGCATAAGTTTGAATTCATATTCATATGGTGGCATCTTAAATTTGAGAGCATCAGGCAAGGATGTTTCAATTATTGCATCAAAAATTTCCAAAGCTGTACCCACAGGCTTAAACCGATCTAGATCAGTAATATGTATCTGAAGACCAAAGCAAAGTTTCCCACTGAATTTGTGAAATGTCGGAATGAAATCATGAGCTCTGAACACACATCCTTCAATATTCCTGTTTCCAAGATTCTTCTTTAGTTTTTCCTGATCAATAAAAGGGGCTCCAAATAGCTCAAACGGAATAGTTGTTCCTCTTCCTTCAGAGAGATTAAGCGCTTCAATCAGTACTGTACCGGGATAAACAAAAGCAGTCTGAACTGTCGGAATATTTGGCGACGGTAAGACCCACGGCAGGCCAGTGTCACTAAATAGTAAAGATCGCCTCCAGTTTTTCATCCTAACAATATTCAGGTCGCAATCCCGGTAATATTTATCTTTGATCCACAACGCCATTTCACCTATAGTCATTCGATGGCATAATGGTATTGAGGCGCCTCCTACAAATGTAAAATACTCCTTTTTCAGAACCGGACCATCAAAAGGAAGTCTTCCAATAGGATTTGGCCTGTCAAGTATCCATACGGGAATACCAGCTTCGGCACAAGCCTCCATGCATAACTTAACTGTCCATATATATGTATACAACCTGGCTCCGACATCCTGCAGATCAATTAATAAAACATCAATCCCATTCAGCATCTCAGGAGTGGGTTTACGATGGTTCCCATAAAGACTATAAAGAGGGATATTATGTACAGGATGTTTTTGACTTTGCCATTCAATCATGTTATCCTGCGTCTGACCATGTAGACCATGCTGTGGTCCGAAGAGTGCAGTTAATTTACAATTTTTCATCTGATAAAAGATATCAGAAATATGATCGAAATCTTTTGTAATGCTTGCAGCATGACATAAGATCCCGATTCTTTTTCCTATTAGCTTAGCAGGAAATTCATTTAAAACAGCTTCCAGTCCAGTTATTACCATCTGCGAGTATTTGTGAACAAATATATGCTTATCAGGCTTAAATGATCAATAACATATATCATTATAATTAAAAATGATTATTCTTTTATAAGTTTGGCATTGGAAATATTAAAAAAAAATGAGGGAAAGATCGATTTCTTATCTGACAATTAAATTACTCTTCTTCGTACTGCTGGTTTCGTGTTCAGGGAAAGGAAAAAAGAGCATAAGCATACTTGAGACAACTGATGTGCATGGAGTTATTCTTCCTTATGATTTCATTGAAAAAGAGAAGCTGAATGCTTCCATGGCCTCTTCATTTAGCTATATTAAACAGGTCAGAAAGAATAAAGATGTTACCATGCTTCTTGATAACGGAGATAATCTGCAGGGACAACCTGAGGTATATTATTACAATTTTATTGATACGCTTCAACCCCATTTTGTTGCTGAAGTGATGAATTATATGGGATATGATGCCTGCACTATTGGCAACCACGATATAGAAGCAGGGCATAGAGTTTACGACCGGCTGGTTAAAGAATATAATTTCCCATTACTTGGTGCAAATGCTTTAAATATCGTTTCTGGCAGACCATATTTTAAACCTTACCAGATTCTTGAAAAGAAGGGGATTAAAATTGCTGTTTTTGGACTTGTCACACCTGCAATTCCTAATTGGCTGCCACCTCAACTATATTCCGGCATTGAATTTAAAGATATGGTTGAAACAGCCAGGCAATGGATGCCAGTTATTTTAAATGAAAAACCTGACCTTGTGATCGGATTATTCCATTCAGGATGGGACAGATCTGAAGGGAAACTGCAACATACTGATAATCTAAGTGAAAATGGCACAGCAGCTGTAGCGTATAATGTTCCAGGATTTGACATAATATTTTGTGGTCATGATCATAAGCCTGCTGATGAAAAATTTGTCAATTCAGCTGGCGATACCGTACTCATTCTCAATGGAGGAAGCAGGTCGGAAAAACTGGCTGAAGCAGATATAACTTTTACTTCAAAAAAAATTAAAGGGAAGCACCGTATGAAAATTACGGGTCAGATCATAAATGTTGCTGATTTTAAACCAGATAATGAATTCATTACAAAGTTTACTCCCCAATATAAAATAATTGACGAATATGTTAACAGGGTTATTGGGAGTTCGTCGGCGACAATCTCTTCAAGGAATGCATATTTTGGTCCATCAGCTTTCGTTGATATGGTTCATTCAATTCAACTTGAAATTACAGGAGCAGATATTTCATTTGCTGCGCCCCTCTCTTTCGATGTTCAGATAAACAAGGGTACTATAACTGTAGGAGATATGTTTAAACTCTACAGATTTGAAAATATGCTTTACACCATGTCCTTATCGGGCAATGAGATTCAGAAATACCTGGAGTACTCATATTCAGGATGGCTTAATACAATGAAGGGGCCAGCTGATTTATTACTTAAATTGCGTCTCGGAAAAGATGGGAAACCCTTAATTACAAATAATAAAGCATGGTTTAAAAATCAATCATATAATTTTGATTCAGCGGCCGGGATTAATTATACTGTTGATATAAGCAAGCCAGAAGGAGAGAGAGTAGAGATAAAAGGTTTTACTGATGGCAGGCCTTTTGATAAAAATAAAATGTATAAGGTGGCCGTTAACTCATATCGGGGAAATGGGGGTGGTGGACATTTTACCGAGGGGGCCGGAATAGCCAAAGATGAACTGAGGAAAAGACTAATTTCTTCTACAGATCGGGATTTAAGATATTATATATTGAAATCAATTGAATCAAAAAAATCAATAAATCCGGTACCACTGAATAACTGGAAGATTATTCCTGAAAAATGGGTACAAATAGCTATGTCGTCAGAATCTGCCATGCTATTCGGAATTAGTAAATAGATTTGAAATATCAGAATATTGGAAAAGGAGAGAGATATAGTAACAGATGGAGCAAGTCTTCCTGTAGTGGAAGAGTTTTTTTCATTGCAAGGTGAAGGATTTCAGACAGGTAAGGCAGCATACTTTATCAGGCTGGGAGGATGTGATATAGGATGCAGCTGGTGCGATTCCCGTTTTTCCTGGAACCCGGGTTTACATCCTATGGTTGAAACTCAATCTATTATTGACCGGGTTATTGAATCAGGAGCGGATTCAGTTGTTGTTACTGGTGGAGAACCGTTGATGTGGACCCTTGATCTCTTATGCAAGGGATTAAAAACCATAAATATATGTACCTTTATCGAAACCTCAGGAGGGTATCCCTTAAGCGGAACCTGGGACTGGATATGCCTTTCACCCAAAAAAAATATGCCACCAACCTCTGAAATCTGTCAAATTGCTGATGAGCTTAAGGTGATTATTCAGGATAAAAGTGATTTTGAATGGGCAGAAAAATATCATGGAATGGTAAGCAGGGAATGCAGATTATATCTACAGCCTGAATGGAGCAGATTTGATACTATTATTCCTGAAATAGTTAAATATATAAAGAAAAACCCGATTTGGAGAATCTCTCTGCAGGTTCATAAATATATGCATATCCCCTGATTAATATGAAGTACATCTTACCGATATTCGTATTAATAGTCTATTTTGAATCATCCCTGGTTGGTCTTTCACAGGGTTTGCATACTACATCAAATAAAGCTCTCAAGATATATAAAGAAGGAGTTTCTGCATACGAATATCTCGATTATTATAAAGCTGAAAACGATTTTAAAGAAGCACTATCCATTGACAAAGATTTTTATGAAGCTCATATGATGCTTGGGGATTTGCTGGAAAAAGTTAGCAGGTATAAGGAAGCCTCAGAAAATTATGAGGCGGCTGTAAAAATTGATTCTCTGTTTTTCAAGCCTGTGTTTTTTAATTTGGCAAACGCTGAGATGATGTCAGAAAATTATTCAAATGCATTGATTCATTTTAATGTTTATCTGGCACAGGAGGGAATGTCAGCAAAAAATAAAATTGCTGCAGCAAAGAGTATTAAAAACTGTGAATTTGCCATAAATGCAATGAAGAATCCGGTTCCATTTAATCCGGTAAGCGTTGGTTCAGGAATAAACACCAGCGATGATGAATATTGGCCATCTATAACTGCAGATGGTCAGACACTTATGTTTACACGACAACCAAATATTTCTAACAATCCTGATTTCAAGGGAGTCGTCCAGGAGGATTTTTATATAAGTTATTTAGTCAACAATGTATGGCAGAAAGCTTTTAATGCAGGGGCTCCGCTGAATACTATTCAAAATGAAGGAGCTCAAACTCTTTCGTCTGACGGCAGCTATATGTATTTTACTGCATGCAACCGGCCCGATGGCCTGGGAAATTGTGATCTGTATTTTTCAGCGTTTAACAATGGCAAGTGGTCAGAACCATCTAATCTTGGAGCACCGGTAAATACAAACCACTGGGAATCAACGCCATCTATCAGTGCGGATGGTAGAACACTTTTCTTTTCAAGTAGCAGACCCGGTGGGTTTGGAGGAAAAGATATCTGGTTAACAAGATTAAATGATAAAAACAAATGGACTGAACCTGTAAACCTCGGAAGTGCCATTAATACTGAGGGCGATGAAATGTCGCCTTTCATACATTTTGATGGAAAAACACTTTATTTTGCTTCTGATGGCAGAGTCGGAATGGGTGGATTTGATCTTTTTGTTACGAGAATGAAGGATGATAGTACATGGACAGAGCCTCAGAATCTTGGATATCCAATAAATACTTTCAATGATGAAATGGGGCTTATAATCGAATCAGGCGGACAAAAAGCATATTATTCATCAATACGGGATAAGTCAAGAGGTAAGGATATTTTTTCTTTTAACCTTTATGAGTCAGCCAGACCTAATCCGGTATCTTATATGAAAGGTAAAGTATACGACAAAAAGACGGGCAAGTTATTAAAAGCAGATTATGAGCTAATAAATCTATCAACAGGGAAAATAATTATCAAAAATGTTACCGATGAAACGGGTAATTTTCTGGTTTGTCTCCCTTCAGGATACAATTATGGGATAAATGTCAGTAAACCCGGGTACCTCTTTTATTCCGAAAATTTCATGCTTGAAGGGATTCATTCGGCTTCTAAGCCTTATATTAAAAAAATAGTTCTTAATCCAGCTGTTGTAGGAGAGAAGATGCAACTCTCAAATGTGTTCTATGAAATCGACTCATGGCAATTAAAGAAGGAATCCATTTCAGAATTAGATAACCTGGTAAACCTATTATCAGAAAACTTGAACCTGGTTATGGAAATCGGAGGTTATACTGATTCTACCGGAACAGAGCAATATAATATGGCATTATCTGAAAAAAGAGCTTTATCGGTTGTTAACTATCTTATCAAGAAAGGGATATCTACTGACAGACTTAAATATAAAGGCTACGGAAACACTTCTCCTCTTGGTGATAATGTTACTACTGAGGGTAGAAAATTAAACAGAAGAACTGAAGCAAAAATAGTTGAACTGAAAAAATAAAAAATGGCTGTCTATTGGTGAAACAGCCATTTGTTCTCCTGATGATTGAATTCAGACATTGAAAATAATAACACGAGCTTTTATCAGATTGCGATCATGGAATTTAAGTATTTATTTATATTAAGTTCGGAACTAACTATCACTTTGACAGGGACAGAAAAGTAAATTCCTGTTCCGGTAAGACCGTTGCATTCTATACAGATAGTTCCTCCTAGCATCTGGATCAGCTTCTTAGCCAGGGTAATATTGATAGCTGTAAAAGTATCATTGTGCAGTATCAGAGATTCATTCAAATCTTCGGATTGAAGGAATTCTTTGCACTTGAAATAACCCTGGCCTGAATCGAGAACATAAAAGTTTACTTTATCGTCTCTGAGAAAATACCCGATTTTTACATAACCTGAATTGGTGTTTTTTATTGAATTCTGGAACAGACTTCGAATTACCCTGTAAATCTTGTTCTTATCAATAATGACTTCAGTAGAATTTGAAAATTGTATTTCAGTTACCAGTTCAAGATCTTTGTGACCCTCTTTATGTAGTTCTTCCCTGAATTCTGAAAGAAGGTCATCAAGAAAACTATCGAGTTTGTATATTTTTGAATCAGCTTTTGAATTACCCGTATCAATTATAGCCGAATCAAGAAAACTATCGAACAGACCTAATAATTGTTCACATGCATTTAATATCTGGCTGCTGAATTCTTCACGCTCGGAATCGTTACAACCACTATCTTTCATCAGAAATGAAAATGCAACAATTGCATTCATGTATGTTCTCATTTCATGAGACATCCCTGTTAAAACTGTTGGACAATTTATCATTTGATTATTCGGTGAATTCATATCGTTTTCCATTACCCTGATCTCCATTTGTATATTTTTATCACCTTGTGAATCGCATATTAAATGAGTCTTACCCATTCAATTACTTCAATCCCCTGATTATCTTTTTTGCATCACTTTTATAAATTCCATCCCCTTTCCCAATTATTTTAAAAAGTTGTTTTGCCTTTTCTGTTTCATCGGTATTGAGATAGCATAAGGCAAGATACCACTGGGCCTGATCGATATAAAGGTTGTCCTTATCGTCAATCACCTTAACAAATGATTGCTTGGCCTCAGGGTATTTCTTCTCTTCAAAATTTGAAACGCCTTTTAATAAGACAGTCTGCATATCGTTCGGATTGTTTCCAAGCACTTTATTGAAAAGAACCGCGGCTTTCTCATAATCATGGGTATTATAAAATTCCAGAGCCAGCGTGAAATCAGCATTTGATACAGACCGAGCCGACCTCTGACTTGTCGGAGGTTCATATACCTTGTAATAGTGTTTCATTATTTTCTCACTATTAAGATTTTTACCTGAAAACATTGCAATACTTCCAATCAGTATGAGGCCTGCAAATACCGCAGCATATCTGATGAAAACTGTTTTCTTCGAATCATTTACAGGTTTCCTTACCTCCTTTCGCCGATTTTCAATCTCGGAAAGCTTGTTTCTTAACGACATTACATTCTGATTCTTAAGAATCTCATCGGTACGTTTTCTAAGATTGACTTCGTTTCTTAGTTTTTCATTACCTTCAAGTTCCTTGAGGAACCATTGTTTTTCTGACTCGCTCATCTCTCCGGCATTGTACCTTTCGATGAAATATGAAAAATCAACTGTTTTCATGTTTTTCAAGGATTTTAAATATTATTTCATTTAATTATATCTATATTTTTTGCTGCAAATAATGAGTTAAACAAACTACCCAAAATCACAGTATATTTACAAAACTTTATGCTTCAGTGAAGCAAACCGCTTATTATATTTAATTATAAGTTTAAGCCTTTAACAAATCAACGATGTTATTAAAAATCAATATATCTGTTTTTAGAACAGATAATATTAAGGTTGTCAGATTATGACCGGAGGCATGGTAGTTTTAATTATAACGTCACCATCTCCGCCACGAATACAAATCATCTCTTCATTTGAAAGTGCAAACTCGGTGAAAATGTCTTTTGTCAACTTTGAATTCAGGGTTTTCATGGTTTTCATTGCTCTTTTATATTAGTCAGGGTAATTCTTAAATCAATTTCTATACTGCTACATGTCGGTGTATACGTATTTGTGACACGAAAAAAACAAATATTTTTAAAATATTTTTTTATCTCCACATAATCAGATAATTAGAGAGAGTAATTTTTCTTATAAGTTCTGGATTTGATTTGGTTTTATTATCTTTGGCCAGGAAAATATTAGGGGTCCTTCTAAACTAGGTAGTCGAAACATGAATTTCAAAAAACAAATTTTAAGATTTGTTATTATATGCATGTTCATATCTGCCGGAGGCATTTATTCATCTTTAATCGGGAGTTCAGGTGTTCCGGTTGTTATTTCCGTCAAGAACAATTCTGTTCTAAAGACCATCCCTGTTACCAAGAATCCATCCGCTGAAGTCGCTAAGTTGAATGAATCACTCAAAAGTTCTCTTAAAACTGTAATATCCGGTAGAGACACAAAGCAAAGCCGGTTTCTAATTGAAAAAATAGACCAAAGAATAAGGGCTCATGATATTAGTGATTCTGTATTATCCGAATCTTACTATCTTATTGGGATATATCACTTGCTTACTAAGAATTTTAATGAATCAATCCGTTACCTGGATCTATGCATATCCTTTAAAGTGAAAGAAAATGAATATGATGAACGTTATGCCAGAGTGCTATATAATATTGGTTTAGCATATTTAAACCTGGGAGAATTAAAAAGACATGAGGAATATTCATCAAAATCTCTTGAAATTGAGAAAAAATTAAACGGCGAGTCAAGTCCGCTTCTGGCCAGTATATATCTTAGCCTTGGCGGAGCTTATTCAGAACTGCAGGAAAATAAAAAGGCTTTAAATTATTATAATAATGCTTTGACCATAGCAAATAGCAAACCTGATAGCGTTCCGCCTTTGACAAAAGCTGATCTTTTTGCCAGTTTAGGAGGATGTTATATAAAGCTTGCTGATTTCTCAAAAGCTAAAATATACCTTGATAAAGCAGAATCGCTTTATAAACAATTTAATTTTAAAATAAGTGAAAACTATATCAACCTGATGAACAGCCTGGCAATAACATATGGTTCATTGAATCTTACATCTGAAGCAGGGGAGTATTATAAAAAGGTGATTCCAATTGCCATCGCCAATAATTCACCAATGGCGTATAATATAGTAAATAGTTATTCAGTATTTCTGGCCAATAACGGGGAAAAACAGAAAGGAGAGGAATTGCTTAAAGATGCTCTGGACAGAGCAAAAGCCAGAATTATATTATTTCCCAGAAGTTATGTTGAGGTACTTAGCAATTACGCCTCATATTTACGGGTATTCAGGATTGACAATAAAAAATCGCTGGAATGTTACCTGATATGCCTTGAATATCTTCGACGGAATGACCAGGACCTTTCTTTGAAAACTTCTGTTTCTGTTGGGTATTCTCTGTCGTTGGATGAAGAGGGTGAACTTGATAAAGCGCTTGAAGTAATACAGTCACTTCTTGTTCCTGAACAGGCAAGCGGACAGAATAAGGATAAATATGGTAATCCTGACATCGAAAAAATAAAATCCGATGGAATATCTTTAAAGATTCTCAATACAAAGTATAAAATACTATGGGATATCTATAAAAAATCAGATGACAGGAGAATCCTTGAAATCGCCTCAAATACTTCAGAATTGATAGTTGCACTGCTTGAGAAAGTAAGGATAAATATAAGTGAAGACGACAGCAGACTTATCCTTGGTGACCGATACAGAGATTCCTACCTCAATGCAATACGCGATTTCAATCTTCTATACAATAAAACAAATGATTCACATTATCTGGAAAAGGTATTTGAATATTCGGAAAAAAGTAAAGTCGAAGGATTACTTACCTCCACCAGGGAATTAAATGCAACTCAGCTTAATATTCCATCAGGAATCGGAGACTATGAAATGAAACTGCAGGTGGATATAAACCTGTATAATGCACGTCTGTCAGATGAGATGGCCAGCGAAAAGCCTGATTCTGCATTGATAAATAAATGGAAGGAAAATCTTCTTGAAGTGACAAGGTCGAGGGATTCTCTGATTTTGATCTTTGAACAAAAATATCCTCTTTATTATGCAATCAAATACAACACTCACGTTGCTGAACTCAAAGATATTCCTGGGATAATAGGCAAGGATGGAAATTATGTAAATTATATTTTATCAGACTCTATCCTTTATACCTTTATTGCTAATAAGCGGTATCAGAAACTACTTGCAATTCCAGTTGATTCATCATTTTTCAGTGACGTGCGCAAATTCAGGAGCCTTCTGTCAATGCCCTTGCCTTCGGATAATGCCTCCCTGAAATTTAACGAGTTTCAGGCTGTCGGATACAGGTTGTACAAGATCCTGATCGACCCTGTAAGATCATATATTATTTCTAACAAGATATTTATATCTCCTGATAATATTCTTTCATATCTTCCATTTGAAACTATTCCGACATCTTCCGATTTGCAGAATACTATAATGTACCGCAATCTCAGTTACCTTATGAATAGTTTTGATATTTCGTATACGTATTCTGCGACTTTTATGAAAGAATCGGAGCAAAAAGAATATAGCAAAACTAATAAGCTAATTGCGTTTGCACCTGATTATCCGGTACCAATTGATATACAATCAGCTTTAATGTCGAGACAGGCTGGAATTGGTGTGCTGAACGATCTTCCTTTTGCCCGTCAGGAGGCAAAGTATGTATCAGATATTACCGGTGGTACGCTTTTTGAAAACAGCGCTGCAAAAGAATCGGTCTATAAAAATGAATCCGGCAAATACGACATAATACACCTTGCAATGCATACTCTTCTGAATGAAAAAGACCCTATGCGATCAACATTGATCTTCAGCCAGGGAAGTGATTCTCTGGAAGACGGTTATCTTAAAACATATGAGATTTACGGCATTCCTCTCAAAGCAAAAATGGTAGTCCTCAGTTCGTGCAATACAGGCAACGGGTTGTTATATTCAGGCGAAGGTATTTTAAGTCTTGCACGAGGATTTATCTATTCTGGCAGTCAATCGGTTGTAATGGCGATGTGGGAGATCGAAGATAAATCTGGAACAGAGATTGTTGAGATGTTCTATAAAAACCTTAAGAAAGGATATCCTAAAAGTGTTGCATTAAAAAAAGCTAGGATCGCTTTTTTAGAAAATGCAGATCAGTTAAGGTCACACCCGTACTTTTGGTCTTCTCTGGTGGTTTACGGGAATAATGCCCCTTTATACCATTCTAATAAGCTGAAAATAACTATTCTGGTAATTATCGCAGTTTTATTATTTTATCTGGGGTTTTATTTCTGGAAACGTAAATACTCCTGATACTCAGGATCTCCTTTCATAAGCTCGAGAAGAGCTTCCTTACACAGGTATTTTTTTCTTCTGGCATAGACCTCATTCTTGAGATTCAGTTTCACAGCAATCTCTTCATACGAAAGACCATCGGAGAATAAATTCAGAACCATTTGCTGATCAGGTTTTAACCTTTGAAACACTCTGCTGATAATCCTTTCCAGAGTCGGATCAGACTGATCCTCAGTTTCCTCTTCATCAGGTAGGTCAAACTCCAATTCTATTGTTTTATGCTTTTTTCTAAGTTGCGCATTCCATACATTACGGGCGATTCCAAAAAAGTAACCTTTAAGGTCCGTTGTAAGATGAAGTTTATCTTCTGAGATCTGATTATAAAGCACTATTATGGTATCCTGAAAAACATCAGAAACATCATCATCGGATCCGCTATTATTCAGAACATGATTCCTGACTGATTGAAAATAATTATCATAAAGCCAATTCAGAACCTTATCATCCTGACTACGTATGCCAGCTATTATGTTAATATCAGATATTTTATTAAACAACCCCTAGTGCTTAGAATAATCAATTGGCAAATATACTATTTCCAAAATCCAAAACTCTTTTTATGATGGCTGAGGACCTGATTTTATCTGAAACAAGGGATTATCCTAATCAAAATATAAATATCTTTACTTTGGATAAAAATTAATTTCCGGAAAAATCAATGTCTTTTCCTTTTGTAAAACAACCTGATGCAATGGATTGCGGACCTGCCTGCCTGAAAATGGTGGCAGGATTTTACAAAATGAATTTTCCCCTCGAATCTCTCAGAAAAAAGTGCTATATAACAAGGGAAGGAGTCTCATTTTTGGGACTTTCTGAAGCTGCTGATTCTTTAGGTTTTAGAACCATAGGCGTAAAAATCTCTTTTGAAATAATGACTGAGAATGTTCCGCTGCCCTGTATTGTTCACTGGCGGCAAAAACATTTCATTGTCATCTATAAAATAAAGAATGATAAAATTTGGGCAGCAGATCCTGCACTTGGCCTGATTAAATTCAGCCGTGAGGAATTTATCCAGAATTGGGCATCCACGGTAGTTGATGAAAAACCTGTAGGCCTTGTACTAATAATTGAACCGACACCATCGCTTTATAAGAATGAGAGCGATAAGGAAAAGACAACCGGCTTTAAATTCCTGTTTAAATATTTTCGACTCTATAAAAAATATTTATATCAGCTTGTCCTGGGTTTAGTCCTGGGAAGTTGCATTCAACTGGTAATACCATTCCTTACCCAATCTATTGTAGATATTGGTTTAAATAATAACGATATAGGATTTATCTACCTTATCCTTTTTGCCCAACTGGCGCTGGTGTTTGGAAGAATGTCTGTTGAGTTCATCCGAGGCTGGTTATTGCTTCATATCGGTTCGAGGGTGAATGTAGCTGTTATATCGGGATTCCTTCAAAAGCTGATGTCATTACCTGTCGCATTTTTTGATACAAAACTCACCGGAGACATTCTTCAGCGAATTGAAGACAATAACAGGATTGAAGAGTTTCTTACATCGGCCAGCCTGAATATTCTGTTCTCATTTTTCAACCTGGTTGTTTTTGGTATCGTACTTGCCGTTTTTAGTATTAAGATCCTAGCCTTATTTCTTACCGGATCAGTATTATATATAGCATGGGTTTCAATATTTATGAAATCCAGAGCCAGGCTCGATCATCAGCGTTTTAAACAGATGTCCGTTTCGGGAAATAAACTCATAAACATAGTCAATGGCATGCAGGAAATCAAACTCACCCAGAGCGAATTAAGTATGAGATGGGACTGGGAAAAGCTTCAGGCTACATTGTTTGGATTAAAGGTAAAAGGATTGAGCATAATTCAATATCAATCTGCAGGAGCTACATTTATAAATGAAGTGACCAACGTACTAATTACAATTGTTGCTGCAACCGCAGTTCTTCAGGGTAATATGACCCTTGGTATGATGCTTGCGGTTCAGTTTATTATTGGTCAGCTGAATGTGCCTGTAAGTCAGATAATTGGTTTTTTTAGAATGTCGCAGGATGCAAAAATGAGTCTGGACCGTCTGGCTGAAGTTCATAACCTTGAAGAGGAAGAGCCTGATCCGGAAGTGAAAGTGCGAAAACTTCCCGATAAGAAGGATATCTATTTTAACGGACTTTCCTATCAATATGAAGGTCCGCGTTCACCATTTGCATTAAAAGACATTAACCTGTTAATTGAAGAAAATAAAATAACTGCAATCGTCGGAACCAGCGGCAGCGGAAAAACAACATTGTTAAAGATGCTTTTGAGGTTCTATCATCCTGTTGCTGGTGAGATACTCATTGGTGACTTGCGTTTGTCTAATCTCAGCCTTAGAGTCTGGAGGGAGAAGGTCGGAGCTGTTATGCAGGATGGCTTTTTATTTCCCAATACTATTGCTTCCAATATTTCTCCCGGGTCGGAGGAAATAAATGAGGAAAGATTAATTAAGGCAGTTGATATTGCTAATATCAGAGGATTTATCGAGTCTCTTCCATTGGGATACAATACTAAAATAGGGGCAAACGGCCATGGATTAAGTGAAGGTCAGAAACAGCGATTGCTAATTGCAAGGGTAATCTATAAGAATCCTGATATTATAATTTTTGATGAAGCAACAAATTCTCTCGACGCCAATAATGAAAAAGTTATTGTAGAAAACCTTACTGAATTTTTTGAAGGTAAGACGGTTATAGTTGTTGCTCACAGGCTTAGCACTGTTAGAAACGCAGATAAGATTGTTGTTCTTGATAGCGGCAGAATAATAGAAACAGGTACTCACGAATCGCTCATAATGAAAAAAGGTGCATACTTTAATCTTGTAAAAAATCAACTTGAACTTGGCAGCTAAATGCTTTAGATGAAATATAAGCAACCTGAAATATTATATTCCGACTCTGTTAAAGAGATTATGGGAAAACCTCCGAGAAGAATTCTCAGGTGGGGCACAACGATTATGTTTTTGGTTTTTGTTCTTTTTATTTTCTTTGCCTGGCTAATCAGGTATCCTGATACAATTCCGGCTCCGGTTGAAATTACCACAACGAACCCTCCCGTGACTCTTGTTACTAAGATAACAGGACATATAAACTCATTTTTTGTAAAGGAAAGAGAAAAAGTTAATGCCGGACAATTAGTCGCTTTAATGGAAACGACTGCCTCGATGAAGGAGGTTGTATTGCTTAAACAAACAATAGACACTATTAAGACTCCGGAATCGCTCTTCTCAAGATTACTGCCCGTATTCTCAGAACTGGGTGAACTTCAGGGTTTCTATGGCACATTTCTGAAAAATCTTTCTGACCTGAATAACTATGTGGTTAATGATTTTTATGGTAGTAAAATAGCATCATTGACAGATGAGATAAATGGAATTCAGGAATATATCAGCAGATTAAGTGTAAAGGAAAAGCTGTATTCTGAAAATCAGAAACTTGAAGCAAAAAAGTATAACAGAGATTCTTTACTTTATGTAAGTAAAGTGATAGCTGAAAGTGGACTAGAGAACTCGTACCAATCACTTTTAAGAGTCAATATGGAACTTCAACAGGCACGACTCGACCATTCAGCAAAGACGATTGAACTGTCAGAAAAACGTCAACTGCTTCAGGATTATCGCATTACGAGGATAGACGAGAAAGAGAAACTTGTCTCAGTTCTGCGTGAATCCTTTTTAAACCTTAAGGCACAAATTAATTTGTGGGAAAACACCTATCTCCTTATTTCTCCTATTGAAGGTTTTGTTTCATTTACTAAGTTCTGGAGTGCAAATCAGACAGTTGTTAAAGATGAACCCGTAGTAAGTATTGTACCTGTTGATGCCGGTAAATTTCTTGGAAGAATAAGTCTTAAGATGGAAAGATCAGGCGAAGTAAAAATCGGTTCGGTAGTTAATATTAAACTGAGCGGATATCCTTATCTTAAATATGGAATGGTAAGAGGTATTGTAAAATCAAAATCACTTGTGCCTGCTGAAGATGCCTATGTTATTGAAATTGAATTACCGGATGGTCTGATGACACTATACGGGAAAAAACTTGAATTCACTCAGAATATGCAGGGTTCGGCAGAAATAATTACTGAAAATATCCGGCTAATTCAGAAGATTGTCAATCCGTTCCGCTACATGGTGTCAAAGAACAGAAAATAATCAATCTTTATTTTTTCGAATAAGGTTCATAATCTTCATCTTTCGACGTGGAGGGGAAAGATGCTCCGGAATTTGTTTTTGTTTCAGTTCCTGATTTATCTTTATCTTTTTTGAAGTATTTCTGGTATAACCTTAGCGCTAAAAATGCCATTACAGCTGAAAAGATTAGAATTTGAGAATTATGCATAGAGGTTTGTTATTTAATCTCAGTTTATTTGAACGATCTTGTTACTTGAAATTGTTATTCAAATATATTGTTTATCTTCCTAAAAACTATTAACAGCTCATGGAAATGCAGGCAATGATAATTTAAATATTCTATTGCTGACACATTATGGTTGGCTTAATATCTGATTCTCACATTTATTTATGTTAAAACTTTGAGTTTTATTAAATATTTCAATATTTTCGTACTCTGAAAATCCCATGGATTGTCATGGTGTAAATTACTGATAAAGAGCTGAACTATAAAAGGATTGATTATGACCAAGAAAAATCCGGATGACTCTGTTCGTATAGAACAATCCGTGGCGAATGAAAACGCCCTCGGAACTGAGGATGCCACACAAGCGGAAAACGCGCAAGAATTTGTCCCTCTGGACGATGCTGAAAAAGCTGATGAAAACTCAGATAAAATCATTGAAAATGAGGAATTTAAACTAGAAAAAGAACCTGAGACTGTTGTTGAGAAAGAGGAATCCCTGCACGAGGATATTCAAACGTTTGACGCGATAGAACTTCCTCAGGTTGATTATTCCGGATTCTCCAAACATGAAATTGTCGAAACATTAGGTCTCATTATCGAAAACCGGTCCACTCAGGAGATCAGGGAGGATGTTGAAAGATTAAAAATCCTCTTCTATAAAAAACTAAAGAGCGAAGCGGAGGAAAGAAAAAGTAAATTTCTTGAGGGAGGAGGCAAGATCGAAGACTATAGACAGTGGGTTGATCCGGATGATGCCCGTGTAAAACATCTGCTTGAAAAATATAAGGATAAAAAAACTGATTATAATAAGGTTCAGGAAGCTGAAAAATATGAGAACCTTAAGAAAAAGTACGATATAATTGATAAAATTAAGGATCTTGTAAATAGGGAAGAGTCAATAAATAAGACTTTCCATGATTTCAGATCCCTTCAGAATGAATGGCATTCAATTGGTGTTGTTCCTCAGACCTCGCTCAAGGACCTTTGGGAGAATTATCATCATTATGTAGAAATCTTCTATGATTATATTAAAATCAACAAGGAACTCAGGGACCTTGATCTGAAAAGGAACTTAGAGGCAAAAGTATTACTCTGCGAAAAAGCAGAAGAACTTCTTCTGGAGCCAAATCCTGTAAACGCTTTCAGGTTTTTACAGGACTTTCATAATCAATGGCGCGAAGTTGGGCCGGTTCTACCGGATTCAAAAAATGAGATTTGGGAAAGGTTCAAAGAGGCAACTTCTCAAATCAACAAAAGACATCATGAGTACTTCGAGAAGCAGAAAGACGATCAAAAGAAAAATCTTGACGCTAAAATAGCTCTTTGTGAAGAAGTGGATGCAATCAATTTACTTGAGATTAAAAACTTCAAAGAATTTGATGAACAGGCTGATAAAGTTGTAGCCTTGCAGAAAATATGGCGTACAATAGGATTTGCATCTAAAAAGCAAAATAACAAAGTTTATCAGAGATTCAGAGACGCTTGTGATACCTTCTTTGAGAAGAAAAGAGGATTCTACGCCGACAACAAAGAGATTCAACTTAATAACCTTCAGCTGAAGACAGAATTATGTATTCAGGCTGAAGTTCTTCAGGAAAGTTCGGATTGGAAAGCAACATCAGATGCCCTTATAAAACTTCAGAAAGAGTGGAAAGAAATAGGCCCTGTCCCACGAAAACAATCTGAAAGATGCTGGAAAAGATTCCGCAAAGCCTGTGATCATTTTTTCAACAGGAAAACTGAATTCTTTGCTGCTCTTGATACTTCATATGAAGATAACCTGAAGGCAAAGCTTGCAATTATTGATGAACTTGAAAAATTCGAACCAGGTGCAGATGTTCAGGCTGCATTCGAACGTTTGAAAGAGTTACAGAGAAAATGGACTGATATTGGTTTTGTGCCCTTCAGTCTCAAGGATGAAATTACCAATAAATATCGTGTTGCTATAAATAAAGAGTTCGATAGACTGAAGATTGGAGATGAGGATAAAAGCATTCTTAAATACAGGACCAAACTTGATGGCCTTAAAGCAAACCCCAAAGCTTCAAGAAAAGTCCGGAATGAGAGAGATAAATTCTTTACAAAGATTAAACAGCTTGAAGGCGATATTGTCTTATGGGAAAATAATATTGGTTTTTTTGCAAAATCTACAAATGCTGATACTATGATAAGAGAGGTGGAGGATAAAATAGAGAATGCCAAAAAACTTATTAAAACACTTGAAGAAAAAGTCAAGATGATTGACCAGTCAGGTCTGGATGATTAATAAAAATGGGATCTAATATCTAATATCTAATATCTAGTAACTAAATTTTCATTGCTTTGACAGACGTTAAGTACGTATTCGTGACAGGGGGAGTGACTTCCTCTCTTGGGAAAGGCATTATTTCCGCATCTCTTGCGAAATTATTACAGGCAAGAGGTTATTCAGTTACAATTCAGAAACTCGATCCTTATATAAATGTTGATCCCGGGACACTTAATCCTTATGAACACGGTGAATGTTATGTGACACTTGACGGAGCGGAGACGGACCTTGACCTCGGACATTATGAACGGTTTTTAAATGTTCCTACAAGTCAGGCCAATAATGTTACAACAGGTAGAATTTATCAGTCTGTTATAAATAAGGAACGTAAAGGAGATTACCTTGGAAAGACTGTCCAGATTATTCCACATATAACAGATGAAATAAAAAGAAGGATCAAACTCGTTAGTTCAGGCAATAAATATGATATAGTAATTACTGAAATAGGAGGAACAGTAGGTGACATTGAATCACTTCCCTATATTGAATCTGTCCGCCAGTTGAAGTGGGAACTTGGTCCACAAAACTGTATTGTCATTCACCTGACCCTTGTCCCATATCTCTCCTCCACAGGAGAATCTAAAACCAAACCAACGCAACATTCTGTTAAAGAGCTGCTGGAGACTGGAATTCAACCCGATGTATTAGTCCTGAGAACTGAAAGACACCTTAATGAAGATATCAAAAGGAAAGTAGCTCTCTTTTGTAACGTTGAAGAGAATGCTGTTATTGAATCAGTTGATGTTTCAACAATTTACGAAGTTCCTATTAAAATGCTTGAGCAGGGTCTCGACCGGACAGTATTAAGAAAAATGACGCTTCCCGTAGAAACAGAACCGCCTTTAACGGAATGGAGAGAGTTTCTTACCAAACTGAAAAATCCAAAACATTCAATCAAAGTCGGATTAGTCGGTAAGTATGTCGAACTTCCTGATGCATACAAATCAATAGCCGAATCGTTTGTACATAGCGGTGCAATGAATGAATGTGAAATTGATGTTGAATATATTCATTCAGAAGATATTACTGAAAAAAATGTTACAGACAGATTAAGTGGTTTTAACGGGATACTGGTTGCCCCTGGTTTTGGATCCAGAGGTATAGAGGGAAAGATATTAACTGCCAGATATGCAAGGGAGAACAATATTCCATTTTTTGGAATCTGTCTTGGCATGCAATGTGCTGTCATTGAGTTCGCAAGAAATATCCTCAACCTGGAGGGGGCTCATTCAACGGAAATAAATCATAAAACAAAATACCCTGTTATTGATCTCATGGAGGAACAAAAAAGTATTATTGACAAGGGAGGGACTATGAGGCTCGGAGGTTATAAGTGTGTTATTGATAAAAATTCCAAAGCATTCGAATCATATCAGAAAACTGAAATTATTGAGAGACACAGACACCGTTACGAATTCAATAATAAGTACTACGACGATTTCAAAAAACATGGCATGGTTCCTGTAGGAATTAATCCGGAATCAGGTCTTGTTGAAATCATTGAAATACCTGATCATAAGTGGTTTATTGGAGTTCAGTTTCATCCTGAATACAGCAGTACTGTTATAAACCCTCATCCGTTATTTGTTAGTTTCGTTAAAGCCTGTATAGGTTAGAAACGCAATACATCTCAGTTTAACAATAGTTATTAATAATAAATTTTAAATTTTTAAACCAGTAATCTTAATTCACATTAAAGAATGGATAGAAATACAGTAACAGGCCTTATTCTGATCTTCCTGATCTTTATAGGGTTCAGTTTATATAATAGTAACAAGACCAATAAAGCTTTTGAGAAGGCAATTGTTGAAGCAGAATCCAATTATGCAAAAGGTGACCTTGAATCGGCAAAAGCTGAATATACTAATGCCCTGAGATATAAACAAAATCAACCTGATATTATCGCAAAATTAAATGAGATCAATAGTAAACTAGGAAATACGACTGAGGGAAATAAATCAGATTCTGTAAGTTTATCGCATACAAATTCCAAGGTATCGGAATCTAAGCCGACCGAGGCAAAATCGGATATCAACCAGTATGGGGCATTTGCACAATCTGCAATCGGGAATAACGATTTCATAACACTTGAGAACAATAAGATTGAACTTAAAATCTCCCTAAAGGGTGGAAGAGTCTATTCAGCCCGGATGAAAGATTATCGTACATATGATTCTCTTCCTCTTATCCTGTTTTCCGGTGATTCAACAGTATTTGGATTTAATTTCTTTACTTCAGATAATAAAGCTGTTCAGACTAATAACCTCTTTTTTAAACCGGTCTCTGATCAAAGATCCTATAAAGTCATTTATCAGCCCGAGAGTGTTGTTTTAAGACTATTTGCCGGAGAGGATAAATATATTGAATATAAATATACCCTGGCTCCTGATAAATATATAGTTGACTTTAATGTTAACTTCAAATCAATGGAAGGCGTTATTGCTTCTAACCAGAATAGTTTGACATTAGACTGGAAAATGTTTATACCACAACAGGAAAAAGGTCGGCAAAATGAAGAAAACTATTCAACTATAAAATATAAATATTTTCAGGATGATGTAGTCGATCTGAAGTTACGCCAGTCAAAGGAGATTGAAAAAAGTGATATAACAACCAAATTAAGCTGGATTGCATTTCAGGATCAGTTTTTTTCATCAATTATCATAACCAATGATTACTTTCTTAACGCTTCCGTTAATTCAACAAGGACTTTAGCATCCAAAAAATTCATGCGATACTATACTTCTGAGATAGGTGTACCTTTCGGTTCAGGCTCTTCTAATTCTGTTAATATGAAATTGTACTACGGACCTAATTCAATTACAATTCTTAAGAAAGAAGGTCTTCAGCTTGAAAAGATAGTTTTCCTGGGTAGGAATATTATTGGATGGATCAGCAGGTTTGCAATTATTCCGATTTTTAACTGGCTTAATCATTTTATTAAGAATTTCGGCCTGATAATTCTTATTCTGACGCTCATAATAAAAGTTGTTCTTTTCCCTCTGACGTTTAAATCGTACCAGTCTCAGGCAAAAATGCAGGTATTGAAGCCAATGGTCGAAGAGCTTGGAAAGAAATTTCCAAAGAAAGAAGATGCAATGAAGAAACAGCAGGCCACAATGGATCTGTATAAGAGGGCAGGAGTGAATCCAATGGGTGGGTGTCTTCCTATGCTGCTTCAGATGCCAATTCTATTTGCTATGTTCAGGTTTTTCCCTGTTTCAATTGAATTGAGACAGGCACACTTCCTCTGGGCCACCGACCTGTCAACATACGATTCAATACTGCATCTTCCTTTCATGATACCAATGTATGGGGATCATGTAAGTCTTTTTACTCTGCTTATGACAGCTTCAACATTGCTGACTATGAAGATGACAGGTTCTTCTCCCGGTTCAGATCAACCCGGAATGAAGATGATGATGTATATGATGCCAATAATGTTTATGCTTATTCTTAATAACTTCTCCGCAGGTCTTACATATTACTATTTTCTGGCTAATATGCTTACTTATGCCCAGAATATGATATCTAAAAGGTTTATTAATGCTGATGCTGTCTTGGCGACACTGGAGGAAAACAAGAAAAAACCACTTAAAAAATCAAAATGGCAGCAGCGACTTGAGGCAGCTGCTAAACAGAGGGGAATCAATCCTCCTAAAAAATAATCATTCAATAAATTTTTGAAAAGGCTGTCTCAAAAGGTAGCCTTTTCTTTTTAAAAGTTAAAAATCATTAAATTAAATCTGTTATTCAAAAAAAGAACTAAATTTATTTCTTCCAATTAACGGGGAAATGGGGAAAAAATTTAAAAACAAAGATTTAGCCGCAAGGCTTGGTGTTTCTGGTACATTAGTATCACTTGTGCTTAACAATAAAGCCGATCAGCAAGGTATCAGGAAGGATACCCAGGAAAAAGTACTTCTGCTTGCCAGGCAGATGGGGTACTTTGATTCTCTTCATGATAAGAATGAATCTTCCCCGGTTGAAGAAAAACCAGGCGTACTCGGCATGATTGTGCCTTCAATCAATGATCCTTTCGTTATTCAGATAACACCCTTCCTGCAGAAGGCTTTTTCAAGTATTGGAGTAGGATTCTCGATCGTAACGAAAGATCCCGATGATCAGAGATACGACCGTCTTGTAGGAGCATTTAAAAAGTTTTACACTGGACTCATACTTCTTGGAGATGCAGCCGATGAAGCTACTATAAGGGCTTTGAGAACAACAGATTACCCTTTCGTACTTCTTGAAAAACCTTCGAAGACGTTGCGTCTGAATACAGTAAGCACTGATACTGTTGCTGGCGCTCAACTTATTGTGAATCACCTTGATAAACTTGGGTATAAAAATTTAATTATTGTTGCTGACTATAAAACATCCAATTCCGATAGATCTGCAGTTCAGGATATTATTGAAACAATTAGTCAAAAGCCCGGCATTAGCCGACCTGTTATAGTTGAATTAGACAAAAGATTTGCAGGCGATGACATTGATTCAACTCAGTTCGAAAAGTATCTCCGGCCTCCTTACCGTGCAGATGTTATGATAATAATGAATGCAAGTCTTGTTTATCCGATTATGACCCTGCTCAGGAAAAAGAAACTGAGAGTTCCACAGGATATTGCTGTTGTTTCAATGGAAGAGGGAACAGGATTCGACCTGATGTTTTCTCCAGTGACTTGTCTTCGCAAACCTCTTTCAAGTATTTCCACAAAAGTTGCAAATATGATCTGGTCTGAAGTAAAAAGTTCAGGTAAAGGCAAGTTTAAAAGACAGGTAAATATATCACCCGAACTTATTGTAAGAAATTCCTGCGGCACAATTTAGATATTTGTTAATAAATGTTGATATCTGATCAAATTCAATATCCCTATAAATTAAAATATCGATTATCTTTGTTATGTTTTGGTGTTACAATGAAATAAAATCATTGTAGTGAAAAGGGAATGCGGTTTGAATCCGCAACAGTACCCGCTGCTGTGAAGCCCGATCGTTCTAACGATGATGGTTTTATGAAATACCTGCCACTGTCCCGGTTTATCGGGATGGGAAGGCTTCATAAAACCGGGATAAGTCAGAAGACCTGCCATACAATTCTAATATTCACGGCTTTCGGGAAAAAAAGCGCCGGGTCATTCATTGATTCCCCACTCAGATTTCCTTGTCACCGCGGGATATTATACAAACGGGTTGAATATAAAATGTACTAAGACACATTCTATGAGTGCGTTTCGGAAATTTGATGAATTTAACTGGCGTTTGAGATACACAATCTTATTATATAGTGTAATATTTTCCCCGCTACAGCTGCTAGGGCAGATATCACTTGAAGATGACACCGTTAAAATTAACGAAGTTGTCATCACCCGAAACAAAATTATTACTGAACCTGCAGGTTTTAAAAAAACGATAATCGATTCTGCAACTATGTCTGATTACAGCAACACCAACCTTTCGGAAATGCTTTCAGGGAAATCGATGATCTTCATTAAGAGTTACGGCATGGGGGGAGTTGCTTCACCCTCTTTTCGCGGGACCAGAGCCAGTCAGACATTAGTCAACTGGAACGGGCTCAACATCAATAGCCCTATGCTGGGTCAGTCAGATCTTTCGCTTATTCCGATCGGGTTGGTCGATGATGTACATATTTATTATGGAGGTGCATCAATGCAGCTTAATAACGGAGGGATTGGTGGAGCCATCAACCTTGAAACTAAACCGACATGGGAAAAAGGAACTCTGGTTTCTCTAAATGCAGGTATGGGAAGTTTCGGTGAATATTCAGGATTGATAAAAGTTAAAATGGGGAATGCACAGATACAATCAGTTACAAAAGGATATCTGCTTGCTGATGAAAATAATTTCAGATATCTTGATAATGAAAATGGTTCTCCATTCGTTTGGAAGACAAGGACAAATAGTCAGGTCAGCCAGCAGGGTTTTCTTCAGGAACTATATTTAAATAATTCTGATAATGTTGCATCAGCAAGAATATGGTACCAGTCATCAGACCGTCATCTTCCTCCAACGATGCTGTCAACAGATGAAAATGAACGACAATTTGATGAATCTCTCAGGATAATGTTAAATGATAATCTTACCCGATCAAAAAGCAGTTACTCTTTAACAGGAGCCTTGCTGATGGGAAGACTCAATTACTCTGATAAGCTTTCGATGAATAATTCCAGGAGCCTTTCTGAAACTCTTGTTATGAAAGCAGAAAGAGAAAGCCATCCATGGAACTATATAAACCTTAAAATAAACCTAAGTGATGAGTTATGTACAGTAAAAACAAATCTTTACGATAGGAAAGTAAACAGGAATACAAGTACACTGACAGCATCCATGGAGAGAGAATGCATCGATAAATTTGGAATTACCATTCTTTTAAGTGAAATATTGCTTGACCATAAATTTCTTATTCCTGATTTTTCAACTGGCCTTCAGTTCAGGTTAATTGAGGGCAAAGAATATTTTTTAAAGGCCAGTATCTCGAGAAATTCAAGGATCCCAACTTTGAACGATCTTTATTATCCGTATTCCGGTAATGCTGATTTGAGAAACGAGTATGCATTTACCTATGAACTGACTTATACGATGGATCAAAAAATATCATCTTTATTCAATACCAAAGCTGAACTGTCTATATTCCATAGCACTATTAAAGATATGATTCAATGGAACCCGTTGAACAGTAATTTCTGGACACCAGGTAATATTAACAGAGTCAATTCAACAGGCCTTGAGTCTGAGGTTTCCATGGCTTATTCGGTTAATAAGTTCACCGCAAGTTTATATGTTGGATATTCTCTGACAAAATCATTCCCGGAAATTTCAGATTCTCCCGGTGATAATTCAGTAGGAAAACAACTGATTTATATTCCGATCAATCAGGCCAATAGCTCAGTCAGATTTACTTATGGAGAATTTTATACTTCTCTTACAACAAGTTTAACAGGATTAAGATATACTACCAAAGATGATCTGGCATATTTACCTTATTACATAATTACTAATTCAATTACAGGCATTAAACTACCTTTGCATAACACTTCAATCGACTTTAGTTTAAATATAAATAATTTGTTTGATTATAATTATCAGTCAATTGCTTATTACCCTATGCCAGGACGGTCATACTTTGTAAAAATTTTATTTCAATTATTTAAATAGCTATACAATGAAGAATCTAGTAAAAATCATCATTCTCCCCTTAATTTTAACTTCATGCTTAAAATCGCCAAATTCTGAAAATTTGAATTTTACTTTTACCGGTGGCGTTTTTATTGTAAATGAAGGCAACTACAGGGCCGGAAATGGGTCACTTTCCTTTTATTCATACGATTCCTCAAAGATCTTTAATGATCTATTTCAAAGCATTAATGGCAGGCCTCTTGGTGATGTCCCTAATTCGATGGCAATTAGAGGAAACTATGCTTACATTGTGGTTAACAACTCCGGAAAAATTGAAGTTACAAACCAGGCAACGCTTGTATCAGTAGCTACTATCACAGGACTGATTTCACCACGGAATATTTCGTTTATTAACGATTACAAAGCTTATGTGTCAAGTCTGTATTCTGACTCGGTTGCAATAATTAACCTCACTGACAATTCAATATCCGGTTATATTAATCTGAGAAGATCATCTGAAACAATTGGTATTATCGGAAATAAAGCATTTATATCATACTGGACGGAGGGAAAAGAAATTATGGTAGTTAATACTGACAATGATAAGGTAGTTGATTCAATTGAAGTAGGAATCGAGCCCGAAAGCATGACTTTTGACAGATATGGAATGCTTTGGGTACTCTGCAATGGGGGCTTTGCCAGACAAAATTATGCTGAACTGGTTGAACTTAACACAAGTACAAATTCTGTTGAAAAAACTTTTGTATTCCCGACCAAAGATGCTTCTCCAACGTGTCTGAAAATAGATGGCAACGGACAGACTCTTTATTATCTTGATAATGGTGTCAGGAAAATGGATATCGGAGCTAAAGACCTTCCGGCAGCAACTCTTATAACGCCTCAATCGGGACAGAACTTTTACAAAATTGGAATTAATCCTTATAATAACGATATTTTCGTTACGGATGCAGTTGATTTTGCCCAGCAGGGTTATCTGTTATTATTCTCGTCTGATGGGAAACTCGTATCATCACAGAAAGCAGGGATAATTCCGGGGTCAATGTGTTTCAAATTAGTAATCAGCTCCTGATTTAGTCTGGCTATTCTTTATTAATAATTACCGGGTTAAGTATGAGTGCCTTGAAATCTATATTGATCATCGTTCTATTTTCAATTTCAGGTTGCGGGAGAATTGATAGAAAAAGCGCTGGGAAAAAATCTGATGCAGGGAATGAAATTGTAAGGGCAGAGAGATTTTCAATTGAAAAAAAGAAAGGCTGGACTGAAGTCAAAATTATTAATCCATGGCAGGGAGCCAGGAATGTCAATCAGATCTATTACCTGGTAAAAAGAGGATCGGCACTACCTGAAGGAGTAGAATCATCTGCAGTTATTTTTGTCCCTTTACAAAAAATAATCTGTATGTCAACTACACATTTAGCAATGATTTCGGCACTTGGTGAAGGAAATTCTATCGCAGGAGTATCAGGAACAAATTTCATTTATTCACCTGAAATAAAAAGAAATGTTGATAAGGGGTTGGTTGCTGATGTAGGTTATGAGGCCAACCTCAACAAAGAATTGATTCTGAATATTTCGCCTGACCTTATAATGATCTATGGAATAGGCAGCGAATCAGCCGGGTATGTTGGGAAACTTAAAGAATTGGGTATCAAAGTGATAATTAATGCCGATTACCTCGAAACAGAACCATTGAGCAGGTCAGAGTGGATTAAGTTGTTTGGATCTCTCTACTGCAAGGAAGATTTGGCTGATAGTATTTATAATAATGAAGTTGACGAGTATAATAAATTGAAGTCTTTTATAGAACAAAATAATGTGAAGAGGCCAAAAGTACTGCTTGGACTTCCTTTTAAGGATACATGGTATATTTCACCGGGTAATTCATTTATAAGTAAGCTCATAGCTGATGCAGGCGGAGAATATCTCTGGGCGAATACTGAATCATCGCTCTCGATGCCAAATGGAATTGAAAACGTCTATTTACGGGGAATGAAAGCTGATTACTGGCTGAATATATCAAATGTAAGTTCGCGCAATGAAATTTCAAACGTTGACCAACGGCTGGATGGTCTTCCCTGTTTTGAAAATGATAATCTCTTCAATAATAACAAACGGATAAGTGAAGGTGGAGGAAATGATTACTGGGAAAGCGGGGGTCTTTATCCTCATCTTATTCTTAAAGATATTGCTACTATTTTGCATCCTGAATTATTCAGCGATCATGAACTAACTTATTACAGAAAAATTTATTAAAACAGATCAGTTGAAGACTGAAATAAAGAAAAAATTATCTATTGAGCTTATGTCAGGAAGAAATACCAGGCTTATCTTTTCAGGTCTTTTGTTATTGGTTCTCATTTTTTTTATTCTCGATATCTTATTTGGGTCTGTGAGCATAAAAGCTTCTGATGTAATCAGGGCAATTTTCACCAGTACAGGAAGTAATTTTGAAACTATTGTACTGAGATTCAGATTACCAAAAGCTGTCACAGCTTTGACTGTAGGAGTGGCATTATCATTAAGCGGCCTTCAGATGCAGACTGTTTTCAGGAATCCGATGGCCGGACCTTATGTCCTGGGGATAAGCTCTGGGGCCAGCCTTGGTGTTGCATTTGTTATTCTTGGTTTCTCTTCACATATTTCCCCTGATAGTATTAACGGGTTAGGTAACTGGATACTTGTTGCAGCCTCATGGGTAGGTGCAGGAGCCGTGATGATGTTAATAATGGTAATCTCTTCGAGGGTAAAAGATATAATGACTATCCTCATTCTCGGCATAATGCTTTCAAGCGGAATATCTGCAATTGTTATTATCATGCAGTATTTCAGTAATGAGACAATGTTAAAAGCTTATGTACTATGGACCATGGGAAGTTTGGGTAATCTTACTTCTGGTCAGCTTAATGTGCTTTTAATATCTGTCTCAGCCGGTGTGATTCTGAGCCTGTTCTCATCCAAAATGTTAAATGCTTTATTACTTGGGGAAAATTATGCCGGTAGCATCGGGCTCAATGTCAGGTTTGCAAGGATTGTGATATTTATATGTACAAGTATTCTGGCAGGAAGTGTTACAGCTTTTTGCGGACCGATTGGATTTATTGGTATTGCAGTTCCACATATAGCAAGAATTCTTTTTAAAACATCTGATCATAAAATTTTAATACCTGGCACCTTACTAATAGGTGGGACAGTTATGCTGATGAGTGACATTATTTCACAACTGCCCGGATCAGAAAATGTTTTGCCGGTAAATGCTATTACCTCTCTGATTGGTATTCCTGTAGTTATCTGGGTAATCTTGCGTAATAGAAAATATTCAGGACCATTCTGATGAAAAGGCATTCAAAAGAAATATTATCTCTTGAGTCACTGATAATTGGGTATGTTTCGGGGAAAAATGAAAATGCACTTCTTCCTCCGCTAACAGCATGCGCAAACAGCGGTGAACTTATTGCAGTCATCGGCAGAAACGGAATTGGAAAGAGTACTCTGTTAAGAACATTGACAGGACTTCAACCTCCACTTGGAGGTGAAATTTTTTATAATGCCAGGAATATCAGAGATTATTCAAGAATGGAGCTTGCACAGAAAGTAGGTTATATTTCAACTGAAATTGTTAAAGTCAGTAATATGAGAGTATATGACCTTGTTGCGCTGGGCAGGTTTCCACATACAAACTGGATCGGGAAAATTGAACCGAATGATCATGAAATTATATTGGATGCTTTAAAGAAGACATCCATGGAATCATTCGGAAGAAAGTTTGTATCGGAACTTTCAGATGGAGAACGCCAAAAATCAATGATTGCCAGGATTTTAGCCCAGGATACAGACATAATGATAATGGACGAACCGACCGCATTCCTTGATGTAGCTGGCAAATATGACATTCTTCACCTGATGCATTTGCTTTCCAGAAATAGTGATAAAACAATCATCTTCTCAACTCACGATCTGCAAATGGCTATTAGTCAGTCAGATAAAATCTGGCTTATGCTCGATAATAAACTTATTGAAGGTGCTCCCGAAGATCTTATGATGGCAGGGGCATTTGACCACCTTTTCGATTCATCATCTGTCCTGTTTAATTCAGATGATGGTACTTTTTCATTCAGGAGTGATGCTAGAGGAGCTATTTATATTGAGGGAGAGGGTAATAAAAGGCGCTGGACTGAGAAGGCTGTGAACAGAGCAGGTTTTACTGTAGCTAAGGAAAAAACTTTCCCATATATAACATTACCTTCAGAAAGTAATTTATGTTGGCAACTCTCAGGTAATACCTCTCTTCAGGAATTCAGCTCAGTATATGAATTGATTTTGTATCTGAGTAATGAGTCGGTCAGACTTATTTAAAAAATTTCCTGTAGTGATCTATAAAAGGGCCAATTTCTTCAACAGCCAGTTTTTTAGCTATAATTTTCTTGTTTTTATCCAGAACATAAATAGTTGGGGTAGACTGTACATTATAGTAGTAGTCAAAATGTGAGATTCTCTTCGGATCCCATCCGTTTATCCAGATAAGTTTATTATCCTCAATATATTTTGTCCATTTCTCCTTGTCGGATGTGGTACAAACAGCAAATACTTCCAGACTATAATCTTTAGGCCTGTCATAGTAAGCCTTTAGTTTTGGTGTAGCCTCCTGGCAGTGCCCGCAATTAGGTTCCCAGAAGTAGAGAACAGTAAAATCTTTTTCGACATCATATAGCGAAACAAATATTCCTTTATATGAGTCCATTACGATGTTTTCGGCCTTTTTGCCGATAAGATTTGGCCTTATCAGGTCGATCTGTTTCCTGAGATCTTCTTTAAATTCTCTGGTCACCCAATCAGCTTTTCCAGAAAGATATATATCATCCGCGATTTTGACCATTACGGCGTCGTGCCCCATTATTTCACTTTCCCTGAAATGGTTAAAAAGATAAACTGATACAAACTGAAACAATTTATAATTGGCACCGCACTTTTTGATCAGTTTATCGATTTCCTTGTTAATGGTATCAGGAGACTGAATTAAAATATTTGTAAAGAATGAATCGAGTCTTGAATATAGAAGAGGAGTTCTGATTAATCTCTCATCGTTTAGATCAATGTTATCAAAGAAATGATCCTTGTTATAGTTGTAGTTCATTACCCATCTTACCGAATCGGGGTTCTTATATCCAACGGGAACAGTGAATTCCGGAACATCAACTGGGAGTAATCCTTTAACAAGAGTACCTAAAAATTTACCTTCATTTGCTTTGACGACACTTTTAAGGTATGATTTCATGTATTCTTCCTGATGTTTTTGAATTGGCCCAAGTATTTTTAGTGAATCGTTGTTTTGCCTGTTGTTTTGAATCCTTTTGGAAATAGCGATGGCAGTTTGTTGCATCGTTACCCAATTTTTCTGGTACTCTACAAATGCAGAATTCTCTTCTGAACCTGTGAATTTCAGAGTATTAAAGTAGTCACTAAACGTACACCTGAGAGAGAAACGCTGATTTTCAGATATCAAGATTTCAAAATATTTTCTCCCCGGAAGCACAATCATATATATACCCTGCGGCAGGTATTCCTGGCCATGGAAAACTCCATTTCCTGTTCTGTCAAGCTTAACTGTATCTTTTATATACTGCTTGTCACCAAGATGATAAGCCAGGAAAACTGTAGAATCCTGAAGATCCCTTATGGTCACATTAATTTCATAACCATTCTTTAACTGGCCGAACAAAAACACCGGAAACAAAGAAAGTAAAATAGAAAAAAATATTTTTCTCATTTATACTCAGGATTATTAAAGCCAACTGCAAAAATAACCAATGCAATTTCTTTGCCAAAGTTTGACGGACAAATATTAAGAAAATATATTGTACATTTGATATAATAACCATCGGCAAAAATGAAGATCTCCTTACTGATTCCTGTTTTCGATTATGATATTATTGCACTTGTTCACATCATGAAAGATGCAATGAGTAAAGTGCCTGAATTCTATGAAATACTTATAGGAGATGATGGTTCTTCTGCTGAGTACCGTAAAAAATACAGCTCTCTTGAAGCAGAAAATGTAAAAGTGATCTCTTCCAAGAAGAATATTGGCAGAGCTGCAATCCGGAACCGGCTTGCTCTCGAGGCGAAAGGTGATTTCCTGATTTTTATTGATGCTGATGTAATGCTGCCAGGAACTGCTGAAGCGTATATGCTGAAGTGGCTTCCCTTTTTGAATAATTCGCGGGTAATTTGTGGCGGCACATTATATCATGATAGTGCACCCGGTGATCCTGACAAACTTTTGCGATGGAAGTATGGAAAATGGAGAGAACAAAAAAGTGCCGCTGAAAGGAATAAACATCCTCATGCAGGTTTTTCAACATTTAATGTTCTTATTGAAAAATCAGTCTTCTCTATAATACGTTTCAATGAAGAGTTGAAACAGTATGGTCACGAAGATACACTTCTTGGTTATCAGTTGAAAAAAGCCGGAATTAATATACTTCATATTGATAATGGATTAATGCATGAGGGTCTGGAATCGAACAGAGACTTTCTTAATAAGACAAAGCTGGGAATAGAGAATCTGAGTAAACTTTTTGATAAAGTCACAGATAAAAAATCATTCTCTGAGACTGTCTTGATGCTGAAAATATATAATAAACTCAGGTTATTGGGATTGACACGGGTATTAGCTGCAATTTTTATCAGATACCGTGATCAGATGGAGATCAGACTTGACTCCAGTAATATCTCCCTTTTACTGTTTGCTTTCTATAAAATGAGCATGTTTTGCACTTATCGTGAGATTCATACACGAAAAAATATTCTTCCTGTATTCTAGTAATTCCGGAAATCATATACAAATTTCTACCACGAAGGACTTCGATGAAATTTTTGTTCGCCTCAATTCGCTATCTTGAAATTCTTAGTGATTTTTGATCCTTTCAATTGATAATTAATAGATTATAAATCGATTTTCATTAAATCTATATTACCGTCAAACCTTCTTGTAGCTTTTAATATAAAATCGAAACGGTTTACCATAGTGCAGAGGAAGAAATCGGTTGGAGGTGAAAAATCGAGATTGACAAGGTCAAAGAATCGTTTTCCTGAAGTATTCTGAAGATTGGCAATCCTGGTTTCAAAGATGAACTTTTCATTTTTAAGTTCGGCAGCTATCATCTCGGCGCACAAGAGGTCTTCTTCAGCTGAACAGGTTGCCCGGTATCCCATTGCAACAAGAGAGACATGATCAGGATCAATAGATTTTATATATCGGACAACAGCACCTGCGTTGACAAAGCTGCCAGTCAGAATTGCATCAGCATTAAGGGCATTTGTAAGTCCCTGTGTACCTGCAGTTGTAGTTTGAATCACAGTTTTTCCTGAGAGATCTTCTTTAATTATTTCAGTCGGGCTGTTGCCGAAGTCAAAACCTTCAATTTTTTTCTCATCTCTTTCACCGACAAGAACTGAGTTTTTATATTTCTTCTTTAATTCAAATGCCTCTGAAACTTCAGATGTTGCAATAATCCTGACGGCACCCGCATCAACGACATAGCAAGCTACCGAAAAGGCCCTGAACACATCAATAATAACCGTAACTCCTTTTGCATTTCGAGCTCCATCAACAAACTCCAGTATCTCAATTTTCATTTTTCATCTTATATTTATTTTAAGGTGAAAATAGTAATTATTTTTTCTTTATTTCATTTCATGCCAGCAGGTATTTCGTATATTTGAGCCCGCGAGCAGTTTTTACAAATAACTTACTGATATTAATGCAAATATAATATTATGGTAAATCCTGTTTCATGGATACTTGATCAGTTAAAGAGACTGAATGATGCAATCTGGAATACTCCGCTTTCAGAATTATCAAGGAGAAAATCATTTATCTTCAAACAATTAAGAATAATTGTCCTTGCTATTAGGGGGTTCTTAAATGATAAAGTTCAGCTCAGAGCTTCAGCACTGACTTTCTATTCTCTTCTATCGGTTATTCCTGTTGCTGCGATAGTGTTTGCAATCGCCAAAGGCTTTGGTCTGGATCAAACTCTTCAAGACCTGATAATCAAAAAATCAGGGTCTGAGCAGGAAGTTCTTTCATGGCTTCTTCAGAAAGCAAGGATAGCTATTGAAAAAACCAGGGGAGATTATATAGCAGGGATCGGTATGATAATACTTTTCTGGTCTGTAATGTCATTACTTGATCATATAGAAAGCTCATTCAATCATATATGGCAGATCAGATCGTCACGTCCATGGTACAGGAAATTTACCGACTACCTGACTATAATGCTTATTGCACCTGTTTTCATTGTTCTTTCCAGCGGTATCACCGGTTTTCAGGTTACAACACTTCCGGATTATATGACTAACGCACCCATAATTGACTTTTTTAAACCTGTTATCAGTTTTTTAGTCAAGTTTGCCCCTTATTTTCTTAGCTGGGTGGCTCTTACAATCCTATATATTATAATGCCAAATGCTAAAGTAAAGTTTATGCCTGCTTTGATTTCAGGTATTATCGCAGGTACAATTCTTCAGGGTATTCAATGGTTATATATTGATCTCCAATTCGGAATATCAAAACTTAACGCTATTTATGGAAGTTTTGCAGCTGTACCTTTATTTATTATCTGGTTGCAGACTAGCTGGACCGTGGTGCTTCTGGGAGCAGAAATATCTTTTGCGAATCAGAATCTTTCACGTTATGAATTGGAGTCTGAGGCATTGAATATCAGCAACTATCAAAAGCGGGCTTTGGTCCTTATGATCATGCATATGATTATCCGTAACTTTATGTTGGGTGAAAAACCTATCAGCGCTGAATATATAGCTGTTAATCTTAAAATTCCGGTGAGACTGGCGCGTGATATACTTCAGGATCTTAGCAATGCGAATCTGGTTTCCATTATTCACGAAAATGAGGAGAAGGAACGTTTATATCAACCTGCATTAGATGTCAACAGACTAACGGTCAGTTATGTTTTTTCGCGACTCGATAAGAAAGGTGTTGAGCAGATTATGGTAATCAGAAACAAAGATTATGAAAAGATCATTACAATGCTCGAAAAATTCGATAAGCTCATTGCAAAATCGGATGCCAACATTTTAATCAAAGACCTTTAGCTTTGTTTACGGATACCTTTTTATCCTTTAGTTTTTTTGAATGATAGTTTTCAACAAAGTTTATAAAATCAGCGAATGACTCCCATTCATTAAACAGGTAATGTGGAAGTTGCAGAACAATATTTTTTGTGTCCTTCTCTTTTTCCCAATAACCTTCGAGATTTTTTGAAGGAAAAACCCGGTCTATTTCACTTGTTACAGCATAATCCCATTTGAAACCAGGTTCTTTTTGTTCCATAATGCGGTTATATAGCCAACGAAGTTCATCGTGCAGGGATTTGAGCGTTCTGTGAGGAACCCTGTCAATGTTTGACTGATAAGATTTTTTGTCGCCAAACATCCTGAAATAGAATTTACCGATGTTTTCTTCTGTAATATTATTAAGCGTCCCTTCAAATACATTAAGCGGTATACCATACATATCATCTGCAGGGACTGGAGTTCCATTTACTGCTATTGTCACATCGGGTTTTATTCCTGTTTTCGGTGATAGATATTCAGCTGCCCAGACACCAAGGGACCATCCAATAAGGGTAATTTTTTCATAGGTCTTCATTTCCGGAAGAACAAGCGCTTCATCTGCAGAATAATTATAAAAAAGAATAAAATCAAACTCGTCGTTGCAAAGAGGGGTGAAGACATTTTCGTCTGTCCCCCAGCCTCCATATAATACAACGAGATGATTATTCTTTTCCCTTCGTCTGATATAGGTCTTCATTATACTCTATACAGGTAATTGATAAAAACATTCAGCTATCCCCATTTACTGAAAGAAAGCAAAGATAGTCTAATTATCATGAATAACGGTTAATTTTTACATTGCCCCAAAGGTGGCAATATATGAATAGGGGATAAGTACATCTGAAATTGAAAGAAGGAGTAGAACTTTGGTAACAGGCAAAAAAAATAAGAGGAGGAAGGGTGGTTGTGAGAATCAGGAGCGGGCTTTATTAATGAGATAATTCCCGTGTCTACTGTCTGATAAAAGGATGGAACCATGGTTAGCTGGCGCTAT
>Ga0182011_10000460_pt1 | contig 35454 bp, 34 predicted proteins | sample 711E1DmetaG_FD_120481 | JGI IMG/M metagenome (GOLD analysis project Ga0182011, IMG submission 120481) | Permafrost microbial communities from Stordalen Mire, Sweden - 711E1D metaG | ecosystem: Environmental > Terrestrial > Soil > Wetlands > Permafrost | place: Sweden: Stordalen | collected...
GCCGGGCAGCACGGTTCGGTGGCCACCCAACGGAAAGAATACGTGGGAAAGGTCACCAATTATTTCAGGAAACTGAAGGTTGCCGAGATCCAGATGGAATCCGGGTTTCTGAAACCGGGTGATACCATTTATATCCAGGGACCCACAACCGGATCCATAGAACTGACCATCCCCGGGATCAGGGTCGATCTGAAACAAGTGAAAAAGACGGCCAAGGGGGATCAATGTTCGATCCCGGTTGATACTTTTCTTCGCCGGGCTGACAAGATCTATAAGATCATTGACAATTCGTGACACGTGACACGTAACGAAATTTCTAATTCAACTTTCAAAATTGAACTTTAACCTCCATACACATACTAACTATAGCGACGGGTCCTCCTCTCCGGAAGATTATATCAAAGAGGCCATTCGCCAGGGATTCGATACCCTGGGCTTCTCCGATCATGCTCCTGTTCCGTTCGATAATAATTTCGCAATAGCAAAAGATAAGCTGCAGGAATACTGTGATACCATTTCCCGCCTGAAAACAGCTTATTCATCCGGGCTTAAGATCTTCCTCGGTCTGGAAACAGATTATATCCCGCTCATTACGGTTCCCACCGTTGAAATTGGCAGGAATTACCCCATCGATTATTTCATCGGATCTGTTCACCTGGTGAAAAACGGGAACCACAACGCGCTGTGGTTCATCGACGGCCCGGAGATCGAAATCTATGATGAAGGACTGATATCTGTTTTCGGCGGGAGGATCCGGGATGCCGTCACTGCCTATTATCATCAGATCATGGAGATGATCTTGTCCGATCAGCCTGATATCATCGGCCATCTCGATAAGGTCAAAATGTACAACCGGAACCGCTATTTCAGGGAAGATGAACCCTGGTACGAAAAGTTGGTGGATGAAGTCCTCGATCTGGTCCGGGAGAAAGGTTTGACCGTTGAAGTAAACACCCGCGGGATCTATAAAAAACGTTCCGATTCGCTCTTTCCGGGCCCCGGAATCCTTAAAAAAATTAATCGCCTTAACATACCGGTTATCATCAGTTCGGATGCCCACAAACCACAGGAAATCTCGTTGGGATTTGAAGAAGCAAGGAAAACTTTGTCGGAACTGGGTTTTGGATCTACCTGGTTAAAAACTGCAGAAGGCTGGAAAGAAATCCCGCTTGGATAGTATAATTATTAATTATGAATACCGGTAATGATTCATGAGTAATTCTATAATTAACGAATTCTGTAATTACTCATTACTCATTAAATCTTTTTCATGAGATAGTGTCCCATCCCCGCCTCATAAAAGATTTCCCCTTCTTTTACAAAACCATGTCTTTCATAAAAAGGAACTGCACGCAGCTGCGAATGCAGGTAGACGGTCTTTCCGGGCGATGTAACATCGTTCAGGACCTCCTTCAATATAATCCCTCCCAGGCCACGGTTCCGGAACTCAGGCAGCACCGCAAACCGTTCCAGTTTGATGCCTTTTTCCGTTTCCCGCCATCGTGCCGTTGCCAGTGCTTTTCCACCCAGCAACAACAGGTAGTGATGGGCTTCTTCCTCCTGATCGTATTCGAGTTCCGGGTCAACCCCTTCTTCCTCCACGAAAACCTTCCTGCGGATGGCAAATGCCTGTTCCGCTAGTTCAGGATCGGAAAAAAGAAACCTTTTTACTTCGTACATAGTAAAGTTGATGAGTTGATGAGCTCGCGAGCTGATGAGTTTAAATTAGTATTATTTCGCTATTTCGCCTATTCGCTATTTAAAATGGGAAATCTCCTGTTGCTTTATTCAACTGTTTTTTATCCTGCAAATTCTTCTTTGGTTTCATGGCTTTCCGGTGATAGGGGTTTGCTTCCACATAAATTGCTTTGTCGGGTTTGGTGGGACAGGCAAACTCACAGGCGCCACAACCCACACAGATCTTTTCATCAATTTTAGGAAGGGTGAGTGTTCCAAGATAGGGTACCATTTCCACAGCTTTCGTCGGGCAGTGTTCCGAACAGGCGCCACAGGCAGTATGTTTGGTTACGACGATGCACAGGTTTTTAATGAATTTTGATGTTCCGATCTGAACCGTCGATTTTTGCGCTTTGGTCAGCGGAAGGATGGCCCCGGTAGGACATACTTCCGAGCATTTTACGCATTCAAAGTTACAATATTCCGTGTGAAAATCCATCCTGGGCTGGAACATTCCGGAAATCCCGAATTCCATGAAGGTGGGCTGCAACACTTTGGTAGGACAGGCGCTCACACAAAGATGACAAGCAGTACATTTTTCTGTATAGTGCCAGATACTGACAGATCCCGGTGGTGTAACGGGAAGGGTGCTGATCCCTTTGCGTTCTTCCTTCTTTCCCCCGAAAACAAATTTTGAGGCAAAGATTGCAGTGGTACCGAGAATCGTGGTCCTGATAAATTTTCTTCTCGATAATTCAGTTTCTTTATCCTCTGCATAACTTCCGCGCCCTTTGCGTGAAAAAACAAAATCCGGTCCTGAAAACCGGTATCCGATTCCATCCTCCGGGCAAGCCCTGAAGCAATCAAAGCATGCAACACATCTTGAAAAATCAATTTTTTTATTCCTCACGTCTATGCATTCCGATTTACATTTTTTTGAACACATCCCGCACGAGGTGCAAGCCTTTTCATTAATCGCAATCCTGAAAAAAGATATTTTGGATAGAATGCCAAGGGAAGTTCCGACCGGACAGATCACATTGCAGTACCATCTTCCTTTGAAAACAGCAAGAAAAAAGATGACCAGGAGGAACACAAATGAAAATAATACCGGTGCCCAGGAGACGACTTTTACCTGGACCGAATAGAGAGAATAATTATCCATCGATTGAAAAACCCTTGCCAGCATGTTATTCCCAAGGTAATAAAGCGGTCTGAACAGGTTGGAAAATATTTTACCTGCCAGGCTGTAAGGATCCAGCAGGTTTAACAGGAATATCGAAGGAATGAACAACAAAAGCACCAGCCCTCCCAAGATGGAATATCGCACGATACTTTTTGGCTTGCTGTACGTAAAGCGCCTGGATATTTTTGTTTTATTGGAGATCCAGGAAAAAATATCCTGTAAGGTACCCAGCGGACAAACCGTGGAACAATAAACCCTGCCAAAAAAGAAAGTTAACAGAACGATGAAAAGAAACCCGGCAGATGCAACCGTAAGCAGCCCGATAAATTTAAGCAAAGACGGGACAAATTGCAGGTATAACAAGGAACCGGTAAGCCGGTTTGAGATCCACCCGGTAAAGTCAATGAATATGAATACGGTCAAAATAAAGAACACCAGGGAAATCAATACCCTGATCTTCTTCAGGTATTTAGACTGCATGAATTCAGATTTTAATCCTGTTGATGGAAAGCTTGGACAGGTCGATCGCGCCAAGTCCGGCTTCATGGGCAAGCTGGATATACGGGATACTTGAGGGTTCAAGTCCCAGCATTTTTGCAGCTGCAGCATCTGCTGCAACAATATCCTTTGAGAGTATGAGTGATTTCATCAACACCACATCGTCGTCAGAAACACCTCTTGGGCCATTCTTCGTCATTACCCGGTAAGCATCCACTACGTTAAGGTTGGGTTTCCGGTATGCGGCAAAGTCTGCAATGCATTGATGCAGATCGTTCCGGTGCCAGAAACGGCGATCCCAGACAATTCCCATGTGATTTTTCATACAGGCGGTAATCTGGCTTGAACTGTGAACTTTAAGAACAGGCACATTGATGAAAACATCCGAATTGACGATCAGTTCATGGACCTTGGCATTTTTAAGTTTCTTTCCGGATTTAACATCAACTTCCATGTAATTGCTTTCGATGTTCCCGGGAACCAGTTTTCCGCCTGCATCTCCGACAGCCTTCTGAATCCCGCTGTTCTCATAACATTTGTTCCAGTTATCACAGGTGTTATCAAACACATGAACGGATTTTGCCCCAGCATTAAAACACTGTTCGATGATTCTTTTTACCAGCTCCGGATTAGTATTGGCTGCCCGTGCCGGTGTCGTATCCCATCCAATATTCGGCTTTACCACCACCGTCTGGCCTTTTTTGACAAAGGCCTTCATCCCGCCGAGGGATTCAATGGCTTTATCAAACATCTGGGCGGGTTCTCCGCCCTTCACGGCAACAAGGTCATAGGGTCCTGCGGGCATTTCGGGTGGAAGTTTTCCGGCAAAGATTTTACTGAAATCCCCGAAGGTCATAGCGGCGCCGGTCGCAATGCCGGTCAAAATACTTTTTTTGAAAAATTCTCTGCGGTCCATGGGATGCAAATTAGAGGATAAAAGTACAAATTCATCCTGACATGGGAGATGATTTCCCGGGAAGAATTCATCGATTTTTGTTACCTTAGCCGGGTATTAATCTACTGCCGTGATCACGCCGGATACCATCTCGAATATCCTGTCTGCCACCCGAATTGAGGAGGTGGTAGCAGATTTTGTTTCCTTAAAACGAAGGGGGACGAACTATATCGGGCTTTGTCCTTTCCATAATGAAAAAACGCCTTCATTCACGGTTTCCCCGGCCAAAGGTATTTACAAATGTTTTGGCTGCGGTAAGGCTGGTAATACGGTTAATTTTTTGATGGAATATGAGCATTTCACCTATCCTGAGGCATTAAAGTTCCTGGCAAAGCGTTACCAGATTTCTATTGAAGAAGAAGAACAGACGCCGGAAAAGATCCAGGAACAAAATGAGAAAGAAGCCTTGTTCCTCCTGAACCAGTTCGCCGAAAAATATTTTGAAGAAACCCTATTTGAATCGGAAGAAGGCAAAGCCGTTGGACTGTCATACCTTAAAGAACGCGGGATCCGTGAGGAGTTCATCCGGAAATTTCAACTGGGGTATTCAAAAGAAAGCTGGGAAGACTTTTCCAACCATGCACGCACCGAAGGATATAAAGCCGAGTACCTCGTAAAAACAGGTCTTTCAATTCAAAAAGAAGACCGCCTTATCGACCGGTTCCATGGCCGGGTGATGTTTCCCATACACAGCGCCTCGGGGAGGATCATTGGTTTTGGCGGAAGAATTCTCACCTCGGAGAAACAAACCGCAAAGTACCTGAATTCGCCGGAATCGGAGATCTACAATAAAAGCCGTTCGCTCTATGGTTTGTATTTCGCAAGGAATGCAATTGTTGCGAAAGACAATTGCTTCCTGGTAGAAGGTTATACCGATGTGATCTCACTCCACATGGCCGGGATCGAGAATGTCGTTGCATCTTCAGGCACTTCACTCACCCAGGATCAGGTCAAGCTTATTCAGCGCTATTCCTCTAACGTCACCATCCTGTATGACGGGGATCCTGCCGGTATCAAAGCTTCGCTGCGTGGCATCGACATGATCCTGGAACAGGGATTGAATGTAAGGATCGTTCTTTTTCCAGAAGGAGATGATCCTGATTCCTACGCCCGTGCACACAGGGCGGCGGAAGTGGAAGAATTCATCACCAAAAACGCAGTCAATTTCATTCTCTTCAAGACCCGTCTTCTGCTGAATGAAACCGCCGGCGATCCGGTCAAAAAATCAGCACTGGTCAAGGAAATCGTCAATACCATTGCCATTATCCCCGATGGGATCACACGTACGTTCTTCACCCGCGAATGTTCCTCGCTGATGTCTGTCCCCGAACAGACGCTGGTGAATGAAATGAATAAGATCCTGAGGAAAAAATTCTCCAAAAGGCTCCAGGAAGAGGGCGTTCAACCCATCCTAGAACCCGAAGATAAAGACATCGCGCCCCCACAGGTAGAATATGACCTGGACTCCTGTGAAGCCCAGGAAAAAGAAATCATCCGGTTATTGCTGCTGTATGGAAATGAATCCATCACACTCAAACAAAAAAACGAAGAGGATATAGAGGAGGAAACCCATGAAAAAGTCGCCGACCTGATCATCCAGGACCTGCTCCGGGATGAGATCCTGTTTGAAACCCCGCTCTGCCAGCAAATTTTCAACGAGATGGCGGAACTTGAACGGAAGGAGATCATAGCTGACAAAGATTATTTCCTTCATCATAAAGATCCCACCATCGCTACCCTGGCCATCGACCTGACCATCCTTCCCTATGAATTAAGCCATAACTGGGAAAAAAACCAGATCCACATCCCGCTCGAAAGCGATCGCCTGGTGGAATGCATCAATAGCGCCCTGCTGGCCTTCAAAGCGAAAAAGATCGAACGGATGATCTCCGAGAACCAGAAGAAACTGAGGGATGATCAATCCACCATCGGGGCAGCGGAAATAACGGAGATCCTTAACCAACGGAAAAAATATCTGGAAATTCGTCAGCGGATCCAGGGTAAAGAACTTGGCCGGACGATCATTAAATAGTCACTGCTTCTCCACCAGAATTAGCTGCCTGTACTTTTCGGCGTTCCACAAGGACTGAAGATCCCTGAATGAAGAATAGGATTCCGGCGGGATCAGTGTTTGAAAATATTTCAGGCTACGGGTAATGATTACCTGGTTCCTCTTCGTCTTCCGGGAGAATGTAAATGAGCCGATTTTGTTTTTCAGTTCCCGGGTTTCCTCCGGGATAAAGGATTTCATTCCTTCCGGCAGGTTGAAGGTAAAGCTGTCGTTTTCTTCAATCAAACAGGGAATTTCCAGTGTCGTGATCCGGTTTTTCGGCAACAGATGGATTCCCATATCTTCTATCCCATTTGTAAGTACCGGCAAAGGAAAGAAATAATAGCCGGAATCTTCCTGGAAAGGTTTTTCTTTCTGGACCGAGTAGCCGATCGAAGATTCCGTCATGCCGATGGAATGAATTCCCTGGTCTTTCAGATCTGTTGCCGAAAGCCCTTCCCCGATCAGTGATTTCGCCTTGTCCTTATCACGAAGTAAGGATAGCCATGGATTAATGCAGTTTTTTTCGTTGAAAAGAACCTCACCGGTCAGCTGCTTTTTCCCATCGAGGGAGAATGTTCCTTTCAGGCTTGCCTGGCTTGGGGATTCTTCCGTCTTCAACACCTCGGTCTTTGAGGATTTCAGGTTTACAAAGACCCTGCCCGGGGAACAAAACAGAAGGTTCTGCGGGTTCAGTGTATTTACAGATAAATAGACCGGTCCTGTTCCCTGAGTTTCTGCCTTCACCAGGATATTATCAATGTCTGAAAGCGATCCTATCGAGTCATCATACCAGGTGTTCCTGACTACAAATACCGGGTTTGCATCTATGCCTGCTTTTTGTAATAATGCGGTAAGCAGGATGGCTTTTTCTGCCAGGGTCCCTCCGTTGCTATTCCAGGTTTCAATTGGAGTCCTGCAGGTAAATCCGGTAAGTTTCAACTGAACCGGGTATAACCTGAATTCATTGACGACTTTTTCCTGAAGTTTCAGGAGAAGCGTGGTCTTCTCTTTATTTTCTGTTACCAGGGATGCGGCAAGTTTTTCCATTTCACCGTTCAGGGAATATGAAAATGCTGGTTGTTGCATGAATTCCTGGTAAATGCCCGACCGGTCAGGCGCTGTACTGAATAACAGTCGTGGATAGAGATCATTCCCTCCTTTCTGAAATTCTTCTGTCGAGATGGGGGTTACATCTGTAAATTTCCAGTTGTAAACCTGGAAATTGCCTTCTGTTACGATCACCGGCTGAACAGCTGAATGCAGGATCTTATAATGAAGCTTCATCCCGGATGGGACCCTGATCGTAACCGTCAGTTGTTTTACAGGTTCGGTTTCTGCAAGCAGCTCATTCCCCATCAGACAGGGATAAAAATCCTTTTTGGAGTGCAGTTCATAATCAAGGTTGATCACGGCATTCCGCTCTGTTCCGGTATGCGTGATAACCATTTCCCGGAGCCCGTTATAGGCAGGTGCATTCACAGCTGCCGCGGGAAGTACTTCATTGAATGCATTTGCCGGAGAGGATACTTTTTTACCGTCGGCCATGATCAGGTATGCCTCATTTATTTTCAAAGATTGAAATTGTGGATTGTAGGGGATGAAGGTTTCCCCGTAAAGGTTGTGAAATGAACGATACGTCTGCAGTTTTTGCTGTTTGATGTACCGGTAGTCGATGCTTCCGTCGGAATTCAGGGTGAATTCTTTCGTCAGCCTCAGATAGACGGCATCATAGTTTTCATCCTGGGCGAATACCGGGCAGTGACAGTGAACGATGAAAAAAGCCAGAAACAGAAGGATGTATGTCTTTCTCATGGATACGGTTTTAGCGTAAGTTAATTTTGAACGCGGAAAATTACGGGTTCATCGGCAAAAGAATTCTGACCGGTGACAACGTCTTTGAATTGCTGCCAATCTGTAGGATTATAGATCCGTTTGCCCAGTATGATCTTTTCATTCAGCCTGAGGGTCTGACCCTCCAGGTGATAGTTACCGGAAAAAGCGCATAGGTCTCCATCCTTTTCAGTATTCCGGGGTTGGTAGATAAGGGTGGCATTCCCCGGCAGTTGTATGGTTTCGGTGAGTTCAACCTCCCGTGAACACCGGTCCCGGAAAGGATATTTACGCTCTTTTATCCATGTTTCGAAAAATAACTGGGGTTGATAATTCTTAAAGACATTGGATACAACCAGCGGAGTGAAAATGTATTGATCACCCGAAACGACGGCATAGTCCGGGATCCGGTATTCCATAGTGATCCGGATGGGACCGGCTTTATAATCTAAGGGATCGGTAAAATCAATGTCTGTAACCTCGGCCAGCGGTGAAATCTTCAGGATCTCTTTTTCAAGATTTTGTTTCCACATGACTTTGGGTGAGTTCCGGAATATTCCCCTGAGTGCGGCATCGGTCTGACCCTCGGCAGTTAAGGTCAGGGTTCCGGTCAGGGTTCCGTCTTTCTCCAGCGTGGAATTCCCGGTGATCTTCAGGTAATGGTTTTCCGGGGAAGAAAGCGGGGTGGTAGCCAGGTCTGCTCCCTCGGGGACCCCCATCAGGTATTGCTGCTGCTGTTCAGCACTCGACCATAATTCCCGTACAAAAGGTACCCATGTCGGGTCCAGGAGATGGTATTTTCCGTCTTTTAATTTTACAACGGTAACGCTGTGATTGAATTGATCGGCCGGGATGTAATCGATCCGCGAACCCGCCATGGTCATTGCAGGATACGATTTGAACCCTGCCGCCCGCAACATGGTGATCAGCATCCCTGCCTTGTCTTTACAGACGCCACAACGGTCAGAAAAGGTCATGGATCCCTTGTGAAGGGTATAGCCTTCGCCGCAGCCCATCGAGATTCCGGAATACCTGACTTCATCCGCAACCCAATGCGTGAGGCGTGAGATAGAATCCAGTTCATTTGCAGCGCCCTTAAGGATTTCATTCACCTTCGTGCTGACCTCCGGCGTCACGTCAAAACTCCCGAAATCTTCATTTACCTTGTAAAACCATCGCGATTTTGCAAACCAGTCAGGACTCGTTGAAACCAGTAATTTCGTTGCAACATCGGATGCGGCCACACCATGGGGCTCAGGCTTAAAAGGAACAATATCTTTTTTTGAAAATGTATAGACTGTTTTATCATCCCTGAACAATACCGACGACTGTACTTCCCCGTTGTAAACCTGGTACTGCATGGGTTTATCCTTCGGGACTACCACCCGGTAAATTTTTTCTTTAACGGGAGAACCGCTCCAGAACTCAACGATGTCATAGAAATGCCCTTTCATCGGGGGTATATATTTACTTTCGTCGTCATCACCTGCTTCAAGTAAAGCATAAGTAAATCCTTTTTTGAATTGGATAACTTCAACGGCATCACCGGGTTCGAGCCTTCCCACCCCTATCATTTTTTCCCTTGCTCCCCAGTAGATCATCCGGGCCGGCGCCGGGTAATCCAGGACATTATTCAGATCCAGTACCGTGGTGGTTCCATCCTTGCGGTAAATCTTCACCATTTTAATATCCACATAGGCTGATAATGGATCATACCCGAATTTCACGACACTCAGGTCGAGTGCGCCCTTATAGTTCAGCACCTTGGTAAGCGTATGTGTCCATATATAACTTAATCCCGATTCCTTCACTTCGACCCGGGTACTGTCAAAAATAACCACGAGGTTGTCATTGGGATAAACAGTGGCATCCCCTGTGGTCCGGATCAGGTCCTGCAGGGGATCAATGGAAGCAAACCCGGTACGGGTAAGGAAAACAAGCACAAGCAGAAGGATTCCTCTGGACATAAGATTAGATTTATAAAATGATTTACCCGAGCATCTTGAGCAAATTGATTTCGCTCTCTTCAAGGAAACGCCATTCGCCGCGGGGCAGGTTTTTTTTAGTCAGTCCGGCATAAAAAACCCGGTCGAGTTTTACAACTTTATACCCGAATTTTTCGAATATCCTTCGTACCACACGATTCTGCCCGGTGTGAAGTTCAATGCCGATCTCTTTTTTGTCTTTTCCGTCGCCCACATATTCGATGGCATCCGCTTTCACTTTGCCATCGTCCAGCTCAACGCCTTCAAGGATGCTCTTCATGTCCTGGGAACTCAGGTTATGATCAATCCCGACATGATAAATTTTCTTGATGCCGAACCGGGGATGGGTCAGCTTTTTTGCAATCTGGCCATCGTTGGTGAACAACAATAAACCCGTGGTGTTCCTGTCAAGGCGTCCAACCGGATAGATGCGTTCCCTGCAGGCCTTCGACACCAGGTTCATCACTGTTTTCCGGTCCATGGGATCATCCATCGTCGTAATGAATCCCTTGGGTTTATTCAGAAGAACATACCGGAGCTTTTCACGCGACAGGGTTCGGTCGTCATATTGGATTTTATCGGTACGTGACACCTTCGTCCCCAGTTCCGTGACTATTTTCCCGTTTACTTTAACGACTCCTGCAGTAATGAGTTTGTCGGCCTCACGCCGTGAACATATCCCGGCATTGGCGATGTAACGGTTCAGCCGTATCGTTTCTTCTTTTTGCCCGGCAACCCCTTTACCTGACCGTTCCGGTGCTCCCCGCCTGCCGGCAGGTCTTCCGGATGATTCCATCTTCTTCATACCCTGTTTATTGATCAGCTGATTCAAAGGGTGGTTTGATCTTTACCCCGTTGTATTTTGTTTCAATTCCGTTCCGGTAAGTGATCACAAGGAATGGAGTTCCATCATATTCGTATTTGACCCATTCCCCGTCTTTCCTTCCCATCAGGTATAGACCTTCATCCTTTATTTTCCCGTTATCCCAGTAGTAGATATGCTTGCCATCCGGGTTGTCTTCCACAAAACTTCCGGAGAATAACTTCACGCTGTCCGTTTTGGCATTGTTCTTTACAAGGTTGTAAGTTACCCATTTGCCGTTTTTTAAGCCATCCTTGTAGGTCCCTCGTTCGAAATAATCCCCGATGGTTGTATACCAGGGACCATCTTCCTGTCCGTCTACATATTCGCCTTCCTCCACCTTGTTGCCGGTTTCATCATATTCGGTATGCATACCGTCCCGCTTACCGTTGATATATTCTTCCTCCCGCATCAACTGTCCGTTTTCATAAAACCATTTCCATGTGCCATGGAACTTGCCGTCATTGGTGTATTTCCCGATTTGCTCTACCTTTCCTTCGGGATAAAAGAATTTCCATTCTCCGACCGGCAATCCGTCTCTATATTCTCCCTCGGCCTTCAGTTTACCATCTGCATAAAAATCTTTCCAGTGGCCATTCCTTACACCGTCGTCTTCTATGATTCCTTCCCCGGCGACTGTGCCTTCCGAATAGATAAAAGATTTAATGACCTGCCCCGCAGGATTGTATTCCCGGAAAATCCCCTCCGGAATCCCGTTCCGGTAAGTTCCGCTGGCTTTAAGTTTTCCGTCCGGGTAATATTCATTTTTGAGATCAAGTTTTTTTACCTCCTGCGCATCCGGTTGTTTAATCCCATTGATATATTTTTCCACGCTGATAAGATCCCCGTTTTCAGCATATTCCTTGAAATAGCCATCCTTCAGATCATCCTTGTAGGTTCCTTCCACATGAATGTTGCCGCTCGTATAAAAAATATACCACCAGCCTTGTTTCAAGTTGTCCTTGTCCTTCCGGTTGATCCGGATCCGGTCCACCACGAAACCACGCTTATATTCGGTCAGGGTGATAATGGTTCCATCGGCAGCATATTCTTTCCCAAACCCCCACTCAAGGCCATTCTGAAAAGGGATCTCTGCTTTCAGCTTCCCGTCGGGATAATAATATCGGGTGTATCCTTCTTTGATATCATTCTTAAAGCTTTCTCGAAGGGTCTCTTTTTCAAGATAAGTGGATTTAATTCCGTTTTTCTTTCCGTTACGGTACTCTGCATCCAGGATCAAACGGCCTTGTTCATTGTAAAATTTCCAGAGACTGTCGAGTTCAAAATTTTTCCGGTTGCCTTCCGATTTCAGTTTGCCATTTTCATAATAAGATTTCCAGTATCCGTCAGGCTTGCCATCGCGCATCAGCCCCTGACTGGAAAGAATTCCGCTTTTATAGAAAAATTTTTGAACTCCATTCCGGATCTTTACAGTGTCCTGCGCCATTGAACCCGGTCCCGCTAATACCAATAAACTTGCGATAATTAACAAAAAGGGATAATAAAACTTCCGCATAATTGTTCGGTTTTATTTTGACAATTCAAGCATCCGCAGGATCGGTTTTTTAGCCCTTATGATCAGGTCAGGATCCAGGATGATTTCAGGCGTCTCGTTTTTCAGGCAATTTAACAATTTTGGCAATGTGTTCAACTTCATATAGGGACAATCATTGCAGGCACAGGTTTCATCAGTGGGTACAACATAAAAATCCTTGTCCGGGGATGCTTTTTTCATCGGATGAATGATCCCTGTTTCTGTGGCAACAATATATTTTTTTGCCGGATTCGATACCGTATAATCCAAAAGTGCGGTTGTAGATCCAATAAAATCAGCCATTTGCAGGATTACGGCTTTACATTCCGGATGTGCGATCAGTTTTGCATCCGGATGATCAATTTTTAATCGGATGATTGCTTCCGTTGCAATGATGTCATGGACTTCACAGGCCCCATCCCATAAAACCATGTTTCTTCCGGTCAGGGTGTTTATGTAGTTTCCAAGATTCCGGTCCGGAGCAAATATTATTTTTTCATCCTTTGGTAAAGATTCAACTATTTTTACAGCATTGCTAGAGGTACAGATGATGTCCGAAAGGGCTTTGACCTCTGCAGAGCAATTGATATAAGAAATCACAGTATAACCGGGAAAACGTTCCTTGAATTTTTTGAATTCTTCAGGTGGGCATGAATCGGCAAGGGAACATCCTGCCTCAAGGTCCGGGATGATTACTTTTTTTTCAGGGTTAAGGATTTTTGCTGTTTCAGCCATGAAATGAACTCCCGCAAAAACAATAATATCCGAATCTGTCTTAAAAGCCTCCTGGGATAATCCAAGACTATCTCCCACAAAATCGGCCAGGTCCTGAATTTCAGGTACCTGGTAATAATGAGCCAATATAATGGCGTTTTTTTCTCTGCGGAGGCGGTTTATTTCTTCGATTATCCTTTGATCCGCCGTACCTCTTAAAACCGGATATGAACTTGAAGAGTTCATTATAATAATAATAAATTTTTATTTTCTTTTATCTATAATAATAGCTGTTGAAACGGTTGATTAATTATGTCTTCAGGATTTGCTTTTTACGTTTCAGTTTTCTAATTAACATCTCAACGAAAGTTATGAGGATGTATTTTGCTGAACTGGAATAAAATCAAAGGTTAATAACAACTTGTTTATAACTGCACGTGTTAAAAAATTTTCTGAAAATCTGCGGTTTTTTTCTATTAACAGATTGTTAATATTTTATTTTTTCAGAGGAAATTTTAGGAACAAAGATGATTTTTTCTCACCGGAATACAGTTTCAATAATTTTGTAACAAAGTTAATGAGATATCAACAATTCTTTGTGAAAATTTTAAGGACTTGATTACGAGGACCCTTTTTTTTAAGTGATTTTGGTAATATTTAGAGATCATCAAATTATGAGTACTTTTGTAAAAAAATTATCAACAATGTTTGATTTTAGCCAGGAAATTCCTATAGGATGTGATCATGCAGGTTTTAAATTGAAAGAATACCTGGTTGTGGAACTTTCGAAGGAAGGATATCGTTTTAAGGATTTCGGCACATATTCGGAAGAAAGTGTCGATTACCCGGATTTCGTTCATCCGCTTGCCAAAGAGATCAACGACGGTATCTTCAGCAGGGGGATTATTATTTGCGGGAGCGGAAACGGCGTATCCATGGCTGCAAACAAATATCTCAAGGTAAGATCAGCGGTATGCTGGACGGTCGACATCGCCCGTTTTTCACGCCTTCATAATGATGCCAATATCATAGCCCTTCCTGCCCGCTATATTTTACAGGAAGATGCGCTGAATATGGTAAAAACGTTTTTCACAACGGATTTTGAAGGAGGAAGACACGAACGAAGAGTTCAAAAGATATCTGCCGTTCTTTAAATTGTAAAAAACAACCCCTATGTCAAACATTCTTGACAAATTCCTCGCCGATGCCGAAAAAAGGTCATTTGACCCGGAACACCGCAGGCGGCTGGATTTCAACATTGGCAGGTATGACGAAAAAGTGGTTACGGGGAAACTACAGTATCTTGATCTCGAACTTGCCCGGCGCAGGGCTGCATTGCGTAAACATAAAGCCATCAATAGCCTCGACAAATACCTCCTTGAATTCGAAAGCAATTTTGAAAAACGGGGCGGAAAAGTGATCTGGGCTCCTTCCGAAAAAGAAGCACAGAAGGAAATTATGATGATCGTGAAGAAGGCGAATGCCCAGATCATCGTCAAACAGAAAACTATGCTTTCTGAAGAGCTTGAGATCAATGAGCTACTCCAGAAACATAAAAGGGAAGTGATTGAAACCGATTTGGGGGAATATATCGTCCAGGTTGCAGGCGAAAAACCCTATCACATCCTTACCCCTGCAATGCATAAGTCGAAAGAAGATGTTGCGAAGCTTTTTAATGAAAAATTCGGCACACCAATAAACAGTACTCCCGAAGATATCGCTCATTTTGTAAGAGAACAACTGCGGATGAAATTTATCAGGGCAGATATAGGGATCACCGGGGGAAATTTTCTCGTGGCAGATGCCGGTGCGCTTGTTCTTACAGAAAATGAAGGAAACGGGCTGCTTTGCTATTCTTTTCCAAAAATTCACATCGCCGTTGTCGGGATCGAAAAAATTATTCCTTCACTCGAGGATCTTGATCTTTTTCTACCACTGCTCGCAACCTTCGGAACGGGACAATTAATCACCGCCTATAATAACATCATCTTTGGCCCTAAAACCGCCAAAGAACCCGACGGACCCGACCAGATGTACGTCATTCTTATTGATAACGGACGAACGGATGTACTGGGATTAAAGGAACAACGGAAAGCCCTGACTTGCATCCGTTGTGGCGCATGTCTGAATACCTGTCCGATCTACCGTAGTGTCGGGGGCTATACCTATGGCGCAGTTTACTCAGGACCTATTGGTTCCGTCATCTCGCCGCATTATCTTGGTTTGAAAGAATACAACCACCTTAGTTTCGCCTGTTCACTCTGCGGTAGCTGTACCGATGTCTGTTCCATGCACATACCCCTGCATGAGTTGTTACTCTATAACCGCAACCTCACGGTAAAAAAAGGCTATACAAAAACGACCTGGAGATTCGTCATGAAAGGCTGGAAAATGGTGATGCTGAGGAGATGGATGATGGATAAAACAGGAGCAGGTTTCAAGAACCGTATGTTCAGGATGTACTTTAAGAAATGGTGGGGACGCCGGAGAACCTTGCCAAAATTCGCCGATAAGAACTTCAAACAGCTCTGGCAGGAAAAATATCAAAACAATTAATATTCAGAACCTCCGGATGATCTGCTCCACTGCTCCGAGATACCCGGAACCGAAAAGATTCAGATGAATCAGTAAAGGGTAAAGATTGTAAATGTCAAGGCGCTCCTGCCATCCTTTGTTCAAAGGGAATTCTTCGAGATAAGCATCATAAAAAGAAGATTCAAAACCACCAAATAATGTCGTCATGGCAAGGTCGACTTCACGGTTTCCATAATAGACTGCCGGGTCGATAAGACAGGCTTTGCCTTCTGCAGAAACCATTAAATTACCACTCCATAAGTCTCCATGCAATAATGCAGGCGGTTCATTTGGAAGAAATTCGCCGAGACGATTATAGAGTCGTTCAAAACAAGAAATTGAGGAGGAAGAAAAATATTTCTTCCCAAGCAAAACCTGGGGTTCCAGTCGTTCTTCAATAAAAAAGGAAACCCAGTCCTTGTGGTATTTATTTTGCTGCAACAATGCCCCCATGTAATTATCCCGGTTGTTCCCGAAGGCATCTGCAGTATGCCGGTGCAGGCGGGCCAGGGAACGCCCGAAATCGTCCATAAATTTGCTGATCTTCCTTCCGGATTGGATGAATTCCAGTAACAGGTATGCATACGGCCCGGCATACCCGGAACAAACAACCTCCGGAACACGGATCTCTCCTGTCTTACGCAGTAACGAGAGCCCGTCGGCTTCCCGCTCGAACATTTCAGGGAATAGAGCAGACCGGTTATACTTCAGACAAAAATCCCCCCTGTTGGTTGATAACCGGTGGACATTGTTGATACATCCCCCGGAAAGAGGAACAGAAGAATGCAAAATAAAGGGTACTTCACCGGAATGGGAAAAATAAAATGCCAGGGAATCTGCGATTTCCTGCGGAATCATTCTAATGGGAGGTTTGTTGCCTTATCGTCGGTTTCCTGAATAAAAAATGATCCAGGGTAAGAAGTAATCCGCCGGCAAGAATGACCATGACCGGGATAGAGATCGTCTTCATGGTGATCTGCAGAGATTTAAACCCTGAGAATAAGGATTGGAAATAGGGAAGAAGATTTTTAGAGAAGTACTCTTTCCCAGGAATATAACCGGTAAATGGAAGATCGGAAGTGAAAAGGAACAACAAGATCGCCAACCCCAGGAGAACATAAGGCCAGGCAGATCTCAGGTAAAGGTAAAATGGTTTCTTCACCGGAACGGCTTCAGGCTCCCGCAGGATTTGTTCCATCACTCCTTCCGTAAAATGATCGGAAGGACTTTCCATGCTCTGGTTACGGAACAGGCCCATTAAAAAATCATCCGGTAACAATTCTTTATTTTCCATTTCAATGCAAAGATACGACGATTTACGTTTTATTAGTTTCTATTCATGATTTCCTGCATGTCATTATACAGCCTGTTACGAATCCTATGCATCCGTACTTTGACATTCGATACCGATAACCCGGTGATATAACTGATGTCTTCAATAGAATTTTCGTTTTTATAAAAGAGCGTGATCAGCAGGTTGTCCTCTTCCGGTAAACGCTGAAGTGCTTTTTCAAGGATCACCTGCCGGTCGTTCAATTCAAGTTCATTCATGTGCTGCCCGATCTCATCCGTCGAATAATTTGTGATCACCGTTTCTTCCAGGGGTGCCATCTCAAACCTTTTTTTACGGGTCTTTGATATTGCTGCGTTATAAGCGATCCGATAGAGCCATGTAGAAAATTTTGATTTCCTTTCAAATGTTTTCAGCGACTGGTATGCCTTGAGAAATACATCCTGGGAGATCTCCTCCGCATCCTCCCGGTTGTTTACAATTTTAATGACAATTGAAAACACCAGGTTTTTATGTTTGGTTACCAGTGATGCATAGGCCGAAACGTCTCCGTTCAATACGCTTTCAATGTATACGTTGTCGTCCTGAAACTTCATTTTGCGGATTAGACGTCAAATGGAATCCTGGGTTACACGACCGGGTAAAAAATATCCCCGGTTTATCATCGTTAAAATTAATACAATTGTGTGAACAGTCCATTTATTCTTGCAAACATGCAGATTATTTTATATGTTTGTGAATTATATCATGAACAGGATCAGGTCCTATGTACCTCCGCTCGATCGATTCTTTAAGGAAACCTTGTTACCGTTTGCTGATCGTTGGTTTATTGATCATTACCGTCAGTGGGCTCCCGGGCAAACTGGTCGCTCAGAATGGGGATCAACCCAACCTCGATCAACTCCCGAAATCATTGTGGAACAACAGCTTATATCCTTCAAGTAATATTCAGTCATCATCTGTAATTACCGTCGGAAACTGGGATAATTTTAACCTGGGCATCGATTTTGCAGAAAACAATATGGCGGAGAATCCCCTGAATCCGCTATCGTATTTCACGGCCTATAATGTTAATACCGCACATCATACTGAAAACGGCTTCGACTGGTTGTCCCTTACTCCTGATTTCGGCTCCACCATGCAGGGAGATCCGGTTTCGGCCTATGACAGTATAGGCAATCTCTTCTATGCAAATCTCTTTGGCACTACACAGGTGCTCGGTGTAAAAATAGTTCGATCATCGGATAACGGAGTTACCTGGGGCCCCGGAATAACCGCCCTGACAGGAAATGACAAGGACTGGATAGCATGCGACCAGACCAGCGGACCGAATGCCAACAACGTATATGCATGCATGACCAATAACGGAGCCGGGGCTTTTGCACGCAGCACGGACCATGGGGTTACCTATACAAATACTTTTTCACCACCCACACAGGACCTGCCGGGAATGATGGTCTGTGTGGGACCGGATAACAACAAACAGGGTGGAAGCGTGTATGTCGTTACCAATTCAGGTAACAGCTTTGCAGCTACCTATACCTTTTACCGCTCTCTGGATGGCGGACTGAATTTTGTCTTAATGTCTTCCCAGCAGTTTGCAAATTATGTGGGTACCAATGTCAATGGGCGTAATTCGGTTGAAAATATGCGTACCCGGCCTTATCCCCTTATCGCTGCCGATAACAGTTATGGACCTCATCGCGGAAGACTGTATCTTGTTTATGCATCAAACGATCCTCCCGGTGACGGTAATAAACCGGATATTTTTTCAAGATACTCTGATGATGGTGGAACTACCTGGTCCTCAGGTAAAATAGTCAATGATGATGCCAATACGCAAAATAATAACCAGTGGCATCCGGGGATCTGGTGTGATAAAAACACCGGCAGGCTGTATGTGCAATGGATGGATACCCGGGAGACACCCACTCACGACAGCGCCAGTATTTATGCAAGTTATTCCGACGACGGAGGGAACAACTTTGCCGCTAACCAGCGCCTCTCAAATCAAAAAATGAAAATTGATTGCACGACCTGTGGTGGCGGAGGGACCCCGAGTTATGAAGGAGATTATAACGGGATCTGTTCAAACAAAAAAACCGCAATGGCAGGCTGGACGGATTTCAGGAACGGTAACTTCATGAGCACAACCGCTTATTTCCCTGATTTTGCCATGGCAGTCAGTCCGCCCCTTGATACACTCTTCACGACCCTCGACAGTACATTATTTACGGTATCCGTTCCGGAAGTCAAATTGTATTCCGACACGGTTCTTCTTTCGGGATCCATTTCTCCTGTTCCTGCAACCGGGACCATCTCCTTTCTCTTCCCTTCCGGGAACCGCATGACTACGTTCCCCGGCTCTTTACCCGTCAGGATTAAACTCACCGGAAATGTTCCCCTGGGCGATTACCAGGCACAATTCTTAGCCAAAGGTCCCAACGGTACCCCGGTGCATCAGCGAAACACAACCATCCGGGTCCTTTCGGGATCAGCACTCTATATCGCCGCAACCGCAACTCCTGCTTCAGTCTGTCCGGGTGCATCCTCACAACTTTATGCAGCGGTTATCGGGGGCGCGGCACCCTTTTCTTTCACATGGACACCCATCACCGGATTAAATGATCCGTCGATTCAGAATCCGGTTGCTTCTCCAACAATAACAACAAAATACCACGTACTGGTAACCGACCTGAATACCCTTACAGCATCGGATAGTGTTACCGTCAGTGTCCTTCCTACGCCCGTAGCGCCCGGGCCCATCACCGGACCCTCCGTTTCCTGCCACGATTCCATCGCTTCGTACAGCATATCGGTTGTTCCCGGAGCCACCTCCTATTCATGGACCATCCCGGCAGATGCCTTAATGCTGAGTGGTCAAAATACCCCCGCGGTTACCGTAAAATGGGGTTCCGGCAGCGGAACGATTTCTGTGATCGCAGGTAATTTCTGTGGAAATAGTAATCCCAGCGTTCTTCTAGTGACCGTTCTCTCCATACCTGCTGAACCTGCGGCGATAATTGGCCCGGCCAATGCATGCAATGCCACGACCCTTGTGTACTCCGTCGTTTCGGTCCCGGATGCTTCCAGCTATTCATGGACGGTCCCTCCCGGGGTGGTGATCCTTGGCGGACAAAACACGGATTCCATCACGGTTCAGTGGGGAGCCGATGCAGGGGAAATATCTGTGATTGCCGGAAATATTTGTGGTGAGAGTCCTCCCGTAATAAGATCGATCAACCTGGAAACCCTGCCCGGTCAGGGGGGAACAATCAGCGGGAACGATACGGTATGCAGCAATCATGAAACCTATACATACAGTATTCCACCGATCCCGGCGGCATCCTCCTATTCATGGGATATTCCCCAGGGAACAACCATTACAGGAAGCCCCGGAAATAACAGTATTGTTATTTCTATCGGACCTGCTGCTGTTTCCGGCAATATCAGCGTGAAAGGGAAAAACTCCTGTGGTGCGGGACCGGCTTCCCATAAATACATTGTGGTTAAAATATGTGATGGAGTTCAGGAGATCATTCAGCAGCAGGGAATAACAGTTTTTCCAAACCCGGCTGAAGCGTTCATTAATATTGTGGTGAAGGAAGAAATGAAACAAATGAACCTCTCGCTGGTGAATTTAAATGGACAAACGGTTTTCAATGAATCCATGGAAAATACAGCACCGGATTTTAAATTACAGGTTGATGTTACTTCTTTTTCAAGAGGGATGTATTTCCTGAAACTAATTACCGGCGATAAGGTTTATGTTCAAAAGATAATCATCCGCTAAATAAAAATCCGGCATTATGTAACCTCGTCTCCCGGGATGCGTCAAAAGGGACAAAATGAACTTTTAATTCAAAACCCAGACCCATGAAAGCTGAATTTTTAATCCCGATCGCATTCTTCGCAATGATCTTTGGCATCGTTTATATTAGCGTTCGAAGAAAAGAACGCATGGCCATGATCCAGCGGGGCGCAGATGCTTCCCTCTTTGAATCCAAAAAAAACAGTTACGGTAACCTGAAATGGGGATTGCTTTTTGTTGGTATCGGCGCCGGCATATTGCTGGGCAGGCTGTTTGCGGCCTACACGAACCTTGGCGAAGAAGCCTCCTACTTTTCGATGATCTGCCTCCTTGGCGGACTCAGCCTGGTGATCTATCATTTCATGGCCAGGAGCCGTGAAAACAAAGAATTACCAAAAGAATAACCACATCCTTAACCTTAAAAATCCCGGGAATTTCCCCGGGATTTTTTTTTGCCGGAAACCCGGTCCTGTTCTGTTCGTCAGTTCCCCTGGAGGCTTTATGACACTCGCTCTCCACCTAAAATGTACGTTTTCAAAACCAGGTATACCGGCCCTTCTTTTTTCAGGATACTTTCATAAAGAAAAAACCGGTCAACCCTGAGGACTTCGGATGCAATATTCTTGTGCTGACTGAGGATCTGTTGAAAAAGGTGTTTGTCCTTCAGCTCTTTAATCCTTCCAAGGGTAAGATGAGGAACCGTATTCTGACGATCCTTTTCGAATCCGGTTACCTGAAGCTTATCCTGCAGGAGTTTCATGATCTCCGAGAGTTTCGTATAAGGTTCGATTCCGGCCCATATGACCTTGGGATTGTAAGAACTTCCGAAAATGCCCAGATTTCGTAAGGAAAAGGAAAAAGTTTCGGTTTCCCCAGCCAGTTCTCTCAAGACTCCGTCGATCTCCGGTATCCTGTTCTCTTCCATCTCTCCAAAAAATTTCAGGGTGATATGGATGTTCTGTTCTTCCACCCACTTGATCTTTTCATGCCGGAATTGTGCTTTGAGCATCCTGAACGCTTCAAGATATTCCTTGTCCGGGGAGATCTTTATCGCTACAAATAATCTTTTCATTTTCGAGGATCAGTAATTCCGGTTTGTTGATTTGTTTGTAAGAAATATAAAAATGGACAGAGAGATTGCGGAATGAATAATTATTAATTAGTAATGCCGGAAATGAATAATGAGTAATTCTGTAATTATTGCAATTACCTAATTACTCATTATTTCTTTCTGTGGAGTATAGGGGAGTCGAACCCCTGACCTTTAGACTGCCAGTCTAACGCTCTAGCCAACTGAGCTAATACCCCATTGGGAATGCAAAAGTAAAAAATAAATCTGATTATCTTGATTTTTCAGGTGGTACGGAATGTTCTTCACGGATTTTCAAATCATTAGAAACGAAAGTATACCCCACCATTAAATGAATGTGTGATGTAAAATGAATGTGAACGGGTTAGTGAAATTACTTCGACATCAACACTTAAATCAAAACCTGCATTCTTGCTGACACAGATCAGTACTCCGGCAGAGCCCAATGCATTAAAGACAAAATACGAAGACCCCTCTTGCGAACCGCTAAGGCCTTGATTTTTTCGTACTCCCCCATCTTCATAGATGAAGGTGAAGGATATTCCTGCATCGAACTTCGGCTTTATAATTTTGTAGGGGAACTGATATTCAAATTTTATCGGCACCTGGGTAATGGAATACATCTGGTTGATCTCGTAATAGTCATCATTGTTATCTCCCTCGGATTTTCCATACATGATGCCGGTGATCATGAACATCCGCTCATTCGAACGGGGGATCAGAAAATGTAACAAAAACTGGTATTGAGGATTGTAAGATGTATGTAAACCATATCGCACATACCCGAATTTGGGTTCGATGGCTACACTGAATTCCCTTGGCTTTTTATAATAAACAATGCACCCTGAGTCCCCGCAGGTCAGATGGTGGTATTGCCGGGTAAGAGAGACCAGGTTGTTAATTTCCGGTTTTTCAATCCCTTCAATGGTCGGGAACAATGCAGGACAATCTCCGAAATAACTCTTCAGATAGCCGATATAAAGGGTCGGTTCCCTGGCATATTCCTTCTCATTCCTGTAAACCGATTCATCAGAGTAAGGGATCTCTATTACGGTATCACTTTGATAATCTATTAAGAAATGTTCATGTCCTTTAATTACAATAAGATACAAGTTCTTTTTCCCCTTTACAAGGTATTCCACAAAAAATGGTTTAACATTATCCTTTGATCTGAAATATTTGGAGATGTAAAATTTTCCCGTCTTATAACGGAATCCTGAGATTTCAAACGGATGATAATCTCTGGGAGGACTGGTTTCGGTTTTAAATGTACAGACCTGGCTGTTCCTATCATCTCCACCGAAATCGATCAACCCGCTGACAGTATCATGATTCACCTTAATAATCTGCCCTCTCCTGAATTCGGTCTGGCCGACTAACAGGATTTTAAGGAAGAATAGAAGGCATGTTGTCAGTATTAATCGCCTCATGGCACGTGACTCGGGTTGAACTTAGCGACAGGTTATCTGGAGAATAATATTTGAAAGTAAAAGTATTAAATAATTCAACAATTCCAGAATTCAAAAATTACACATTCCTGATTTCCATCAATCCTGATTCTTAATTCATAATTAAATCCAATACAAAGCTGGACACAAAATCTTCATTCTATAGTATCTTTGTCATAAGTCAAGTTATCCTAATTTTTTATTCATGAAAATCCTGATCCTTTGTACCGGAAATAGCGGCAGAAGCCAGATGGCCGAGGGTTATATGCACCAGTTTGACCCTGTTTCAGAAGTGATCTCTGCCGGTACAAGCCCCAGGGATAGAGTGAATCCCTATGCTGTAAGGGTAATGGCCGAGGAGGGCATCGATATTTCAAGTCACTATCCGAAAGATGTGACAACATATGTCAACGATTCCTTTGATTATGTAATTACCGTTTGTGATAATGCACGTGAGTCCTGTCCTTTTTTTGTCGGGGAAGTCAGGCACCGTCTGCATTTTACATTTGAGGATCCCACAGAATTGGGAAAAAGCGAGGAAGAAGCATTAAAAACCTTCAGAAGGGTTCGCGACCAGATCAAGGTTGAATTCGAAAAATTCCATCGTTCTCTTTCTTCGTAATCATCCAAAAGGGAGAAGCCGTTGATAACGGTCAAAATTTTTCTCTGAAAATTATGGTATGTAAATATTAATCGTATATTTGCGATGAACAATTCAAATTAAATGGCTCATACGCAAAGTATAGGTTATAGGGATGAAGAGGTACAGCTGGCTCGCATCGCCAAAGCCATGGGACATCCTGCCAGGGTGGCAATCCTGCGATTCCTTGCTTCCATCAACTGCTGCTATTGTGGGGAAATAGTCGATGAACTGCCCATCGCACAAGCAACGGTATCACAACATCTGAAAGAACTTAAGGAAGCCGGTTTGATACAGGGTAGCATCGAACCTCCGAAAGTCCGGTATTGCATTGATCCGGAAAACTGGAAAATTGCTGAACAACTGTTCGCAAAATTCTGGAAGGTTTCTCTTCATAACGGGATTTGTAAATGAACAATATTTTTGACCGATGTAAACTCCGGTCCGGGAACCTTGCGTTTGTGCTTCCCGCCGAAGTTAATGAATTGCTCCGCGAAGGCGCAATCCTTGTTGATCTCCGTGAAGAAGTAGAGACCGATATAAGGGCATTCGGAGTGGATAATCTTGTGTACCTCTCACACAGTGAGTTTCATGAAAAATGGGAGAGCCTTTCATTGGATAAGCCTTTGATCTTTGCTGACTCGGTTGGTATATGGAGTAAAAAAGCTGCAGAAACCCTGATATCGAAAGGATATGAACAGGTAGCAAGCCTTGCCGGCGGTATGGCCGATTGGGAAAAAGACGGATACCCCGTTAAAGCAGGTAAATGCCAGCCGCTGAGCGGACCCTGTCTCTGCATGATAAAACCTCACGAAAAGAAATAACAAAATTCAAAATACCTAAATTAACCCCATATGGAAGAGATCCACAACGACAACCCTCAGGTTGAAGGTGAAAACAAAAAACAGGATTGCGGCTGTACGGATGGCAGTTGTCAGCCCAAGAAGAAAAATATCTTTTCGAAATTGATTTTCGCGGCGATCATCCTCGCGGCGCTGGCAATTATCGGAATAAAACTGGCAGGTCACTCAGGCCTCGCTTCAGACAAGCAAACTGCTGCACCGGGAAAAGCAGCTTGCTGCGATAGTGCAAAAACAAACTCAAAAACCTGTGATACCACCAGGGGTTCATCCTGTTGTTCAAAAAAATAAATGATATGAATACATGGATTCACCAGGTATTGAGTAATGAGCACGCAACCATCATGGTTTTGGTTGCCGTGTTCCTGATGGGAATGATCAGCGTGGTTACCTGTGGGTGCAATTTCGCCATTCTGGGTGTTGTGGCAGGTTATTCCGGAGCGAGCTCAGTTTCAGACAGATCAAAAACAGTATGGCTGAGGGGAATCGCATTTCTGGTTGGAGGTATCCTCTCAATGGCGACCATCGGAGCACTCTTCGGATATACAAGTTCCCTGATCAGCAATTCCTTCGGAAATTACTGGAAAATAGCGGCTGGCTTGATGGCCATCATCTTTGGATTATACTCCATGAACCTCCTGCCATTCAATTTGCCGGGTTTTTCAATCAAACCGGACCACAGCCGGCAAGGGATCTTTGCAGCAATTCTTTTCGGGCTTGCCATCGGAGGCCTGTCCACAGCGTTGAATTCCTGCTGTAACCCAATATTCCCGGTCATCCTTGCCGCTTCTTTTGTAAAAGGAAGTGCAATCTGGGGATTGATGATGCTGACGGCATTTGCATGCGGTTACGGATTACCGCTGGCAGCAGCGATCGTAGGATTTGGACTGGGACTGGGCCGAATCTCAAAAACGGTATCAACGGTAGGAAAAGTTATCGCATACATCGGGGGCGTCACCCTGGTTCTGCTCGGATTCTATTTCCTGATAACAATTTAAAAAGCTTGCAATAACATGTATACACGTTTTCTTACAGGTAACACCATCAGTGCCGTACCACAGATCTCCACGGTATGGACCTGGCAGGATTTCTGGGAGACGATAAAAGTTCGCTGGTCGGTTGGCCGGATGAACTATAGTATAGAACCGGGAATTTATGCAACAGGTAACCCGGATGGAAATTCACCTGTTTTTGTGACGGCCAATTTCAAACTGACTTTTGACCATGTACGTCGCGCAATCACAGGCATGGATGCATGGTTGCTGGTACTCGATACAAAAGGGATCAATGTATGGTGTGCAGCCGGCAAAGGGACTTTTTCAACAAAAGAACTGACCAGACAAATTCATCGTGTCGAGCTGGAAAAGATCGTGAACCATCGTAAGGTTATCGTTCCCCAGTTGGGAGCGGTCGGCGTTTCCGCACATGAGACCAGGGAAAACACGGGTTTCCATGTTATTTACGGACCGGTAAGGGCGGAGGATATCCCGGAATTCATGAAAGCAGGAATGAAAGCGACTGCAAAAATGCGGGTCGTCAGTTTTACGATATGGGACCGGTTGAAGCTGGTACCGGTTGAAATGGCCATGAGTATGAAATACCTGTTACTGGCGATGTCTGTTTTTTTGATTCTCTCGGGATTGAATTCCAAAGGATATTCAATCGATCTGGCCTATCACGATGGACTCCGATCCGTCTTCATTCTCCTGGTTGCATACGTCACCGGATGCGGGATCACCCCGGCGCTATTGCCCTGGGTGCCATTCCGGAGGTTTGCCTTAAAAGGGCTGTTAACCGGCTGGCTGGCCGGATTGATCCTTGCTTATTTCCAATTACTCGGGCACCGGATCCTTGAGATCAACGCCTGGTTATTAATAATGGGGAGTATTTCCTCCTTTCTTTCCATGACTTTTACCGGAACCTCAACCTTTACTTCTCTTTCAGGCGTTCAAAAAGAAATGAAAACAGCCGTTCCCATGCAAATCATCATGGCGTCATCGGGTGTTGTTACCTGGATTATTTCAAAATTTATAACAATATGAATGGCTTGGTTTATCTGAAAAATGTTGTTACCCTGGAACTCGACCCAGAGAAATGTAACGGATGCCGGATGTGCATCATTGTATGTCCCCATGCTGTTTTTGGAATTGAAAACAAACAGGCAGTGATCCTCCACAAAGATCTTTGTATGGAGTGTGGCGCATGTATGAAAAACTGTCCGGAAAATGCCATTTCAGTGCGGTCCGGTGTGGGATGTGCTGCAGGGATTATTAATGGAATCCTGAAAGGGACTGAACCCACCTGCGATTGCTCCGGCCCCGGCAGTACTTGCTGTTAATCTCTTTCGTAAATCATAAATAGCAATCATGGTTCTGGAAAAAACACGATTAAAGCCCCTCGACCGGTTTCTCACCCTGTGGATATTTCTTGCAATGTTTATTGGCGTTTTTACGGGATTTTTCTTTCCCGGGATCAAGGATTTCTGGGGACAGTTCCGGGTGGGTACTACAAATATTCCCATCGCAGTCGGGCTCATCCTTATGATGTATCCTCCGCTTGCTAAAGTCAGGTATGAGGAGTTGGGGGATGTCTTCAAAGATCTGAAAATATTATCCTTTTCCCTTGTTCAGAACTGGATTATAGGTCCTGTTTTTATGTTTATCCTTGCAGTAGTCTTTCTGCGTGCTTATCCGGAGTACATGGCAGGATTAATCCTGATCGGACTTGCCCGCTGCATCGCAATGGTGATCGTATGGAACGACCTGGCAAAAGGAGACCGTGAATACTGTGCAGGGCTGGTCGCCTTCAATTCCATCTTCCAGGTGCTTTTCTTCTCACTTTATGCCTGGATCTTCCTTACGCTGCTTCCTTCCTGGCTTGGGTTAAAGACGTTTCATGTAGATATTACCATCGTACAGATTGCAAAAAGTGTTTTCATCTACCTTGGCATCCCGTTTATTGCCGGGATTATAAGCCGCTTTTCCCTGATCAGAATGAAAGGAAAAGAATGGTATGAACGGAAATTTATTCCACGGATCAGTCCGGTAACATTGTTCGCCCTACTTTTCACCATCCTCGTAATGTTTTCCCTGAAAGGAGAATTTATTGTCAGGATACCCCTGGATGTGATCAGGATTGCAATTCCCCTGGTTATCTATTTTATCGTTATGTTCGTCGTTTCTTTCTTTTCAGCGAAAAAATTAGGAGCAGGATATGAAAAAACTGCGACCCTTTCATTCACTGCGGCCAGTAATAATTTCGAACTTGCCATTGCGGTTGCCGTAGCCGTTTTCGGCTTGAATTCAGGGGAAGCCTTTGCAGCTGTGATAGGACCCCTTGTAGAAGTTCCTGTCCTGATAAGCCTGGTAAATGTGTCCTTCTGGTTTCGCAAAAAATACTTTGCCAAGGAACAATGAACGTTTCTGGAGAAGAGTAGAGATAGGAGATCTTCAAAAGAAAGGATTTAATTAAAAAAAGAAAGACACAGGCGGTTGGGTAGAAAAGAATGTATTAACCAAAAAACATTTAATCAGGAAAAAGCCGAGGCCCTGTGTCTTTCATATCTTGATGCTTAAGCAATTAGTGTATTTTTAATCACGTTTTGCAATTCCGTCATAAAGCATTTTTAACAGTTTATCCACACGTTGTTCAATATTTTGTCCCTTCTTGCTTGTAATGTAGAGTGGAATCTCAAACCCTTTCATGGAGGTAACCATGGCAACCGCCGCTAGATAAGTATCCTCAATCTCAAACTCTCCCATTTCAATACCTTCGTCAAAAATTCCCTGGATAATACCGATCTCTTCCTGGTCGTATTTGTTACGAATCCTTTCGATGAATTCAAACTGCGACAAATACTCGTTCCGGATCGCATTGTAAAAATTGATAAGACTCCCGAACCCTTCCATCCTGGTAATGATGTAAGTCTTCAATTTATCCTTGTGATGTTTTTTCTTGTCAACAGCTTCTTCCAATTTCGATTTAAGGATAAGAACTTCCATTTCAAGGACGGCTTCAAAAATGTCTTCCTTGTTCCTGAAATAATAATAGATCGAACTTTTTCCTTTCCGTATCGATTTGGCAATATCGTCCATCGTAGTCTTCCGAAATCCGAATTTACTGAAGATCCCGCTGGCAGCGATTACAATGGATTCCCTCATGTCATCTTTTAAAACCACGGTAAAGAAATTCGACGATTCGACTAAAAACGTCCAAAGTTACAAAAAGTTTTCTTTCCATTCCAATTTTTAATCATCTTTTAAAACCTACCCCCCTCTCCTTCAGGAGAGGAGGAAGGGGGGTGAGGTGATTGTTCCCTGAGGTGCCAAAACTTTCTCATTTGATGTTGATGGATGTAGGCTGTTCAATTATTTTCGGAATCTCTTGGTAGATTAAAAAATCCAACTAACTTTGCCTGAAGACGTTAACCAGATAAAATCACGATGAAACCAACTCATATTGAACATCTTGGGATTGCAGTAAAAAGTCTTGACGAAAGCATTCCTTTCTTTGAAAGCCTGCTTGGGACCCCATGCTATTCCATTGAAGAAGTCAAGGATCAAAAGGTAAGAACGGCTTTTTTCAAGGTAGGGCAAACGAAAATAGAATTACTCGAATCCACCGACCCCGAAGGTCCCATCGGAAAATTCCTTGAAAAAAGAGGGGAGGGCATACATCATTTAGCCTTTGCGGTTGAAAATACCGGCCATTCATTGAAAGAAGCAGAAGAAAAAGGATTTGCACTCATCGATAAGGTCGCCCGTAAAGGTGCGGAAGGAATGGAAATCGGTTTTCTCCATCCCAAATTTACCCACGGAATCCTGATTGAGTTTTGCAGTAAAGCGGAGACAACTGGTTAATACCTTCGGACAACTTCACACCCCTGTCCTCATGGCCTCCACTGGATCCAGCTTGGAAGCCGAATAAGCAGGAAGTATCCCTGAAACCAACCCAATAAGGGCTGAAACCCCAATCCCGAGGAAAACATTCCCGGGAGTGATGGTAAGTTGGAAGGAAGTCGTAAGCGAAACGACCACTGCCAGAAAAATAACGATAATCAACCCGACAAGACCCCCGATCAGGGAGAGAAAAATTGCTTCAAAAAGAAATTGCAGCAAAACAAAATAATTCTTTGCACCCAGTGCCTTCTGGATCCCGATGATACTCGTACGCTCCTTCACCGATACAAACATGATGTTGGCAATTCCGAATCCACCTACCAGAAGGGAAAATCCACCAATGATCCATCCAACCATGGCTATGACACCAAATAAACTGTCGAACCCCTTTGAAATAATACTGGTTTCATTAATTGCGAAATTATCTTCAGCCGTGGGTTTAAGTTTCCTTATCGACCGCATGATTCCCGTCAGTTCATCCATTAACTGGTCATTGGGGATCAGCGGTTTGGATTTAACAATGATACAAGTCCCCACTTCATTCAGATCTACGAGGTTTCGGGCATAGGTGATGGGTATCATGACAACTTTGTCGTTAGAATTGCCAAAGAAGTCATCACCTTCTTTTTTCATAACCCCGATCACTTCAATGTTCCTTCCAAAAATTTTTATTTTCTGACCAATTGCATTTCCTTCCTGGAACAGGCTTGTAGCAATATCTGCCCCGATAAGGACAACATTTTTACCACTGTTGGATTCAGTGGGCGAAAAATACCTTCCATCAGAAAGTTCAAATTTCCATACCTTGTCGAAATCCTGGGAAACACCCAATATGCCTACATTTTCAACATAGTTGTTACGGAACTTCACCGTCTTGTTTACCTGGATCATAAAAGCAGTTGCGTCCGCCAGGGTACTTCGATTTTGAATCTCCCGCATATCCCCAAGTGTTGCTTCAGGCCGCTGGTAATATTTCCACCAGGGATAATCACCTCCCATTGCCCATGGCCACTTTTGAATATACAGTACATTACTTCCCAGGGATGCAATGCTTTTCCGGATGGCAATTTCCATGGAATCAAAAATTGTGAATACCGAAATAATGCAGAAAATCCCAATGGCAATTCCAAGCAACGACAGGATCGTACGGACCTTATTTACAATAATTGCCTGGAAGGCAAACAGGTAACTTTCACGGATCAAACGAAGTAGAAGAAACATATCGGAATGAAGCTAAAGATCAGTAATACAAACGTAAAAGTAATATAATTTGTTCTGGAACGCTGAAGAAATCATTGTATCTTAGCCTAAATTTTGGTAACATTGCAGGATTATTCACCTTTCAAGTACTGTTTATGGATGTCAGAATTCGTACTGCCTTAATCTCTGTTTATTCAAAAGACGGCATCGATGAGATTGCACGTCTCCTCATTGATCTTGGAATTAAGATTCTCTCCACAGGAGGAACCTTCGATTTTCTGAGTAAGCTTGGATTAGACGTCACATCGGTTGAATCAGTTACAGGATATCCTTCTATTTTGGGGGGTCGGGTCAAAACCCTGCATCCAAAGGTGTTCGGAGGAATTCTTTACCGGAGGGATGATACCGGGGACCAGGAAGAAATTGGTAAGTACGAAATCCCGCCTGTTGACCTCGTCGTAGTGGATCTTTATCCATTCGAAAAAACGGTTGCTGCTACTAAAGATGAAGAGGAAATTATTGAAAAAATAGATATTGGAGGCATATCATTGATTCGTGCAGCAGCGAAAAATTTCAAGGATGTCCTGATCGTCCCGTCTTCTGAACATTACGGACGGCTTTTGGAACTGCTTCGTTCAAAACAGGGACTCACAAATCTGGAAGACCGGAAATATTTTGCATCCCAGGCCTTTAATGTTTCTTCACATTACGATACAAAAATTTTTGAATACTTCAACCGGTCACAAAATATCCCGGCATTCAAGAAAAGCATCCTCCGGTCATACCCCCTTCGTTATGGAGAAAATCCGCACCAGCAGGCACTTTTTTATGGAAACCTGGAAGAAGTATTCGATCAGTTGCATGGGAAGGCCATCTCTTACAACAACATTGTGGATATTGATGCGGCGCTTGCCCTGATAAAGGAATTCACAGAACCCACTTTTGTCGTCATCAAACATACCAACGCCTGCGGCGTTGCAAGCCGGACAAACCTGAACGATGCATGGAAAGACGCCCTGGCCTGTGATCCCATGTCTGCATACGGTGGCGTGATCATTGCCAACAGGCCAATCGACGCTAAAGTCGCGGAAGAACTGAACAAGCTCTTTTTTGAAATCCTGATCGGCGATACCTTCGATGAAAAGGGGTTGCAAATGCTGAAATCAAAGAAAAATAGAATACTTTTGCACAGGAAACCCGTTGATTTTCCGTCAGTTCAGTTTAAATCTGTATTAAATGGTGCCCTTGAACAGGAAAAAGATCTGAATACTGAAACTGAAACAGATTTCCATCTGGTCACAAAGAAACCACCTGAAAACACTGAAATTTCAGATCTCATCTTTGCCAATAAAATCGTAAAACACCAGAAATCAAATACCATCGTTCTGGTTAAGAATCGTCAATTGATTGGTTCGGGTACAGGTCAGACTTCAAGGGTGGATGCCCTGAAACAGGCTATTCAGAAGGCCCATGATTTCGGTTTTGATCTGAAGGGCGCGGTAATGGCTTCCGATGCGTTCTTCCCGTTTGCCGATTCGGTTGAAATAGCCTTCAATGCCGGCATTAATGCAGTGATCCAGCCAGGAGGGTCGGTTAAAGACAGCGATTCGATAAACTTTTGCAATGATCATGGAATGTCAATGGTTTTTACGGGAATCAGGCACTTTAAACATTAAAATTTACTTGAAATGGGTTTGTTCACAAAGGAAATAGCAATCGATCTTGGCACGGCCAATACCATCATCATCTATAATGACAAGGTAGTTGTTGATGAACCTTCCATCGTTGCGATTGAGCGCAGTTCGGGGAAGATCATCGCGGTTGGGAAGAAAGCCCAGATGATGCACGGAAAAACACATGAAAACATCAAAACCATCCGTCCGCTGAGAGGAGGTGTCATCGCTGATTTTCATGCTGCCGAACACATGATCCGTGAGATGATCAAAATGATAGAAATCAGGAAATCCTGGTTTCCCCCGGCCCTGAAAATGGTAATTTGTATTCCTTCAGGGATCACGGAAGTGGAAGAGCGGGCCGTGAAGGATTCCGCGGAACAAGCAGGCGCCAAGGAAGTAAGGCTCATTCATGAACCCATGGCAGCTGCAATCGGGATAGGGATCGATGTACTCGAACCGGTTGGCAATATGGTTATCGACATCGGGGGAGGTACCAGTGAAATTGCAGTTATCGCCCTGGGTGGAATCGTCAATAATAAATCGATCCGGATCGCCGGGGATGAATTTAATGCGGATATAGAAGAATATATGCGGAAACAACATAATATCAATGTTGGCGAACGCACGGCCGAAAGGATTAAAATTGAGGTTGGCGCCGCACTGGCCGATATCGATAATCCCCCGCCCGAATATGCAGTTCATGGTCGCGATATGCTGACAGGAATCCCCAAGGAAGTGATCGTGAACCATGCTGAAATCGCACATGCCCTCGATAAATCCATTATAAAAATTGAAGCGGCTGTTCTCAATGCCCTCGAAATGACCCCCCCGGAACTTGCTGCAGATATCTTTGAAACAGGTATCTACCTGGCAGGCGGAGGATCCTTATTGAGAGGTCTTGATAAACGTATTCACCTTCGTACCAAACTCAAGGTTCATGTAGCTGAAGACCCATTAAGGGCCGTGGCAAGAGGAACCGGGATCGCATTAAAGAATTTCGATAAATTCACCTTCCTCATCAAGTAAAAGGAAGCCATGCATTACCTGCTCTATTTCCTCCGGAAACAATATTTCTATTTTCTTTTCCTGGCACTGGAGGTGATCGCCCTGGTATTGCTGTTCAATGAAAATGCTTATCAGAACAGCGCCCTTGCACATGTTTCAAACGGCGTCGCAGGTTCAATTCTCAATATCTCCAGCAATATTTCCGAATACTTTTCACTCAGGAGGGTAAACCGCATCCTTGCAGAAGATAATGCAAATCTCCATTCCAACCGGGCGGAAGCATTCTATAGAGCCGATACCAATGCCTTTTTCCACAAGGATACGCTTTATAAGCTGGAATATACTTACATCAGCGCAAAAGTGATCAGCAACTCAACGAATAAACGGAATAATTTTCTGATGCTCAATAAAGGACATCGTCAGGGAATCGAAAACCATATGGGAGTTATTATCGGCGACCGTATCGTCGGCCAGGTCGTGAGCATTTCTGATCATTTCTGCTGGGTAATGTCCTTATTGAATAAAGACAGCAGGATTTCAGGTAAATTTAAAAAGAATAACCAGCTCGTCAACATCGAATGGAACGGGGGAAGTTATCTGAAAGGAGATGTAAAAGAGATCCCGAAACATGTCGTTGTGCAGAAAGGCGACACCATCATAACCAGCGGGAATTCAGATATTTTCCCGGAAGGATTATTGATAGGAACGATCGATAACTATACCCTGGCCCCGGAAGAAAATTTTAATTATGCAACCATCCTTTTCGCGACGGACTTTAATAGTTTGAGCTTTGTTGAAGTGATCATCGATATGATGAGGAAAGAAAAAGATAACCTGAGGAGTTCATTTAAGAGCAATGAACGTTAGAAATTAAGGGAACCTGCAAATGAGCATCATCTTTCTTAGAAACGTACTTCGTTTTGCATTTCTGGTTCTTTTCCAGGTATTGATTCTCAATAATATCCAGTTCAGCGGGTACATAAACCCTTATTTCTATATCTATTTTATCCTGGTATTACCGTTTGAAACGCCCAGATGGTTGTTGCTGATTTCCGCATTTCTGCTGGGATTTTTCCTCGATGCTTTCACCAATACCCTTGGGCTGAATACCGCTGCCTGCGTTCTTATAGCGTTCTTAAGGCCGTTTGTTATCCGGGCGATTTCAACAGGAACAGAATTTATGACCGGGCATTCTCCTTCGATCCGGAACCAGGGGTTGAAATGGTTTGCCTACTATTCAATAATCCTGGTAATGGTTCACCATCTTACCCTGTTTTATCTCGAGATATTCCGTTTTACAGAATTCTTCCAAACCCTACTCCGGGTACTCCTGAGCAGCGCATTTACGATCCTTCTCGTTTTTATCGCTGAATACTTGTCGTTTTCAGGGAAGAAATAGAAATTCAATTACCCGTTAAATACCGGGATCATCATTTCACCAAATGATAAAGCCATCGGATCTCTTTTTCCCATAAAGATTCATCCGGCGTTTCCAGGATCAGCGGCATGTTGTCAAAACGCTTGTCATTCATGATCCGCCGGAAGACATCCTCTCCCATCACACCCTTTTGAAGGTTTTCATGACGGTCGACCCGCGATCCGAGATCCTTTTTCGAATCATTCAGATGCAGCCCTTTCAGGTACTTTAACCCGACGACATTTTCAAA